>Ga0256405_10000209_pt1 | contig 195936 bp, 397 predicted proteins | sample RumenRJG_02DNA_FD_189096 | JGI IMG/M metagenome (GOLD analysis project Ga0256405, IMG submission 189096) | Bovine rumen microbial communities from Lethbridge, Alberta, Canada - RJG_02 | ecosystem: Host-associated > Mammals > Digestive system > Stomach > Rumen | place: Canada: Alberta...
AGGTATGGTGGGAGTTATTGGTGCAATAGGTATGGTGGGAGTTATTGGTGCAATAGGTATGGTGGGAGTTATTGGTGCAATAGGTATGGTGGGAGTTATAGGTGCAATAGGTATGGTGGGAGTTATAGGTGCAATAGGTATGGTGGGAGTTATAGGTGCAATAGGTATGGTTGGAGTAATAGGTGCAATAGGTATGGTTGGAGTAATAGGTGCAATAGGCAAGGTTGGAGTAATAGGTGCAATAGGCAAGGTTGGAGTAATAGGTGCAATAGGCATATTGCTAATATGATGCTAAGCCATTTAAATCTAATATAACCTTTTAATTTTATTTTTTTTTAATAAAAAATAAATATTAATAGTTAGTTTTTAATAAAAATTATTTTTAATGATTTAAATAAAAAAATAATGGTGCATAGTTAGTTTTAAATCAAAAAAAAGCGAAAACTGCGTTTTTGAGCGAGCTGGCAAAGGTGGGTTTGAACTTTCGTGAGGTTTTCTTTAAATGTTTAGGTATACCTAAACTTTTCTTTTTTTTTGGTGTGTGTTTTTTTTGTGGTTGTTGTTGTGGTTGTTGTTGTTTTTTTTGGGTTATGTTTTTATATGATGTTGTGTATATGTTTTTTTTATGTTGTGGGATGGTAATGGTTTGCGTGGTAGGGTTGATTGTGAGAAGTATGGTGATTTTGTTCGTTTGTATCGTGGGGGTGTTCCTGTGTCTGTGATTCGTGAGAGGTTGGGTGTGGGTTCGTCTGTGTATTATAGGTTGTTTTGTGTTGCTTTGGAGAGGGGTGATATTGTTTCTCGGTATCGTAAGTGATTTTTTTTTTGTGTGGTGTGTTTTTTTTGTGTTTTTTTTTTGTGTGTGGGGTGGGGTGTGTTTGTTTTGTGTTTGACCGTTAGGTTTATATAGTATTATAGTTATATGTTATAATTGTGTGTTTTTTCTTTTTTTATGATTGGGGGAATATACATTTTGAGAATATATTTGAATATAATTTAATGGGAGTTGATTATTTTATGGTGAATGTTTGTGATGAGGAGTTGGAGTTTTTGTTTTCTTTGCCTTTGTTGTGTGATGAGTCTGAGAAGGATTTTTTTCGTGTTGAGTGTTTTAAGTTGTTGGATAAGTTTTTATAAAAGATGGTATTTGATTTTGATTGGGGGAGGGGTTTAGTTAAAATGTTGTTTAAGGAGTTGATTTGTTGTGGTGTTGGGGAGGTTTTTAAGGGTTCTTTTTTGGAGGGTTTGTGGAGTGTTAGTTTTGGGTATGATTGTGTGGATATTGTTTTGAAGGGGCAGGTTTATGTTTCGATGGTTTATGAGTTGGATGGTTTTTTTGGTGGTGGGGGTTTGTTGTATGTTAATGATGATGGTGTTTTGTGTTTGATGTATGATATTAGTGGTTTTATTTTGGATGAGTTTGGTGTTTGGGAGAATTATGATAGGTGTTTTGGTTTATGAAGGTTTTGAGTGAGTTTGAGGTTGGTTGTATTAGGAGTTTGTATCCTGTGGGTACTCAGGTGGTGTTGGATTTTATGGTTGATGATTTTAGTATTTCTTGTGGTAGTGTGGGTAGGGTTGTGTTTGTTGATGATTTGGGGCAGGTTCATGTGGATTGGGAGGATGGGTCTTGTTTGGTGTTGGTTGTTGGTGTTGATAAGTTTCATAAGATTTGAATTTTTTTTGATTATGGGAGGTTTTGTTATTTATGAGTAGTGATGGTATTGTTTTTAATCGTGTGTGGTGTATGCCTTCTCATGCGACTTTTAGTATTAAGCCGATTGGTGAGTTGATTGATAGGTATGTGAAGGATGGTTTGTTGGTTTTGAATCCTTTTGCTTTTAAGTCTGGTGTGGGTGTTACGAATGATGTTAATCCTGATTTGGATGTTGATTATCATTTGGATGCTACTGAGTTTTTGGAGTTGTGGGATGATGCGAGTGTTGATTTGGTTTTGTATGACCCTCCTTATACTCCTACTCAGTTGAAGGAGCATTATAATGAGTATCCTGAGTCTAAGGTGTTGTATTATACGAGTAAGAATAATTATTGGAGTAGGCAGAAGGATACTATTAGTAGGATTGTTAAGCCTGGTGGTTTTGTGATTTCGTGTGGTTATGATACTAATGGTATTGGTAAGGGTAGGGGTTTTGAGATTGTTGAGATTTTGTTGGTTGCTCATGGTGGTGGTCATAATGATACGATTGTTACTGTTGAGAGGAAGGTGCAGTCTGTTTTGATTTGATTTTTTCTTCTTTTATTTTTTTTGTGGGTGGTTTGGGAGAATTAGTGGACGATAGTAAGGTTTATATAATATTATAGTTTATATATTATAATATGATGGGGGATTGATAATAAAATGTTAAATTTTTCAGATTTGAAGTATGAAGATATTATGGATACTTGTAATGAATTGTACAGTAATTATTGGAATGGTGATTCACAAGGAATAATCACTTTTAAATATAAAAATAAGTTTGTTCAATTCATTATTGTTGAGTTTGAGGACGATTATACTTTAAAAGGTATTGATAAAAATGATACTGAGAGTTTTATAGATTTAACCTATGATAATATTTTAAATTGTGTTGAGTCAGGTTATTGTCTTGGTAATTGTGGAAGTGGTTTTAGTGGGTTAATTTATACTTTTAAGTATTATGATGATTTTTTAATGTTGAGTGTTGGTGATGAGTGTAGGAATGAGTGGTTTTAAATATTTTTTTGTGTATTTTGACCATGAAAATTAGTGAATGACCGTTAAATTTATATATTATTATAGACTTTTATTAAAGGAGGCAAAAAAAATGAACATTGAAGAAGTATTTAACATAAACGAAACAAAGGAAAACGAATACTGTTTATCATACAAAGAACGAGAATTATTACTATGCAACGATGAAGAAAAAGAACCATTATCCAAACTTGTAGAAAGTTTAAACATAATATTCACAGAAAAAGAATACGAATACAAATCATATCGTATGATGATGGAATTCTACCAAAAACTCATCTCAGACACTTTATCAGACAAATTGGACAACATTGATAACTTATATGCAATGAAAAAAATGATGACAGAAATATGTAACAGTATAGAATCCATGACCAAAAATTTAAAAGAACTACAAGATGAACAAAAAAAATAAATTATGAGGATTATGAAAAAATGAATTTTGAAAATTTAAATTATAATGACATACTCAAAACCATAGAAGAACTGTATCATAATACACCATCAGTTAAATCATTTGAATACAAAAATGTATATGTGTACATAAGTGTACAAGATAATGGATTATTCCAAAGATATTTCCAAGAATTAACTTATGATGATATTATGGAAATAGTTAAAAGAGGTTATGAACTAAGTAATAAAGAAAGTATTTTCTCAGGAATTTATGAAACCTTTAAATATAAAGAAAAATATGTTACTTTAAACATTAGTTCCATAAAAGATAAAGAATTATTCATGTTTTAAAAAAAAAAATATTATGAAAAATATATAAAAAATACATATTTCAATATATATGACACACCTAATTTAGAGGATACTAAAACAGATGATTGTATAAAATAAAATAATGATAATGTAAATAATACATATAAAAATTTAATTACAGAATAATCAATCATTTGATGAATTTCACACAAATGAATCCTACTAAAAAAAATTTTTCGACGGGTGTTTCTAACGAAACACCCATAAAAAAAAAATTCCAAAAATACAAAATATTTATATAAATCAATTAACAATATTAATCCAAAAAAAATATAAAAAAAATATAATAAAAAATTATATTAGGAAAACAAAAATGAAAAATAAAACAATAGAAATTATTTATCCTTGTGAAAAATGTATACTTTGTGGTCTTGATTTAAATTCATATGACCCATACATATGTTTAAATGATGGACATCATTCAGGTACACCATTAAGTTTAAGTAATAACTGTCCATTAAATAAAAAACCACAAATAAAGGAGATACAAAAATGAGTGAAAGATACATAGTATATTTAGAAGGAAATCACCATTATATGTTATTAGACACAGTTACTGGTTATTCTTATTATACACCAGGACAACAAGATGCCACAAGTATTTGTAATATGTTAAATAATAAAGATGAAATGTTAGAAAAACAAAAACATCATATAAAAGAATTAGAACATACTTTAAAAAAAAATAATCTTACATTTGAACCTAACCGTAATTGTGAAAATTGCAAATATTTCTGTTTTAATTATGGTTTAAATGATGAAGGGTTTTGTGATTTAAAAGATATTAGTACCTGTGTTTCAGATTATTGTAATAGTTGGGTTTTAATGTTATAAGCATAATATTAAAATATATACAAGATTTATATAAAATATTTAATGGTAAGTAATATTGAAACCCCTAAAAATATTTATAAAAATCATAGGAAATGGATTATTAAAAAAAGTATTAATGGTCAAATGAGATATTTTAAATCATTTGACACATTAGAAGAGGCTATTTCCTATAAAAATTTATTAATTAAAAATAATTGGAAAGACCCATCTATTTCAAATAATGAAGAAAAATATAAATTAGAACAAAAAGAGTATTATGCAAGAGTTAGTTTGGATTCAACTCGAAGATGGTATAGAATTAGACATAATAAGTATGGTATACTTGATAAGACCAAAGATATTTATACTGCTTTATTTTATAGGGATTTATATTCCCAATCAGATTTAAAAAAGAAAGATATTCCACTAATAACTGATTGTGATTTAGTTAATGGTAATCCATATCTTGAAAATGGATTAAAATATAAACTTCCTGAAAGACTTATTTTGAATAAAACTCCTCAAAAAAGAGGGAAAGGAGCAATTAGAAAGAAATCTGTATCCAGTTATAGTGTTTACCAAGGTAAAACTCATTTTTGTAGTTGTCGAACATATGAACAAGCATGGTATGTTAAAAGGGAATTAAATAAAGTTGGTTGGGATAAAAAAGAACTTGATAGAATACTTGATGAGTACCCTATTTTTTATACAAAATTATTACAATTTTATATTTATCTATCAAAAGATAAAAAAGATGGTAAATGGTTGTTAACCATACCAAAAAATAAATCTGATGATGGTTTATTACAACATATTAAATATTCCAATATTGAAGATGCACTTTTTGAAAGAGATTTTCTCATGAAATATGATTGGAATTATGATTTATTAGTTACTAATATTGATGATACTAATAACCCTTATTATAATATGGAATTACCACCGTATCCTGAGAGAAAAATTCGTAATATTTCACCAAGAGTTAATCATGATGATGATTTGTTACGATTAAGGGATATTATTCTTGAAAATCCGAAAATTACAGTTAATGATTTGGCTAAATCTATCAATATCACAAGTAATACTTTACGCAATTGGTTTAAACAATATAATACTAATTCAAAAGAATTCCGTAAAGTTGTTTTAGAAGGAAAAAATCCTGTTGAGGTGTTCCAACAAGCAGAGTTAATTTTCACACCTGATTTAAGTAAATCTTTACCCAGTAATTATAAAGGATATGTACATTATAGTCCTCAACGAAAAACTCCATATATTATAGGAAAAAATGATGTGTACTATGGTGCATATCCTACTCGTGAATTAGCAGATAGTGTTGTTAAAGAATTAGTTAAAGTGAATTGGGATAAATCTAAACTTAAAAATATTCAAAAAAGATTAAAAACACATTATGTAAATGTGGATGATTCAACTTATATTCATAGAACTCATAAAAATTCAGGTTCATGGAGAGTCCGTAAAAAAATAAATGGACGATATAAAAGTTTTGGTGTTTATGAAACAAAGGAACTTGCAATTATTGCAAGAGATATTCTTGTGGATAGAGATTTTGAGTGTGATAACTTGGATAAATTGAAAGAAGTTGCTAAAAAAAGGTTAGTGGAATAGGAGAAAATTATTTTCTTTTTTTTTGGGTTGGTGTTGAGAACAATATAGTAAAAGAACAAGGGGGAATAATGTTTGATGAAGAAGAGTTAAAAAAAGATTTAAAAAATTTACCTTTGCAAGAAGTTGTTGAGAAATATAATTTATCATTCAAAGAGATATTTAGTATTAGTTTGAAGTATAATAAATATAATGTTAAGATTAAGGACGATGCTTATATTTATAAAACATCAGGGGGGAATTGGGTGATTCGTAAGTTTGTTAATGGTAAAATGAGGTATTATGGTACTTATAATCTTAAAAAAGAGGCTTCTCTTGTTGTGGAGGAGTTGAGGAAAGTTGATTGGGACGAAAATTGTTTGTCTGATATTTTAGAGGAGTTTAATATTGTCAGATGTCGACGATGATTTTTTTGTTGATTATGATGGATAATAATAAAACAATATAGTAAAGTTTATATATTATCATAGATATAGTATTATTGTATTATAAATCACAAATGATAAATAAGGAGATTTTTATGAGTAATCAAATATATTTTTATGAAATTAATACCTCAGGTTATGAAGATAATTATAATTTAACTTATTATTCTTACAACACTTATTCACAAGAAGAATTTGAAGAAGTTGTTTTTGAAGTATTAAATAAAGTAATGAATGTGATTATAAATAATGTACCTGAAAGTTTATGTTATTATAATATTTATTTCCAACCAGATGATTTGATTTTAAGTGAGTATTTTAAGAAATTCATGGGAGAAAAAGGATTATTCCCTCTATCAAAAAAAATAGATGCAAGAATGACTTTTGAATTGGACGATAGATATATAAATAAACATAATGACAAATTAAATAATATGTTTATGAATTTGGATATTGATACAAATTGTTTTGATAATAATTGTAGTAGAATAGAACATGAACTTGATGAAGAAAAAGAGTACCTTAAAAAGAATTGTGGAGTTACATTAATATTAAATAATAAGAAATCATAAAAATAAAATTTACAATAAAAAAAACATCATTCCATTTTTTTATATTTGTTATACTAAATAATTAAATAAAAAAAAGTATGTAAGGAGTTTCATATGACCAAAAAAAATAACAATAAAAAATTTAAATTTTTAAAAGAGGATAATAAACTAAAATTATTCCCAGTTTATGAAGATGATAAGTATTTAGGAATGATATTTGAAGATAGTACTCAAATTGTGGATAGATTGAATAAGTTACATGAATTAAATGAACAATTATATGTTTCACTTAAAAAATATAGGGAAATCAATGATTTTCTCACGATTAAATTATCCGATGCTGTTAAACAAGGATTTGAAGTTGATTTTGAAGAGTTTGAAGAGGTACTTTAAAAAATGTTTGAAGGAAGTTTTAAAAATATTGTTGATTCCTTAATGACAACAATTTATAAAGAATTAGAAGAATATTGTGAATTTATTGTTTTTAATACTGAGTATACTATTGAAGATATAGTTCGTGTTGATTTGGATTTGGGGAATGGTAGAAAATGTTTTGGTGTTGTTTGTCCAAAAGAGTGTGTTATTAATGGTTGTGGGATTTTACCAGATTGTTATTTTAGAGGAGTAGAAGAAATTAGGGATGAACAAGGGTTTTTTAAAGGGTTTCAAACAATAGAAGAAATTCCAAAAAAAATGTTATGTGATAAATATATCATGAAAAATCGGAAATTTAATAAAAAGTGATTGTTATAGTATAAATTTGAGTTTTTAAATGGAGATGTAAATTAATGAGATGTGAATCATATTGTAAATATTTTAAAGAAAAAAGTGTTGGTGCTTCCGTTCTGTTTTCTGAAAAGACAAAGGTTGTATGGTATGGGTATTGTAATAAGTATTATATTAACACATCCACAAATAATGATTGTTTAGATAGTTTACCTTATCATGAAAAATAATAAAAGATGGTGAAAGTTTATGGGTGAAATTGATAAAAAAGGAGTATATATTCATAAAATACCTTTTAGTGATGTTCCTGATGTTAATGGGGTTGTTTGTATAAAATCAGATAATAGTAATCTTAATGATTATTTGGAGTTAAAGATTCGTAGATTATTAAGAGATATTTATTATGGGGATTGTGATGAATTTGAGTTATGATTTTTTCCATATTTTTTAATAAATTATTTTTTTATATGAAGGTGGGATGAAAAGTATGCAAAAAGTATTATTGGAAAAAGAGTTTACTGTTGGGAATCATAATGTTCTTTATTGTTTAGTTGAAGGTCATAATTCCTATTTTATTACTTGTGAAGTGGATTATCTTTTGGAGTATGATTGTACTGGTGAATATATTGGTTTAAGTGGGTTTATGGACACTACAATATTTGAAATTAGTTATGATGTTAGTATCAATGTGGATGATGGGGCTTGTGGTTCTTCTGAGATGTTTATTACACAATATTTAGACCCTTCTGAGATTAGGGATATTGCATTTGATGTATTTAATAAGATTACAAAAGAATAGGATTACACAAATTTTTGGGGAGTGTGAGTTAAAAATGAAAGACAAGGAAATTAATGAGTTATTAAAATTATTTGGAGAAATGGAAGGAGTTGATGTACGGGTGGATGTTATAAATTCAAATGATGATTTGGATTCATCAGTTATAACAAGTAATGATATTAGGGTGGAATTAGAAAGAATTATGATTTTAATAGAAGAACAACAAGAGTATGAAATTGCTGTTGAAAAATTAAAAGAATTAGATTCATTATTTGATGATATTGAGTGGGGAATGTATGATTTTGAAATTAAATGGAGGACATGATTTATTATGAGTAGAAAAATTCAAATAGACTTTGCGGAAAATGATTGGGTTTATTTTAAAATACCATCTTCAAGTAGAGAAGAATATCAATATGTATCATGGGATAAAGAAAATGGTTGGAATTGCACTTGTGAAGATTATCAATTCCGTAAAAATTATTGTAAACATATGAAGGAATCCAAAAAATTTTTAGATGAATTGAATAGTAATATTCAAAATTCAAATGAAGTTTTCAAATTAAGAAAAGAGTAGATGTAAAATGGAATACTTTAAACATAAATTAAAGAGAAGAGGATTATTTAATTGTAAAGAGAGTATGAAATTTTATATTAATAAAGAAATTTATGATTTATTTGATTATACGGTTTTTTATAAGAATTCATTTTCTTTTGAGTTTTATACTTTAAATAAAGATTATAAAAAAATTTTTGATTATTTTAAAGAAGAATTTGATGCAAGGTTAATTTGTTGTGAGTGGGACGATAATTATAATTGTTATTGTGTTGATATTTCATGTGTTCTACTTATGGTTTGGTTAGAGCATTGGAATTGTAAACCTTGGATTTCATCGGGTGAATTGAATTGGAAAAGCATGGCTCGTGAAAGAGGTTGGTTTGATGAAGATGAATTGGATAAAGGGTGGATTGAATATAAACAAAGGATTGATAATTGGTTCAAAATGAATTATTAAGTGTGTGTTTCCTATTTTTTTTTAAATGAAAATAATTGGATAGATTTATATACTTGAAGTATTAATACTATTAATTGGTAAACATAAGAATAATAATTGGCTTTTATAATTCTTTGAGATTTTTAAAAGCATATGTGTGTTTTAAGTTGGTTATTTTGTGTGTGTTTTGTGTAATAACCATCTTAAAACCATTGAATCTTTTTTTTTAATAAAATTTTGGAAATAATTTATATTTTTTTTCAGTTTTTTTTATTTGGTAGATATTTAGTAATTTTTTTATATGGTTATAGATGTATTGTTATGGGTATGGGATAATTTATATATATTTTTCTTGTTTAAATATAGAGTTAAACAGTAAATTATATATAACATTAATTAGATATTATATTTTTAACAAGAATTAAGAGGAGTAAAAATATTATGTTAGAACATATTAATGAAAATCATATGTATTCAACAGATATCAATTTACCTATTGAATGTGTAATAAATAAATGTGATGATGTTGATTATATTGAACAGTATAATACATTATTTTGGTATGATGATGAAAAAGACAGAGAATTTTTAGATTATGAGATGAATTGTTTAAAAAACTTAATTCAATCTGAACAGATTTAATAAACATGAAAAAGGAAATAGGATTGGTGTTTTATGAATGAAGAAATGACTTTGGAAAACATAAATCAACTTGAAAGTATAATAAATAATTACATATCTACACACGATGATGATGAAAAAGTTACATCATTAATTATGTATAAAGTATTATTATTCACATTAAATGGAATTAAATATGATGAAAAAACATTACATGATAAATGTTGGGAATATTATGAAGAAAATAAAGATACTTTATTAAAGAGTGTTCCATAAATAAATTTTTCATATTTTTTTGAGGTTGAGTGAAAAATGAAGAGGAATGAAATTAAATTTAAATTAGAAAATCATGATGGTAAAACAGTAGAAATAGTTGCAGAAGTCATTGATGGGAAACTGTATAGAATGGGTAAACCAATTTTATGTAATTGTACTGGGAATACTTCTGAAACTGCAACTCCTTTTGTATATCAAGATAATCAAGTAGTTTGCCCTAATTGTGGACGAAAATCACATGATTTATATACTTTTGATGATTTTGAGAAGAATGAACTTGAAAATGTACATTTGAAATATTTTGGAACAGATTATATTACTATGCAAGATTTGTATAAAATAACTTATACATTACCTTATGAGTATTGGATTAAAGTTTCTGATTTGTTCATGAAATTGAAACCTGATATGGTCGATATGGGTTTTTTTGAACCTCAATTTGTGGGGTGGGTTACAAGTAATCCTGAGGCTGTTGAAGAACGATTAAATGTGAAACAAGAGTTAAGGGTTAATTATCAAAAAGAACAACAAGTAAAAAGACAAGAAGAAAAAAAGGAACATATGAACTTGTTACATGATAAAATTCAAAATATTTTAGAAGAATTTTTAATTGTAGAAACTCCACCTTCACCTGATGGGGATAAATTTCATTTAGAAGGGGAATTCATAAATAATCCATTAAATCCTAAGAATAATTATGGAGGAGGAGAATGGTTCGTTATATCAAATGATGATATATGGTATGTTAGGAATAATAGTAGAGATGGGGATAAATGGGAATTTAACAATGTTTATGTTAAAGGAGAAGCAGGGGCAATAGGTAAAAAAGTACCTTACTCTGAGGAATTGGCGAATAAGATAAGGGAATTAAAATAAATTTTTGGAGTGTGTAAATTATCAAAAGGAAGAAAAGGAATACTCTTACAAAAATAGATACTTCTAATGAAGAGGATTCATTAAGAGAATTGTTAATTGATATAGTTGATGAAAAAGGATTGATTTCAAAGTATACTCTTGAAGGTCATATTTTATACACTATGGGATGTAATAATATTCAAATGTATAATATAATTATGAGTTTGAATAATACCCAAGAATTAATAAAAATAGAGTTAAGTGATGGAGAGTATTATAAATTTAATCCATCTTAAAATAAAAGATTTTTAGAAGGGGTTGTTGTATTTTGGTTAAAATTACTAAGGAAATGTTAAATGAGTTATTACTATATATTTCTAAGGACAATTTCAAGTATGGACTAATATTTAAAATAACTTATATTTATGGTAGGAATATTGGTGAGGTTTTAAGGTTAAAGAAATGTGATGTTGATTTAAAACATAATACCTTAGATTTTGAATTACCTGCGGAAGATGTTAGTTTTATGTTACATGAGAATGTTAAAGAAGATTTGTTAAAATATATTGATAGTAAATCATTGGTTGATGATGATTATATTTTTATTGATGATGTTGAACGGATTAATTATTATATTCAACGATTGAATTCTTATTTGAAGAGTTTTATTAATTATTTAAATCATAATGTTTTGTCTTGGCATTGTCCATATCTTGTTAATCGTGATTTTAAGAATCTTAGAGGACAACATTTATTTATGGACGGTGCAGATATTCACACGATTAATGGATTATATCATAATAAGAATATTCAATCTGTAAAAGATAATATTGATTATAATGAATTGGTAGTTGAAAAGTTTCCATGTAATACTTTGAGGAAGGTGTTTCATGAGTTTACTAATTTGAATGTGTATGTTGATACTAATTTTATGAATACTGAATTATTTACTGTTTGTAATGGTAATGATAGTTTGGTTATTGAATATGATTATGATACAGGGGTAATTTCATTATTAGGGGATAAAAAGTCTGATTTATATAAGGTTGTGGAATCATGGGATTATGATAATGTGTTTGATGGGGTGTGTGATTTGGATAGTGGTCATTATAAGTATTTTGGAGAATATAAAATAATAAAAAATTAAGTTATTTTTTTCCATTAGTTTTATATAATAAAAGAGAAGTATATTAGTAATGTAAATTAATTTTTCCATAGTGGAGGATTAATTTATAATAAAAGTGGTGAGATACAGACCCTCCTGCTTCATCACTTTTATTTTTTTTTGACAAAAATTATAAACCGAAACATTTATATATAATTATAGATTGACCCATATTTTTTAACAATACCACCACAAAAACACAAAAAAAGAAAATCCATCATTCCATAAAAATAACACTAAAATACAATAAACACTTAAAAAAACATTTTAAATAACAAATAACCATATTAAACAATATTAAATTCTTATTAAATTAATTTTATTCAACAAATAACACTAAACTTCCCATCACACCTATAATTAAAAGTATTTAATGATATTGAATAGGTGCAACTTTAATAAAATTACTATTTTTTTTATGAATCATTTAAATAAAACTTTTTTTGGTAAGAGTGTATAATGAATAAAAACAATTATTCTTATACTATTTTTTTATTTCATATTAATTTTTATTGATTAAATTCAAATTTATCCATTTTTCATATACAAATTTTTATTTTAAATTGGAGGAAGTATATATGAGAGAACAAAGGAAACATATGGACGCTTTTAGTTATTGGTTTGGATTAACAGAAAAAGGATATACTATATCAGAATCCGTTAAAGCAACAGCAGAACATTGTGATGTTGCTGTAAGGACAATATGGGTATGGTATGATGAATTTGACTGGAATGATAGGGCTGTTAAAAAAAGAGAAGATATAAATAAAAAAATGGAAGAACAAGAAAATCAAACTTTGGCTGAAAACCGTGCAAATTATCTGAAAATATTACATAAATTATTAGACAATTATATTAAAGATGGTTTCCCAGTACAAATAGAAACTGTGAAAGACTTGGAAACTGTAATTAAAAACTGTTTGGTGTTACAAGATGCACCAACTGATGTTATTAAAAACAACACCACACAAGTAAATATAGATGCAGAACAATTATTTGATGAAGGATTAATGATGAAAATAGCACAACAAGAAGAGGAATTAGAGAATGAAAAAGATGAATAAGAAAGATTTCCTCAATGACTTATACTTGTTTTACAGATTGTTCATAGCATCAAACTATAAGAATAGTGTACCTGCACCACACATCAAAAAATTATCCCGTAAACTAATGGATTTAAGAAATGATAATGGGAAAAATAGATTGGCAGTATCCATGCCTCCAAGACATTCAAAATCAAGTATGGTAACTCTCGCTTTTCCATTATGGTTATTGTTTCAAAATCCCAATACGAACATATTAATCGTTACAGGCTCACCTAAGTTATCTGATAAGTTTGGTATTCAGTTAAGAGAATATATAAGGAATCTCGGGCCTTATTTTAATGTTTATTTGTCTGATGTAAAACAAGCTTCCACACATTTAATGTTCTGTGATAAAGATAAAAAATTATATCGTGGAAATATATTGTTGGCAAGTAGTGGGGGAGGAATTACAGGTCAGGACGCAGATTACTTAATTGTGGATGACCCTTATCGTGGTAACGATGACGAATTCACCCCGGGAGCGTTACAAAAGAAAATAGATTGGGCAAATCGTGTTGTAGAACAGCGTATTGAACCACACACCAAATACTGTATTCTCCATACTCGTTGGCATGATTTAAGCGATAATACACCAGTTTATACTGTCAATAAAGGTTGGACAACACATGGTGATTTAAAAGTTGGAGATATTTTACTGGGGACTAATAATAAACATACAAAGATTCTTAAAGTTCATCCTAAAACTAATTGTAATAATTGTTTATGTTTTAGTAATGGTGATAAAATAGTATGTGGTGACGAACATTTGTGGAAAATCCATGATAGAGTTGATAATAAAACAAAAGTGTTAACTACATACAATATAATGCAAAGATTATCAAATGATAAAAATGGTGGTCTGTTATTCACAATCCCTTTAAACAAATCTAAATGTATAGCAATAATTGATGCTTACAAAACAAGTGAAATATATAAAAGTAACTGTATAACTGTTGATGCACATGATGGGATATATAAAGTGGGAAAACATAAAACTCCCACTCACAATAGTAATGATTTGATTGGATATTATCATCGTGTAGACCCTGAATCATATGATTTCATAGAATTTCCTGCATTAGATGATGAAAATGAACCTTTGTGGAAAGAAAGATATTCCACAGATGAGTTATTGAAGAAAAAAGAGGTTGTTGGTGAAAGAGTATTTCAAAGTGTTTATCAACAGAAACCTATTGATGCTACAAGTGATTTCTTCAATATGAAACATTTGAAATTTGGGTTACCTGAGAATTTTGATGAGCAAAGTGTTTGTAGAGCATGGGATATTGCTTCAAGTGATGCACTTTCTAATAATGACTTTACGGCAGGTGTGAAGATTCAAAGATATGATGATTATTGTATCATTAGTGATTTGGTTCATGGTAGGTTTGGTGGAAGTACTAAGAATATAATTCAAGGAACTGCTACTCGTGATACTCCGAATGTTCATGTTGTTATTGAAACTGGTGTTGCGGCGGCAGGTAAATTACTTTATGATGAATGGTGTAATCAGTTAAAAGGTTTTATTGTTGAACAGGCTAAGGTTAGTGGTGGTGGAAGTAAAGTTGATAGGGCAACACCATTAAAAAATGCAATTGAAGATGGGAAAGTTTATATTAATATAGAAGACGATGAATTAAGACAGATTATGATTGATGAGTTGTCATCGTTCCCTAATGGTGAGCATGACGATATTACGGACGCTATCTCTCACGGGTATAATTATCTGTTTGTTAATGAGGAAACGAAGAAGAAATCAACTGCTAAAATGGGTGTTGTGTTTTTATAATTAAAATTTATATGTTCATAATAATTGAGGTTTATTTAAATGAATTGGAGAGATAGGTTTAGAAAGTATTTACCATTTGTAAGAAGACCTACTTATAATAGTAATTACAATAAGTTTATGAGTAATTATGGATGGGTTTTCAGTAATGCTAATAAATCAATAGGGGAGTACACTCTATATGAACGGGCAGAAAATAATGTTTATGTTTATAGAAGTATTGAAGTAATCTCTGATTCATTATTGATTAATGGATTTAAAATAAATAATCCTGATGATTCTGAAATTAATTTTGAAAGAACAAAATATTTAACTGATTTATTTAATAATCCTATGGGTTATAATAGTCCCATGACTTATGCTTTGTTTCATAAACAATATATTAAAAGTTATGAACTAACTGGTGATGCTTTTATTGAAGTGAATTATGAAGAGTTTCCATGGGATAATACTGATTATTATAAAGTTTTAAATGGTTTTCAATTCATACCTCCTGAAATGATTAAATGGTATGAAGATACTGAACAATGGGGTTATCGTACAAAACCTTCAATTCGTTATGAACATGATGAACTTATTCATATTTATGAACCTGATATAAGTTTAAAGAATGGTCATTATGGTGTGTCGAAATTAGAAAAAATTAAACAACCAATTTTGATGATGTGGTTGGGTATGACACATAACCAAGAATTATTAGAAAATGATGGTATAGACCCTCGTGCTGTATTGTCTTTTGACAAAGATGTTACTGATGAATCTTTTGAGAAAGAGTTGGATAGATTACAAGAATATGCTCAACAAAGAAAAAGAGGAGGAACATTAGCAGTTAAAGGTGCTACTTTTCAGTCAAGTGGTATTACTAATAATGATATGGATTTTTTGTCTTTGATGAATATGTGCCGTGATATGATTTTATCGGCTTATGGTGTTCAACCAGGGAAAGCAGGTATTCGTGAAACTGCGAATATTGGTACTGGTACTGGTGAATCACAAGATAAAGATTTTAAGGATATGATGTCTGCTAAGGCGAAGATTATTGAAGGTGCGTTTAATAAAGTACTTGGACATAATGGTTTTGAAGAAGTTTTTCAGTTTAATGAAATGGATATTGAAGATAAATTGAAAAGGAGTCAAATTGAAAAGATTAAACTTGATTCAGGTATTTTAACTGTTAATGAAGTCAGACAAGAATATGGTCTTGAACCTGTTGCTTGGGGAGATATACCGAATGGTATGCAGAAAAATTTAGTTTTAAATGATTTGGAAGAATTACCGAAGGATTCAGAGAATACTGTTAAAAGATTTAAGAATAATATTGTCAAAGCAGGAATGTTGAGTGAATGGAGTAATACTGATGATTGGTGATTATGTTCCTTTGACTTTTAAGGCGTTGTCCAAAAATGAAAAGAATTACTTGAATTTACTTAATAATGGTATAGATGAATTGATACAATTAAGTATAAATTCATTGAAGACTAATGAAATTGAAGAATTACTTAATATAAATGATAGTGATGAGTTTAAAGATGAATTTAAAAAGACAAGATTATATTCTTCTTTAAATGATTTGATGAAAAATAATTCAATTAAAGGAATAAAACCTTTAAGACAGTTTTATAAGATGGGTTCAAAGTTAGGATATAATTCTATAAATCGAAGACCAAAAGATTTAACAGTTTATGATGAAGAGGCAATTAGTATTTTATCAAATTATGTTAATGACTTAATAATGAATCTAAATGAAAGTGTAGGAATAGGCATAAGAAATACACTATATGATTCTAATAATTATCCAATTAGTGAAGTTGCATTGAACTTATTGAATGTACCTACTATGGTTATTGACAGATTTCAAATTAACACCCATAGTACAATGATTGCAACTACGGAGTATGGTAGAGCAATTAATACTGGTACTTTACAGTCATATGCAAATAGTGGTGTGCAAGATGTGAATATTATAACAACTGGATTACCTAATGTATGTGATGTTTGTATAGAAATTGAACAGAAAAATCCTTATTCTCTTGAAGAAGCAATGAAAATATTACCTGTACATCCTCATTGTGCTTGTTCTGTTATTTCTGCAAATAAATTATATTCCAACTTTAATAGTAATCCTATTATCATTGATTTAACTCAATAATTTTATATCATGGGCATTTCGGTACTTTATGAAATTGCTTTTTTTAGTAGAAGTATAAAAAACTATTTTAATACTAAAAAAATTGGGTTATGGGCAGGTTATTTAACATTATATATTACAATAGTTTAAGTGAAGTTGTATTTGTTTATCTCATGTATTTTGGTATTCACTTCCTTTTATTGTGTTTTTTGTTTCATTTGACCTGGAATGTCATAAAACTTATCCCGTGCTTTAAATCGGCTTTTCTTTTGCATTGAAATATATGTGTTGAAAACCTCCAATTTTTTTAGGAATAAAATATACCTCAGCTAAAAAAATTTGTGGGTGGATTAAAAAATCCACTCACATTATATTAAATAAAAAAAACTCTTTAATTTGTCAGATGTTCCTTTAATATGTAAATAATAATATTTTACTATTTATTTTTTGTTTAATTCAAAAAAGGAACACATTATATTATAGAAAAAATATTTTAAAAATCTGTTTATTTTAAAAAAGAATTTTTTGGAGTTGTAATAATTTGAAGACAATACTGAAAAAATTCAAAGTATATGCTCCACCTGATACGAAGGCATATGGTTTGAATGAAGATGGCACTCTAACCATTACAGGTATCGCTTCAACTACAAATGAAGATTTAGATGGAGAAATTATTACTCCTGATGCACTTCAAAGTTTAGAGCGACAAGTTGTGGGTTTGAATCTCCACCTTGACCATAATCATAATTATGATGGAGGTATTGGTGTTATAACCGAGGCTGAAATTCAGGATAATTCTTTAAGGATTACGGCTATTGTGTTACCTGAGTATGCTCTTAGTGTATTACAAAAGTTACAATTAGGCATGAAAATGGGTTTCAGTATTGGAGGAATACCAGTAATCAATAGTGGAAATTCGAGAGTGATAAATGATTTTGTATTATTAGAGGTGTCATTGACATTATTACCTGCAAACTGGGATACCTTTGGAACTGTTGAAACAAAAACAGAGGTAAAAAGTAAATGTTTGACTGGGGCTTGTCATTACATCTTAAAAAGTAAAAATAAGGAAGATATTATGAGTGAAAAAGATTTAAATGCACCAACTCCTGTTGGTGATGATATTAAACAAGAATTAGTAAATATTGTTAATGAAGCTATATTAAACTTGAAACCAGTTATCCTCGATGAATTAAGAGGAGAATTAAGTGTATTGGTTCAAGATGTTGTTTCACAAGCATTAGTTGAAGTTCTTCCACAAACACAACCTGATGATATGGTTGCTTATTCAGAGGAAGAAGTAGAAGAATTTGCTTGTGAAGAAGAACCAGTTGAAGCAAAAGATGCAACTGAGGAAGAAGAAACCACAGAAGAAGTTCCAGAAGAAGAAGTTGTGGAAGAAGAAAAAGCGACAACTACTGAGGAAGAAGAAGTTGTGGAAGAAGAGGAAGAAGTTGTGGAAGAAGAAAAAGAAGTAACTGACAAAATTCCAATTGATGGAATCCCTGCAACTCCTAATGATGTACAATATGTACCAACAGAACCTCCTTTACAAGCTCCAAATTATGTAGTTGATAGTAAGGCTCTTGCAGAACAAGTTGTTGAAGAAGTATTTAAAAAATTAAATATGAATCGTAAACAATCTGATAAAAAAGAAACTGGTAGCAAATTAAAACAAGCACAAAAAGAAAATGGGATTAAACCTGCTAAGAAAAACAAATTCTTAGACAGTCCTAAAAGAGATAAATTTGGACGCAATAGAAAATACTTATAAAAAATAAAGAGAATTTATTTTTTTTATAGAAAATTATTTTAAGAATTAACTAAGTTTTATAAAAGGAGATTATGTATATGAATTTAAAAGAAAAAATTAAAAACCACGATGATTTCAGTTTAAAATTTAATGATGCACCATTTAACACAAATGGTATTTTAAACCCAGGTTGGGCAGAACCAACTTACGATGACTTTTTTGAAAGAATGGTAGATGTACCAGTTTTATTAAATCAATCTACTGTTCTCCCAATGACTGCATTACAACATGACCTCGATATGCTTACAGCAGATGTTGAATTAGACAGTCAAAGAGATGCACATGGTAAATCAACTGCATTAACTGAAACTGAATTAGAACCTGGAATGGAAAGAAAACAATTAATTGCTCAACCTTTACAAGCAAAAACAATCATTTCAGATAACTTCCTCGAAGAAAACATTGAAGGAGAAGACTTCTTAACAACTTATATGAATCTTTTAGCAGATGCAATGGGACCTGCATTTGAAAGATGGGGTATCTTTGCAGACCCTAATGGTACTGTTGGAACAAATGAAGGTAGTGGTTACAAAATGACTACTGGTCTTTTACCTCAATTAAAAGATATTGCTTCTGATAACAATAAAGAAGCAAATGGTATTGCTAAATTGGTCTACAAAGACCATGTGGGACAAGGTATCCTTGATGCAATTGAAACTTATATTGACCAAGATGGTAATATTAAGAATGCAACTTGTGTTTTACCTCCTCAAATTTATGCAAAATTGATGATTGAAATCGCAAGGGATAAAGAAACAGACCTTGGTGATGCAGTATTCCAAGATGGTAATATTACTAAAATTTTAGGTATTGAAATTAATGCAGATGACATTCTCAGAAATACTCGTAACGGTTATGACAGAATGCAATTCACCGATGGTTACTACAAAGGAAACGGTGCTTATGTAGATAAAATGAAGTACGGATTCATAGGACAACCATCAAATATTGTATTTGGTATGATGAGAGAATTCGATATTAAAAATCAATGGGATATTGATGTACTTGGTTATAAAGTAGCATTACTCTGTAAAGGTGATGCAAAACTTTTATGGGACCAGGACACTCTTGCAATTCCATTTACAATGAATAGTGAATAAGTGTGTAATTCAATACACTTGTTTATTATTTTTTTTTGGAATTTGAATTTGACAATAAAGAGGATTTTTAAATGGTAGATTATTGGAAAAAACTTAAACTTGATGAATGTTGGAGCAATAAACAGAGGTTCAATATTATAATGGAAAAAATTGAAAATACTGTTGTTGGCGATTCAGATATAGTTGAAGTATTTAATAATATTAAAGAGAAAGTGGATAATTTAGTAATTCCTTCAAAAACAAGTGAATTGGAAAATGATAGTGGATTCATTACAGAACATCAAAGTCTTGAAGATTATGTTGAAAAACAGGATACTGATGGATTACTAAGAAATGATGGTAGTGTAGATGAATCTGATTATTTAACTGAGCATCAAGATATTAGTGGTAAAATAGACCGTAATGAGTTATTTAAAAATGGAGTTTTCACAACTACTAATACTAATAGTAGAGGTAGCATTGCTAAAATTTGGAATGAAAGTGATGGTGGGGGAACTCAGTTTACAGATAATTCTTCTAATGTTGTTTCTTTCGTGGGTGTTAATGAAGGAAGCCGTGATGGGGATATTTATGTTCAAATTTATTCAAAGAACAAGTCCAATAATAGTGGTGTCCGTTTAAATTTTAATCCAAATGGAGCATTTTATACTGTTGGAACAAGTAAAACATGGACTGATAATGATGAAATCGCAACGGTTGGTGCTTTGAAGGAGTTGGAAGAAAGAATTAATTTGTTGGAAGATAGATTGGAGTAGTGAAGTATCATGATTGATTATTGGAGTAAACTCAAACTTGATGAATGTTGGAGTAAAAAAGAGAGATACAATAAAATTATGAATTATATTTTAAATGAAGCGAATGAAGAAAATGAAGATGATGAATCAAAAAGAAGTATATGATATTATATTATTTTTTTATTTGTCATCTTCTTTTTTTTTTAAACATTTTTACTGGTTTTAGGGGGTGTTTTTGGGATTTTTATGATTTCTGCTGAGAAGATACGGACACTTCTTAAATTTGAAGGTGTTACTGTTGATTTCACCGATGAGGAGTTACAAGTATTAATTGATTCAAAACTTGATGAGTTAGAAGGTTTGATTGGTGCAGATATTAGACCTCATGACAGACAAAAGACTGTGGGTAAATTTAAAGGTAAAATACTTGAATTAAATTTTTATCCAATTATTCAAATTGCAGATATTGTTTTAAATGGATATTCACTATGCAATTATGAGTACCATGTAAATTATGATTTAGGTATTATTTATTTTAACCATCGTATTAGAGGACATATTACTGTATATTATACAACAGGGATTCCTGAAAGAGATTTTTCTTATATTATTACTCCTTTAATTAAGGATATGGTGTCTTATGCTTTGAATTATAATGAAGGATTAAAGTATGATAGAGGAATTAGTGGTGAAGGAACTATTGCTTCTTTGAAAGAAGGTGATGTTAGTATTGGGTTTGCATATGATAGTAGTTTAACTCTTGGTGCAAGGATTAATGATAGGATTGATGATTTAAAGTCAAAATATTGTTATTCTACAAGAGTAAGGTGGATTTAATTTTTTTAATAAAAATAGGATAGTTGATGATTTATGGTGTTTTTTCCAAATGAGAAAGTTGAGTTATGGGAGTATAATGAAGAAGGGGATATTCCTAACTTTTTTGGTGAAACTATTGCGTCTTATACTTTAATTGGAGTGTATGATGTTGATTTTCAACCTGCTTCCCAAAAAGATACTATGAATGATTTTGGTAAGACCTTAGAAGATACTTATAAATTATATTTAGATTTGAGCGTACCTATTACAGATACTATGATTCTTAGGTTAGAAGGAAAAGAGGATACTTATAGTGTTGTAGGTACTCCTATTTTTAATAATCATAATGTTGTTAATCATATTAAAGTTATTGTTCAGAAACAAAGACAACCCACAAAATTAGAATAATATTCATTTTTTTTTTGAAGGTTTGTGTGATTATGGATGTTAATGTAATTATAAATGATGGTTTTTATAAGAAACTTAATGAAAGTAATTTTCGTAATGCTATTGTTGATACTGTTAGAACTACAACAACTGAGGCAGATGAAGATTGTAGGAGAGAATGTCCAGTACGAACTGGGAATCTAAGGGATAGTCATTATACAGTATATGAAGGGGATACGGGTAAAGTTATGAATACTGCTGAATATGCAAATACAGTTATTTATGGTAATGAAACTCGTTCACCGAATAATTATCCTCAAAGGGTTTTGAATAATATGAATGGAACATATGAAGAGATGTTTTTAAAATCACTTAGTCAAAATGGAGTGTTATAATTATGATTCCTCCATTACAAGCAGTAAGAAGAGTTTTATGGGGTAATGTTATTTTGGACGGTAAGAAAATACCTGTTGTTAAACAAGGTTATCCTTATGATAAATCCCCATGTATTACAATTGATGATAGTGGTGGTTCGGCTTTTATTGAAAGAAACATTACTAATGTTAAATATCCTTTACAAAACACTCATCCTCAATTTGACCCTGAAAATCCTTTTAAAAAAGTTCCTCAACAAGTTTTAAGGGAATTTTTTGAAACTACTCTAAATATTCATGTTTGGGCTAATACAGAAGATGAAAGGGAAAAATTGAATAATATAATTTTAAAACTGTTTCATGAAGCTCAATCAGGTCATTATAAGTTTTGTAATCAGTATCATGATGGTGATTGTAGTTATATGGACAATACTTGTTATGCAGAACACTTTGACAAAGTGAATAGTAGATTAATCAAGAATCAATGTCCTAATCCAAAAGTATATGGTTATGAGAATATATTCACAACATATAATTTGATAAGAGCAAGTTTTTATTTGAATCAACCTTATAGTTTGAATGATTATTCAAAGGATAATACTATGTTGAGAAGTGTTTTGAAGTTACATACTGGTTATTTTGTAGACCATATTATTGGTGGAATTATAAGTGAGAAAATTATTAGTAAGGAGGAAGTAATTTGAGTGAAAAAAAAGAAGGTGAAGTAGAAGAATCCAAAAAATCTTCAAAAAAGAAGAAGGATAAACAAGATGAATCCAAAGTTAAAAAGAATCTTCCGTTGAGAACATTAATAGATTTAGTTGATGAATCTCAACTTCGTAGAAAGGAGATAATTGTTAAATTAGCGGATAATGGTTATTTAAGTCAATTCTATGAAGAAGAAGATAAAAGAAGAATTGGTTATCCAATTGAACCAACAATTAATGAAGATGAATTTAAAAAAATTATAGGAGAATGAGAAGAAGATGTTAATTGATGAGTTACCTGGGGTATATTTTAAGGAAAAAGTTGCTTATGAATTAAGTGGAGAAGGTAGTAAAATACCTATTTTTATAGGTGCAAGTGGTAATACTGCATCCACAAATTCACAAAGTGGAGGTACTACTCAAAATGAGGCATCATCTTATGTTGTTGATGGTAGTACATATATCAAATTTAATAAATTAAGTGATGCTCTAAGACCTGTTGTTAAAAATGACACAACTAAATCTGATGGTACTGTTGTTAAATGGCAAGAAGCAACTGGAATTGGTGAATATATTACTTATGATGCTAATGGAAATGCAACTTATCATGATGAAAACAAATTAGCGAAAAGAATCTACGAATTTTACATGGAAAGTAAATTATTACAAAGTACAGATATTGGTGTACCTTATTTTTATGTAATTGATGTAGGTGCAGGCACTAATTTGAAAGCATGGGAAACTGCATTGGAAACTGCTAAAACATTAACAGATGCAACAGTAGAATTTTATGTTGGAGCAGAAGGGATTACTGGGTGTACCTTAGAACAATTTTGTATAAAAGCAGTGGATAGTATTTTTGAAGATACAGAGGAATTAGATTTAAGGTATGGGTTTACTTACCTTAGTAAAACTTCAAGTGAAACATTAGCAGAATATGATGCAAGACTTATTACATTAGCAAATAATTTAAGAAGTCATTACAGTAGTACTCTTTATAAATTATCAAGATTTGGTCTTTGTGAAGAGTTATTAGTGGGTAAAACCATAGCAAGAATTTGTTGCACACCATATAATACTGAACCAGGGTTCTTCAAATATCGTAGTGTTACACCAAACACTTTTAATAAAAGGTTAAAAGAAGATATGAAAGACTTACAAGATGCAGGTATTATATTTAATCGTGATGAACAAGTGAATGGTAATAAATTACCTCGTATTAATTTATGTGTTTCATGTAGTTTTGGTTCAACAACTGACAGACCTGCTGATGCTTTATTCCATGCAAGGTTTAATGCAGATGATTTACTTCGTGAAGTCTTTGAAGTGTGTTATACTCAAATTAAAGCAAATGAATCTGCTACAAACATAGCTTATCTTCAAACAATGATTAATAGAATTGTTAATAATCGTGTAGTTAATGAAGAAATGATTAAATACGATGATAGAACTGAAATAGGTACTAAATTAACAGTTATAGAATCACATGAAGAACCTTATAATCTTATTGTAACTGGACAAATACAACCAGTAAAATGTACTATTGCAATTAAGGTTGAAGCAGAAATAAAAATATAAAATTTATATTAAATGGAGTTGAGTGAACAATGGTAAATGTAAAAAGATATAATCTTGCACAATTTGTATTTGATGGTGAACAAATTCCAGTAGGTAGTTTCAAAACCACAAGGAAACAAAGTACTGAAACATTAAATGCGTGTAATAGTCATAAACCATATGCAGTAATGTTCGGTAAAGAAGAATTAAGTTGGGAAGCAAGTGATATTGACCCAATTTACAGACCTTTCTTTGAAAAAGTAATGGATAATCAGAAAGCAGACCCTACTAATTTAGGTACTGTTGCTACATATGATTATAGTGAAATTACTTCCGATATATATGAAGATGATGCTTTTGGTGATGTATGGGTTGAAGAATTAAGTAAAGATACTGCTAACAAACCATTTTCGGCTAAGGGCAATGCTATGAGGATGGTATAAATATAATCCTCATAGTTTTTTTTATTATTTTTTTTATATTATTATGTCCGAGCAGAATGTATAATATTTAGGTTCAAATCCTAACTCGGACTTTTTTAAATAAAATTTACCATATTTTAACTTTTTTTTATAGGAGGTTTTGAAAGTTATGGTTGAAGATAACAATATTGTACAAGAAAAGAAAACTGAAAAAAGAACACAAGCAGTCATTGACTTAGAAAAGAAATTATTGAAAACCACTTGGGTTAAAGAAGCAGAATTAATACAGAAATATGTTCCTAATGAAGATTTAACAAAAGGTCAAATCAAATTACTTGAAAAATGTATTAATAAAGAAGATTTCACAGACAAACAATTCAAAGATTTAAAAGTACTACTTAACAAATATCGTACTTTATTAAATGATTTAAAACCTGAGGAAACAATAGAATCCGTTGATGAAGCATTACAGTTAATACAAACAGAACAAGACTTTTTGGATTTAATGGATGAAGAACAAAAAAAATATTTAACAGTACATTTACCTATGAGTAATGGTAATATGTTAGAATTTGAATTTGAAGTATTACCTATCACAGACAGTAGAGTAGTTGAATCCTTAGAATTACAAATAGATTTGTTCCGTGATTTTAGTTTAGAAGAAACTGCAACATATGCAACTGCATCACAAAAAGACCCAAGTAATAGAACACCACAAGAACAAAAAATACTTGACAAAATGAATAAAATGTTAAGTGAAAAACTTGGACAACAAAAACTAAAAAGTGTAGATAATTTCCTTGCAAATCAATTATTACTAAAAGGAAGTAATGCAAATTTAGAAAAAAGACATGAATTTTGGGTTAAATTCCCATTCAATGCAAAATTCACAATATTCCTTGCAGTACAAAGAAGACTTGGAATAACCGAAGTTAATAATGAACAATTATTTCCGTTTGGTGAATAGTTTTATGGGTGATGTTTACTTTGAAGTAAGTAAACATTTAAGATGCAGTCCTTATTATGTTATAAAAAACAAATTCAGACCTGACATAAGGTTCTTAATAATGAAATATACTCAAATATTAAGAACAAAACAAAAAGAATATGAAAGAATAAAAGAAGAACAAGACAAATTCTAATAAAAAAAATATAGTTTTAAAAAAAATAAGATTATACCTAAGATGTGATACTGATGACCGAAGAAGTGATATTACAGTTCATGGGCGAAGATAAAATAAGTAATGTAGTTTCTACTATTGAATCAAATACATTAGCATCAATACAATCAATACAACAAGCAGTATCACAATTAAATGAAAGTGTATCAAATATGGGTACAGTAGATGGGAGTATTATTTTTGAAGGTGGAGGCTATGAGGAAACTGCTTCTGACCTTGATGATGTAGATGATAGTGCAGATAATGCAAGTTCAAGTGTAAAGGCATTTTCAGATTCTACACAAAAAGCATCAAACAGTAGTGGACAATTAGGGAAATCTACTGAGGAAGTACATTCACAAGTAGAGATGATTACTAAATCTACTGATAAGTCTGCCGATTCCGTAAAAGACTTAGGGGATGCTAATAAAAATGCTGAAAAAGATGTATCCAGTTTTTCAAGTGCATTAGGTAAAAATACTGATTCAAAAAATCAAAATGCTTCTGCTTCAAATAATGCGAAAAATTCGCAAAGTACATTTAGAAACGAAACAACTGGGGCAAAAGAAGCGACTGACAATTTTTCAGCGGCACTTAAAGATGTTAATACTAATTTATCAACATTAAGTGCGGGTTCTGCAATGTATCTTGCAGGACAAATGAGTAGTCTTGGAACAAGAATGGAAGACTCTGCAAAAAATTTAAATAATTTAAGCATAGGTCTTGGACAAGTTGCTAAAATGTCTGGTATGGCAGAAGGTGAAATGACAGATATGATTACACATATCAGTAATGAAACTTTCCCAAATGATGAAGCAATAATGTATACAAAAAATTTAGTGCAGATGGGTGTTGAATCTAAAAATTTTGCAGAACAAGCAACAAATATGGATAGAATTAATGATGCTTTTGGATTAGGTGCAGAAACAACAAATAGTTTAGTAACAGAATTATCTGTTCTTGGAGTAGATGCGAATAATATTGCATCTTCATTTAATGCACTTGCTTATGCTAATGAAAACACCAAAGGTGGTATGGAGAACTTTTATTCTTTCCTTCGTAAATATGACTCAGAATTACATCAATTAGGTTATAATACTGACCAAGCGGCGATTATTATTTCTGCTGCGACTCAAAAATTTGGTGGAGGTAGGGCAGCGTTAGCAGGGTTAAGTGAGGCTCTTAAAGAAGCAGGTAGTGATACTGGTGCGTTAGAATCTGCTTTAAACTTAAAATCAGGAGCATTACAACACGCTTCACAAGAAACTGCAAGTTATGAAGGACAATTACAATCTCTTGCCGATGAACAAATGGAACATAAAACCATTTTAGAAAGGATTACTGCATTTACTGATGATTTATTATTAAGGAATGCAGGACTTGTTACATTGGGTCAATCAATTATGGGTGTTTTTGGTCAAGGAGCAAATATTGGTTTAACTGTCTTTGGTTTGAAAGAAATGGGTCTTGCTATTGCGAATTGGGGTCATGCAGGTAAAGTATTAGATAGTACTATTGATAGATTAAAATTACTTCGTACTTCTTCACAAGAGGCTTCTAAGGCTATTTCTACAACTACTGCTGTGAATCCGAAAGCTATGACTACTGTAAATCCTAAAACAATGAATATACCTTCGACTGGTGTTGGTAAGAATACTGGTAAAGTGGCTTCTGAAACTAAACAAGTTGTTGAAGGGGCGGCTAAGACAGGAGCAATGGCAGGTCCTGCTAATACGGCAGGGGCAAGTATGAAGGCTACTGGTACTGGTTTAAAGTCTATTGGTAGTGGTGCTTTATCTATGGTTGCTCCTTTACTTCAAATTAGTGTTGCAGTTATGATTTTGTTACCTGTTTTGGCTTTAATTGCCGCAGAAGCACTTCTTTTACTTAAAGGATTACAGATACTTGTTAAAGCATTGGCTTTTGATAAGATTGATTTAACTAAGTCTATTGAAGGTATTAAACAAGTTGGTAAGGCTTTATGGGAGATTGGTGTTGCTATTGGTGCTATGGCAGTTACTTCCATTATAACTATGATTTCTACTCCAATTATTGTTCTTGGACAGATTGTTGCTCCTATTAATCAAATAGGACAAATGTTAGTTGATGTTGCAAGGGAGTTACAGATTTTTAATAGTATTAATATTGATAAGTCCATTCCTACTAAAATCAAGTCACTTTCCGATACTTTGAAACTTGTTAGTGATGCAATGGGAAGTTTAGGTAATTTGTCTTGGAATATGGCTTGGGGTAATCTTATTGGTATGATAATTGGGAATGTTGGTGATGCCGTTAGGAACGCAAGTAGAGAAATCATTAATGCAAGTAATGAACTTGATAAGATTAAAGATGTTCCTGATTTAGATAAAGGTGCTGTTGATAAGTTAAAAAAAGTCGGTACTGCTTTGGAGAGTGTTGGAAAGGCTATGGATGGTCTTAGGAGCATTCGTGATAGTCAGAATTTTGATATAAGTGGATTTGTTGGTGGATTATTTGGTGGAGCAAATATTGAACAGGCATTGAATAATGTTAAAGATGATGTTTATAAGGCTTCTTCTGCTTTGAAAAATTTTGATGGTGTAGATACTATTCCTGATGGTGTTGGGAATAATTTAAAGAAAGTCGCTGATGCTTTGAAGAGTGTTGGGGACAGTATGGAAGTACTCCGTAAACTTCGTGATGATTATAATTGGGATATAGGTATTGGTTCATTATTTGGTGATAGTGATGTTGTAGGTACTCTTGATAAAATTAAAGAAGATTTAGTTAAAGTTAGTGGTTCTTTAAAGAGTCTTGGTGAAGCTGGTGGTTTAGAGAAGATTGGTGATGATGTTCCTAAGAAGATTAAGAAAGTTACTGATACATTGGATTCTGTTCTTAAATCTATTGATAAAATGAATGAGTTCCAAGGTAAAGGTGAAGGGAAACAAGGTAATGATTTTAGTAATATTGTTACTACTATTGATAATGCTCGAAGTTCTTTAATTGAAGTTAGTAAATCTTTATCTAAATTAGGAAGTGATGGTGGTGAAGGTAGTGGTTTGGCTACTATTGGTGGTGAAGTCAAATCAAAACTAAAAACTGTGACAAAAGTTTTAAGTACTTTGGCTACTGCTATTAATAATTTGAAGGGTTTTCCTACTGTTAGTGGTGATGAGATTCCTAATCGTGTTGATAAGGCAGTTACTGTTATTCAGAATTCTGCAAGACATATGAATAATCTTAATGGTAGTCATAAAGTTAGTGGGGCTATTATAAGTGTTATTAGTTCTGTTGGTAAAGCAGGGAGAAGACTTGCTTCTGCAACTAATGCTTTGAAGGGTTTTCCTACTGTTAGTGGTGATGAGATTCCTAATCGTGTTGATAAGGCAGTTACTGTTATTCAGAATTCTGCAAGACATATGAATAATCTTAAAGGAACACCAAAAGTTAGTGGTGGTATTGTAAGCGTTATTAATTCTGTTGGTAAAGCAGGTAGGAGATTAAGTAGCGTTACTAATTCTTTGAAGGGTTTTCCTGTTGTGAGTGGTAATGAAATTCCTAATCGTGTTAAAAAGGCAGTTACTGCTGTTAAAAATACTGCTAAACAGTTAAATAAGTTGAAAGGTACTTCTGTTAAAGGAGGTATTGGAGGTATTTTAAATTCTGTTGCTAATGCAGTTAAAAGATTAAGGACAACTTTATCAAAAATGAGTGGTGGTTTTAAAACTGATGGTCAAAATATAGGTACTAATTTGAAAACTGGTATTAAAACTGGTTTAAATGGATTAGGAGATACTGTTAGTACTGCTGTTAATGATGCAAGTGGTAAAGCGAATCCTACTGCTACTACTATGGGTACTAATCTTGGTAAGAGTGCAGTAAATGGTTTTAAATCAAGTTTTCTTTTAGGAGAGGTTATTGCCGCAGAGATGTCTAATGGTTTAAATGCTATTACTACTGCTACACCTGATATTACTAATGCTATGGGAGCATTAGCAGAACAAATGGTTCAAGAATTTAAAAATCGTTCTCAAATTAAATCTCCTGGTGCTATTGCAAGAGCAATTCGTGCAGAAATGGGTTATATGAAAGAATTTGTTGTTGTTCACGGTAAAGGTGTAGTGTCTTCTGTTGGTGGTCTTGCAGATAATATAGTTAATACTTTTAAACCAAATCTTCAATCACAATTAAATGCTCTTAATGTTAATAATCGTTCGTTAAATAGGAATAGGTTAAATACTTTGAATAGTATGACTGATAGGAATTCAATGAATGAAAATAATCAAAGACCAGTTACTATTGTGTTTAATGAAGGTGCAGTACAGTTAGATGCAAGGAACTTAACCACACAAGAATCAAGACAAGTGTTACTTAATGCTATTGAAGGTTTAGATGTTGTTGAAAGTGTAAATATTAAAGGAGCATAATTATTATGGCTATGTATGGGAAAAATGTTAGTAAGGATAATTATAATGTTAGTCTTGATGGTTATGATATGATTATGGAAGAGGTAACTGTTAATGAAGGGTTTAACAGAAGAGAAACTATAAGACATAATATTCTTGGTGGTACACAAAGTGTTATGAGGGGTAATTATTTACCTCGTGATTATTCTTTTATTACTCATTTGTTGATTGACCCTGATTTTCCTGATGTTTATGATAGTGTTCTTCGTGAGTGGCAAAGTAAACCAGTTGAAGTTATTAGTAGATATATGGGTGGTAAGTTTAATGCAGAAGTTATTGTTAAAAAAACACCTACTATTTATCCTAATTATTTGAGTTTGGAAGTACAAGTGATTGAGATTCCGTCCAAAGAATCATTAATACCAAATGAAGAGTATATTACTCCCAAAGGTTCTAAAACAGTTAAAACTATCACTAAAAAGAATAATAAAAATAAAGACAAAAGTAAAAGTAAAACAGATACTAAAAAGAATACTACCAAACGAACAAAAGATGGTAAAACTAAGGGTAGTAATATTACACAAGTAAAATAGGTTGGAGGCATGAATCATGGCTGATTGGGATACTACTCCTGGTAGAACTGGTAGAAGGACTATTGACCAAATCATGGATAAAACCAATAGTGGAAGTAGTAGCAGTAGTAGTGGGAGTGATAATAGTAGTGATAGTTCTTCGTCATCTGATAGTGATTCTACAAAGAAAACAAAAGTTAAACCTGACCTTCGTAAAACTTATAAGGAAGTACCAATACCAGTTCCTAAGAAAAGATATGGTATGCCAAGTAGGTATAGTGTTAGTAGAGCAGGAGTAGAATTATATGAAACTGATGAGGATAATTATGAACCATATGTTCCAACTGGGAGTGCAGGTGGAGGTACAACAACTGTTGAAGATGAAAGTGTAGATAGTGATGATGAAGATAACACACCAGGATTTAGTTTACATATGGGTGAAGTCTTAAAAATTCACTATGAAGATGAACTGAATAGTATTAGTTTTGAAAGTGATTATAAGGACATGAATAATAATGCCAGTATTAGATTAGATGATATAAATCTTAAAAAAGCATACAAAGGGGTAAGGCTTAAATTATTATCTGAATGGGATTCAATAGATAAAATTAAATTCCAATGGGAAGATTTAAAAGAAGCAATAGAAGGTTTCATTACAGAACAAAAATTCACAGATACCGAAGTTGAAGTGACAGTAAGTGGAATGACAAAAACATTGGAAATGAAATATAAATTTGATTTCAAACAAATGTATCGGTCTGAAATAATAAATCAAGTTATATTAACTGCTGGATTAAAACCAGTATTAAATTTTGAAGGTTTAGAAGATGATATAATTGATTTCAAAAATTATTCTGAATCAGATAGCAGTAGTGGAAGTACTGGTGATGTTAAAATTAAGTCAACAGGTAGTAAAGTTTTAGATGAAGTTGTTAAAAAAGCAATTGCAGGAAAAACAGATGATTTAGAAAAAGCAAAAGCAATATTTGAAGCATTTAAAGAACATTGTTATTATGAAGGTTATTCAGATTGTCAGTATCCTAATGATATTGAGAAAGCATGGAATGATGCACATATAAATTGTGCTGATGGAGCGAATGTTTTATGTGCAATGTATCTTGCCGCAGGTTTAAATTCCGTTATTGTCCATGTTAATAATCATTATATTGTTAAAACTGAAATTAATGGTAAAAGTTATCTTTCAGACAGTTCAGGGGCAGAAGGAGCGCATAATACAAGACCATTTGGGGAGGTATTCACCTATGATGGTGTTACAAGTGGTTCTGTTGTGGGTACACATTTAGATTATTAAATTTATTTAAAAAATGAGGTTTTGATAAAATGGGTGATTCCAAAAAGATTAATGCAACGAAAGGAAGATTAATGAATGGTTTTGATAAGATTACTCATAGTGCTATTCAAAATACTGTTCCTAAACAAATAGAAGAGGCAATAAGTAAGGTTAGTATGAGAACTGGTGTTATAACAAAGTTTTATCCTTATCTTGATAAAGCAGAAGTACAATTTGATTCCACTAAAAAGAAAGTACTTTGTAAAATTTTACATAGGTTTTGTGGAGATTTGATTGATTTTTACACACCTCTTGCAGATAAAAAAGGGTTTAATAAGAAGTTACAAGAACCTTATGTTGTTCCAAAATTTAGACAAACGGTTTGTGTTTTGAATATTCATGATTCTGATAGTCAAGAACATTTAATTTTGGGTTATTATAATAATAAAGATATAGTTAATTTTAATCCTGCTAAACCTGGTAATCTTAAAATTATGAGTGTTTATGATGATGGTAATGAGTGTTGGCTTAAATTTGGTAAAGATGGGTTCAATTATAGAGTAACAAAAACTCCTAATCGTTATGTTGGAGATAAACATGAAGATGATGGTGTTAAAGAGTTTGACTATCCGATGTCTACTGATGTGTATACTAAGAGTGAAGTTGATAAGTTAATTAATGAAAAAGAGATTTATACCAAAGAGGAAGTGGACACACTTTTACAAAGTTATGATGATAGAATAAAAAAATTGGAAGATATTATTAAAGATGGATAAAAAAAAGAATTTTTATGAATTGATTATTTTTTTATGGTTTAAGGTTGGTTTTGTTTATGAGTCATGTTGTTCTTGGTTGTGATATAAATGATGGTAATGATTCTGAATGGCAGAATACTGTTGCAAGTGCATTAGAAAAAAATGGACATAAAGTTGAAAAACTACCGATACATCCTACACCATTTGGACAATATTCATATGGTGAAGCAGGGTACAATCCAAAGGGTAAAATTGGGGTGTATATTATGGCAGACAGTTTAGTGTCTGTTGCAGACCTTGCTTATGGGGGTACTGGATTTAAATATGCTTACTTTATTATAAGAATGGATTTGGGTAGACCTAAAATGAGTCAACCTGAACACTTTAAAACAAGTCCTATTGGTATGGACGGTGATTGTACTGGGATTTGTGAGAAATTAGTGGGTAAAACATATTCCCAAATGAATGACTTGACAAAAAGTAAATGTCAATGTACATGGGGTAGAAATCCAAAAGAGGGTGCAAATAATCTCATTAAATTAATGGGAGGTAAAACTGATGATGATAATCTTAGTAAAAAAGTTAGTCAAGGAGGAACTATTAAAGATGCCTTACAGAAACTTTTAACTCATTGGGATGGGCAAGTTGAGTGTTATATTCGTGGGGACGAAGTTCATGTGAATAAAATCCGTACACCTGAGAAGTATTATAGTTGTATTCTTCAAGAGGGTTATAATATTTTTGTTGAATCCGTTACTGTTACCGATGTTAATCCTAATACTCCAAATTATTTAGAGGTGGTCTGGACTGGTGGGGTTATCACTATTAAAGATGATAGTTTAATTAAACGATTTGGTGTTGTCCGTGTTAATGTTGTGGCTGCAAAAACCACAGATGAGAAAACTACTGGTGCAGGAGGAGATGATTGGGATACTACCCCTGGTAGAACTGGTAGAAGAACGATTGACCAGATTATGGATACAAGTAGTACAGACAGTACATCTAATGAAGGAAGCAGTAGTGATGATTCCGATTCAAGTTCTGATTCAAGTTCAAGTTCGGATTCCAAAAAGAAAAAAGATGATGATGAGAATATTGTAATTGTTGATGTTATTGATAATTATGATGACGCCTATTCTTATGCTCAAATGTACTGGACTAAGTTACAGAGAGAAAATGGTAGAACATTAGAGTGTCAAGTATGGGGTTCTTGTAATTACAATAGTGGTGAGTGGGCTAAGGTATATTTACCAAGTTTTGATATTAATGGATTTATGTATATCACTAATATGTCACAATCAAATGATGGTGGCGATTGGACTTGTACTTTGACTTTAATGGATTTTCCACCTGGTTGGGGTAAAGAAGAAAAAGAAGAAAAAGAAGAAGATGAGAAAGAAGATAAAGAAGATGATGATTCAGAGGATATTTCTTCAAGTGGCGATGATTCTGATTCAAGTACTAATTCAAGTTCAAGTTCTTCATCAACAAGTTAAATTTTTTCATATGATTAAAAATTAAAAAGGGTTTGTTTTCAATGTTTGATTTGGTTGTTTGGAGTGAGGAAGATTCAAATAATGATGTTGAATCTTTGTTTGATGTTTTTGTTAAGTATTATGCACTTAAAGAACTTAAAATATTTTTTAAAAATAATACCGATATTTTAATTGAGAAATATAATGTTATTGGTAAAGAAATGGATAGTGTTATTTTTAATGTTTATGAAGATGCTTCTGTTGATGTGAAGTTAGGTTCATTTGATTTTAATATGGTTAAATCTGTGTATGTTTAATTGAATATTTTTTTTATAAAGGAGTTGAGTTGGTTATGGTGTTACCAGTTGATACTGAGAGTTATGCTTATTTGTTTTATAAGAATTTGAATGAAGATGTTAAATTAAAGTCTGATGCTATGGGTAGATGGGATATTGATTTTGATTTTGAGCATGATGATTGGTATAATGTTACTGGTTTTGAGAGTGTATTTAATGCTTGTGTAATTGCTATAATGACTCGTTTTGATGAATTAGAGTTTATGGATTTGTATGATGATTTCGGTTGTCGGATTCATGAATTGATTAAAGCAAATAAAAGTAGGAATGTTAAGTATCATATGGAGTTATTTGTTACGGAAGTATTGGAGAATATGAGAAGAATAAAAAGAGTTAATTGGGTTAATATTACGGATAATCCTAATGGTAAATTATATAGTTATGTGATTACTTTTAATGTTTCTTGTATGTTGGATGAAGATTATGAGTTAGAGGATGTGGATACTACAATTATTGAGGAGAGTTTCTTAATATGAGTTATATTTATGATGAAGAGGGTAATAAGAAGTATTATCAAGTAAATTATATTCAGAAGTATTATGAAGAATTGTTTTATGGGTTATTGGAAGAGGCTTATGATGTTAGTCTTATTAGTCATAATGAAAATTTCATTGATTATGTTAAATCAAGACAAGATATTAGTAGTTTTTATGTTATGACTTTGTCAATTCTTGCTGATGAGATTGAAGATGTTTATTTTGATATAACTGATGTATATTACTCTGATAAAATCCAATATGCTATTGGGTCTGATTTAGATGATATTGGTTTGAGGGTTGGTTGTTTAAGACCTCGTGCTACTAAGGCAGGTGTTACTTTATCATTTAAGTTAAGTGTTCCTTTTGATGTTCCTATTGAGATTAATACTCCTATTACTGTTTCTAATGGTAAGGGTGTTGAGTATGTTACTACTGGGACTTTGAGGTTTCCTATTGGGGAAACAGTATCTGAGGTTTTTGCTTTGTCAAGTAAAACTGGTAGAGGTTTTCGTGTTGAGGCAGATACTTTGCATATTATTGAAGAGGAAGTTGTTCTTGAAGATGGTACTATTATAGGTTTGTCAGTTACAAATCCTAAGTCAAGTAGTGGGGGTAATGAAAAGTATAATGATGAGGAATATCGTGAATTATTACTTGATTGGGTTAAGAATAATATTAAAGGTAGTAAGGAGGCTTATGAAAGATATTTTGCTAATTTAGATGGTGTTGATTCATATAAACTCATACCTAATTGGAATGGGGTTACTGGTACTGTTAAGGTGGTTGTTGACCCTGGTGATTCTGAGCAATTGAATAATATTTATGATGATTTGAATGGTGTGGTTACTCAGTTTTCAGAAGATATAACTTTGTTCCCTCCTACTTTTGTACCGATTGATATATATGCTGTGTGTGATGTTGATATAGATGTGATTAATCCTTACAGTAGCTCTGAGAAAGAGGCGATTAAAAGTAGGATTAAGGAAGCAATTATTAAATATATTGAAGGGGATTTGTATTCTGAGAATAGGAAAGAACATCTTGGTTTAACAATTGGTGAAGATTTCATACCATATAAACTGGGTGTATACTTATCACAAAAAATCCCTGAACTAAAAAACATTGGATTCAAATATCCTTTAAATCCAATCACAATAACTGATGAAGAAATGTGTACAAAAAATGAAATAACAATTGAAATGAATTCTGTACCAACTTATAAAGAAATAGATTTAGATTCTGATGGTAATGCGGATATACTTGGTGTGGATTTGAATAATGATTCAATGGCAGACCTTTATAGGAATAAGAATAATGTATCTCATGGCTTAAAATGATTTTTTATATTTGAGGTAAAAATTATGGTTAAACACAGTTTATGGAAAATGCTTGATAAATATCCTTACTTTATGGATAAAAGAAGGATAAGTAATTTATATAAAGTTACTAAGGTAAATAATAGTGTATTTCGTGATTTATATAATAGTATATTTCACACTTATCAAAGTTTCCATTTAGATAAAAGATTATTAACATGGAAAACACAAGACAAGCCTTATTCTTACCAAATTCATTTTTGTTGTGGTTACCCAAATATAAAAACTGTTAAAATATATAAGAATGATATTCTCATTCATCAAGATGATTTCACAGAAGAAGAAGCAACAAAAAGAACAGAGGAAAATCAAACATATTGTTGGGAGTATGATTGTAGTTATGTTAAAACAAATATGTTACCTATAAAAGTGTATAGATGTACTAATTGTGACACTATATACTTTGGTGATGAATTACCTTATGATTGTGTTGGAGATGGATGTAATAGTAATTCATATATAACCACAAATATTTATGAATGTGATGAATGTGGAGAGATTTATTTTGATAACCCTGACAGTAATGGAAATGTAAATATTGATTGTAAAAATGAATGTAATTCCACTTTCACAAGACTTTATGCTTATAGATGTATGGGTTATAATGAAAGTGTTGTGGAAATTGATGAAGAAGAAATTGAAGGAATGGGTTCTAATGGAATACATCATGATTGTGGTGAACTGTATCTTGGTACTGAACCACCAGAAGTATGTACTGTTTGTGGAGCAAGTGGTGTAAGTGAAGATACAAGTGTTTATTATAATGATGATACATTAATGATAATTGATAATAGTATGGATTTTCCTTCAATTAAAGAAGTTGAAATGGATTCTGATATTGAAATAAATCATATTGATGATAGTGTCTTAGTTAATACTGGTAAAAAATTATTTGTACAAGTTAAAGATACAGCAGATAATTATTTGGAAGATGTTACTGTTAAATTGTATAGTAATTATGTTGAAAATGCAACAAAAGTTACGGATAGTTCAGGGTTAGTTAAGTTTGATATTGACATTACAAAAAAATATAATAAAATAGATGTGTTTAAAAATGGTTTTGTGAACTTTCAAGGTGAACCAAACCCATCATATACTATTAATTTAGATTACATTAATGATAATTATATTATTACAATTACTTTAATTAAAGCAAATGTTTATAATAAATTGAATACTTATGAAGATGAAGGAGAGGAATATAGTCTTCGTGTAACAAATTGGGAGGAAGGAAGAGAAAGTAATGAATCATTTAGAATTCCATTACCAGTTATTCCTGATGATAAATTTTTGTTTTATGTTGAAACTTGGGACGAATATTGGATTACAAAAGGTTTCCCTGAGAATGATGAATATTTGAATGATTATTATGACCATGATTATAGTCTTGATGAAATTGGTGCTTTGAATAATATTCCTCGTAAAAAATATGTTAATGTTAATGATAATAATTTATATCCTTTAACAGAACCTCCTTATAATAAAGAATTAACCGAAGATGATTATCATTATATGAAACGGATGATTGAATATAATATTCGTTTATGGATAGCATTACTTAAAATAGATAATAGTAATGGGGATTATGATAATTATCTTGATTTGTTAAGTAAAGTTGGTATAACTGAGGAGGATTATAATTTTTATAAAAATAATACTCGTTCTTTCCGTGAGAAATATAATCCTGTGACATTAGAATTATGGAAAAATTATAGTATTCCTTCAAGATTAATTAATCGTGAAAGATATTTACTTAAATTGTTTGATTTAAGGGTACATAATAGTAAATATGTTCCTTATAAAGTGGATAGTGATGGGAAGCCTATTAAGAAATATCAAAAATGGGAGTTGGATAGTGATGGTAATCCTTTAAATGATAGTGTAGGTACTTATATTTATAAGGATAAATGGGATGTTGTAACAGACCTTTCAGAATGTTGGATACCTGAAAAATGGGAACATAAAGACAAATTCTGTGATGGGAGTATGTTATACAAGACATATTTATTTGTAGAGCCTGAAACATTAAGACCATTACCTTATGAAAATGTATATTGTAAGTTTAAATTACTGAATAGTCTTGCAGAGGAAGTTGAAGAAGATTATTATGTAGTTTTACAAGTATATTATGATGATAAATCTGAAATTGAGTATGTTGATGGTGAAAAAATAAGTGATGGTTGGTGTAATTTATCCTATAAAATGTTAAGTAATTCTAAACCAACAACTGTTGTGTTTAATGCTTATTATAGTTATGAGGATTATTTGGAAAATGGGGTTGAACCGTTTTCAAGTGTGGAGATTGTGTTTAATCCTCGTAATTCATGTAATGCTGATTTCTATGTGGATAGTGGAAATACAAGTGGAAAAGAAGATGGTAGTAAAGAATATCCGTTTAAAACATTACAACAAGCATTAGATAAAGTTAATCCTAATTTTGATTTAATTTGTTTAAAATCTAATTTAACAATTGAAGAACCATTATTTGTACCTAACAAATGTAGAATTTTGGGTGTTCGTGAAAGAAATTCTGATACGGAGTGTGATTTGGAAAAAGGTGTTGTTAATGTTCCAGTTATAACAAATACTACAAGTAAAAAGTTTTTCAGTTTAATTGGTAGTAAAAATTGTTCATTAAAATTAATTGATTTAAGATTAAAGTATAAATTGATAAATTCATATATTGGTTTAGGAACATGGGAAAATCATAATAAAAACCTTGATGATTATGAATATGTCATTATCAATGGTGGACTTGTTAAAATAAATGTTAGTCTAAATAAAGATGAGTACTATCCTACGGATATTATTAAAGTAAGAATAACTTTAACTGATAAAAATAATAATCATGTTACAAATCAAAAAGTGAAACTTGTATTGGAAAATGGAGAACCTATAATATTGGAAGATACTGATGGTGATGGTATTTTTGAACATACTTTGAGAATTAATGGTACTGAAAGGAAGATAGTTAATTTAATGACATCATTAATCTCAGATATTTACTTTGAGTCAAGTGTTTTAACAAAAATTAACTGTACAAAAGAACCTAAAACATATGTATCTGGTGGAGAAGATGTAAATATTAATATAGAAACAGATTCAAGTAATACTCCTATAAAAGTATATGTTGATGGGGAGTATGTTGAAGAAATATTCACAGACAATGGAGGTAAAATTAATTATATTTATACTCCTTTGGATTGGGGTATACATATATTATTATTTATTAAAAATGATGATGATGTTATTGAAATGGTTGTTGTTGAAACAAAAACAACAATAACAAAATTAATCGGTACAACATTCATTAAAAACTTTGATATTAATATTAATGGTGATATAACTTATGATAAATTAACGGTAACAGAAAATATGAAATTAGAAGATTTGGATGAAGTATTAATTAATTTAAGATTGGACGGTAACATTGTTAAAAGTGAGTTATTTAATGTCAATCCTTCAAGAAAAGACTCAACAGAAATTATTGCATCTGACTGTTTGATTTTGAAGAATGCAGTAACTAATTTCACTTATGAAAATAATACCAATATTAAATACACTATTTTAGGTGAGTTTTGGAGAGATTAAAAAGAAAATAAAAATAAGTATAATGTGATGTTTTATGGTAGATGAAATTGAATATGATGAATGTGGTAATATAAAGAAGAAAGTTAAAGACTGTAAATATTTTCATCAAGACCCATATAGAACTCCAAATAATTATGATTTATATTTTGATTATAATAGTATCCCTGCAAATATTGAATATGAAGGAAATGTTAATTTGATTAGAAGATTAAAGAAACATTTACCTTTATCCAAACTTTTGCATTTGAATATGGAAACAAAGAATGTGAATCATAATGATGAGTTCACCTTATTCACAAAAACAAAAGTTACATTCAAAAGAAAAAATAGTGATGGAAGTGTTGAAGAAGTGGTGGTGAATTTAAAATGAGTTTTAATATACTTGGAGAATATTGTTTCAAAATTCCAATAACTACAATGTTCATCAATGATGTTATTGTTGTGAAACATAGAAATTTAATAACAACAATGGGGGAGTCATTTTTCCTTAATCGCTGTTTAAATGATAATTTTAATCCAATACAATATATATGTATTGGTAATGGGATTAATGCTCCATCAAAAAGAGATGAGAAATTAGGAAATGAAACAAAAAGAAATACTTGTACACAAAGTGTTGATTCAGATACAACCCAAATAAAATTAACAACAAGTTTCACAGGGGAAGATTTAATTGGAGCATCAGAAATAGGTGTAATGACAACAAAATCAGATGGTACAGAAGTATTAATTAGTCATGATGTGTTTAATGATACTATTCTAAAAGAAGAGTTTATGTATGGTTTAACTGGTACTATTTCATTGGATTATTATTTCTATTTTAGCACATCACAATTAAAAACTGGTTGGGTACAATATGGTACAGATAGAAATGTTTATTGGGTTTTTGAACCGAATGAAGTTGTAAGTATATATGATAGTACAACATCATATGGGTTGAGGAAAGTTAATAGTGTAACATCAGTTCAAGATATTAAAAACTCATATTATCATGATACAGTACATACAAATAATTTATATATTCATTTATATCATGATTCAGAACAGGATAAAGTGATTTATGCACCTAATCCCAATAATCATGAAATTATAGTTCAAAACAAATAATTGGAGGTTTAATATAATGGTTGAAAAATGTCCTGCAAAATATAAAAATTTAAATTATATACAATCATTTAGTGAACAAGGATATGCTACAATTCAGTTAATGCAACAAGCATGTATGAATGATGAATGGTTAAGACAAAGAGTATTAAAATTAAATTATTTAACACCCCCTGCTGTTCGTAAGTGGTTTAAAAATATGAGTGAATGGGTAAATCCTAATGTCAGTTATGGTTATACCTATGATAAAAATGGTAAAATTGTATTTAATAACACAATAGCGAAAACTATAACAGTAGATTTTTATGATGATGATGATAAAATTGATAAAACAAATACAACTGCAAAAATAGTAGCATATGATACTAAGAATTTTGGAATAATTTCAGATGTAGATGAGGAAGAAACTGATGTAACAAATATGGAAACAAATGATGAATTAGAATATAAAGATTATGATAGTGAAGGAGGGTTAATATCATTAGATTCAGGAACGGGGGAAATAATAATTGGTGAACCTGAGGAACTTGAAAATAGTGAGATAGTACATAGATGTCAATTACCTTATGAAAACGAAGATAATAAAAAAACTTATTCTACAAAATATACAACAAATACAATCAGAGGTCAAAAAGCAAAATATAATTTAACAACAAGAACTATAAAAACAAACCAAAGTTGTAATAGTGCATGGTATATTGGGTATAATAAATCTAAAAAATATCATATTCGTCCTGATTGGATAAATGATTGGAGAGATAAAGAAATTCCAAGTGTTGCTCGTGGACAAACATTTAAAGCAACAGTAACTGGTTGGTTAGAATCAATAGATTTGAAATTAAAATATAAAGGAACTCATTCAAGTAATTGTGGAAGTCCGTTATATGTACAATTATGGGAAACCAAAAAGGTGTCAAGAGCGAAAACTATTTGGAATCATAGTACTATGAAAATGGAGTATGTTTATAAAAAAGCGAAGGATAATAAAGGAGATTATGATATAGATAAAGAGGGGGAATATGTAGAAGCACCTAAAAAACATGGGAAATATAGAGGAAGGTATAATATTGTAAATGGTAAATATACATTTGCTCCGAATATTGATGGAAAATATGACCTTGTAGGTAGAACTTATAAAAAAGTAGAGAAAGGAAAAGGACATTATAGTAAAGTATATGAAAAAGTAATTATGCCAAAATCAACTTATGATAAAACTATAACTACAAAGGGTAAAAAAAAGAAATCAACAAGAGCAACAATTTATAAACCATTAGCACAAGCAGTTTATGACCCTTCAAGAATGAAAGAATTTGATTTAGTAAATATTAAATTTGATAAAGAATATAGAGTGAAAAAAGGACATTCTTATTTTATTGCATTATTCAGTCCATTATCAGAGTACTCACATTGTCCAATGTGGGGAGGATGGGGAAGAAATTGTCATAGGGATAAAAAATATGAATATGGAAATGCTTTTTTATCCGAAGATAATGGTAGAACATGGATAAGATATGGGAGAAATGATGCAAGTGTGAAATATAAGATGGGAAAATATACTCCACAAGATTTTGCATTCCAATGTCATATTAGGACAAAAGATAAAAAAGCAACTATTCCTGGAACAGAACAAGAAATAAAAAACATTGTCGAAGACCAAATTGATGATGCAAGTGAAAGTAATCCATGTTATTTATATTTAAAACCAATATTGGATAATCCAATAAGACAAGTGAGAATAACGGCAGATGATTATGGTGGAAATATTTCCGATATGAGTGAATTTGGTGTTGCAGTTCGTTATGATTTTTCAACAGATAAAAAACAATGGATAAGAGCAACAAAAGGACAATGGTATGATATTGACCCTAATGAAGATGGAACATATCCTAATTTATTATTTGTTAGAGCGCAATTGTATAGAGATGTTACTACAATGGAAGGTGACCATCAGAAGTATTATCTTGACACTCCTCATATTAATAGTATGAGCGTTGATATAATTACACAATTACCAAAAGAAATGTATGTTCGTACAAATGAATATATTCCTCGTAGTGGAAGTGACATATTAGGAGCAAATATATGGGGTAGATTTTATTCTGATTTTGAATTAGAACCCACAGTAGAATGTACTGCTGAAATAATTACTAATGATAAACCAACAGACCATTTTAATATTATTCATGTTGAGAATGTAAAAGAGTATGTGGAAAATAAAGAGTTAGATGATTCAATAGTTTCTGAATTAAAAGAGGTTATAGAAAAGAATCCTAATAATAAAAATAATGCTTTATGTTCTTATTTGGTTAAACATCAAAAGGTTATTGAGGAGTTAAAAGAAAAAAATGTTTATATCAAACCTTATGTGATGGGAGATTATGTATATAGAATGTCTTTTAATCCTTATGCTAATGAGGATATGAAGATAAGTAAATCTGTTTATGATGATAAAGATTATTATGAAACTTATAAAAAACATAAACTTGGAGGAATACAGTTTAAAAATTATGTTGCTTATCCAATTTTGGATTGCGTTTTAACACCTGATGGTAGTACTGCTGACCCTACACCTTATGGAGAATGGTATGATTTTACTTTTGACTATGATAATAATGTGTTAAGATTTAGAAAAGATGTTCTTGATGAATTACCTGTTGGAGGATTAGATGTAACTTATAATATGGTGTTCTTAGAAGGTTTAACAAAAGAAGAGGTTGGAGTCCATACAGACCCTGAAACTGGTTTGAAAGAAGAAGGATTGATTTTAGATTATTTTAAACAAACTTTTTATATTGATTCAACTCATGTTGAGTCAAGGAGAGTTAAACTTCGTGCATCACCAGTAGACCCTATTCGTGAAGTTGTTTTAAATCGTGATACTGAAAATGAACAAGAATTATATGAGGATTTTGATTATGAAGTTGATGTTGAGTCAAGTGAGTTGATTTTCAAAGCAAGTAATGCTAATGGTACTTCAAGTATTTTAAGTCAAGGGGATAAATTGGAAGTAGTTTATACTCCTGATTTAGAAGCTAATGGACTTAGTGTGGGGTATTGGGTTAAAAGAACCAATACTGATAAGACAGTTCGTATTGGTGAAAGTTATTGGGAATATAAAGTATAATATTAATGAATGGTGGTTTTTTATGGTTAATAATGATGATGAATTGGGAATAACAGTACAGAATTCCCCAATTCCTGACCAAGTCGGAGGAGAAAATAATAGTAACAATCAAAATCAAGAAGATAATGGACAAGACCCTAATACTCGTTTTGTAACAAATGTATTATATGAAAATAATGGTTCTGTTTATGGTTTTGAAATATTATTGTTTGATACTTCTAATAAAAAAATTAAAAGTATTATGGTTGTTGATGAAACTGATTTTGATAGTTGGACTGAAATGATTTCCATGTTGAAAGATGCTTATGCTGTTTATACTGAACAAGATGCTTCAAATTTAGAATTAATCAAAGTTGAAAAAGCAAAAATTGGGGAGAAAGGTTATAAATCTAATCCTGATGAAGTATATACTGTTGAAGATTATGAAAATTTTATAAAGGAATTAGAATGGTCTTCTTTGAAAGAGTTAGGTTCATTGGAGGATATTTTAAAGAATTCTTATAATGCAACTATTAATAATTATCCCGTAGAGATTAATGCCACAAAATTTATGGGAATGACATCAGATGAGTTTAGTAAAGCAGGTCATTCACATAATTTCGCAGAAAAATTACATTCTTCCACAGAAAATGAGTATGGTTTAGGAAATGATGTGGTTTATGGTCATGTTAAAGTGATTAATAATCTTAATACAAATGAATATCATGCAGGAGAATCTTTGTCCTCTTATCAAGGAGCAGTATTGAATAATAGGGTTAATAAGCTTGAAACTAAGGAAGCATGGTCAAAAGTTATTAGTAAAGAAAATGGGGTTCTCAAATATAGGGTACTTGAAGACTTACGATTGATAGTTTGTACATATAATCGGACAGAATATACTGGTTTAAAAGATAAAACGGGTACACACCCATTACATAAGAAAGGCACTATTGATGAGAAGTATGCTCCTTCATCAAGAGTAACTACTCCTTTGTATAGGGGAGATGTTGTTATTTCATTTAATAGGGACGGAAGTATTAATATTCATAATTTAACTAAAATTAATAAGATAAATATTCAGTTCCAAGTATTATGGCATTATTAAGTTCATATTATATTTTTTTTTATGAGGTGGTTAATGTATAAAAAGAAGTTAGTATTGGAAGATGGATTTTGTGATGAGTGTTGTTATGATAATAATCCTCGTCCTGAATTGAATTGTAAAAAAGTCAAATGTTGTTACTTAGTAGATGACAATTGTATTCTATATGAGTATTCAACATCATAGAAGAAAGTGATAAGTTATTAAAGAATAAACAGGTTTTAATTTAAAAAAAAGGTATGGATTTTTTTAGTATTGCAAATGATTCTAAAAAATATTTTAGTTGATGCAATTAAAAAGAATTTTTTTGGAAATATTTGAATTTTTTTAAAAAATAGTGTTTGTGAAAAAAAGATATGATATGAAAATAGGCTTTGTGGAGTTTTGAATTGATTTTATTTTTTTTTAGTGAATAATGAGAGATATTCACAAAAAAATTAATAAAAAATGATTTTCTTCATTTCCACAAAGGTTTATTCAGATTATGTAATCTTTTTTTTCATGTAAAAAAAATAATGGTGGATTTTTTTATAAAAAAATGGAATGGATTTTAGTTTATTATAAGGAAAAATTAAAGGATTGATATTCTGTGAATGTTTTAGAATTTGAAGTTCATAATCAAATTTTAACAAGAATTGACTCCCAAGATGTTATGAACAAAAATAAAAATGTTTATAAATGTCGTTTCACATTTGAAGAGGATAGTGATTGGATTGATGCCAATAAATTTGTTATCTTCAAAGATGGTTGGGGTAACTCCTCAACAGTACATCTTGGAAAAGATGGTGATGTTTTAGCGTGTCTTGTTCCGAAGGAAGTTCTAAGAGGGAGTTATTTCCAAGTATCAATTTATGCAGGTGATTTAATCACCACCAATAATGTGTCTGTTGCATTAATTCAATCAGGATATGTTGAAAAAAGACATTCATGCCATCCTCATGGACATTATCCTTATGATAAACCTTATCCTCATTTACATCATCCTCATCATCATAGTCATAATCATTGTCATGATAAGGAAGATATTTTTGTGGAAATCTTTGATAGATTAGATAATTGTGTTGATAGTATTGTTTATGATAATAATACTTTACATTTATTTAGTAAAGATTCATTAGTAGAATCAATATATTTACCTTTCATTAATGAAGATGAATTTGAGGATTTAGTAAATGATTTATTTAATCAGTTTATTAGTACTGTTGGAACGGTTACAGAAGAGTCTAATGGGTTAATGAGTTCTGAGGATAAGGTTAAATTAGATAGTGTTGAAGAAGGTGCGAATAAGACTGTTATTGATACTGTTCTTGATTTAGATAGTGGTAATGCTATTAGTAATGGTTGTGTAACAGAAGCATTAAATGGGAAGGAAGATTCTTATGATATTGTTGAACGAATAGATGATTTAATCATCAATTTAATTAATGAAGGAGATTAAAAAAAATGGCTACATTAGAGCAATTATATGGACATTTAAAGACTTTAAATAAACAATGGTTTTATGAAAAATCAGAAATAGATGAACTTTTAAGTGATGTAGTAAGAGATACAGACATCAAAGATGTGATTAGAACATCACAAACCTCAGGTTTAGTGAAAAACGATGGTACTATTGACACTACTGTTTACGCTACTGATTCTGATTTAGATGATTTATCTAAGGATGTTACAAATAATTATATTGCAAAATCACAAACCTCTGGTTTAGTGAAAAACGATGGTACTATTGACACTACAACCTATTTAAGTGAACATCAAGATATAAGTGGTAAAGCAAATATTGCAGATTTACATACTGTTGCTACAAGTGGTTCTTATACTGATTTAGAGAACATACCATCAACTTTTGCACCTACTGCACATGAGCATAATGCAAGTGAAGTTAAAGACTCCAATGCTTATTCCAATTTAAACACAACTGCCAATGCAACTCAATCTGCTATCAACTATGCTATTGATTCAAAAATTGGAGCATTGTTAAGTGTTGAATATCAAACTATTGTACCAAGTTTACCAACTGCTTCCGCAGACACAATGAACAAGTTTTATCTTGTTGCAGAATCAACATCTAAACCCAATGATGAATATGAAATTTTCATTACTGTAAAAGATGGTAATGATTATGATTGGGAGAAAGTAGATACTGCTCGTATTGATTTAACTGGATATTCTGAAATTGACCATGTTCATGGAAATCTTACAAATGATGGTAAAATAGGAACTAATGCTAATTACTTTGTTTACACTACTACTGGTGGAGCTGTAACAAGTAAAGCAACTATTGGTAATATTACTACTGATGGTACTATTGGTACTGATAATGGTAAAGTACTTGTTACTGGTACTAATGGAGTTATTACCACAAGTGATACTGTTACCGAAATGGATTCTACTATTCAAGCATTAATTGCTTATGGTAGTAATTTAAACAGTTAAGTTTTTTATAAAAGAAAAACTGTGTTGTTGAATGAAAAGAGGATAAATTAATAATCTTTTTTTTATCCTTTACTTTTTTTTATATTTTTTTTTTCATAAGTATTAAATAATATATGGAGGTGTATAATATTTGACTTCAATAGGTAATTTATTTGAACATTTTATGAATCTTGTTAATTTGAAATTTTTTACAAAAGCAGAATGTGATGAAAGATATATTAAAAAAGAAGGAATTAATGTTGTTTTAAGTGAAGATGGTTTGTTACATTTTATTTTTGGTGATGTTGAATTTGTATTGACAGTAGGAAGAACAGTTTATAAAATAGGGGAGGCAGTTTTGTTTTCCGTGATTTTTTATGATGATGAAGATGAACCTTTAAAGAATGTTAATCTAATTTTTAGAGATGTGGATAATGATGAGGTTATTGGTTCTGGTGTAACTAATGGCAGTGGTATTGCTATTTTTGAGTATCAAGTTAATGAAAGTGGGTCTTTAAAGGTTAGATGTGAAAATGGAAGTTTAGTTTCTAATACAGTTAGTTTAACTTTTGAGGAATAATTAATATAATATGTTGGTGGAGTGTTGAGATTATGAGTAGTATTAGTCTTGATGAGTATATTAGGGCGAGGGCTTATTATAAGAATGAAACTTATACTCAAATGGAAGTGATGAATGCTATTAGTAGTTATCCTTTGGTTAAAATTGTTAGAGAGTTACCTACGGATGATATTATTGATAATCAATTGTATTTAGTGGTTAATGATGCGAATTTACCTAATGAGAAGATGAATAAGTATGATTTGTTTATTCATTTGGAAGATGGTTGGGAACAAGTTGATAGTTTAGAGTTTAATATTGAGGATTATCCCACTAAAACTGAATTAGATTATGAGTTGGGTTTGAAAGCAGATATTAATCATGGACATGATAATGTTGATGTGAGTAGGCAATCTGATGGTTTTATAAGTTGGGAACAACAAAAAAAATTAAATACTGTTGAAGAGGGGGCTAATAAAACAATTATAGACTCAACACCAACACAGAATAGTAATAATGCTGTTACAAGTGGTAGTGTGTATCAAAAATTATCTGAGAAAGCACCGAATAATCATAGGAGTAAAAATAATACTTATGGTGTATCCGATTATGAATATTATGGACATAGTAAATCAGGGATAACTGTACCCCCAATGAATACAGCTACTGGTAGTGTGGGTACGGATAATGGATTATATGCACGAGCAGACCATACTCACCCAACTGATACATCACGAGCAAGTAATAGTTCTGCAACAAGAGCGAGTGCAGGTTTAATGAGTGCATCGGATAAAATTAAATTAGATGATATAATTATTGATGATAATTTAACTAATAATAATCATTTAACAAAGAATAGTGGAGTTAAAAGTTATGTTGATAATGCGTTAGAAGAGTATCATCCAGTAACTGTGGATAGTAGTGTTACAAGTGGTTCTGATAATCCTGTTTCAAGTAAAGGGATTAAAAATTATGTGGATAATGCTGTTGGTAGTATTCATATTGATGGTGATGATTTAATCGAAAAATTAAATACTTTAATAACAAATATGAGGAGTTTATAAATAATGTCAAATTCAATAAATCTTAAAGAGTTCATAGAACGAATAAGTTATAATAAAAGTCAAACATATACCAAAGAAGAAGTTTTACAAGAATTAGCGAAAATTCAATTGTTAAGTATTGTAGATACATTACCAACTGAAAATATTCCGTCAAATAAAATATTTTTAGTATTGAATAATGAAGAAATTGAGGGAAATAAATATGATTTATTTGTTTATGTGAATAATAAATGGGAACAAATTGATAGTCTTGAATTTAATATTGAGGATTATCCTACTAAAAATGAATTGGAGTATGAATTATCTTTAAAAGCAGATATTAATCATGGACATGATAATGTTACTACTTCATTAGATGGATTTATGAGTAAGGAAGATAAATCTAAGTTGAATGGTATTGAGAATCAAGCAACAAGGAATCTTCCAAGTGATGATAATCCATTAATGGATGGTACTGCAAGTTCAGGTACTGGTAAAGATTATAGTAGAAAAGACCATGTCCACCCAACAGATACATCAAGAGCAAGTAGTACTCATGTTCATGGTAATATTACTAATGATGGTAAAATAGGTTCAACTGCAAATAAACCATTAATAACCACAACAAGTGGTAGTGTAACAACTGGGAATTTTGAAACAAGCACAAATAATATTAAAATGGACGGTACAGTTAATGTAGGTTCAAGTAATAATTTCGCAAGAAGCGACCATGTTCACCCAACAGATACCAGTAGAGCATCAACAGATACTGCAACAAGTAGTAAAAATGGTTTAATGAGCAAAGAAGATAAAAGTAAATTAGATGGTGTTGAAGATGAAGCGAATAATTACATTCACCCATCATATACTGCGAAAACTAATGGTTTATATAAAGTAACTGTTGATAATACTGGACATATTAGTGGAACAAATACTGTATCTGGCTCTGATTTACCATCACACAATCATGATACAGGTGATATGAAAGATACAAGTGCTTATGGGAATATAGGTTCATCTGCTAATGCAACACAGAAAACAATTAATAATAATATAAATACTAAATTAGGTCAAAAAGCAAATAGTAGTGATGTGTATACTAAATCACAAACAATGACCAGTACAGAAATTGGTCAAGCAATTGCAGATGGAGTGTCAAATGTTGAAATATTTGAAGTAGTTACCACATTACCCACAAGTAATATTAAAGGTAATAAATTTTATCTTGTACCGAATGGGGAAAATATAGATGGTAATGTATATGATGTTAATATATATGTGAACAATAAATGGGAAACTATTGATAAATTAGAATTCGATATAAGTAATTATCCAACAACAACACAAGTCAATAGTTTACTTGAAGGCAAAGTTGATAAAACAGATAGTAGATTAACAGACTCCCGTACACCAAAAAGTCATACTCATGGAAACATAACAAATACTGGTGCAATAGGAAGTACAAGTGGAAAAATAGTAACCACAGGAACAAATGGAGTATTAACAACAAGTGATACAATAACCAAATCACAAATAAGTGACTTCCCATCAACCATGACACCATCAAGTCATACTCATGGAGCAGTTCAAAACAAAGGTACTTTAAATAGTGATACAACCAGTACAAATAAAGTAGTGGTAACAGACAGTAGTAATAATATAAAAACAATAAGTAAACTACCATTAGACAAAGTAACCCATCAAGACATAAGTGGAAAAGCAAGTAACACACACACTCATGGAAGTATAGCAAATAATGGAACATTAAATAGTGATACAACCACAGTAGGAAAAGTAGTAGTAACCGATGGTTCAAATAATATTAAAACCATTAGCAAATTACCAAGTGCAAATGTAACACACCAAGACATATCAGGTAAAGCACCAAATAACCATAAATCAACAGCAACAACTTATGGTGTAGGAGATGCAAGTAATTATGGGCATGTAAAAGTTGATAGTAGTATGAATGCTACCTCAACCAATCCAGTACAAAATAAAGTAGTGAAAGATTATATTGATGAACAAGTAGGAGATATAGTAAGTGGAGATGTAGATTTATCAAATACACACAACCATGATGATAGATATGTGGGTAAAACAGATTCTCGTTTAACAGATGCAAGAACACCAAAATTTAATAATATTCCATCTACAAGTACTTCTCCTGCTGATTTAAATACTTATCGTACTGGTGGATTTTATTATTGTTGTTGTGATGCTAACAATGCAAAATATGCTTTAAATTGCCCAAAATCAGGTAATGATAATAAATCTTTCTTCTTATTGGTTGAAACATGGGGGCAAGGAGATAATAATAGTTATGTAAAACAAACACTTACTTATTATGATACTAATGAAACATATATTCGTATTTGTTCAGGAAATAATTGGAATAAATGGAAATTAGTTGGTGACACAACAGAGTATATTGTTGGTACTCAAACTGCAAGTACAAGTGCTTGGACTGGAAAATCAAATAAAATACATAGTTTAAGTGATGGACAAATAATTTATTATAAATTACCTTATGCTTCCACTTCAACTGCGGTTACATTAAACTTAACATTAGCCGATGGAACAACAACTGGTGCAAAAGAAGTATGGTTTTGGAATGGTCAAAGATTAACTACTCATTATGGGGTTAATAGTGTTGTAGGTTTAATTTATAATGGTAGTCAATGGTGGGTAATTAATCCATCAAGTAATGGTAATAATAATAATTATTATCTTTTACAAGGAGTTACTATTACTAATGGGGATACTACTGATTTTACTGGTGGGAATATTGTTGGTGCTAAAAAAGATGGTAAGTATTATAAATTAGTGAATGGTCTTGTATTAGATGTTAGTTATCCATTGGTTGAAGCGAATGGTACTATAAATGCAAATACAACTTCTAATAATATCCAATTAGTTAATCCGTTTTTATCAATAGCAAATATAGGTATGACTACTGGTACAATTACAGTTAATTATCCATTATATTTAGAGGGAACATATAATAGGGGACAATTTACTCTTGAAAAAATAATATGTGATAATAGTACACATTCAACTTTAACTAATGGGAAATATTATATTCGTATTGGTACAGTTTATGATTCAACTCATTTCCGTTTTGTTTCTGATATGAGTGTTTATCGTTGGGATAGTACCGCAGGGAACATGGTACCAGTAGGTTCAAGTTATACAGATTTAGCAAATAAACCATCTACTTTCACACCGTCTGCTCATAACCAAGCAAGTAGTACTATTACAGAAGCAAGTGCATTAGGTAATCTTGGTACAAGTGCTAATGCCACACAAGCAACAATCAATAGTAAAATAAATGAGAAAATTGGTACTTTATCAAGTATTAAAGCAATTGAAGTTGTAGCAAGTAAACCGACTGCAAGTGCAAGTACAATGAATAAGTTATACATTGTATCTGAAAATAGTAAAGTTAATGTATATTATACGAAACAGAGTGGTAGTACATATACATTAGAAAAGATGGATGAAGATATACTTGATGAATTAAGCATCGCTTGGAATGATATTACTGGTAAACCTTCAAGTTTTACTCCTGCAAGTCATAGTCATGGTTCTTTGGCGAATGGGGGTACTTTAAATTCGGATATTACAAGTGTTAATAAAGTAGCAGTAACTGATTCAAGTAATAATCTGAAAACAATTAGTCAATTACCTTATAGTAAGATTAGTGGAACACCAACGATTCCTACTAAAACAAGTCAATTAACTAATGATAGTAATTTCACAACTGCAACTGGACATACTCATAAAAATCTTGTAAAAACAGAAATTACAAGTGGTAGTCTTGATACGGTTACAACAACTGGATGGTACTCATATAATACTACCAATAGTAATAGTATTACTAATGTTCCCGAAAAAGTTGGGAGTGTAATGGAAGTATTAGACGATTACGGAAATGGGTCATATGTAATCCAAAAAGTATATCCTATTCGTACAGATAAAAACCAAATAATATATTACCGTGTAAAATTTGATACAAGTGGATGGTCATCTTGGAGAAGAATAGATGGTGGAGATAAAGCAAATAGTACACATAATCACCCTGATACTCAATTAAATTGGAATGGTTCTGCAATTGCAGGGGGAGTTTCACCAGTTGATATGGCAATGTATGAAGAGTTTAGTGCTAATAGACTTGCTTTTTTACCAGGAAATAATATTACCATAGAATACTCTACAAATGGTGGTTCTACTTGGGCAGATTATGGTGCTACTGCAACACAAAAAATGAAACTCATTACAACAGAAGAAATATTTACTGGTGGTAAAGGGTCAACAACAGATTATTCAAAAAATCGATTAAGAATTACTATTAATGCAGGGGATATAACTTCCACAGTCGGTGCAAAAGTATATTTAACCACAAGAAAATTAATGATATACTTCTGTGAATGTAATGCTTCAAATACAAAAGTATTAATTGAAAAAGCACCATATACTGCCGACACTACTTTTTCTACTGTGGGTACATATGATGTTAAAGGATGGACTGGTTGGAATAGTATACCTTTGAATATTACATTTGGGGGATATGCAAATCAAGGAAATGCAAATCAAGTTAAAAAACTTCGTTTAACTTTCACTTGTACTGGTGGTACTGGTAATTTTAGAGTTAACAAATTAAGATTATTTGGTGAAACACAATGGGCAGTACAATCTAATCTTGCAAGAAATGGTCATTTATATAGTTATGATGAAAATCAGATAGCAACATTTCCTTCAAATATTGTGGCATCTAAATTTATTAAGAATGGTGTTAATAATACTAATCTTTTAACTGCGAATGGTGGTGATGTAGCACAATCAACATTTGCTACAAGTGGGCATACTCATAGTAATTATTTGACAAGTCATAATCCAGTTGATACTGCTTTAAGCAGTACTTCTACTAATGCAGTACAGAATAAAGTGATTAATACTGCTTTGGGTAATAAAGTGGATAAAGTTAGTGGTAAAGGTTTATCAACAAATGATTTTACTGCAACATATAAAACTGCTTTGGATAATTTGAATACTACTATTGCTAATGCAGTAAGTAATCTTGAAATGATTGAAGTAGTTACAAGTTTACCTACAAGTAATATTAAAACTAATAAATTATATTTAAAAGCCAATAGTGTTAATGGTTCAGAAAATAAATATGATTTTTATGTTCGTGTGAATAATGCTTGGGAGAAGATTGATAGTCTTGATTTTAGCATAAGTGATTATATTAAAAAAGACAGTAATACTAATCTTTTATTATCTAATGGTACTACAAAAGCACAATCAAGTTTCGCTACAAGTGGGCATACTCATGGTAGTATTGCTAATAATGGTACTCTTAATAGTGATGTTACAAGTACTAATATGAATAAATTAGTTGTTACTGATGGTTCAAACAATATCAAAACTGCAATTTGTACTTATACTAATGGTAAATTGAATTTTGGTAGTGGATGATTAGATGGAAATAGATAATCGAACAATATTAATAATAGGTTTAATTATTATTGCTATTATTGGGATGATATTGGATGTTAAGGAATTACCTTTGGCAGTTAGTAGTGGATTGGTTGGATATTTATCTAAGGATAGTAATGTGGAAATTAACAATCATAATACTAATAATAGTGATAATGATGATTAAATTATTTTTTTATTCCTTTTTTGGTAAGAGTGTATAATGAAAAAAAGGATTTTTTTTGATGATGGTTGTGATAGTTTAATTTTGTGGTGGTTGTTTAGGTATGGTTAGTTTAAGTGATTTGTTGGAGAATTTAAAGGGTTTGTTGGATAAGTTTTATATTCGTAAGAATTTGAATCATAAGAGTAGTGATAGTGAGAAGTATCCTGTTAATGGGGTTGTAGTTACGAATAGTAATCGTGAGATTAGTGTTGTCCAGTCTTTATCTGCGAATAGTACTATGATTAGTGGTTTGTCGAGTGTTGCTACGAGTGGTAGTTATAATAGTTTGTCTGATAAACCAACAAAGTTGAGTGATTTTAGTAGTGTTGGTTTTACAATGAGTTATTCTGATATTACTGGTAAACCATCTAAATTATCTGAGTTTACTAATGATATTACTATTAATTGGGATAAGGTTAATAATAAACCTACTAAATTATCTGAGTTTACTAATGATATTACTATTAGTTGGGATAAGGTTAATAATCGTCCTACTAAATTAACTGATTTTAGTAGTAATGGTTTTACTATGAATTATACGAGTATTAATAATCGTCCTACTAAATTAACTGATTTTAGTAGTAATGGTTTTACTATGGGTGGTATTAATAGTGATGGTACAATTAATTCTGATAGTAATTCTGTGAATAAAGTGGTTGTTACTGATGGGTCTAATAATATTAAAACTATAAGTAAATTACCTTTGGATAATGTGACTCATCAAGATATATCTGGTAAAGAGGATAAATCGAATAAAGTATTAATTATAACTGAAAATTCTTCTGATGATGAGTATCCGAGTGCAAAAGCAGTTTATTATGGTTCAAGGAATGAATTATGTTATTATAATGGAGTATGTGAGTATACTGGTGGTTTTAATAATAAAAAAATAGGAGTATATCCTATTTTAGAAAAGTACCCATATTTACCTTCTGATTGTAATTATACATTTAGTTATGATGGTAGTGTGTATGTTTTGAATTTGTTATCAAATACTGATGAATTAGGTGTGAAGTATTACTTACCGATTGTTGTACCTTTTAATTCAAAATTTATTAAAGTTAGTGTGGATGTTAAAACAATTCATTTTGGTAATGATGATTTCGGTATAAGATTACATGATTCTGCGAGTGGTAATGATTTACATACTATGGGGTCTTGGATTATTACTGGTCAGAACAGATTGGCTCATGGTTATGGGGGTGTTGAATCCCATAAGGTAATGTATTCTGATACAGGAATTATGAGTAGTAATGCACCATCTAATAATATGTGGTTACATTATGAATTAACAATAACAAGTAATAAAATGAAAGTTTTACTTAAAAGTGATGATAAAATTTATACAAATAATGAATATACAAGGACTGATGGTTATAATTTAAGTGGAAATTGGATTTTATATATAGGTGGAGGTAAATTTACAGCAGGTGAAAATAATAAAACAGTTTATATAAAAAATTTACAGATAAACCCATTATAAAAAAAGAAAGATTTTTGGGAGTGATTAATGTTATGGTTAATGTTATAGAATTATTAGTTAATTTAAAAGAGTTTGCATTACAATATCTTATACTTACAACAGAAGATAAACTTTTATTTAAAGACCTTTTGAAATATGTGTACTATACGAATGGTGTGGTGGGTTTAGATTATAAGAATGTACATACATATCAAACAAATTACACACAAGGAAAGGTTGGTGTAGATAATGATAAACATATATTTTATATTAATGGAGGATTAATTGCAGATGATGATACTGGTGTGAGTATAACTGGAAGTAAATTAACAATACCTTAAATAAAAAAATTTAAAAATAAAATATGATTTGGAGAGGTTATTCTAAATGGAAAATATGAACTTAAAAACATTAATACATAACTGGTTTGATTATAAAAGTGAAGATGAAGTTAATCGTCCAAAAAAAATAGAAATGTGGGTTAAGACCTATAAGAATGGGGAATGGAAAGTAACTGGAATTAAAAAAAAGGAAGATTGTAAATGACTTTATTTATAAATATAATTGAAAAATTAAAACCATATTTCACTTTAAGAAGTGAAAAAGAAGATGTGTGGAGTGGTTATTTATGTGAAGATACAAAGTATGTTAATGGAGGGGTTTATTTTCATTCAGAAACACCAACTTATCATAAACAAAAATATGATAGTGATGTATGGAATGGTGGTGGAGATTCCGAAGTAACTTGCACATTATTAGTGGATGGGGATAATGTTGTTAATAATCAAATGAAAATAATGGAAGTATTATTAGATAATCAACAGATTAATGTAAGATATAGTATAATAGAAAATGGTGTGACCTTAACATTTAATGATGATGTTGATGGTTTAATACAAGTAAGTATACCCTCATTAAATGAAAGACAGCATCATTATCAAGGATTAATTTTTAAAAGAAGAGTTAAAAAACAATCTTTACAGTTATCAGGACAGTTTAATCGTACTGAAACAAGTTTATCATTTCATTTGGAATTAACTAATCCTTGTAATGGACAAATGGTAAGATGTACTACATTATATCGTAATGGTACAACTAATAAGAAAAAAGATGTGATTTTGAGTAATGGTCAAACAAATGTTGATATTACAATGGATAAAGGAACACAAGATGTGGGATTAAGAATAGAATTAAGACCAATTTTAAAAGATGAAATAATGTATATGGGCAAATCTATATCATTATATTGGTAAAAAAAGAATAAATGAGGATAAAAAATATGATAATAAGTGATTTATATCAAACAAATATAACTTGCAGTACTTATAATACTACAATTGATAGTGGTAATGGAAGTACAACAATAACAGTAACAGTTAAATTAGAAGATTTTAATAAAAATGCAGTATCAGGTAAATCAGTAACTTTAACTGTGGATAAAGGATATTTTAAAAGTGTAACTGGAACAAGCACTACTAATTACAGTAACACAACTACAAAAAGTGTATCTGCAACAACTAAAAGTGATGGAACAATAACCACAGTATATGTACCATCAGAATGGGGTTTAGCAACTTTTTCTGCTAATAATACAAAAATTCAAATTAAAAGTTCAGGATGGAAATCAGTAGCAACTGGTGCAAATTATGCTACACTTTATGTTAATGAAGAAATGAGATTATGTTATCTTAAAATATACTACGAGAATTATACAGTAAAATCAAGTCATGGATATAATCAATGGGGTACAAAAATAATTCCTGATGCATATAGTGCTCAGGGAATTGAAGGAATATGTGCTTATAGTACATCTATTGTTGTAGAATCTTCTGGACATATTGGGATTAGAGATTGGGGAATTGCGGGAAATAATTTTTCTACTAATCTTAATGCTGTTTTTGTATGGAAATATTAAAATAAAAAAAATTTTTTATTAAATAAACTTATGTTAAAAGGAGATGATTAAATATGGTTAAGAGATTTGGTTATTGGGTTTTCGGTAAAGATATGAATAATGTTAAACTGGAAACATTACAGAAAAATGGTGTAACAGACATATTCTTAAACTACTATGCTTTTACTGCACATGGTAAAAGTAAAGTAGTGGCATGGATTAAAAAAGCAAAAAAGTATGGTATTAAAACTCATATATGGGTTCAATGTTTCTTCAATGGGGATTGGGTTAATCCAGTTAATATGGATTTAAATAAGAAACGGAAAGAAATTAAAGGATATGCTAATACTGAGGGAGTGTATGGTATACATTTAGATTATTTAAGGTATCCTGGTAATGCTTATAAGACAAGTAATGGTACTGCTACTATTACTAAATTTGTACAGAATGTAAGGAAAGACAATCCAAAGGTCTTGTTGACTTGTGCAGTTATGCCTGAGGAAGACTGTAAAAAGTATTATGGTCAAGATATTAGTGCATTAGCGAAAACAGTTGACCGTATAATCCCAATGCAGTACAAAGGTAATTATGAAGCAGGAACATCATGGTTGAAATCAACTACAAAATATTTTAGTGGTAAGGCGAAGATTTGGAGTGGTTTACAATCTTATAAATCTGATGATGATACTACTGTCTTATCAAGTAAAGAATTGTTAAGTGATGTTAAGACTTGTTTTAATAATGGTGCAAGAGGTGTTGTATTGTTCCGTTATGGTCTTGCTCCATCATTGAATTTAAAATCATATACTACTGAGAAGAAAACAACAACTACTGCTAAATCAAGTACATCTACAACTTCCACTACAAAGAAAACAAATACAACAACCACTACTGCCTCTACTACAAAGAAAACAACAACTGTCGCTTCTATAAGTTATAAAACAATTGTCAGTAAAGCGAAAGTGATTGTGGAAAATGCAGAAAAGAACCATAAAAGTGTAGGTAAGAAATGGTCTTATTATATTGCAAAAGCAATACAAAATCCTAATAAAAGTATTAAAAAAGTAACATTTGATTACGCTTCAAAACCAATGGGTGATACATTTAATAATGTTAAAATTAGTAAAACCGATTATATCGCATGTGCTAAACAATTAACTACTTTTGTGGAAAAAAAGAAACGATTAAGAAACTATTTGGACTTTGGTAAAAAACAAATAATAGTCAGGGATTATACTTATACTCTTGCAAGAATATTAATTTATTATGATACAAATAAGAAATTACCAAGTAGTTCAAAAGTTAATACTGGTGTGTGGAAGAAACCTGAACCACTTCACGATTATTTGACAAGTGAGGGTTGTAGTGGTATGGGTCAATGTAATGGTTATTATTGTGCTTGTAATAGTTTACAACAAATGTTTTATCGTTTAACTGGTATAAAAGTATCTGAATCAACAATTGCAGGTTGGGCAGGCACTACAAGTTCAGGCACAGACCATCCAGGAATTAATACGGCTGTTACTCAATTTAATAGGAAATATAATAAGAATGTTGTTATTGAATGGTATAATTTTAGTGATTTAGGAAGTAATGAAAGTGCAAGATGGACTAAAATAAGTAATTTCATTAAAAAAGGCGCAGTTTTCTTCCATTTGTTATACAGGAATCAATGGGGGCATTATGAGCCAATTAAAAGCGTTGGAGATTATTTAAAGATTTTAAACAGTCTTGGAGATAGTTGTGGTGATGGAACATACTGTGGTTACATTGAATCCCGTAGTAAAGGAGAACAAATAGACTACATTAATGGAATAAGTCAAAAGTCAGTCGCATTTTTATATAACAAATAAAAAAAAGGAGGTTATCCAAAATGGGTTTTTTAGATAAAATAAAAAGTTTATTCAAATCTAAAAAAGAAATCGTAAACAAAGAAACATTAAGAAAAGAACAAGAAATTATCGATGAACTATATGAAAAAGATGGTTTAACTGATGAAGTATTAGACAAACAAGTCGCTTTAAACATGAAAAGGAATAAATATGACATTCCTGATGAAAAGAATTTAAACAAAGATGGATGGAGTCAATAATATTAACTATTATTGATTTTATTCTTTATCTTTTTTTTATGGGGGATATTTATAATGTTATTTAAAAGATTTACAGAAATTATATTATGTGTACTAATTATAATCATAGGACTTGAATTTATAAATTTAATTTTAAATTGGAACATTAGTTTTTATTTAATTATAGGGTTCTGTTTAGTTATTGTTTTTGGTTTAGGTGCAGGATTTTGCAGATATAAAATTAGTGACACCTTATGTGAAAAATAATATTGTTTAAGGATTTGGTTTTTTATGGATATTGATTTTAATGAATTTTTAAGGATAATGTCATGTATTTTGATTGTTTTATTGGTTTTTCAAGGTCTTGATTATATAGTTGGATTTGGTATAAATAATTATTTATTTATTTTATTCTGTATTGCTTTTGCTTTTACAATGGGTAGTATTTATCATAATATTATTATTGCTCGGAATAGAAAGGAGCGTAGAAAGTTTGAAAAAGATATTCGTGGTGTTTTAGAGAATATTCGTAAGGACGGTTTAACCGATGACAATATTGATGAATTGGAATTAATTCTTGCAGATACTGTGAAAGGTGATGAAGAGGAGGTTATTGATGAAAATTAATTATGAGTTGTTCTGTAAAATTATGCTTGTTCTTCTTATTATTGTTTTTATTGCAGAAGGTTTAAATTGGATTTTTAAGTGTAATTTTAATCATCATTTGTTTCATATATTTTGGGTGTTGTTCAGTTTTAATATGGGTATTTATATTGGTAAAAGGTGTGTTAATTATGAAGAAGATAATTAGAGATTTTCATTCATGGAAGTTGGAATCTGATGATGAATTACTTGATGAATGTGGAAAATTCGGTTTATCAGAAGATTTGTTGAAGAAGAATATTATGTTAAATTCAAAGTATTAATTAAAATTTTATGTTTAGTGGAAAAGTATATATACTATGATGATTATAATTACTTATTGTAGTTCTACTATTTTCTTTTTTAGATAGAATGAAATCATTTAAATAACTCCATAAATGAAGGGGATGATGGAAAAATCTTTGATATTCCTCATTCACTTCTATTTTTCAAATAAAGGTTTCTTTTTATGTTATACCTTTCTTTTTTTCTATTTTAAAATTTATTTTGAAGATATTTTTAAATATGATTATATTCTATGAGTATATATGCTTTGTATATATTATTTTTTTTTAAAAAGGTTGTGATTCAATTATGGCAAGGTATCCTATAAGAGTTACTCATAGTACTATGAAAAGATTAAAAAGTTTAGCGATTTTACCTAATGAATCTTATGATAAGATTTTGAAAAGAATTCTTGATGCAAAAGTTGGTGAAGATGAAATCGTTTATATGATTGATGATTTGAAGAGTTTATGTAAATTAAAATGTGTTATTGATTTTGGAGAGTTGGATAAAAATATATTATTTTTTGAATATGAAGATAGTTATAGGTCTTCTTCTCCTCCTTTATTATCTTCAAATAGTTTAGTTAGTTCTGAGGAGTATTCAGATTTCCTTCACAGGTTAAGGGGAATTAATGATTTGATTAGTGTATTGTCTTTGTTAGGTCGGAGGGAGTACACTATTGTTAATAATTTGAGATTGATTCGTTTGAGTTAAAAAAAATATATTTTTTTTATTATGGGCTGAGGTGTGTTTATGATTCCTGATGATTATGATAGTTTGTCTGTTAAAACCTTGAAAAGTTTTTTAGATGGTTGTTCTGATGATGATTTAGTTGTTTTTAAATCTCGTAATAATTATTTGTTTAGTGGTTATGGTATTCAATGTGATGGTGATGGGTTGGTTTTGAGTTTTGATTCTACTCCTGTTTATCATATGGAAGGTGGTTTGTTCAAGGATTTTAAGCATTATAATCATAATTGTATTAGTTTCGATTTGTTGGATTATCCTTTTTTGGATTGGATGGTTTTTGAAGCGTATAATAAATTGGTGAGTGAAGGTGATTTTATTGAGTTTTATGATGTTGATGATAGGTTGTTGGGTAGGTTAAATTATTTTGATGGATGCTATGTTGATGATAATCATTTGGTTATTTTAAAGGATTCTGATGTAAATTCTATGATAAAGGTTCAAGGGGTTTCTTATTTTGTTGATTTGGAGTCTGTGTATTATATGAGGTTTTGTTTGTTTTGATGTTTTTGAGTTATATTTATATAGTAGTTATATGTATATGTAGTATTGTTCTTTTACTATCGTTTAAGTTGTGTCTTTTAGTTATCATAGATGAAAAAAAGTACAGGGATACTTTGTTTTAGTGTTCTTGTATTTTTTTTATTATTATTATTTTTTTAGAAATGTTTTTATATTTTTATAGATTTTGGATATATATGTTTTGTATTGTTATAGTGTTTTAATTCAATAATATATATTTAAAACGAAACATTTATATAGTAGTAATATTATACTATAATATAACACTAAACAAAAGGAGATAACTAAAAAATGATACAAACAAAATTAACATTAAATCCAATATCATGGAAACAAATAAACTATCATAAAGAAGTTGAAAAATTAATGTACCCAGACGGATTCCACAAAACAAAAAATCATGGATTGTGGAAATTAAGAACAAAACTAAACAACAGAGAATGGGAAGCAATAAAACACTTATTTTCATTTTATGATAAAACAAGTGTACAAAAAAACATAATAAAAAACATGAAATATTATGGATGGGCAACAGTAAATCCTGTGGAAGTAATTAAAATATTATATCAAATAAGAAATACATAAATGGAGGAAAATAATATGTCATGGTATGATTTATGGAGTAACTGGTTAAATACAACAATAAGAGTTTTAAAATCAGAACATAATTCTAATTGTGTAGGATATTACTACTTTAAATCAAATAGTAATAGGAATAAATCAAAATATAAATTTGGTACTATTCCTCATTTTACACACAAATACAAATGGAAAAGAACACATAGAGGTAAAAGAGGTCTTATCACAAATGGTTACTATAAAGGAAAACCACAATAAAAGATAAAAATTAGGAGGAAATTATAATGGTTTTTTATACTAAATTAGATTTACATAAAGAAATAAGGTTATATGGTGAAAAATTTAATTTGGATTTGGACGGTAAAACAATAAGAGAAGGTATAAATATTATTGTTGAATCATGTCCTAAGTTACATTCAGATGAAGAATTAATAATTTTAACTAAGAATAACCTGAAAGCAATAGAAGAAGAATATGGATTTAAAGCATTGAGGTTATTTTATTATGATACAATAAAACAAGATTTACTCCAATCTTTTACTGGGGAAGATGCACTTCAAAGGAAGTATTTTAAATTACTAAAACACTTGAAAGAGTTTCATAATACTAAAATAAAAGAATTGGAATTAACATTGGATGTGTACAGATATTATACATTATTAGAAAAAGTGTTCAATGAGGAATATGGTGAATTGAAATATTATGATAATAGGTTGTATAGTTTGATGAAATCAATACATATATGTTATTATGATGAACAGGTAATTGAATCTTTATATGATTTTTTATTTTCTGAATTAAGTATGAGTGGAGATAAATATTATATTAAAAAGGATTTACATGATGTTGATGTTCTGAAAATGTTATATGAGCATGTTGCAGAAGAAAATTTTGATAATAGTGTTGTGCATGGTGTGAGGTTGTTTGAGGATTATGATGGTTATGGTAATGATTATTTTCTTCATGATTATGAAGAGTCATGGTATGATGAGAATGGAGTATATCATTGTAAAATGTGGGAAAAACCTTCATCAATTGAGGATTATGTAAAAATAGGGTTACCAAATCAAGATGGGGATTAACCATATTATTTTTTAGTAACATTTATATAGTAGTTTAGTCTATATCATATATTATAGTATAGTTAAAGTTTAAGAATATTTTAAACAAAAATTGTACTTGTTAAATTTTTACTGACATATAGGAAGGTATAGTGAGAAATAAGAAGAAAATTTAATAAATAGTAATAGTTAATTGTTGGATAAATTTCTTTAAATTCATTGAAATGTATATTTAAGTCATCTAATAACAAAAGTTCATCTAAGTTCAACCTTTCGGTTTTTCGTTGTGATACAATTTTTTATTACTTGTTATTTTTTCTTCTTTTTTTTTCATATTTTTTCCTTCTTATTTGTGAATATGATTATATTTTTTTTTTAGAGATGGTTATGTGTGATTCTTATACTGGTGGATTGTTAAATATTTTGAATGGGAAAATGGGGGTTTCTGCTCCTCAGAATAGTGTTCCTGTGATGAATTTGATTAATGTTCATAATCCTAAGAGTTATTCTGAGTTGGAATATTTAATTGAGTATCATTTTAAGTATGATTGTTGGTGTGGTATTAAATCTACTGGTACTGTTCGTGATTTTGGTGTTCGTTTGTATTATTCTCAGTTGGATTTTTTTGGGGAGTTCAAGTTTAGTTTGGATGAATGTATTCGTTGGGAGTATGATTTGTTTGTTCGGAATTCTTTAAATGGTTCTGTTATGGAGGATAAGGCTATTGATTTGTTGGGGAGATGTTTACCTTCTTGTTTTTGTGTGAGGCATTCTTCTGGTTTTGTTGATGAGTGTTTTTGTGTGGATGTTGAGGTTTTTTGTGATGGGGTTTTGGTTTGTGGGGTTCAAGTTAAGCCGTTTTCTTATGTTTTTATGGGTGATAATGTTAAGTTTAGAAATGTTGTTGGTAATGATGGTTTTGGTGTTCGTGTTTTTTATTTGTTTTATGATGATGATGGGTTTTTTATGAATTTGGATATTTTGTTGTGTGAGTTGTGTGTGGATTATTGGTAGTTTTTTTGGGGGGTTTAACTACAATACTCATAGAAAGATTTATATAGTATTATAGACATATAATATATTATGTTGATAATATTAGGAGTGAGTGTTTATGATACTTGGAAATTTTTTATTTTTTAGTTTTGTTTTTATTTTGTGTTTGGTAAGTGTATGGTTTGGTTATAATTTTATGTACTAACTATACTAATAAAATATAAATTTAAAACGAAACATTTATATACTATAATTTACTAATAATATAAATGTAAGTCCAAAAAAAATAACTTACAACACAAAAAAAATAATAAAGGAGATGAAAAACACATGGATATAATTGAAAAAGAAATGAGTGAATATCAAAAGAAAAAAGAAGAAAAAAGGAAACAATTCTTCAAAAAATGTAGTGATAAAATAAGAAAAGGAGAACTAATATACCAAGCATTAGCATTATACATAGCAAAAAGATATAACATAGACACAGATTACTTACCAAATGTAATCTATATCATATTAAATCATTACATAGAAAATATAGAAGAAGACTTTGAAACATGGATACATAAAGAAAACAGTCCATTACTTAGACCTGCTGAACAACTACCAAAAATATTCCCTGAAATAGCAGTAATAACAACAAGTGAAGAACAAATAATCAAAATTGCAAATAATCTTTACAATTTAAACTTAAAATATTCCAATGAAGAATTCTGTGAGAGATATGTTTACTCATTAGAATTTGATTTTAATTCATTTACTCCAATTAATATAAATAAAGTAAAAGAATTAAAAGAAGAAATTCGTATACTAAAAAAATATGGTAACGAAACAAAAGAATTGGAAGAAAAAATTAAAAACTTTGGTTTAACCGAAGAACAAATAGAATTACTATAAACGAAGGGGATGTTATGGATACTTATTGGAGTGTTAGTTATAATAAATGTATAAAATGTGGAAGATGTGTTCATGCTTGTCAAACAAAAAGCAGGTATAAACATTTACATGGTGGTAGAGATAAAAGACCTGAAACCTTTTCTGATGTTTTAGGATGTCATCATTGTGAAAAATACTGTAAAGATGTATGTTATTATGATGCAATCAAAATAGAAAGGTGGTGAAATTAAAAATGACAGCCATAATGTTCACACAAAGAATTGATGAGGCTATTATTAATATTGCTTATGAATTAAAAAGAATGAATGATTTAAAAGAAAAAGAATTAGAATTTAAAATGGATAAGAGGAGAGATGAATCATGAATACTATTGAAAATTTTGCAGAAGAATTCCATATGTTAAATAAAAAAAGTAGTGATAAATTTAAAGAACATTTATTACTTGAAGATAAAACAAGACAATCATTCATCAAATTAATAGAACAACTATGTAAAAAATACAATCTAAAAGTAAGGTATTCTCCATATCACATAGATTTATCAAGTATTGATGAAAAATACACAGTACAATGTGGTGAAAGCGAGAAATATAATTACACAAGATATAATGAGGACTTCCAAGGGGAATTTGATATTATATTAGTGGGTAATTTGAATGATTCTGAAATGGATGAAATTTTTAAAGTAACCAAAAACCAAAAATTAAAAAAAGAGGACGATGAAAATGGGTTTTGCTCATATTATATTTTAAGTTTTGATTTTTATGAGGAATATGGTGTGGATTATCAATAATTGAAAAGTTAAGGAGTGGAATATTATGGCTAATATTCATTATTTTAGGGAAGAAGAGATTGATGAAGAGGATAAATTTTTAACTGTGGGGGGTTTAATAGATATTTTAAAAGATGTTAATCCTCAAACAAGAGTATTTATTAGAAATGTTGATGAATGGGGGGAAAAACCTGTGATTAATAATTCAACGGATTCTTGGGAATTATCTGATGGGTTGATTACTGATGTCAAACGAGCTAATATCAATCAAGTAACGAATAAAGAGGAATATATTATTATTCAAGGTTTGATTAATAAGAGAGGTTTTGTTACATTAGACCATGAGCCATATGAGGAAATAATTTATCACCATACATGGTTGGATAAGTGTTTAAATAAGTTAAATCCAATAACTTCTATGAAGCAGTTAAAGAGTAAGTTTTTTAAAGGTGAAAAAAATTGTGGTAATTGTAATTCATGGAATAGTAATGTTTGTGATAAGTCAAAGGTTAAAGTAGATATTGATGAAGTTTGTGAGTTATGGGAGTTGAATTAAAAATGATTAAGATATGTGGTAATTGTAATTGGTATAAATTTAAGAATAATCCTGCAAGTAAAGGGGGTTGTATTAATAAACTGAGTGGAGATAATACTAAACATAATTATTCTCCATTATCTGAGGTTTGTGATAGATTTGAAGAAAAAGAGATGTGATTATGGAGTTTTTAAAGGATAATTTTGAGTATTATGTTGGGAATAGTTACTATTCCTATGACACTTTTAAAGAACAGTTAAATCTTGTTAAAGAGAAGTTGATGACTTCTAATTGTATTTTTTTAACTGTTGAAGAAAGAACATTTGGTAAATTGGAACGGATTAGTTTTCCAATTTCTTATGTTGACGATGAATATATTGGAGATGGTGTGAAATTTTATAATATTGATGGTGAGGAAGTTTTCAGATATTATTATTGTCGAAGTTTAGGTTTTTATTATAATCTTTTGCAAGTTGAGGAGTATTGTCTTATTAAACAAGAGGAAGTTGGTTATGATGAAGGTTGGTTAAAGTGGTTAGTTGATTATGCTTATGATGATTATTATGGTAAAGCACAGAATTGGTTTGGTACAAGTAGTGATTTAGATAGTTTTTGTAATAAATTATATATGTCAAAGAATTCACGGTTGAAGTTAGAAGAATTAGTAATTCGTAAGAAATTAGGTAATTTTAAAGAAAAATATGGTTATGAAAATGATATTTTAAAACAAAAATTAAAAGAAGTATCTTTGTAATGTATATGATTCAATTAATTATATTGTTTTTATGTGACTTATTTGTTTAAATGAAAAATATTGTTGATTATTTGGATAGTTATGCTATTAATACTGTTTTTACGATTAGGTATTTTTGATAATAATGATAATAAAATATATGAGGTGAAAAGGTATGATTAACTATGATTATATGTGTTTTAAAAACACAGTAAAAAAGAATCCTATTCCGTTTATGCAAAGTATAGCTGAAATGGTATTTTGGGACTGGTTAAATGAAGAAACAAGTAAACTTATGATTACTCATGGAATGAGCCAATATGAAGCATTATATTGTATAGTAAAAAATTGTAGGTGATTGATAATGAATAAAAAAACAGAAGAATATTATATATTAAGATTAAACAATATATTATTATACATGGAAAATAATAATTATTATGACAAACCATTTGTGATAGAAGTAGTACATACAAAACAAGATATATATAATAATGGTTTGACAGAAAAAAATTTAAAAAGAATAAAAGAATTAAATAATTATTTCACAAATAATATATTTAATCAAAAACAAAAACAACAAATGGAGAATATGTGGAGTAATTATAAAAAATGAATTACCTTGAAAATAAATACGGAAAATATATTGTAACGGAGAATAATGAAAAAATATATATTAATCAAAAATATGGTGAAAATGCTCCTTTATATGTTATTTTATACTATGAATATCCATATATTTTAAAGAATATGATAAATGATGAATTTTATTTAATTCAAGATAAAGTTTATGATATTGTTAAAGAAATTAAAAAAAAAGATATAGTTATTGGTTTTACTGCATCTAATTATTATGATGGAAAATTAATAGTTGAATTAGTATATATACTTAGTGAATATAGGGGAAAATCAATTTTTACGAAAGAATTATCTCTTTTGGAAGTTTATTTTGGTAATATTATTTGTTTGAGTTTACCTAATCGTTTTGCAATTGAATCTTTGCTAAAAGGATTATATGCTCATAAAATTAATGAGTATCTTGTCAGAACAAGGATTCCATTAGTTTTTCAACACCCTAAAAGTGAAGATGTATTATTATTTTCACGAATATATGATTTACGAATTTGTGCAATTGTTGATTTGGATAATTGTATTGTTAGTCCATTGATTGGTGTTGATATTTTTTATTTTGATGCAAGTTCTAAAAGAGATTGTTTTTTGAATAAGTATTATTTTGAAAATTTAAGAAGAATATATGATGTTAGTTTGAAGTAACATTTAAATACTATTATAGTTATATTATGACATACACTTTAAACTAAATAAAAAAAAGAATATTGAAAAAAAGGTGGAGAAATCAAATGAGAAATTACAGTTCAATACAAGTAAGTGGAGAAACAAAAAGTAGACTAAAAGCATTAGCATTAACTCCTAATGAAAGTTTTGAAAATATTATATTAAGATTATTAGACGCTAAACTAAATGGAAGAGAAATAAAATATCAAATAAGAAACTTAGACTCTGATTGTAACATTAAAGCAAGTGTTGATTGGGGATTAGAAAAAGAAAATATTTTATTCATAGATAAAGATGGAGATAGGAAATTTGAAGTTCCACAATACACATTTGACCAAGAACATTTTCAAGAAAAATGGAATAAATTCATGGAAGATATAAACAGTTTAGAAAATCTTGTAAATATTCTTGCAATATTGGAATATGGTGAAGAAATTCGAGCAGGAGATATAATACTACAAAGAATAAATTAAAACAAAATAAAAATACAAATACACTAACCATTATAAATTATAACTATCTCTCTTTTTTTATTATTTTTTGGTAAGAGTGTATAATGAAGTGATAAAAGATATCAATAATCATTGTAATCTTTTTTTTACTTCAAAAAAAAAGTTTTAAAAAAATCAACTATTTCTAAAAAAAATTAATAAAAATGTGAATCTATTTTTTTTTACAAGAAAAAAGAAAATCTTCACCACTTCTTTTTATTTTTCAAAAAATAAATAAAATTGAATTAAAAAAAATTTTATTGTACTTTTTTTCTCTCATTACTATTCCAAAAAAATAAGAAGATGAGAAGATTCTAAAAATTTTTTTTTGTTTTAAAAAAAAATCACTAATGAAAAATTAAAAAAAAATATTTTTTTAAAAAAACTTAAAAAAGGAGATGAATAGTTATGAGCTTACAATCATATAAACCATATTCTCGATTAGTATCAATAATATCAGGATTAATTATTATAATTGCAGGATTAGATGCAAGTCAAGTAATACATATCTTTCCAGAATATGCAAGTCAAATAAACACAATATTATTTGTAGCAGGATTAATAGCACCTGTAATAGCACAAGAAAAAAGAGTAGTCCGTGCAGAAGACATAATTAAAGAAGATTATGAAGGCTCAACAGATTCCGAAGATATTACTGTGAATATAACTCTTGATGGTGAAGATATTCTTGATGATTCTGATGAGGAATTCATAGATGAGTTAGATGCTGAATTAGATGAAAGTGATGCTTAATGAGTGCTGAAAGTCATCATGAACATGAATATTGTATTAATGAATCAAGATTAACTGCAATTGAAACAAAAATGAAGCACAAAAGGTATGAGTTAAATGATTTGCATGAAAAATTAACAGAACAAGCAAACCATATGGATGAACTTGTACAAGAAGTAACTAAATTAGCAACAATTTTACAAGAAACCCAAAGTACACGGAATGAACATGGGAAAAAAATTGATAAATTAGAAACACAAGTTACTCAATTAAATACAACAATGAATACCTTGAAGTGGATTATAACAATTTCAGTAGCATTGTTTGGAGGAGTAATCGTATTCTTGATAACAAATTTAATACAATTAATACACTAAAAAAATACAATAATTTTTTTAGTGTAAAAAACTATATTTTTTTAGAGGAGGTAAAAAAATAATGTATACTTTAAAAACAAAGCACAGAATATATGCTTCACATTACCTTAAAGACCAAGGGGGTAAATGTGAAAAACTTCATGGACATCAATATGAAATAATATTAACAATTCAAAAAGAAGAATTGGATTATAAAAACATGATTATTGATACATATGAAGTAGAATCTATTTTTAATAATTTTATAGGCGTAGACCATTTACATTTAAATGATTTCATGGATACTGAAAATCCAACAATGGAATTTATGAGTAAATACTTTTATGAACATTTAAAAAAAGAAGTAGATGGTTTAATTAGAGTTACTGTTTTTGAAACTCCTGAGGCAAGTGTTACATATGAAAGTCAATGAAATATTTTCCTCATTTCAAGGAGAAGGAGTTTATTGTGGAGTTCCTGCAACATTTCTCCGTTTAAGTGGATGTAACTTAAATTGTGAATTCTGCGACACAGAATTTAATGAATACAAAGAAATAAGTGTGGAATTAGTCAAAGAAATCATACTTCAACATATGAAAAATCATAATACAAAACTATTAGTAATAACTGGTGGAGAACCATTATTACAATACGAAGAATTAAAAGAATTGGTGGAATCTTTAAATTGTAATATTCAAATAGAAACAAATGGAAGTATATTAAGAATACCTTTACAAAATGTTTCATATGAAATAAGTCCAAAAAAAGACATGGAAAAAATATTTGAATTCTACAAAGATTACTCCAAAACTTATTTTAAATTTATAATAGAAGATGGTTTTGACATACATTTAATAAAACAATTACTAAAAAAATATAATTACACTAAAACAGTATGGTTACAACCACAATATACCAATGCTATAAAAATAACATCATTAATTTTAAGTAAAAATTTACCATTTGATTACAGAATAAGTGGACAATTACATAAATATTTACATCAAATGTGATATTGTTTAAAAATAATAATAAACTTTTAGTGATATAAATGAAATTATTTAATGATGATTGTTTGAGTATATTACCAAAATTGGAGAGTAATAGTGTTGATTGTATAGTAACTTCTCCACCTTACTGGAAAGGATATGAATATGAAGCATACTTTAATAGTTATGCACAATATTTAGATTGGTGTAAAAAGTGGTTAGAGGAATGTAAAAGAGTATTATCTCCAAATGGAACATTTTATTTGAATGTAATTAATGATAGTGAAATCACTATCAGAGCATTTGAATTAATGGAAATTGCAACAAGAGAATTAATGTTTAAATTACATGATACAATTATATGGTACAGATATAACCAACAACCTGCAAATACAACAAGACAATTGACTAATCAATGTGAATATGTGTTCATGTTTAGACATACATCAGCAAACATAGATTTACATAAAAAAGAAGCATATTCCCATAATCCTGACATATTCAAAACAAAAAATGTAGGTAATGTGTGGGAGATACCTTTTAATAAAGGGGATAAAATTAGTTTCGGTAAAAAAGAAACTAAATCTAAATGGGGACATAGTGGATTTCCAGTAGCACTCCCTGAAACTTGTATTTTATTATCTACTGAAAAAGGAGATACAGTACTTGATTGTTTCATGGGTAGTGGTACAACAGGGGTTGCTTGTTATAATACTGGAAGAAAGTTCATTGGGATTGAATTAAATAAAGAAATCTTTGAGATTGCACAGAAAAGATGTGATGAGCATCAAACTAAGTTGATGTAAGTGAGTATTGATTTTTATAAAAAAATTGGAGTTGATTTTAATGGAATTTGAAGATATTAATTTAAGTGATATTGTGCCTTCGGAATATAATCCGCGGAGGATAAGTGATGCAGAATTTAAAAGTTTGAGTAAAAGTATTGAGGAGTTTGGTCTTGTAGACCCTATTATTATTAATTTAAATAATAATAAAATCATTGGAGGACATCAGAGATATGATGTGCTTATGAACGAACATATAAATAATAATGATAAATATAATAATTTAAAGTTAATTCGTTTAGGGGATATTGGATGGGTATTCTCAGAAGATAGTTTAATTGTTAAAGATGAATCTCATGAGAAGGCTTTGAATATTGCATTGAATAAAATTAGTGGGTCATGGGATAATGAAAAACTACAAGATTTATTTACAGATTTAGAAATGAACGATTTTAATACAACTTTAACAGGATTTAATGATACTGAAATAACTAATTTATCATTTGAACAGAATCTTGATTTTGATATGGATTTTGATTTATCTGATGATGATATGGCAGATGATTCCCAAGAGTCTGCTCCAAAGTATGTTACATGCCCTTATTGTAATGAAGAATTTACTATTTAATTTTTGTTAAATATTAGGATATTTATGATTTTAATTGTTAATGATGATGGGTATGATTCAGATAATTTAAAATTATTATATGAATATTGTAAAACAATTGATAAGGATGTTGTGTTTGTTGTTCCACTTAAAGACCATAGTGGCGTAGGAAACAAATCTTCATTAAATAAACAGTTTCATATTGAAGAAGTGGACGGAGGATTTATTATGGACGGGACACCTGTTGATTGTGTAAGATGGGGGTTGAGTAAATTTACTCCCAATTTAATCATTACAGGTGTGAATATAGGTTTTAATGTAGGAAGCCATACTCTATTAAATAGTGGTACTTTTATGAGTGCAATGGAAGGTTATTTACATAATATTAAATCATTAGCTTGTTCATTTGACAAATTTAAAAAATTGGATTATAAATTGTTACATCTTGTTTTAAATGAAGTATTAAAATTAGACTTTGAATTGGCTAATTTAAATATTGTTTCTCCATTTATAATAATTACTGATTTATGTGAAAATATGTATGATTATGTTATTGAAAATAATACTATCAAGACATATAATAAAACAAAATTTATAAAAAATACTGATGGAGATATAGTATTCAACAAAAAAAACTCTTCTTTAACTATTTTTAAATAATTTTCTTTTGGAGGTGATGCATATTTGCAAGTATACTGTGCAGAGTCAGGTGATTTAAAGGAACATATTTTTCCACAAAAACCAAATTTACCTAAATTCAATATTTTATTTAGTTTTTATTATATTCAAACAATTGAACCATATTTACCATACGCTAAAAGCATTATTGTAGATAGTGGAGGGTATACATTTCAATCAAATTCAAATGCTAAATTAACTCCTGATAATTATTTCAAACAATATAAAAAATTCACGAATAATATCCATGAGTTATCATGTGTTGATGGTATATTTGAATTGGATATTGATAATTTAGTTGGTTATGATAAAGTAAAAGAGTATCGTGAAGAATTATTTGAAATTACAGATAAAATTATTCCTGTTTGGCATAAATCATTAGGAGTAAAAGAATATAAAAATATGGTTGATGAGTATGATTTCATAGCAATTCCATGTGTTGGTGATGCTAATCTTAAAAGAAGTGCTTATGGGAAATTTGTTAAATATGCTCATAATCATAACTGTAAAGTTCATGGGTTAGGTATGTTAAGACCAAGTATTTTAAAGAATGTTCCATTTGATACTGTTGATGGAACTGGATGGTTTAAAGCAAATAGATTTGGAAAATTATATGGGAAAAAAGTTGATAGTGAATATTTACGAAAGAATAGACCAAAAATGATATATATTGAATTAATTAATCATATTAAATTCCAACAGAAAATGTACGAAAAATGGGAAAAATATCATAAAGATTGAGGTGTGAATATGAAGAAAATATTATTGTATAGTGGAGGAGTCGATAGTTGGTTAATAAATCAAATATGGAAACCAGATATAAAATTATATGTGGATTTAGGGACTACTTATGGTAAAGAAGAAATTAAATTATTTAAAAAATATGGGGAAGATGTTAAAATAATTTCTTTTGATTTATCTGAATGGGAGTTACCAAATAAAATTATTCCTTTAAGAAATTTATATTTAATTATGTTTGCTTGTAATTATACATACGATGAAGATGCTGAAATTTGTCTTGGTGCAACTGTTGGGGATAGAAATTATGATAAAAATTTACCGTTTTTAAAAAAGGTTGAATATTTATTAAATTATATGTATTCTCCTGAGGATACAGCTATTTTCAATAAAAAAATTAAAATTAATACTGATTTTAAAAGTAAATCTAAAACCGATTTGTTAAAATTGTATTTGGGAAACGGTGGAGATATTAATACTGCTTATAATGAAACTTATGGGGAATTTAAAGAAGAAATGACTAATTGGGAATGTAAAAAATTTTATAGGAAGTATGTTTGTTTTAAATTAAATGGTTATGAATTTGATGAAAAAGTAGATAAAAAAATGTATGAATATTTTAAAGACAATGAATTAGAAGAAACATTGAGTTTAAATAATGAAAGAGGACATGAAAAACAAGAATTATTAAAAGTTTATGAACAATTAAATTCAAAATATAATTAATTTTTTTTAGTGATAAATATATGGGACGAGGGGAATGTTTTGAAACTTGAAAGGATTAAAATAGGAGATATTGTACCTGCAAAATATAATCCAAGAAAGATTAGTGATGTTGAATATGAAAATTTGAATAGTAGTATTAATGAGTTTGGTTTTGTAGACCCTATTATCATTAACCTTAAAAATAATCATATTATTGGAGGACATCAAAGATATAAAGTTTTAATTGATAAATTTGATATTGATGATGAATTAATTTGTGTACCTCTTGGTGATATTGGATGGGTATTTCCTGATTCAGAATTGGTTATTAAAGATGAATCTCATGAGAAGGCTTTGAATATTGCATTGAATAAAATTAGTGGGTCATGGGATAATGAAAAACTACAAGATTTAATTGTTGATTTAGAAGTGGACGATGTTGATTTAGATTTAACTGGTTTTGAAGAATATGAAATTGATAAATTAAAATATGATTGTGATGTTGAATTTGATGAAAATAATTTAAATAATAATACTAATGAAGTGAATGAAGAGTTAGATACAAAGGATAATAATGATAATTTAATAAAATGTCCTTTTTGTGAGCAACATTTTAAAGAAGAAGATGTAATTTAGGTATAATGTGGTGTTTTGTATGAAGTATAATATTAAAGGTTCAAGAACTGAGGAGAATTTGAAGACTGCTTTACAAGGTGAGGCTTTGGCTCATTTGAAGTATCAGTTTTATAGGAGTAAAATTAGTAATTTTAGTAAGGAGTTTGAGGAAATTTTTGATGAAATTATTCATAATGAGAAAGAGCATGGAAAGATTTGGTTTAAATTGTTGAATGGTGGGGATGTTCCTACTGATAGTGTTAATTTGGCTGATGCTATTGAAGGGGAATCTTATGAATTTTCTGAGTTGTATCCTGAATTTGGAAGGATTGCAAGGGAAGAAGGATTTGATGAGATTGCTGAATTGTTTGAGGAAGTTGCTGTTATTGAAGGTAGACATTCAAAGGTTTTTGATGATTTGAAAAGTGGTATTGAAGGGGATTCGATTTTTGTTGATGATAATTTGAATACTAAATGGAAATGTTTGAATTGTGGTCATGTTGTTGAGGGTGGTTTTGCTCCTGATGTTTGTCCTGTTTGTAATCATCCTTTGAAGTATTTTGTTAAATTATAGTAAGTTATATATTATAGTTTGAGTGGATATGTAATTGTAGTAAAACTTTAACATGATACCATGTTCTCATACTATTTTTTTATGTATGAGAACTTTTTTTATTGAACTTATATGAAAAGTAATATTTATATATGATTATAGATATATATTATAATATTAAAATATAATAAAAAAATAGGAAGTGAAAAAACAATGGAAAATTTGAATATAGAAAAAAAAATAAATAAAAACATTTGTAAATTCTGCCAATATTATGAAGAAGATTATTTACCAACAGAAGGATATGAAATACATTTAGAATATTGCCATAACAAAAACAATAAGTACAGTTTTTCAAAAAATCAAATATTGTCCAATGAAATACATGAATGCAATGGGTTTAAAGAGAAAATAAAGTACTACTTAAAAAAAATAGAACAAAAATATGATATAACAATAATATATGCAATTGAAAATGGGAGTAGAGTTTGGGGATTTGCAAATGAAGACTCAGACTTTGATATTAGGTTTATATATTACCATAATAACATTCAAAAATATTTCACAATAAATAATAAATATGAAGATGTTATGATGTTCTATGATGAAATTTATGATATTGTAGGATGGGATATTAAAAAAGCATTGTATTTACATTATAAAAACAATCCAACAATATATGAATGGTTAAACACAAGTAAAGTATATATTAATAAATTTGATTATGAAAAATTACCTGAAATAAATAAAAAAACATTACTTCATCATTACTATAATATGGGTAAAAAAACTTGGAAAAAGTATTGTGAAAATTGGCGTGATGAAAAAGATTTGAAAAAATTATCTAAAAAATTCCTTTATACTATTCGATGTATTTTAACATGGAATATTATTTTCCATGATTTAACACCTTCACAAAATATAAACCAATTAATTGGTAGAAACATTTGTATTGGGGAATTACATGATAAAACAGCAGAACAGATAGATAGCTTGTTACAGTATTATCGATTCAATGAACCACAGTTAGATTCTTCGATAAAAAGAGAGTATAGTACAATATATACTCATCTTGAAGAGTGGATTAAAATTAATTTATTAATCATGATGGAATCAACTGATAAATTCACATCAGTTAATAAAAAAGATTATTCTTTATATAATGAAATATTATATGATATAATTAAAGGAGAGGATGTTTAATTATGTCAAGGTATGGGGTTAAACAACAGAAAAATACAAAAGGAGGTAAATATTATTGGAAATTACAGAAATGGGTTAGTAAATTGTTTATACTATATGATAAATGTGTTATTTGTAATAGTAAAAAGAATCTTGAACCTCATCATATTGTACCAGTTAAACCTTATGATGAATTGTATTCTGATGTAAATAATGGTATTGTGTTATGTAAATCATGTCATCATAACTATCATGAACAATATAAAGATAATATTAATACTTATACTTTATTAAAATTCACCAAAGAGAATATCCAATTAAATAAAAAATTAGAACAATCAAATGAACTCTTAAATTATTATCAAAATGAAACATTTCGTTTAAGAAATGAATTAAAAAAAATAACTGAAAAAAAGAAGTGATAATAAAAAAATAAATAAAAATGATGGGAATTATATGATTAAAACAAGTGTTAAACGAAGGATTAGTATATGTTATATTCTTGAAGAAGATTCTCCTTTTGAATCATCACCTATTAAGATTTGTAGGAGTAAAAGATTAGCAGAACATTATAAAAAAATATTATCTCCAAAATGGAAAGATACTTTTGGTTTTGATTTATTTATTCGTGAGGAAAAATTTTATGAAGACGATGATTTTGAAACAGAAATTTTTACTTACATTGAAAATTTGTTGTGATTAAAAATGAAGATTGAAAATATAAGAGAAATAGTAGATACTATTATTAAGGACAATGAAAATATTGAATTAATAATTCCGTTATCTGATATTGTATGGACTATTGTTGTATTTTATTATAGATTATATATGTTAGATGAAGAGATACAATCAAATCCACAATCTGATAAAATGTGGAGTTTGAAGATGAACAAGGAATGTATGGCATCACGGTCAGATGAATTAGCACGGATTATTAATCAATATTCTGATTTTGATACTCAACATATATGGGAAACATTAAAGAGTTATCAAAAAGAAATTTAAATATGTATTGTTGTAGGTGGTAATAAATGATAGGTAATCGATTTAAAATTGAAATTTGTCATAATGATGATTATGATGAGATTAAAGTTAATGATTTAATGAGTAAGAAACATATAACTATTATAAGTGATAAAGATAAGTTTATAACTAATTTGGAGAATATGAAACTTCTTGTTAATTTATTGAATTTGTTATGGGGTATTTGTTATGATGATGTGGAGGAATAATGATGAGTAAAAATATTTGTGTTGATTTTGATGGTGTATTAAACAATTATGAAGGTTGGAATGGTGTGGAAGAATTATATTCTCCTTCTAATGGTGCAAAAGAATTCCTTGAAGAGTTATATGATAAATATTATGTTATAATATTTACTGCAAGAGATGTTGATTTAGTTGAGGAATGGTTGGTAAAATATGATATGCCATTTAACGAAGTAACTAATATTAAAAGAGGAGCATTTGCATATATTGATGATAGGGCAATTTGTTTTAAAGGGGATTATAATGATATTTTGAATACATTATCTGTTTTTAAAGCACATTGGGAGTGAGTTTTATGGATATTTATTGTGGTATTAATGGGTTGTATCCTGAGGAAAGAGATTATATTTTAAGAAAATTAAGATTATTGAATCATTGTGTTGATAATATTTTATATGTTGATTATAGTGTGTTAAAGAGTAGTCATAATCATATTACAGTTAAAGGTAAATTTAAAGATGATGAAAAATTTTTGTTGGTGGTTAGAGGATTAATGAGTATTGAAGTTCCTGATATTCCCACAGAATATGATGATTATATTCCATTAAATCAAAGGGAAACTCCAAGTATTTCATTGACTATGAAAAAAGATTTTGATAAATTTAATAAGGATAAAGGAATGACATATGTAGAATCAATGTGGAGTGGTAAAGGAAGTTTAAAATAATGTTGGATATTCAGATAAGTTTTTTGATAGGGTTGTTTGCAGGTTTATTATTGTGTTTGATTGTTATGATAATGGACTGTTTTTAGAGGTAATTGATTTTTTGGTTTAGGTGTTTGGTGTATGTTTGAGTGGTTGAAAAGTGATGATGAGAATTCAAATGATGATTTAATGGAAATTTATGGTGTTGAAATTAAAAAGATAAAAGATGAGATAGATACTGTTAATAAGAAAATTAAATTTTATGAAGGCAAAAGGAGGGTGTTGGAAAATTGGTTAAACAATGTTATGGTAAGTGTTAAAATGGAGGAGGAAGATGAGAAGTGTGTTAATTGTAAATATTATAGGAGTGGGAACTGTTTGAAGTATGAATCTTCTGTTAATAAAGATGCAACTTGTGTTGATTTTATGTGGAATGTTTGACTGTTTTTTATATGTAATATATAGTAAACTTTATATATTATTATAGTTATATTATATTTTATAAAATTATATTTTTTTTAGATAGAGGAAATTATTGTTTATAACATATTCTCTTTCTTCTAAAAATATTTGTTTTTTATATAAACAAAATATTATTAAGTAATATTTATATATAATAAAAAACTAAAATATAAAACATATTAAGAAAAGGATGAAATTAAAATGATGGATAAACTAAAAATAATATACATGATATTATTATCATTATTTACATCGAGATGTAATGATGATAAAAAAAGATTATACAAGAAAAAAGAACCAAAAAAAATGAACATTAAAATTAATAATACTCAAATTTTAGTAATACTTGTTGTTATATTATTGTTTATATTATCAACATATTTAATATACAGAACAGGTAGTTTGGAATCAACAGGTTATTATTATAGACTTAATGGTTAATAAAACATAGATAAGAGGTATAATATGACAATAGAAGAAACATTAATTGAAATGGAAAAAAATGAAGCAGATGTTAAAATGAACATATTTCAAAAATTAACATATATTCAAAATGATTTGTTGGAAATAAATATTCCTAAAAATGGTAGAAATAAATTTGGTGGATTTTCATATTATGAATTAGATGATTTATTACCTCCAATTTTGAAATTATGCAAAGAATACGGATGTACATTATATTTCAATTTTCCTTTATCTAATGAAGGCGAATGTAAAAAAGGAGTGTTAAATTTAATTAATTGGGAAGACAAAGAAGATTGCATAAGAGTAGAAGTTCCATTTCCAAAATTAGAAAAGTTACCGAAGATGAACTTTGCACAAAGTTCTGGCACTTATCAGACTTATATGAAAAGATATTTAATATTACATACATTTGATATTGTTGAAGGAGAAGTCATTGACTCAGGATTTTTAGAAAATTCAACTCAAAACCACAATGGAAACACACGAACTACTCCTAAAAAATCATCAAATGAAAATAAAAAGGATAATGACATTAATGAACCTGCGTGTTTATCAAAAGTAATATCAAAATGCCATGAATTACATGGGGAAAAAGAATGTGATGGTAAATTGTTAAATAAAGTTTCATTACAAATGTTTAACAAAAAAGAATTAACATTAGATGAACGAAAAGAAATATTTAATTATGTTAAAACATTAAAAAAATAAATTAAGAAAAAAGAAAAAATAATGGTGAATTAATAATGGGTAAAATAAAAACTACTGTATTTGTCGATGAAGATTTATGGTTACTTGCAAAAGACAAATTGGATATGAGTAGAGGAGATTTTATTGATTATGCTTTAACAATATATCTTATGGAAGATAGTGAAATTTCAAGATTAATGAAAAAAGGGGCTAAATTACAGTCTGAATTAAATCAATTAATCGGAAGAATACAATCATTAGAACAAAAAAATAAAGGTATTGATAAAGATAAAATTTATTCTGAATTAATGCCCACAGTTTATAGGATACATGATGCTTTGGGGTACATTGGCAAAAATCAATTAAGAAAGATAGCAACTCAAAATGAATTAAATCCAACTGGGTTCATTAAATTTGTTGAAAACCAAGAAAACATCGAAGTTAAAAAATATGGAGCATTACCCAAATATTAATTCAAATCAACAATTTTTTTGAAAACAAATGAGGTAACATTATAATGAATTCCAAAAAAGAAGAATTTAAAAAATTATTTTACAGTAATTTAACTGAATTTGAAATAAAACAAAAATTAAATTTGAATTATAAAGAATATAGGGGTTTATTAAATGATGTTAAAAAAGAATTAGGTTTACCTTTAAGTTACCGAAGAACTCCAAAAAATTATGGGAGTTACACGAAAGATTCATATTATATTTTAAAAAGAAAAAATGATGAATTTGAAATAATTTCATATTGTCCTACAAAACAATCTGCTGAACATAAATTAAATAAAGAGATGAATTTAAATGATGATTGTATTTATGAAATCAAACAAGCAAATGATGAAAATTTAATGGAATTGATATATGAGGAGTATTGTATTAAAAAGAATAATTGGGAAGGGATTATACAAAAATGTAAGTTACCTTATCATAAATTTTATTATTTGTTAAGTATTATCAAGCAGAATCTTCAAATTACTCATTTAAATACTTATCGTGATAAAAGATTTATATATAAATATCGTCCAACAAAGAAATTTGTAGTGAAAAAATATGTTAATGGTAAATATGTTCATTTTGGATACTATGATAATGAGGATACTGCAATTCATGTTCGTAATTACTTAGAAAGTATTAATTGGAATTTTAGTTTATGGGAGAATAATAAATCAAAAGTAGTGGGTGAAATTTTAAATGAGCAGTAGTGTTGATGAAGTACTTAATTGGTCTGATAATGACTTTAAGAAAACAATAAATTTTAATAAATTTATTAGTAATAACCGTAGTGAAATGAAGTCCAATGTTCGTGTTAAGACTTGTGCATATTGTGGTGAGAAATTTGCAATATTTGTTAAAAAGGGAAGACCTGCTGAATATTGTTGTGATGATTGCCGTGAAAATGCAATATTAGAACAATCAAAAATTAAATCACATAGATGGTATCATAAGAATAAACATAGATTAAGTGAAAAAAGTAGATGGGGTCTTGGGAGTGGTACTCTTGGACAACATAGACATAAAGATTTTAGTAAGGAGCAAAAGACAATTAAAAATGAATTGACACGATTGAAGCTGAAAAGGAAGTAGTAATATGTTTGATATAGATAAAGAGTCTTTGTTGGAATTAAATCATGCTATGCAGAAGACAATACTTAATATGGATTATGATAATCCTGTGGAAGTTAGTGCTTTTGCAGGTACTATGATTAGTATAGGTAATCAAATAAATATGCAGTTGATGAAAAATACAATTAAAGATGGAAAAAGTGATGTACAATCAATGAAAAATATAATTTTTAAAGATGATGAGGAATGAGTAAATATGGTTGAAATAATTATTAATGAAACAAAGAATAGTAATGATGAAGTGAATAATCAGATAATTGAATTAATTAATTTGTTGTATCAAGATAATCAACAAACTAAAAATTTATTGATTGAATTGAAAGACCTTATTAAAGTGATTCATGATAATCAAGTTGTTAATGCTTCAAAAAATAAAGATGCGTTGATAGATGCGTTAGGTGGTTTAGATATTGTTAATGAGGATAAGGAGTAGATTATTATGGTTACTCCATTAAATAAAGATTTACAGAATCTTCGTGTGAGCTTAGAACATTATAAAAATATTTTGAAAAATGATGAATTGCTTAAAAAAGAAGGTAATCCTGATAATAAATTATTGTTGAGTGATGATGATATTAATAAGATTAATTTAAAGATTGAGGCTATTTCTGAGAAGATTATAGAGCTTTTGGATAATGATAATGGGTATGTATTAGATGGGTAGTTTTTGGTTTTTTGTATTTTATTATATTTTTTATCAATATCTGAAAAATAAAAACATTTATATATGATTATAGATATACTATATATAATCATAATATAGGAGTTGAATAAAAAATGAGAATAGATGAGAGATACCTTATAAAAGTAGCAGATTATCAACCAATACAAATATATAAAAAACCAAAACTAAAAAGACCAAAACCAAAAATAGATATAATATCAATTGATACAGGGAGTGTTTTTGATGAGTATTAACTTCAATATAATTGAAGGAGAGCAAGATAATATAAATTATGATAAATTTAAAAATGACTTTTTAAATCCAAACATGACAATAAATGATTTAATCAAAAAATACCATATAAGCAAAAATAAATATAGTAAATTACGAGCAAAAATTTGTGATGAAACAGGTTTAAAATCAAAACCTTCAATTAAGAATAATAAAAGACTACTTTCCACAGATACAGATTATATACATAAACATAGAGGAAAATTTGCAATAATAAAATCTTTCAATAAAAAAAGATATTATTATGGTACATATGATAATCTTGAAGTAGCTAAAAAAATTAGGGATAAATTAGTTGAATACTCATGGGATAAAACACAATTAAATGCAATTAAAGAAGAAATATACAGAATGGGGAACTGAATACAATACAAACTGATGCTTTTTTAAATTTAAAAATTGTATCATCAGTTAATAAAATTTTAAATATATAGATGGGAATATATATTTTTAGTGAAATTGAATTATGTAAAAGAAGGTGAGTAATTTTGAATAGTATTGAGTCCGTTTGGAAAAAATTGTTAAAAAAATGTATGGAAAAAGGAGTATGGCATACAAAAGATGATGGTGATGAAATATTAGAAATTATGAATAATCATTGTTTTATTCCTAATGTCATGGAGAAATTATATTGTGGGGGAAGTGGTATTTCTACTTCAATGTTTGTTGATATGATTGGACAAGGAATATTTAATATTGATGGGTATCCTATTAAAGATACTGCACTTCAAAGTTATGTTAAGGAATTAGATGATGATTCACATATTTATCTTGAAGGAGAGGATTCATTTGTTTATACTTATCCTGAGCGTTTGTTGAATGTTTGTCAAGTCAATAGATTTGGGGAGGTTGTTAATGAAAATCAAATTAAAGTTATGATAGATAGGTTGTTGGATTTCGATGGAAGTAATCGTGCTGTTGCTAATTTATATATGTGTGGTTTTGATAAAGAGGAACAACATATTCCTTGTTTGAATTTTGTTCAAGCATTGATTCGTGATAATGAGTTGAGTTTACATATTATGTTCCGTAGTAATGATTTGTTTAGTGCTTTTCCTTCAAATATGTTATTTATCCAGTATCTTGGGTTTAAAATTAATGATAGATTAAAACAGAAGTATCCTTTGTTGAAGTTTAGAGGGGTTTATTATAATTCCACAAGTTTACATATATACAAAGGAGATTATGAACAAGTAAAGAAATTATTGGGGTAATATGTAAAATTTTTATTTTGAAAGTATTATTATCCATATAAAAATCAAAACATTTATATAGTATGAATTAAATAGTATTATACACAATATAAATATTACTAAAAAAACAAAAATAGGAAGTGAGAAAGAGGACAAGAATATGAGATTTAAACTAATAAAAAATAAAATCATAGATACTTTACAAGAATATGATGAAATACATTTAAACAACATAGATAACACAAAAATAGTGGAAATTCTAAATAAATTAGATAAAAAAAATGAATATCAAACAAGAGTAATTAATAAATGTATTTCTATTCATAAAAAATATGAATATGATTTTAAACAAAAAACAGAAAATATTAAAAATCTAAATCAAGAAAAACAAATTTTAAAAAAAATAATTAAAGAATTAAATGATAACCAAAGGAAGTGAAAGAACATGAATATATTTAACAGAAAATCAAAACAAAACGAAGAAATAGAAAATTTAAACAATAATTTAAATCAGATAAAAAATGATTTAGAGGAAACACAAAAAAAGGTACATAATAATAGATTAAAATTAGACAGTACCGAAAACAGTTTAAATAAATCAAATACAGAAATAATTGAATTAAAATTACAATTAAACGAACAAAAAGAATATTATAAAAGCGTATTTGAAAAATATGAATCTCAATTTTTAAAGTTGAATAAAAAAATGGATATTCTAACAAAAATGATAAAAGTAGTAACTGATGATTATACATCACCAAAAAAAGAGGAGAATAAAGTAAAACAAACACAAAAAAAGAACATTACAGAAACATCAAAAAAACATTTATATAATATTAGAGGTGAAACACCTACAAAATTATATGTGCAACCATTGGAAATTATAGGAAGAAATCAAATAAAAAACAAATCAAGAATTTTAAAATTCACAATAGATGATGTGATTTCAATAAAAGAAAATCTTAAATATTTCCATGAAAAAAAATATACCATTACGAAAATTGGAGAATTATATTCTATTAATAAAGACACTATTGCAAGATTAATATATAACATAGAAGAAGGTGTATTTGATGAAGTAATAGAGAAGTACACATCCATTAATCAAAAACATGGCATTAAAAATTCCTCTTCTCATTTTCGGGAGATACCACCATCTTTAAGAAGCCGTTTAAAAGGTAACTTCATAATAGTTAATGGAGGAGAATTACTCAATCAAACAACAGGTAGAAAAACAAAATATACCATACAAGACATAATTGAAATACAAAAAATGATTCCTGATTTTAAAAAGTATCCTACTATTGAAGATATGGAGGAATGTTTGGATATGAGTATTCAATCATTAAAAACATTAATTTGGAGAATAGAAGAAGGATATTTTGATGAATTGATTAATGAATACTTATCAAGAAAATACACTTATGAAAATGATGTTAATAGATTATTTATTGATAATAAAAATACTGGTTTAACTATTGATAATTGTATTTCCATAATAGAATGTATTATGAATTCATCTGATAAAAGGGAAGTTGTTAATAATTTAATAAGAATGTATCCTAATGTTGATTCAAAATATATCCGTATAATTGCTGATGAGTATAATAATCCTAATTTAAATAGAATACTAAAAAAAGAAGTTAAAAAAATTGAAAAGATAGATAATCCTCAAAAAAGAAGAGAATTAGGAGTATATTTATGATTGATAGGAATACCCCAAATAAAAATATAGCAATGAATATTCATGGTTTATTTCAAGATTATAAACTTATGAAATTAAATCTTCATTCACAAATCATAACCTATCTTGATAAAACATTAGGAAAGAACATAATTACAGACATTGGAGGAATGAATGTTTTCTGTGATTATAATGAAAAGACAAACTCTTTAAGTGTACAAATCAAATTAAAAGAATTTTTGGAAGATGACCAAGTCAGAAGTTTTTGTGATGAATTTGATTTAAAACTAAAAGATATTTATGTTATCTATGATAATTTTAAAATATTGGAACTACCTTCGGATACTAATTTAAATGATTATAAGTATGCTTGGATTAAATATAATTTCATCAGAAAACAATTTCTCAAAAATTTGTATATATGAAGGAGGTGTATGAAATTTGGATTTAATTGTAGAAAACAAGGTAAAAATAAGTGAACTGTATAGAATATTCTTTGATGGATTAGATACAAATAATAAGATATATTATTTAAGGTTTAATTATACTGATGGGGGGTTTCAAAAAATTACATTAAACAACATACATAAAATTATATTTTATAATTATTCAATGATAATCTTCTCAGAAGAAGATGATAGATATTTATTTGAATATGATAAAATGGATAATGTTGAAATACTTTGTATGGGTGAGTAATTGTGAACTTAAAAGAATTAAGAATAATTAAATAATAATATTAACAAATAAATAATTAATAGGAAGTATAATTATGACTATTTTATCTGATAAAGATATTAAGAAATATTTAGATAAAGGGAAGATTGAAATAAATCCAATTAATATTAAAAGTATTCAACCTGCGAGTGTAGATTTACATTTAAATTGGGATTTGAAGGATATTGATGGTAATGTATATGATATTAATAAAAATGAATATCTTTTAATTCCCAATGAGTTTATTTTGGGAAGTACTTTGGAAGAGGTGAAAATCCCTAATGATTTAGTTGGAATTATTGAGGGAAGGAGTAGTGTTGGTAGATTAGGAATAACTGCACATATTACAGCAGGTTATATTGACCCTGGTTTTAATGGGAGAATTACATTAGAAATAACTAATGTTAGTACAAAACCATTTATTCTAAAAAAAGGAATGAGTATTTGTCAAATAGTATTTCAAGAGTTGTCATGTGAATGTGAAAATCCTTATGGTAGTGACGGTTTGAATTCAAAATATCAGAATAGTAAAGGTACAGTAACATCAAAATATGAGGAGTTATGATAAAGTGAAAGAGTTATGTTATGATAAAGTGAAAGAGTTATGTTATGATATAGTCATAAAAATAGGTGTTGTTGATGAAGATGAAGATAAAGCATTAAGCCAGTATGACCATATATTATCTTTTATTGAAGAGAATTTACCTTATGGTAATTATACAGTTGAAATTGTAGAAGTGGGAGAATATATGTGATATTAATATATTAAAATGAGGGTGTTAATATGTCAAAAATTAAAGAATTGGGATTATCATGTTATAATGCACATATAATGGGTGATAAAGAAGGAAGAAATTATAAATTAGTTGAACTACAAGTCTTAATTCGTAAAAAATTAGGACATAGATATATTTTATATGATATTAATAATACTGAAACAAGAATTAATGATGATGGACGATTAGTTTTTCCAAGCATAACTTTTCGTATAAAGAAAAATAAGAACGATTCAATATTATCCATTTGTGAGGAAATGATGAATTTATTTGAAATTAATAGTTTTCCTCCTATTATACTTTGGTATGATACTGAATTTGAAGTTGTTTTGGATATTTCGGAGTACTGGAAAAATATGATATGTGAAGGAGTATCAACAAAAACAATATCACCTGATTTGATTCAATTATTTACAAAATTGGAATATGATGAAAGACATAAATTATGTAAAGAAGCAGAAGATTTAATTTTTTTATTTGATAGTTATGATATATTAGTTAATAATATTGTTCCTGAAACAGAAAAACAAGAAAGTGCTAAAAAAGACTTATTGAGTTTTGCTAAAAAAAAGAGGGAATGGTATGAGAATTTCTGTAAATATTTAGTTCCATATGATGATTTGAGTTATGATGAGAAGCAACCACTTATTGATTCTGCACTTATAAGGATGAATGAGTATATTAATTGGCATTTTGCAGAGATAGTGTGCAAATTTTAAATCATTCACGGTTTTATTAAGAAAATAATGGTTAAAATAGATGGGAAGGATAATTATGGAAAAATATGTACAGTTGAGTAATGGAGTATTTTTAAGTGATAGATTTGTGGGAGGTTATGACCCTAAGGTCTGTGATTTTTATGTTGAAGATAACTATGTGAATCATAGGTATTTTAGAGAGTCTGATGAGTATCATATGGCGTTAATCACATTATTGAATGATAGACAGGGTTATATTAATTTTATTATTGATTTTATTAAAAAGAAAATGGAATGTTGTGAAAATGATGAATATTGTAGAAAAATATTTCGTAATTTGTTGAATGAAATAGAATCTCCGTAAAGTTTATATAATTTTATAGAGTATATTAAAGTATAAGGTGCAAATAAAATGAAAATAAAAGAATTAATTAATGAACTAAAAGAGTACAACCAAGAAGCAGACATAACTTTAACAACATCAGAAACAATAACATTATCATTTATATCCGATGAAAATGGAACAAAAAAAGATACTAAACAAGTATTCATAGAAGGATGTGATTTTGATGGAAGACTCAACAATGAAGAATATGTATGAACTTATGGGTAATCTATTCCGAGCAATATCTGACATTAAGTACTATTTGGAGTACATTCCACAAGAATATTATGGTGATATTGAAAATATATCAAAAGAGATATTTTCATTTAGGAATAAATGTATTGAAAATTTGAACACCCCATTAATTGCATTAAAAGCATATACTGAGAATAAATGTAGTTGGGAGCGAGCAGGAGAAATATGTGATTTACATATATTTGGATTAAGAGATTTTTGTAATAAAAAAGGAGTTGATTGGAATAATTTAAGGATAGATGAGTATTATGGATTAGAAGGTGAAGAGGGGATTAATGAAATAAAAAAAAATTGGAAATTATTAGACCCTAACCATGATTTTGAACCAATAAAATATAATGGTGATTCAGTATATACTCAATATCCTATTCTTCAAGATAAATCTAAAAATGAGTTAAATTCCAATGAACTTAATAGTAAGTATTTTAAGTATAAATCAAAAATGTTAATCATAGAGTACTCTAAAAAATTCTATGAAACATTGGAATCTTTGTCAAATAATCCATTATCAGAATCACAAGTTAATACTTATAAAAAAGATAAGTTTTTATTAAAATTAATTGATGGTATTGAAGCAGAAAATATAAAAAATATACAATTATTAGAAAATACACTTGATTTATGTTATGAATTATTGAATAAAAGTAAAGAAACAAAAAATGTAAAATATTTATCTAAATCTCTTGAACAATTAAAAAAAGTTATTGTTGATGAATATTATTATTACTCTGTGAAGTGAATATTTATGAAGGATAGATTTAAATGGGTTGTGAAAAAAACAAGAAAAGGAACATTTTATTTTGTTCAAGACATTGAAACTGATGAAATATTACATTGTGAAGATATAATAAACTTATTGAATAAATTGTGTCATGATTTAAATTATCTTCATTTACGATTTTTAAATAAAGAGTTTAATACTAAAATAACGGATATGAAGGTAACTGAAAGATATAGATATGATGAAAATTTCCCATATCATATTAAGGACACAAAAAATGAATATGGACAGTATTCTCGTTTGATTGATATTAAAAATGCTTGTGCAATTATGAATGATTATGAGAATATGTTAAGATATAGGGAAGAAGAAATCAATAAATTGAATAATAAAATTCAAGAATTAAAAAATGTTGAAAAAAAGGGAATAGATGGGAAATGTTAAATTCAAAAAGAATAAAATCCTTTTTTGAAAGTAATCCTAATGGTTTTATAGAATTAGTACAATGTGATGGTAATAATTTCAGATTATATAATGATATTACTTATTCATTAGATGAAACAAGTATTACTTTTGTGAATATTACTTATACTTTTAAAAAATATGGGAATAGTTATATTAAACAAGGTACTTTTGTATTACCTTTTAGGAGTATTGTTCGTGTAGAATATATTAAAAAACGATATGAATAGATGGAGTTGATAGTTTGACTTATAATCCTTATGAAGCAGAATTATATAGATTAACTCGAAATAAAGCAAGACTTCGTGTTTTGATAGATAGTACACGAAATATTAAAAAAAGAGAGATATATCGTAAAAAACATGAAGAAACTTCAAGACAGTTAGAAGAACATTTAAAATGGATAAATATATACAGTTGATTATATATGAATGTGAAAAAATTAAAAAAAGAATTAGAGCAATGTGATGGTGAATCAGAAATAATTATTTTTGTTAAATCAGAAAATAATGTATATAGACCTTTTAAAAATATTGAAATGAATATATTCAATAAAGATAGTTTTAACGAGAGCATACATTTAGATGTGAGTATATATAAAGAATACAAGAATATTCATTTCCCAAATAACTTGAAAAAAGAGGATGTTGAATTGTTAGTTGAAAAAAGAGATATGTTATTAGAAGAATTAAAAGAAATAGAAGAAGAATTAGGAGAATTTAAATGAATAATCCATCATATTATAATAGAAATGGTTTAAGTCCCATAAAAGCATTTGAAAAAGGATTATTGAGTAATGAAGAGTATATAGGATTTTGTAAAGGAAATATTATCAAATATACAATCCGTGCAGGTGAAAAGGAGGACGATAGTACAATGGATATTATCAAAGCAGTGGATTATTTACATTATCTTAATCAAGCATTAAAAATAAAAAAAGAAACACAAAACAAAAATACACAAAACAAAAATACACCTATTGATATAACATTAGATTGTGATGATGATTATGATACTATATTAAATCATTTAGAAGAAAAAGTAAGTAAACTTAAAAAAGAATGGGAACTAAAAAAAGGAAAGAAATGAGGTATATGTATGAATTATTGTAATGTTTGTGATAATTTTTTAGATAATGATGAGTATTTATCATGTAATTTTAAAAATTATTTAAAAATAAGTTTTAATATGGACGATTTATATAAAAATTGTCCTAAAAAAAATGGAGATGGATAATATGGTTAAAAAAATAAATAAATATACACATGACTTTGTACACTTTATGAATAAACATGAAGGAAGTTTTACTATTAAATTAACCAATGGGGATGTATTCCACTTTGAAAAAGACGAATATAATTATGATGAAAACTATTTATATATTAATAAAGAAAAATTGGAATATATGGTAAAATTAGATAATATTTGTACTTTAATTATTCATAAATGAAAGAAGGGATAATTTGAAACAATATAAAACTACTTTTAAATGTAGGTGTATGAATATTACTAATCATCATTGTTCTGGTGTAGAAGTAATGAGTGGTACATGGAAATGGCATATCAGTTTAACACAATTAATTTATCCATATGGGTTACATAGAGTTTTATATAAGTTAAAGGATAATGATTTGAATAAAATTGATGAAGAATGGATTAAAGTTAAATATAGAAATAGTAATAGGTTACCTTTTTTATGAAAAATTTAAGTTATGGTGGAGATATAATGGAATTAAATGAAGCATTCATTAAATTAAATGAATTACATTTGGAGTTTGGTAATTTGATTAATGAATTGGAAAAAGTTGATAATGGTGAGGATATGGATTATTATGATGATTTGACACAAGATATTCATTGGAATAATGTTATGTTAAGTAATCGTTTGAAAAAAATGAAACATGAAAGAAGGTATCATTAATGGATATTAAAAAACAACAATTAGAAGATTATTATTACGATTTAGTTATGAATTGTCCTGTTGAAAAAGGAAAAGTATGGGATATTGAGTGTCATATTAGAGATATTGTTGAGGAAAAAGGTTATGATTTGATTAATTTTTGTAGTTTCCCTTTATTTATTAAAGGTAGATATATGGGGAATTATAATAGTATTAAAGGTTATTCCAAACAAATTAAATATTTGTTTCGTCAAATAATAGGTTGGGGATATGAATGTTATTATAGGAAAAATTATGAAAAATCATCTGAGTCATACATAATCTTTCCTAAAAATTTAATATATGAATTAGAAGATAATTTTAAAAAAAATCTTAAAAATTATAATGGGGTAGAATCAAATGAAATCGTGTAGGAATTGTTTATATGGTTCAAATAATGGGAATGTTTATGTTGTTTGTAAATATTTTAATAAAGTAATTAATACGAAACATTTTAGTGGATGTTCCAGTTTTAAAGTGAGAAAAATAAAAAATGGTTAAATTATTGGAAAATGGGATGTGGTTTGAGTGGGTGATGTTGAGGCAATTGGATTATTATTGGAAGAATTAGTATTTGTTATGGAAGATATGAATAATCATAATGATTTATCTGATAGTAATTTTTTGTTTGGGTTGAATCTTTTAATGATGGTGATTAATGGATATGCTGAACAGGGTATTGACTTGGATATTCGAGATAAGCAGATTATGTATATGGATAATTTAATTAAAAATTATAAGTTGAAAATTAATAAAAAATATGATTATGATAAGGTTCATATATATCGTCAAAGACTTGATGAATGTACTTGTTTTGAGGAGTTATATAATTTATGCGATGAGTTAATATATGGACAAGAATGTGAATTAAATAAGGAATTATTTACCATATCTCCAATTAAATGAATGGTGATGATTATGAAATTGGAAACTATTTTATATTTGAATGAAGAAATATCTAAACTAAATGAATTACTTGAAATTCTCAAAAAAGATTATCTCAAACAAATAGATGATGATTTATGGACAATTGATTTAGAAACATATCCAGTATTCATAAATGGATATGATATTAAAATTGAATCAAAATCAAAATTAACCAAAAAGTATATAATAAGATTCTGTGAAGATTTTGGTGTAAGTCTAAAAAAATTTGAAGATAATAATGAAGAAAACAAGTATATATATGTCTTTGAGAAACAAAAAGACATTTTAAGTTCATTAAACATATTATATTAAAGATTAAAGGAGGTTTTTTAAGTATGTTTAAATTAGTATTAAGTGATACTACTATTATTAAAGAAGCATTTAATAGTATTAGTAAAATAGTTGATGAAATAGCATGTATTGTTGATGAAGAAGGATTTAGAGTATCTGCAATGGATAGGAGTCATATATGTTTTGTACTTCTTAATTTAAAAGCATCAGTATTTGATGAATTTAAATGTGATGTGCCTGAGAAAATATACATAGATACAAATGAATTTAACACAATCCTCAAAAGAATTAAAAAAAGTGATGTATTAAGTTTAAGTATTGACTCAAATGATTTAATTATTGATTTAGAAGGAGAATTTGATAGAAAATTTAAAATAAAATTAATTGCTATGGATTATGAAAGTCCTGTTCCTCCTACCGTTGAATTTCCTGCATCAATATCAGTACCAAGTAATATTGTTAATCAAGCAATTACTGATATGGAACTTTTTAGTGAGAAAACTCATTTTATAATTAATGATGAATACTTTTTCACAAAATCTGATGGGGAATTTGGAGATGCACACTTTAAATATTTGCATGGGGAATCTATTAATGGAAGTTACGATTCTTGTTTTAGCATTCCTAAATTAAAAGATATTTTTTCTGCTTCAAAATTTAGTGATAATGTTACTGTAAATCTTGGTAACAGTATGCCATTAGGTTTAAACTTTGAACTAATCACAGGGGACGGTGAATTAAGTTATCTACTTGCACCAAGATTAGAAACTGAGGATGATGATTAATAAATGTTGGAATTTATAGTAGGATTCATATTTGGAACTATTATTGGAATAAGTATTTATCATATTTTAAAACATAATATGAAAAAGTTTGAAGTTAAAAAAACAATGGAAAATATTCGTGAAGAGTTCCATGGATATTTTGAAGAATATGAATCTAATCAACATATTATTTGTCCCACTTGTGGAAATTTAATGAATTTGGATAAAAAAGTAATTGTTATTGAAAATGGTGATGTTATTAATTTAATTTATACTTGTCCATATTGCAGTACTCAAAAATGGATATAAATTTTTTATTATATTGAAACCATCATCATTTGTTATTATTATAATTTAAACATATGAGGATTTAATCAAAATGTTAGAGAAAGTTCCAATTAAAAAAACAGGTAATCCTGATGAAGGGTATGATGATATTGATGAATTGTTTTTGGATACTCTTCAACATTGTGATGATGTTGAAAATGTGATGAAACATATTGCATCACATATTGAAGATATAGGGGAATATCATGATTATACAAAAATAGAAAATTTTGAGGACTATGCAAATGATACATTAGAAAGACAGATTACTCCTAATTTTAAAGAAAGAAAGTGGTACAATATACATACTACTAATGAAAGACATCATATTAATTCAAATATACATGATGATGTGAATTTATTTGATTTATTAGAGTTTATATGTGATTGTATTACTGCGGGTAAAGCAAGAACAGGTAAAGTAAATAAATCATTTTTAAAAATTGATGAAGAAATATTAAATAAATGTTATTGGAATACAATTAAATTAATCGATGAGTCTGTATATGTTATTGACTCCAATAAGTAAAAATTATAAAAAGGATGGTATTATGATTAAATTATCTGAGGATTTCAAAAAAATTATAGAAAAAGACAAACATATAAAAATGATGTGGAATGAGTATCAAGATGCAATAAATAAAAGAGAGGAATATTTTAATAAAGTAGTAATGGAGTTAAATAATCATCGTTCAATCTTACAAGAAGAATATGGTTTGAAGGGTTATAATTATAGTAAACCATGTGAATATGAAGATACTGTACGGGTAGATAATAGTAGATATTATTGTTTTAAAGTAATTTTTACAAATAGACCGTCTGCAAAGGAATTAGGTATTATTGAAGATATTACAGGCTGTAAGTATGTGGGAGGAGGATATAGAATAAGTAAGGGAAATTCAGTAGTATTCTATTTTGAATTACCTGAAATTGTAGAATATGAAGTACATTGAAATGGAGGAGATATATATGAGTATAGAGATTAATGTGGAGTCAATAGATAAGGTAGAATATAGTAATTCATCTAAAACTCAATTTCTGGTTTATTTAAGATTACTTCCTGATAATATATTATTTGAAATAGTATTTGAGAATGTTCAAAATGAAAAAGATGTAAAAAATATTATAAAAAATTTTAATAATCCTTACCGATTGAGTGATTTGTATAAATATAGTGAGATTAAACCATTCAATGAAAAGGTATATTCATGTGATATTGAATCTCCTATTAAATTTAAAATCAAAAGTGGGGACAAAAAAGGTTTGGAGAAGTTTTTATATCTTCTTAATACTCCTACAAAATTAGATGAAATGGATTTATTTGAAGAACATCAACAATTATCTACAATAATTGATACACATATTCAAACTATTCATGATTTAATTAAAAGAAGAAGGGAAATTGAATATAAATTATGGGAATATGGGAAACAATCAGCAAAATAGCTTATTAATGGGGAAAGTTATATGGGATTTAGAATAGTGGAAAATCCTCCTCCAAAATATCTTGAAAAATATGATACTTTTATAGATTTATATAATAATAGTCCATTAAATGTTAAAGAAATAAGAGAAAAACTTGATTGGTCAATATCAGTATATAATCAAGCAAAAGAAAAAGGTTTGAAAGAAGGTAAAATCATTGAAAGAAGAACTCCTTTAACAATCAAAAATGTTAAAGGAAGACCTAAAAACACCAAAAATCCTCCGAAGTATTATTCAAAAACTACTGATGGTAAATATGTTGTGGTTAAACGATTTTATAAAGGTAAAACAGTAGATAAGAATGTTTATTGTGGTATTTATGATACTGAGAATCAAGCGAAACAAATTGTTGATGAAATGAAAAATGTGAATTGGGATAAATCATATTTAAATGAAATCAAAAAGAGGGTTATTAATGGAAATAGATGACTTTATAAATAAAGTATTACAGATAAATAATGCAAGAGAACAATTTCAGACTGATGTATATATTACATCAAAATATTATGAAGTTGTTATTAAACGATTGTACATAACTGATATTAAAAGAGTAAATAATCAAATAATTATTACTATAAATAATAAACGAATTCAAAAATTAATGATAATGGACGATATGACTTATGGGTTAAGAACAGATACATTTTAAAAAAAAATAAAGTATAGGTTTTTAAAGTGAATATTAAAATTGATTATCGTGAGAAAAAAAGAGGAAAAAAGGCGTTGAAATTTTATGATGAAAGAGAACATAATGTTAATATTTTAAATTTAGATACAGGGGATTATGTTTTTGATGATAAAGTTGTTTTTGAATTTAAAACATGGAGTGATATGTTCAATAGTATTCATAATAATCGTGTTTTTGATGAGAGTTTAAGGCAAAGAGATGAGTATCCATATCATTATGTGATAATTGTAGGAAATGATAAAGATAAGCAAAAAGCATTATATAACTTACATAAATTAAATATTAAATTCAAAATTAAACAGTATTATGGTGCAGTTGCAAGATTAAATACATATACTAATGTTATTTATGCTCCAAATACCACCAAAGCATTTAGGATAATGGAATGTCAATCTGAAAAATGTTTGGATTCAAAACCTATAATTAGAGAGTTAAATGATAAAACAGATAATGTTGCTCTCAATATATTAATGTTTTTACCACATATTAAATATAATCGTGCAAAACTTATAACAGATTCATTGGAATTGGAAACAGTTGAAGATTTATTTAAAGTAACCCCAGAAGATTTACTTAAAGTTAATGGTATAGGGGATAAGTTGGCAGAAAGTATTATTAATAATATAACTAAAAGATATTTAAAATAATTATAGTATACAATTTGGTGTTTTAAGAAATTTAAAATATGGTTTAATAATAATTGATGATTATTTTTTTTTAAAAAAATAATATTTTTTGGGAGGTTCTTTTAAAATGAAAAATTATGAAGTAAAATATAATGAATTAACAGATAAAATACTTCAATTAAATGCCGAATATAGTTCAAAGATGCGAGATATTGCAAGTAATCTTAGAGTATATAGTGATGATGAGGAGTATTTGAGATACAAATATAAATTAGAATGTTTACATGAATTACTTAATAATACCAACATGGACTGTGTTGAATATAATAATGGGTTTTGGTCAAAAAATGATGGATATATTCTTTTAAGCGATTCAAGTAATGGGGATAGTAGAACAAGTAAAAAATCCCCAAGTTATGATGAAATTCGTCAAGCCGTTGAAATTCATATTGGGGATGTGGATAAAGCATTAGAATTTTGGAAAAAACAATTAGAGGAAAAACAGGGAATTCATGACTACACCAAGTTAGAAAATTTTGAGGAAGAATATGGTTTTCTTGTGCATGAAGGGGTGAAGGATGAAATATTTCTTAAAAGTGAATGGTGGCATAAGCATATAACAAAAGAAAGACATCATTTACAATATTATTCTCCATCTGATGTTAATTTAATAGATGTGCTTGAATTAATAAGTGATAGGGTTGTTGCAGAAAAAGGAAGGACTGGAAGCATTATTAAAGAATATCTTGAAATTGATATGAATATTTTAAAGGACGCTTATTGGAATACTGTTAAATTATTGGATAGTAAGACAAGAAGGGTGGAATAATGTCTATGATAATTACACGAAGGGGATATGTTATATACTATGGTTATGGGCAGTTTGATTATTATTGTGTTCATGTGTTAAAACCTAAATCCAAAAGAGTTTGGAAACCAAGGGATACAGAGTGCTTTATGTGGTTAAAAAGAATGGGTAAGAAATATGGGAATGATAAATTATATGAAGATTTTTTAAAAATTTATGAACCAATTACAACTGATACAGATATGGGGGATATTGAAAATATTGTTAAAGAGGTTAGTAGTAAGTATAGGTATAGTCAAGAATGGTGGATTATATTAGCATTAACAATAAAAGCAGAATTACATAAAAAGAATACTAAATTAGGGAAGACAATTAAACATTTGGGTGTGTATGAATTATTAAATGAAGATAAAAAAGTAAGGGATATAGTGTTGGATATAAATGATGAAAATTGGATGGCTTTGAAAGAATCAATGTTGGAGAAAGGTATATATGATTAATGGTAATGAAATTTTAAAAAAGAAATATCCTGATTTTGATGATGAATCAAGGACACCTAATGGTATTGATTTGAGATTAGGAAAAGTATATGTACTTGATGATGCAATAGAACCGTATCCTAATAATTTTTCGTCTTATGGATTATATAAAGAAGATTTATTTGATGGGACACCTGAAAAGGATTTACCAAAACAAAAAGAAATTAGACCTAAATTTATGGATTGTTATCATATAGAAGGTTGGAGTTTAATTCCAAATAAAGTATATATTTTAGAAGTGGAGGATACAATAAAAATTGATAATGATTCTATACAATTGTATAAACCTCGTTCCACATTATTAAGAGCAGGATTATCATTATCAACTGCTGTTGGAGATGCAGGATTTAATGGCAAATTATCATTTATGTGTATTAATCATGGACATTTACCATTTTTTTTAGAGAAAGGGGTTAGATTTGTACAACTAATTGATTTTGAATTGAATGGGAATTCAATTACTTATGATGGGGATTATCAAGAATATTAAAAATATTTAAGGTGTTTTTTCATGAGTGATGTGAATATATATGACCAACAATTATTATTAATTAATAAAAAAATAGATTTAATGAATGAATTATTAATTGAAGTATTGAAAGAAAATTCTCCAAGAACAATAATTAAATATTATAATGATTATGAAGAATTACTTAAAGATGGGGAGGAGTTGTATTAATGATAATGGACGATTTACTTGAATTAAAATTGGATGAAATATTAGATAAATACTGTTTATTGTATAGTCCTGAATGTGGTTATTATTATGGGATAGCAGAATGTAATGATGTCGATAAATTGTATGAAGAGTACAATATTGACGAATATTCCGAAGCTTTTGAGCCTGATACAATTATACCAGGGCATATTATGGGGGAAATAAATGATAAACTTCTTACATATGATTTGTTGGAGAATATAATGAATAATTTGGATATAACAAAGAAAAATAATAATGTTGATACAAATGATTAAATATAAAGTGATTTATAATTGTGCAAATGATACTTATAGTATTCATGATGGAAATAATATATATCATTTAAATAATGAACAAGATATTTCACAAATAATAGTTACTTTAAATAACTATTCGTCCATTAAAAAAAAATATGATAATTCTTTTGAGAGAATCAAACAATTAAATGAAATTTTAATAAAGAAGAATGCTAAGATTCATAAATTGGAAAAGAAATTGAACAAATGTGAAGATAGATTAAATGGATTATTCCCAATTAATGCAGAACCTATTAAATCTCCTTATCGATTGAATTTAAGGGATTATTTTAGTATTCCTTCAATGCAAACTGAAAAATATTGGGGTGTTGGGGATATATTAAAAGCATTACATTATTATTGTAATGATGATGTGAATATAATGGGTAGTGAGTGTGTTGGTGATTATCAAGGATATTATTATGCTGTTTTTAAAATTAATGATTATCTTTTTTTATGGAGAGGAGATTTTGGTTCATGTGATGTTTGTGATATGATTGGTGGAACTGATATTGAAGATGGTTATGAAGTATTAATTAATACATTGTCAGAAGGTAACACTTTACAATTTTATAATAAAGTTCATGCTATGAATTATTTGATTACTGTTGAAAATAGTAATAGGTATAATAGCTGGAAGAATTTTCCAAAAGGATTATTGGGTTAAAAAGAAGTATATGAAGTGAGATTTTATGGGATTTAATGTGATTGAGCAAGATACTCAGAAGAAAGAATTAAAAGAATATGAAGATGTGATTAGATTATATAATAAAGGATTGGCTGTTAATAAAATAAAAGAAATTCTTGGTTTAACATCATATAAATATTCCAAACATATGAATGAAGCGTTGGGGGAGGGTAGAATAAAATCAAGGAAAAGTTTAAAAAGTCCAAAGTATTATTATAAAACAAAAAATAATAAATTTTGTATTCAAAGAAGGTGTTCTGAAACAAAAAGAATGAAAAGTTATGGTACATATGAAACAGAAGAACAAGCAAAAAAGAAAGTGGTTGAATTGATTAAAAATGGTTGGTTGGAGTGAGTTTTATATGGATTTTGATAAGATATTATTGTATCATCCTCAACAAAAAATGACTTATATCCGTAAATTAACTATGAGTTATGGTTATTATGCTGTTTTGGCTACTGTTAATCATGAGCAAAAGATAACTCATATAGGAATTAATAATACTTTACAGATAATACCATATAGTAAGTTAAGTGATTCTGATAAGTATTTATTAGGTAAAAAGAAATGTGAAAATTTAAAAGATAATGATTTGTTGAATATATATAGTATTAATAAGGCGATTCAATTGAAAAAACCTTATAAATTACATAAGAAGTGTAATGGTATGAGGTATACTACTCCTGAGGAAACTTTGGAATTGAAGAGAGAAATATTATTAAATAAAGATAATGTTATTGTTATTGAAGGTAATAAGTATTATAAAGAGAGTTATACGGATAATAGTAGTGTTGATATTGGGGATGTGGATATTACAAAAGAGTTGGAGATGATTCGATTAAAACATTATGAAGATTTGTTAGCGAATGGACAGACAACTTTAATATGATTTTATTTTTTATTTTATTTTTTTGAAGTAAATAGTTATAGTAATATTTATATTATATTATAGATAAAATGAATATATTGAAATAATACATAAAAATATAAACAAATATAAATGGAGGATAATGTTTTATGGTAGATGATTTATATGATTTTCGTAAAAGAAAAGATGTGATAAAAAAAATGTGTGGTATAAAAAGTTATAGAGATAATGGTTATACTAAAATAACAGATATTTATTCTATTTATTATAATCCTTCCACTTGGTTAATTAATGGTTTTCGTGATAATGAAAGAGAAAAATTTTATCATTATCATAATGAAAAGGACATGATTGAATTTATTCACATGATTAATCTTCGTGAATTTCGTTTGACTGAATCAATGCAAAATATAGAACAGATTTTTAGAAGTTGCACAGATAATGAAATAAGATATCATGAAATAATTCATAAACTGGAAGAAAAAGTGGATATATTAACAAAAGAAAATGAAAAACTTAAATTCAAACTAAAAAATAATAATGTACTTATGAGATAAAATATGGGAGCATATATTTAGATAAGACTGATAATGAATTAATGAAGGAGATGGCTAAAATATGGACATGAAAATTGAACCAATCAACACACATAATAGAAATAATGACCGTTTTGTTTTAACAATTGATGATGATAATTCTGTATATTATTATGATAACCATAAAAGAGATGGGTTTGGATTATATGCAGGGGACGGTGAAACCAAGTTTAGTGAGGGGAAGATTGTTAAAAAGAATTTTGAAGATTTGTTTAGTAAAATAAATGAATTATATAATGAGAACCAAGCATTAAAAAAGGGTAATGAATATCATCAGATTTTAAAAAAGAAATTCGATGCAGAGGAAAAAGAATTATTAGGTTTATATGAAGTTGCATTGAAAAGTGGGCATAAGGAAAATGCGAGAATGTATATGGATATAATTAATATATTGGGTGAGATATGGCAACATACATTTCAAGGTGAAGAATATGAATAGATTTTTTCAACGAGGAGAAGTAATTGAAGACAAGTATAAAAATACAAAATTTGTTCTTAATAATGAGAATAAAGTAAAATATACTGTTGATTTACTTAATGAATTAAACAATGAGTTGGAAGTTAAAAAAAGAGAATATATTGATGTTGTAGAGGATTTGGCTCATTCTGAGAATACTATTGAAGATTTAGCGTCTGAATTATCTGATTTGGAAAATTTTGTATTATCACAATTTAATTCATATCAAAAGTATATTAAAGATAAAATAGAAATTTGTAATTATATTCAAATGAAAATTAATAATATATCAACGGTTAAAATAAGTGAAAATAACGATGAAAATAATTATAATTATTCTTTATTAAGTATTAAAAAAGATTTAATAAAAAAAGGATTATGGGAAACTTATGTTGCTGAAAGAGATATTTGATTAAAGTGTGGTTAAAATTATGAGAATTAAATTTTATGAATTAATGTTGAAACTTAATGAAATGAGTAATAATTATGATGATATTAACTTCAAAAAAGTTGATGTTTATACAAATAAAATTAATGGAATTGAATTTTTATTTTTCAAACATGAGAATGAAGTTTTTGAGGTTATTACAATTGATTCTTTGAATTGAAAAAGGTGTTATAATTTATGGTTATTCATAGTGAAAATGAGAAAGGTGAAAAAGTGATATGGGACGATAGTGGTAAGCAATGGAAGTATCCTGATGAAGAAGATGTGATTGACATTGGAGGTAAAAAGAAAAGAGTATGTTCAAAATGTAATAAACCACGGATAGATATAAATGGTGTTGTTGATTGTGATTTTTGTTTACAAGGGTTAAGTGTGTGTGATTTGATTGATTATGCTTGTTGTGGACATAATGACCCTGATAGTGCATATATTAGTTTTAAAGATGGTCGAAGATGGATACTTGATAAAGAATGGAGTCGGAAGTAAAATGGGACGATGTAGTAGTTATATTATCAGATTTAAATTTTGGAGTCTTGATAAATCTAAAAAAAAGAGAGCGAGTGTTCCTATGTTAACTATATTTAGTGATGGTAATTTAAATAAGTGTCATGGTCAGTTTGGTTCTTCTTATTATATGTTTAAGGATAAAGATACTATGATTGGAAATAAATATTTTTTTAAATAAAAAGAATTGAGTGAAAAGTTATGGTTGATGATATAAGTCTTAAAGAAAATTCAATTAATTTTATTGATGGAGAAATTTTCTTAAAAACTGAAAATGGATTTGAAGAAGCAATATTGTATATGAGTATTGATGATATTAAATATTTTGATATTGAAACAAGTGTACATATTTGTTTAAAAAAAGATTGGGAAAGAATACAAGAAGTAGGAGAAATTAGGGGATTTCCAAATTATCAAGTTCAACCTGTAAAATATAGTATGGAATATGTTGAATCAATGTTAACTTGGGAGGATTAATTTTCATGGAAAGAAGAAAAAAGGTCACACTTAAAGATGTACTTGGTATAAATAAAGATTATAAACCCATTGAAGGACGGTTTAAGGAAATAATATCAACTCAAAAAATCATTGATACAACAAATAATATTGAATATGATGGATTGGTTGATACTGAATTATTAATTGTAATGAATCAGTTATCTGATGAAATTCTTTTCATGAAAAAATGTTTAAAAGAAGAATTACTTGAAGTAACATTAACTATGAATAATAATGAAGATGAATTAAATCATGAGTCTAATTATGTTAGGTTTCAAGTTTATTATAATAGAATTAAACGATTATGTGATAAGTGTAATGTCAAAATTGATGAAAAAGACTATTAGTTTGGAGGAAGATAATATTAAACAGATAGATATATTTAATTATATTTATGATAATTATGGATTTTATGGTGTATTAGATGATGTTAAAGAAAAATTAGTTTATGGCGAAGTTACAAAAAGAGATGATGGATTATATAGTATATCCACAGGGGGGTTTTCAGATGATGAACATCTTATCCATAACTTAACACATCTATTGTGTCGATTTGGAAGTAATCATTATGTGGGTTATCTCCGAGGAGGATGTTTTTATTTTAGTGAAAAGAAGCATGATAACAATATTAAAATAATAAGGGTGTGATGATAATGGGTGAAAGATTTATTTATGAATATAGTGAAGAAACAAGCATGATTTTAATTAAAGATACTTTTCGAGAAGAACCTAATACTAATTCCATATGTAATCCCAAAGGGATAGTGAGATGGTTAAATGAATTAAATAATGAAAATAAAAGATTAAGAAATACAATTAATGTACAAACAATGGCGTTGTGTGAGTTTCATAATCGTGAATTAGCACAAGAAAAATGGGGGGAACATAGACCTGAATTTGATTTAGATACATATTATGAAATATGTATGAATAAACTAAAAAAAGAGATGGACTAATTGAATGGATAAAAATGAAATTGGAAAATTTAAGGTTAGGGTTATTATATGAAAATGTTATCTGATTTATTAATGGTGTTATTAAATAATTTAAGGATTGAAGATTTACCAGTAAATGTGCTTATTAATGATAAATATTACGATATTGATGAATTTTATTTTGATAATGAGATTCATGAATATATAATGAAAGTTAGTGGGGGCATTGAATATAGTGTAAGAGGGGAATTAATTAATAAATGAGTAATTAATGGATTTAATGGAGGTTATTAATTTATGAGAAGTTGTCATTGTATATTGGCTGGAACAAAACATTGTGAAACTTGTGGAATGAATACAATAAATACTATACAGTACACTTCACCAAGAAAAACAGTTAGTGTTACAACATCATTACCTGAATTCAATAATAAAACTGAAAAATATAAGTTATCTATGAACAATAATGGAAAAATTGTTTTAAAGGACGGTAAAGAGTTAAGTACAGAAGAATGTTGTAAATTATTAAATAAAATAGAAAATGAAAAAGAGAATTGGAAAATACACTATTGCGAATCAAGTAACATGGAAAGCATATTATCAATGGATTTACAGATTGTTCAAGAAGAATTATGGGATTTGGAAAAATTAATCTATGACTCATATATTATAAATGAAGATATAATAAACTCAATGAAAAGATTGAAAGTAAAAATAGATGATTTAATTAACCATAAAAATAGAATATTTAGATAAATGAAGGCATGAAATAATGAACGGAAGATTTATAAAAAAAGAATATGCTTATGATTGGTGGTTCATTTTTGATAAAGAACAAAAATATATTGAGGACATGAAGATTCCATTTCCTGATGTTGGAAATCTTGTTGCAATGTCCGAAGACCAAGTATTAACATTATTAAATAAATATGATATGTTGGAGAAAGAAGTTATAGAACTCAAAAAGGAGAATGAAAAATTAAAAGAAAAAATTAATATAAATATGGGGGAGTAAGTTTGGTTGAAAAAAGATTTGAAAAAAATTCTACTTATTATGGTGGATTAGCTACTAATTATTATGATATATAGGATAATGAAGAGAATAAAACTTTAACAATTGATGAAGCAATTGAAAAACTGAATAAATTAGTAAATGAAGTTGTTATGGACACAAGTTTTAAAAAAATTAAGGATAACCGAATATTAAATGAATGTATAATTGAATTAATGGGTGAAAGTTATCAAACAAGAGTGTTGGGTTATCTTGAAGATGAAATTTGTATTAATAAATCTGGTCAAGCAAAGTTTAATGATACTTTAAATAAGTATGGGATTAAACAGATAAATACTCATGGTTTTAAGGAGTATTGGATGGAAGATAAAATATAAATTGATGATTAATGATGGTGTTTTGTATGAATTTAAGGAATGTAAAACGGTTTAATGTAGCATATGAAGTGGGTAAAGGGTTATCAGAAGAAGAATTAGTTAAAAAATTAGAAAGTGAAATGATTCCTATTAAAATAGTTGATAATTTTGATGAGATGCTTCCATTATATATCTGTAATAAAGATGTAGGTAGATTATATGTAAATTATATGAATAACACCATTCCAATAAAAAATATAGATAAAATTGAAAAAGAATTGGAATATATTAAAACAAGATTGTTGAAATTGGAAGATATATATTATCTTATGAAAAATGAAGTTAATTATGAAACCTTCAAAGAAGAAATGTTCATAAAAGGATGTAATGATACATTTAATCAAACAATCCACGGTATGTTTAATGATATTGAGAATATTGTAAGTATTCTTCATGAAGGAGAAAATATTGATAAAAAGGAGGTTTAATTTATGAGTTTTGAAGAAACGCACCCATTAAAAAGTATTGATGTTGAAATTAAGCAATTACGGAAATTTTATGAAGATTTTGTTATTTTTGATGGAATATGTCCACATAGGTATGATGATTTTAAAGAATTAAGGGATAGTTTAGATATTCTTAGGAGTGAATTTTCTGTTTTGTGGAGTCAAATTTTAATAGATAATGAAAATTTAGAAGAAGAGTTGGTGGATTGATGTATTTGGTTTTTAGGTGTGATTGTGGTAGGGTGTTATATGCACATGAAGGAAATAAAACAAGGAAGTGTAGTAAATGTAATAAAACATTGAAGGTAAGTAATCGTAGAATTCTTGCGAAAAGTGATAATATTGATGAAGTAAGGTTGTATATTCAAAAATTACAGAATGAGATATATCATAATACTGGTTTTATAAAAGCAAGTGAATTAAAAAAATAGTAGTTTATGTGGTTGTAATTGGTTTATGAGTTATGGTGATAATTATGGAGGTTATAGGAATATTTGTAATAGGTTTACTTTCATTTTTTTGTGGGATGTACATAGCAAAAGGTTTGGATAATAATCATAGAGAATTGTTTCAGGCATATATGGATGAACAATTGAAATTAAGTATGGAGAAGCAACAAGTTTTTGATGCGTATAATCAATTGTTACTGAGTATGGAGAATAGTGATTTAATTGAAGATTGGATAGTGGATTGTAGGGGATATAAAATAGGAGTTATTTTTAAGAAAAGGTAAATTTGAGTAATTTTTATGATGTTATATTATATTTTTCAATTATATAATAAATTTAAAACGAAAGATTTAAATATTATTATATACTAATTATTATATATAACATAGAGGAGTGGGTAATTAAAATGACAAACACAGGAATACTAAACTTAAACAAAAGATTAAATAAAAATATTAAAAAAGGATACAGGTATGAATATAAATACATACAAAACCACAATAAACGAACTTTATCAAGTGTTAATTTAGAAAAATTAATAAATGAAATAATAAAACAAAAATTACCTTATGAAATAGTAGATGAAGAATTATATGAACAAACACTAAAACAAGAACAAGAAGATAATAAAAAATATGATATTCCATCATTCAAAAAACAAAAAAATAATACTGGAATAAAATATGTTATAAAAATTAAATGTGATGCTTGTAACAAAAAGTATCGTTATCTATATTCATATCATGGTATAAGAATGAGTGGTATACTACTTGAAGACTTAAAAACTAAAATATTATCACAAAGATTACCTTATGAAATAGTAGATGAAGAATTATATGAACAAACACTAAAACAAGAACAAGAAGATAATAAAAAATATCATCCAAGAAAACCAACAAATACAGGAGTACAACATTTATCCAAAACAAAAACGAAAAAAACAAAAAAACAATATAAATATGTTTATATATACATCAATGATGAAGGAATAAAGAAAACTATAAATAGTGTTAATATCCATGAAGTTCACGATAAAATAATTAAAAAAGGATTACCTTGGAATATAATAAACAAAGAGTTATATGAACAAACACTAAAACAAGAACAAGAAGATAACAGTTCAATATCTAAAAGAATATTCCAAACAAACACAGGAATACAATATATGTCCAAACATAAAAACAAACAATATAAAAAAGGATACAACTTTGTATATAAATACACAGATGAAAATAATAAAAAAAGAACATTAACCAGTATAAATTTAAAACAATTAAAAGAAAAAGTTCTATCAAAAAATATGGAATGGAATGTAATAAATCAAGAATTATACAATAAAATATTAAATGAGGAAGGGATTTAATTGCCAACTGTGTATAAAAAACTTGAACAAGATGATGAAATAAAAATTTTAAGAAATCTTAATATACTCACATGGACAGGATATTCAACTGAAAGAAAAATAATAGTATCAATTAAAAACAATGAGGATAACAGAAGACATCAATTAATAGAATATAAATTCACTAACAGATATCAATATAAACAGTTTAGGGATAAACTTAAAAAAATAGTAAATTAATAAACAAATTTTTAAAAAAATTGACGATTAATTGAATTAATGAATGGGGATAATAAAATGACTTGTGGGGAATGTAACTTCTCAGAGATAGATATGGACTCATTAAAAATAATATGTGAAAAAACAATGAAAGAAGTAGATTTAAATAAAAAGAAATGTGAAAACTTTAATTTAAGAGAAGATTTGTTAAAGGAAAGAGCTTGTTGTGGAGTATGTGAATATATGTTAATGGACGAATTTTGTGTATTTCATGATACATATACCATTCACACAAAATTATGTGATGATTTTGAGGCTTGTGAAGAATACATAAAAGGACAAATTTAAATAAAATGGAGGAGTTAATATTTTTAAAAAAATTGGATTATATAATCTTGAACCAAAAATTAATAATAGTGCAATGATGCAAGTAAGTTATTATCATAAAAAGCAAATGGATAAAGTAGAATTATATAATTCAAAGAAACATGATTCATATGATAAGATATATGCGTTTAGTTTATTTGATTTTACTCCAAAAGATAAAGTAACTGATGATATGATATGTGGGGGTACTGGTTTTGATGTAAAATCAAGATTACCTACGGAGATAGAAGAATGTGATTTAGATTATAGCATATGTCCACAATGTGATTATAGTATAATATGGTTCAGTAGAGGTTGTATTAGAAATTGTCCGTTTTGTGTTGTTCGTGAAAAAGAAGGGAAAATACATCCAGTAAAACCAAAAAATTTAAATCCAAAAGGAAAATATGTTAAAGTTATGGACAATAATTTTTTTGCAAATCCAAAATGGCGAGAAGCCGTGGATATGTTAAGAGTAAATAATTATAAAGTGGATATGCAAGGATTTGATATAAGAATATTTAATGAAGAACAAGGAGAAGCATTGACAAAATTAAAACATTACAAACAATTCAAATTTGCTTGGGATAATCCAAAAGATGACATTGATGATAAAATAGAATTATTATTGAATTATATGAAACCATATAAATTAATGTGTTATATTTTAATTGGTTTTTGGAGTAATCCTGATGAAGATTTGTATCGTGTGGAACATTTAAAGGAAGAATATAAAATACAACCATATGTAATGCCTTATAATCCTTTGGACGAATATCAAAGACAATTCAGGAATTATGTGAATAATAAAAAAGTATTTCATAAAGTATCTTGGAAAGAATATTTACAGTATCATAAAGATTTGTATACAAAAAGGTTGAAAGGAGTGAATGATGTGATGGAATATTTAAAAAATAATAAATCATCTCAAAAAAAATTAATATAAAAGTCCATGTGGTTTTTATATTTTTAGGAGAAGTGATATTTTTGATTAAAGGACAAACTTTACATGATTATCATAATCATGTGCTTAAAATAATAATGAGAGTTATAAATAGAGAAGAAATGTTAAAGAATGAGTCAGAACAAATTATCAGTTTTTTAAAAGAGTGTGATTTAGTTAAACATGATGTGGAATTATTATATGAACTTCGTCAAATGATAATTGATGATTGGGAAAATAGTAATTATAGTAAAGTAAGAAAATAAAAGATAATATTTTTGAATGGAGGTTTTTTTTATGAAATTATATATATTAACTGATGAATATGATGTGATAAGGGGAATTACAACAAGTCGAAAACATAAAGAAAGAATTGAAGAAGAATACACAAGATTATGGGAATTAGAAGAGGAATATGGTTATGAAAATAGGTGTAGTAATTTAACTTGTGATACTTATAATTTAGGAGAATAATTATGTCCATTTTTCATAAGGATTATGGTGGACGAACCAACACGGATATTTGAAATTATTAATGAAGATTCTGATGAATTGGATTTTATAGTTAAGTATAATGATTTGATAATTAAAAAAATTGGTCGAGGAAAATTAAGAGAATTTAGTTATATGTATAATAAGTAACTTAGCAAAAGGAAGGATTTGAAAAATATGAAAGTTAAAGAAACAGTACAAAAACAAGATTACCCATCAAGAGAACAATCGTTAAATTCATGCGAAACGATGCTAAATTATATTATAAATAACAACTTATTTATTGAACAAATTGATTTCATATATAAAATATTAATATATGCCCAACTATTTAATCAAGAACAATATAGTAAAAGATTATATGAAAAATTCAATAAGAATATTGAAATGCCTTTTTACAAATTTATAATAGAAGAAAAAATGAGGAAGGAATTCCAACAATTTCTACGAGATTTTAAAAGGTGATAAAAATGATTAAGAACAGATTCCAAAATAGTGATATGTGGATTCAAGATAGGAGTTGGAGTGGTGGAACATATTTTCTTGATGAACCAAGTGATGTCACTGCTTTATGTACATTATTAAATAGATTGGACAATAAGATTATTCAATTGGAAGAACAAACAAATAAACTTGAAGAAGATTTGGATTATTATAAAAGTAGAATGATAAAGGGTGAACGATTTTTTATTAATAACAGACAGATATGTGATAGTATGGGGTTCATTGAACCAATTCAAATTAATTCAACATATCATGGGGTTCAAGTTAAAAACTTATTAAACAAAAACTGGGAACAATTTAATGAACAAAAATGTTTAATACAAAGATTAAGTAATCAAAACAAAAAATTACTTAAAATTAATAAAGAGCTAAATAGGAGAATTGGAGAAGTTAAACATGGATAAAAAACATTGTGTACTTTGTGGGGGAAAAATTGGATTTCATTATTATACACTACCATTTGGATTTATTTGTTATGACTGTGGAAAAAAAATAATTGAACATTTACAAGTTGTGATTGAAAATGAATAAAAAAAAGGAGAGATGTGAATTAATTGAAGGAGGGTGGATAGGTGATGAAAAAGAACAACACTTTTCAATAATCTTTTATGACATTCACAAAAACCGTAAACATTTTTTTAGTTTTAAAGGAATAGGAAAATATAGTAAACATAATGAAAAAGAGTTACATAACTTAACTGAATTAATTAATAAAGTATTAGCTGAAAATGAACAGTTAAAAAATGAAAGAGATATTGAAAATGGAATGAGAAATCTTTGAGTGGAATTGTATGAGTAAAAAAAGATTTAGAACGGGTAACGGAATTTTTAAAGGAGATTATTTTTCAGAAGCAATAATTGATGAAAAAACTGGTGAAAGATATTATGATGGAATAAAACCAAATTATGTGAGTTCAAAAGAAGTGTGTGAGTTATTAAATAATTATGAAAATAATTTAAATAACAAATATTTTAATATTGAAAATAGAATCTCTAAAATGGAAGAGAAACTACAAGAAATAGAGTATTATTTTAAAAAATATCAAAAAGATATAAACTGAAATTTGTTTTAATTGTTTAAATGGGAACAAAAAGGAAGGTGATTAAACATGATTGAAAATAGAGGATACCCTAAAACTACTGGGTATCTTAAAAAATCACATCATAAAAGTTTACAATCTGAAATTATTGATGGTAAGTGGATAAATAATAAAATAGAAGAATTACGAAGATTAGGATATTCTGATGAATATATTAATCAAGAATTAGGACATTTAGTTAATTGGAGGATTTAAAAATGAGTGAAAATAAACGATTTATAGGTTCAAGTGGAGGGGTCTATGACCAATATAAAAGTGATAGATTTGCTTGGTCTGAATGGGAAGAAATTATTCAAATAATGAATAATTTAAATGAAAAAGCAATAGAAAGAAGTAAAGCATTATCTAAACTACAAAAAGTGAATGAAAAGTTAAAATCAAGGAATGGTAATCTATTAGAAACATTAGCATTCCGTAGTAATCAGTTAGTATTATTAGAAGAATTAATTGATGATTTAGGTAGTGAAGAGATGGTAAAGCAGATGGGGGAGATTTTGAATGGGTGAAACACAATTAAAAAAGTTTAGAGTTGAAAAAAGTAGTAGAATAAATGCTTTTTGCGTTACAAATGATAGGTATTCAGTAGTATTATTAAAAGAGAATGAAGCGGGTGCTGTTTGTAACATGCTAAATAGAATGATAAAGGAGTTGGAATGAAATGAATTCAAAGAGATATAAAGTGTACTCAGATAGTTATAGTGCTGATATTGTTGATGAGATTACAGGTAATAATTATAATCAAATAACTGATATTGAAGATATATGTGATTTGTTAAACAACCAATATGAACTGATTGAAAGAGTAAAAAAAGTAATGAAAGAGCATTATAATAACTCAAAAAAGGATTATGAACGAGCAGTTAAAGGAGGTATGCCATCATCAATATTATATGATGAAATGAGTCAAATTGAAGATATTATGAATGAAATTGGATTAGAATTAATTGGGGAATGATAAAAATAGTAAATTTTATATTTCTCCAAAGATTTATCATAAAATTTGATGATAAAATAAAAAAGATGGAGTGAATTGAAATGAGTATAAAGCGATTTGAGAATAGATTAGATAAATCTAATATTAAATTTAATACACAAAATCCTGTATGGGATAATGAGAAAAAAGATGCTTTGAATGTGTTTAAAATGATTGATTTATTGAATGAATTATATGATGTGAATAAAAAGTTGGAAAATGATTTAACTGATTGTAAGAAGCTTAAAGGGAAGAGATTGAATAAAATTAGAAATCATCGTGCAGTTATTGAGGATTTAGGAGGTGCAATCCGAACATATAAAGGACAAATTTCTCAGTTGAATGAAAAAATTGATAAAATAAAAGGAGTAATAGATGATGATGGTGTTTTAACGAAAAGGGAATTAAATGATATTTTGCGTTGATTTGTTTATTCTTCAAAAAATATGATATTGGTTAGTAAAGTTTATATAGTATCATAGATAATACATTATTATGAGGTGAATACATGGTATCTAAAAAAAGATTTAAGATGGAAACAATTGGAAATACAATGTTACCATTTATTGTTGATATTACTACTGCAAAAATGAAATCAAATACAATAACTACTTATCATACATATGAAACACATAGAAAAGAAAAATGTTTAGAATTAGTTGATTTGTTAAATGAGCAACATGAAACAATCCAAAAATTAGAAGAATATTCGCAAAGGATAAATGAAACACTTCAATCATTTTCAAAAAGAGATTTAACAGATATTGAAAGAATATTTTTAAATAATCTTTGTAAGGAAATAGGTGTTGATTTAGAATGACTAAAAAACAACAGAATAAATTAAAAATATATTTAATATGGGAACGCCACAATGGTGTTGAGCGAAGGTTGAAAACTGGTTATATGGATAAGAAGTCTGCTTATAAGAAAGTAGAAGTCTGGAATAATCGGGAGAAGAAAGAAGATTGTGGGCATAGGTATTATGTTCGTGAATTTGAAGTGTATAAGAATTAATTAAAAAATGGAGGAGTAGTAAATGACTGAAAAAAGAATGGTGGATTGTTTGAGATATACTGGTGGGGCAAAATGTCATTTTACTGGTGAATTTTGTAATGATGAGTATGCACAAACTTGTGAAGATTATAAGTCAGAAGATGGATTGTATGAGTGTCCCTATTGTAATTTGAAAGGATTAAAATTATTAGATTATGGGTCTGATAATGTATGGGAATGCTTACGGTGTGGGGCAGAATTATGGTTTTGTGAAAGTGTCGGTGAGATGCAACAAAGATGTAGGGAAATTAGAGAAAAGAGAGAGTGAATTCTTATGGGAGGATAAGAAAATTTAAGATGGGGGTGATGGATGTTATTGGTTTTATTGTATTTGTATTAGTAGTAGTGTTCTTGCTTTTGATGGTGTTTGTGTTGGTAAGGGATATGTTCTTCCAGTAAAAAAATAAATATATGAATGGTGGTGTTATTAATGGATTTATTGTTTGATATGTTGAATAAACGGCAAGAGTTTGTTCAATCAAAAATAGAATATCTTAATAGTATTAATGATTTTTATAATAATACTATTAAGGACTTGAAATTGCATTTTAGGGGTAATAGATTATATTTGACTTTTAATTCTTGGGAAGAGATACCATCTACTATGACTATGGATTTTTGTAATGAGTTTGGTTATCTTGCACCGACTTGTATTTATAATGATGCTTATGGATTGATAATTAGAACTTATAAATTTATTAAGATATTAAATTAAAAATAAATATTGTGGTGGTGATGTGATGTTGGAATTTCCACATAAATTAAATATTAATAATAAAGGTATAGTTAAACGGTATAATACTGTTGAGAAAGGTGAGTCTAATTGGTGGTGGGTTTGGTATGATGGTGATTATCTACCTACATCAACTGTTGTTCATAAATTAAATGATTTAACTGATGAGAATATTAAGTTACAAGCAGAGAATGAAGTGTTAAAATCAAGAATAAAAGAATTGACTTCACAGTTAACTGAAACTGGAAAAAGGGAGTAACTGATAAAAATGAATGGTCGGAGTTATAATAAGTTTATGATAATTTTATTGTTATTACTAATTATAGGTCGGATAATATTATCTTATTTCAATATTAATTGGGTGAGAACTGTTAGTGCTTATGATTTTATAATAATTGTAATATTATTTTTTAACTGTGGTGTGTATTTTTCAATGGATTTCATCGATTAAGTAAAAAAAAGAATGGGTGAAAGAAAATAATGAATGGTGGTGAAAAAATTGGTTAATTCTATTGATGTTCCAGTTCTTAAAGTTGATAATATACCTGAAGAAGCATTAGATGAGATATATGAATTTCATGAAAAAATTAATAAAAAATATGAAGGTTATCGTATAGATAATGATTTAAAAATGCAGTTAAATCAAGATGTTATTTTATTTAACCGTAAGATACAAGTAAAATATGATGATTGGCTTAAACCTACTGTGAAATTAATTGGAAATCTTGCGTATCATAATGTAGAATGGGTATTGTCTGATGTATTACATGAGCATGAAAAATATTGTAATGAAAAACACGAAATAAAAAAACAATATACTCGAATTGAAGTTAATAATATGTTATTTGATTTACAGATAATTGATAGAATTCGTAATTATTCTTGTGTTGCATTACCTTATAGTTGTACAGAAGAATATAATAATAAGATATTTCCACATGATGAAAACATAGAAGTGGAATGTAGATATTAATAAAAATGATGGGGGTTTTGAATTTGTTTGAAAATAAAAGATTTATTGGTAAGTATGAATGGCCTGAAACAAAAGAGAATATGTTAATGGGGTTATGTCCTATGAATTATCATAATATATCAGATAATGATTGGAGTTTTGGAGATGCAGAAAAATTACATGCACAAGGTTATCATGAAGAAGCTAAACAAGTAAATGAAATACTTGGAGATAGATTAATTAAATGGACAAAAGCCCATGAAGAAGAGTTTGAATTATACTATACATATGACACAATAATAATTCAGACAGAAAATATTTTAGAATGGAATGAAGAATTACATGATGAACTATGTGATGAGTTCAATGTAATATTATTGGAACACAATAAATTGAAAACATACCAACATGATAATTTTAAATTGAAATACAGTTATATTTACATAGCATGGATAGATACTAATCGTATTCATGAACTTGAAAAAACCAAGAAGAAGTATAATCTTAACTGGAATGAAATTAAATTTTAAAGGATGGATGGTATTATAGACAATAAAGGATTTAAGTTAAAATTATGCTTAAATAAATTAATGAAAGAGAATGAAGAGTTAAAAAAAAGAAATGATAATTTAACTGTGGAAATTAATGAGTTAAAAAATCAAGTTATTAAATTATATGAATTCTTAACTTCAAATGGTTATGAAAATGATGAGTTTAATGTTTGGTTTATAAATGAAAAAATTAATAGATATATTCATGATAATACTATTGAAGTTGATGAATTACCATTATATGGTAATGAAATGTTAATTTATCAATTACCTAACAAATTACAATATATCTATTTTAAAAAAAAATGGGAATGTATTGGTGAATTGGAAGATTAAATGATATTAATGAAAAAGGAGTAGTGATGGAAATGAGTATTAATAATTTTTGGGGTGACCATGTAAGTGGAAGAATTATAGAATTAACAGATATTATTTGGGAAGATAATTCTGAAATATGTATTCGTGAATTACCTTTACAAGAAAATGGTAAATATGGGTCACCCCAATTATTATTATCAGAAAAACCATCTGATGACTGTTTAGAGAAACTTCGTGAAATGTATCGTATACGATTTTTTAAAAATGATGATGTTAATGATGATTATAAATATTTAATGACTGTGGAAACTTTACGATTTAGTTTTGAAGAAGATTGGCATTGGAATGGTGTAAGAAACGATAAGATACAATCATTATCCAAAGAAATATTGAATAATCAATGGGATTTTGATGGGTATTTTTATATTACTGATGAATTAAATAGTTATCGTAAACTTGCAGTAATACCATTTAAACAAAGTACTGACCTTGATAGTGGATTTAATTTAGAGAGAAGTCAAGCATTAACATTAGTTAAAAATATTGTGAAAAAATTGAATGATGGGGAATTTATAGTATAAAAAAACAGTTGGACTGTATTAAGGATAGTATAAAAAAAATATGGGACGATAAAATGATTGGTGAGTTAATAAGTTTATTAATATTTTGTGTTACATTTGTGCTTACATTCTCATTATTAAGTCATATAGAGCATTTAATGTGGAAGGATTGGTTTTACGGGAAAAATAGTTGGTGGAACATACTCTATAAAAATAGATAATAAAAAAATGGTACGGGACAGATATTGGAAGCATTTTTAAGGCATTTGATAAGGAAGTGGAAGAATGAATGAAAAACGATATTCTCATGATGCTATTGTTATAGTAGACCATTTAAAAAAAGATTTAATTTATATCGATGGTAAAGATGAATTATTGGAACTTGCAGAATATGTAGATATATTACAAGAAGAGAATCTGAAATTAAAATCATTTATTAAACAGAAACAATGGACTGGTGGAATAGAAATGACTGAAAAACGATTTATAATTGATGTTGAAGAAACAACACAAGAAAATGCTTTATTTGAAAATGGTAAATTCGTTTGTTTTGAAGATGATACTGATGAGTATTTGAAAAAAATAAATGAAATGTCAGATGAAATTGTACAGTTAAAACAATTCCAAGAACAAGTTACAAGTGTTATTGAAAGTAAAATGGGTGATAATGTATGCAATGATTACAAAATGGAAGTGTTGAAAGAGATATGGGACGAATTAGAATTAGATGAAGTGTGGTTTGAATGAGTGAAAAACAATTCAAAAAGATGTGGGATAATCATTATGAAAACATTCTAACAATTGGTAACCTAAAAGAAGTAATTAAAGATTTAAATGATGATTTACCAATAGAATGTAGTGTTCATAAATTAGATAATACTTACATTATTAAAGAAGCATCTTTATGTGGTAATATGGTCGAAGAACCTATCTTACAATTAGAAATTAAAACGGATTGGGAACTAACTGAAAGAGATGAAAAAGCATTTAAAGAATGGTGTAAGGTGGAAGATAATGACTGTAAATAAACGATTTAAAGGTGGACAAGGGAAGGTTAGTGATGTTGGAGAGGATTTAATATTTAAATTATTATGTTTAATTGCAGAGGAGAATCAAGAGTTACGAACAAAAAACAATACTTATATTCAAGATATAGAAACATATAGAGAAGAAAATACTCATTTAAAGTTAGAGAATGAAGAGTTAAAGAATAATATGAAAATTAAATTATGCAATAACTGTATTTATTGGCGATTGGGTACTGCGGGTCTTAATGATAATTATTGTAGTTTAACTGATGAATGGGCAGATTGGGAAGGGACTTGTGAAAAATGGAAGGGTTATCATGACTGAAAACGATTTAAAGAAGTTATTTTCACATGGATAGATAGTGGTGGTGAATATCATTATGAAAGAAGAATTGTTAGGGATATTAAAAAAGAAAAGGAGTTGAAAAAAGATGATTGAAAATGCACGATTCCTATTTGTCATTGACAATGGAGAACCAACATTTTATGATTTAAGTAAAAAAGGCAAAACAATGGATATGAATGAAACAGAAGATATGTTAAATGAGTTAAACAATGAGAATAATGAATTAAAACAATTCCAAGAAAAAGTATTTGATTGGATTGATAAAGAAATTTCTCAAAATGAAGAAGCAATTGAATGGGGAGAAAAGCAAGGTGCAGATGTGGGTGCAATGGGTTTTTATACAAATATGCTTAAAATGTTCCAAAAGGATTTTGCAGATGGACAATACAATAAATAGTTACCATGATATTTTAAAATAGAGGCACGAAAATGAATGATGAGAGATTTTGTATTTATAGTAAATCAACTGATAGTAATGTGTATGATAGAGTTGAAGACCAATATTATAGTTGGGATACTATTGTGGATTTATTAAATCATATAATTCCAAATGATGCAGATGTTTTAGAGTTGTTGGATATTCATATTGAAAATAATAAAACATTAAAAGAAAAACAATTGGATTTTATTGTTAATTTATTATTTGATATTCGTTGTTATAGTGATGTGCATTATAATGAATTATTGGGTGGTGAATTAGCAAGAGCAGAAGCGTTAGGGTTTAATGTTGAAGATTCAAAAAATTGGGATTATGATGAAGAAAGTTATGAATTTTGGAAAAAGAAGTTACAAGAGTGAGTGGACGGGAGGTGTTGGAAAAATGAATTATGAAGAAAAATACACTTGTAAAAAAATTGAAAACCCAGTAACAAAAGAAGTAAATAATTATATACAATATAATGATACCACTATATTAAAATTAAATTCAATAACTGATTGTAAGAATGTATGTCAATTATTGAATAGACTTGATGATATAATTGAGGATTATAAATCTTCAATTGAATTAAAAGAAGAGGGGATGGTGTGTAAAAATGATATATGGGATACTTGGGAGTTGATTAAACCAGTTGCAAATATGGTTTTATGGAATTGGGGATTAAAATTAGTAGGTGCAAATGATTCTTATAATCTTATTTGTTTTGATACTGAAAAATTTGAAAAAAAATTAATTGAAACAATTGAAATTAATAAAATGGTTTAAATAAAAAAAGTATGGGTAAATGAAAGTAAAGGATTTCCTTGTTAATTTTGTGAAATTGGAGGATTAAATTATGAGTGAAGAAAATATACATATGAATTGTGAGAATTATAATCCTAAAAGGGATATGTGTCTTAAATGGTTTGAAGAAAATGTGTCAGAGAAATATAAGATTTGTAAAGAATACTCTGAATTTGATGATAAAAAGTTAAGTATGAAATGGAGTAATTAAATTAATGAAATGTTATTGTAATTTAAAGTTTAAAACGAAACATTTATATGTGATGATTTACTAATAATGTAATAGTAAGTCAAAAGAATAAAATAAATTTTAAGGAGTGAAAGAAATGACTAAAAAAGTGATATTTGAAATGGATGTATTTGAATTGATTGAGTGGATAAATAATAATCCGTTAACTATGGCTTATTTATATGCTCTTGAAAGAAATGGTATTTTAGGTGGAAAGAATGACTGAAAATAAACGATTTAAAGGTGGACAAGGGGAAGTTAGTGTTGTCAGGGAGAATTTAATATTTAAATTATTATGTTTATTTGCAGAAGAGAATCAAGAATATAGGGAAGAAAATACTCATTTAAAGTTAGAGAATGAGAAGTTAAAAAATGTTATAGTATTTGCTTATACACTTATGAGTCTGAACACTATTTCAGATGAAGAATATTCTGAGTTTTATGAGTTATGTGAAAATATGGGGGTGAGTTTGAATGACTGAAAAATGGATTATTAAAAATGGAGAAATTGTAGATACAACCAATAATATAACCTTTGATTCATTCATGGAAATCATAATAGTGCTAAACGGACAATCAAGACAATTAACTCAAATGTCAAAAGAAAATAAGAAGTTAAAATCAATTTGTCAAGACCATCGTGACCATGCAATTGATTTTAAAGCAGATTGTGTAAGATTAGAAAAAGAGAATAAAGAGTTAAAAAATATTATATTATTTGCTTATACACTTATGAGTAAAAACACTATTTCAGATGAGGAATATTTTGAGTTTTATGAGTTATGTGAAAAAGTAATAAAACAATAGGATTTGTAAGAATGATTGATTATAAAAGTATAGCCGAATTTTATTTAGAAATTTGTAGTAGAATATCAAAAACAATTTATGAAGCAGAACAAAATGAAAAAACAAAGGAAGATGCTAAAAAAGATTTTGATAGTATGTATTGGAGTTTTGATAGAGCAAAAAGTAGAGCGCATGATGTTTTACAAATGCACAAATATTGGAATGAAAAAGACTTTGAACACTATGGTTTAGAACAATTATCCAGTACAAGACATCGTATAGAACATTTTTTAGAAGATTGTTTACTTACTTACCCTGATTGTTGTTATACTTTTGATAAATATGATGATATAATTATAGATTATTATAAACCTATTAGATTAAATGGGGGTCAAGAACATCATGAAAAATGGAAAAAATATTATAAATTGAACCATAAAAGGATTATGATTAATTACGGGTTAGTTAGGGATTTGAAAGGAGCATATGATTATGTGAAAGATGATGAGAAACACTTAATTGATGAAATGATGAAATTATGTAAGAAATTAGAAGGTTATGATGAAGAAATGGCAAACGATTGAAAAGGAGTTACAATAGGAATGACTAAAAAAAGATTTGAGATAAATAATCTTGTAAAAAAAGGCACTATGAGTTTTTGGGATAATGAAAGCAAAGCAATTTTAAATGCAAGTCATACACTTGATTTATTGAATGAATTATCAGAAAAGAATGATGGATTAAAAAAAGACTTGTTTGAAACAAGAAAAGATTATTTGATTGAAACTGCCGACATCTCCGATAAATTATATTTGGACGAGATGATTGAAAATGAACGAAAGGAGATATTTAAATGAAGGAATGTTGTGCAAATTGTCAATATTTCAGATTATTAAACGATTTTGAAATGTATTGTACTAAAAAGGAGAGTTATACATTTCATTTGAATATTTGTGAAAAATGGAAAATGATGAGATAAAAATAATGACTGAAAAAAGATTTACATTTAATAGTGATACTGTTGCAACAAATTTAAAAACACCTATTGTTTATGATAATAAAATAATGAATATATGGGAAGTATTAGAAAAATTAAAAATGGAGTTGAAACTATGACTGATAAACCAATTGTTCCTCCCGAACAATTTCTATATACTCTAATCAATCAGATGATGGATAAATATGAATCTCATCCATTAACAAGAGCTGTATTTGAAATGGGCTATGTTAAAGAAGGTTATAGGTTAGATTGGAATAAAAGATTAGATGAAAATGGAGAATGGAGTTGTAAAAAATGACTGAAAATAAACGATTTAAATATTCATATTCATTGGAAAAAGTATATGACTGCGATACTTTCAATGGAGAAACAACAGAAAGTTACGGGACATTTGAATGTTGTGATATGTTAAATCAGTTAAATGATGAGAATGAGCAATTAAAATCTGAAAACAGAAATCTTAAAATCACTATTAGTGCAAGAGATGCATTAATTGAAGTTTGCGAGGAAAAATTCAGGGAATTAGGATTCATTATAACTGTTGATGATAATGGATATGTGATAGAATGACTGAATATTATATATATATATATGGATACAGAAGATAAATTACCTGCTATTCTCCCAAAATATAATTATTATTGTACCTACAAGAATGAGGAGGAAGATGGATGACTGAAAAACGATTTTATGTTGATAAAAATGGGGATTTTAGAGATACCAAAACTGGTAATATTATAGTTGATTTTGGTTATTCCTTTAATGGAATGGACTGCAAAATGATTTTAGATTTGTTAAATAAGTTAAATGATGAATGCGAGTTTCTTGAAATTGAAAATGAATCATTGGAAGATGGTGCAACAAAATATGCAGAATTATATCATAAATCATTAAAAGAGAATGAGGAGTTAAAACAACAATTAAAAACAAGAGTAATTGTTAATAAACAGTATGAAGAACTCCAAAGACTTAAAAAAGAGAATGAACAGTTAAAAAAAGTATTAGGTGCAATATTACTTGAAGTGAGAAGAGATATTTCAAATACGAATCAAACTGGTGAAATAAAAGTATTTATCAATCCTAATAGTTTTGATTTAATTAGTGAAGTATTAAAGAAGTATGGAGCATTAAAGGGATGGTATGAATGACTAAAAAACGATTTATTTTAGTTGAATATGTTAATAAAGGATTGTTTATTCAAGATAATGCTAATGATGAAACACAATATTTTCAAGGGAGTAAAGCATCATTAGAAAAAGTTGTTAATTTGTTGAATAATTTAAATGATGAGAATGAGCAGTTAAGACAACGAAACACTAACCAATACAATCAATTAACTGAATTATGGGAAATAATTGAAGAAGAAAACTGGGAAAAACTAATTGCAATGAAGAAACAATTAAAAGAAGATGAGGAACGATTACAAAAAGAATGGGGGTGTTATGAATGACTGAGATAGCATTAAGTTGTATTGATTGGGCTATCCTATTATTTGAAATGTTAATTGCTATGATTATCTTTGCAATCGTGAAAGGATGGTATGATAGTAGAAGATGGGAAAATCATATTTATCAAATATTGGAGGAATATCGTGCTAAATATGGGGTAGATAGTGGTTGTGAACTGTTATTGTATAGGAAAACAAATAATGAGGTGGAAGATGACTGAAAAACGATTTAAGATGAAAAAACTTGAATATGAATCCTATTTTATTGATTCTCAACAAGAGTATGTTGATGAAGATGAGCCGAATTTTAAGATTGATGGTGAAAAAACATTGTCAGATTCACAAATTCTTGATTTATTAAACGAGAATGAACAGTTAAAATCTGAAATAAAAGATTTGAATGATGTACTTACAAGATACGAAGAAAAGGATTTACAAAAAATGAAGAAGGATACTCATATGGATGATGAATTAAGTTCTGATGAATTTTTTAAGAAATACATGGACGAAATGGACAAAGTGGGTTATGAAGTATTTGGGATTCGTTATATGGATGATTATGTTAATCTTTTCCCAAGTGAAGATGAACAAGCAGTTCGTGATAGTTTAACAAGATTTGCAGAATCATTCCATAAAGGACATAATGCCCTACCTGTTATAATATTGGTTAATAAATATTATATTAAATCATGGTTAGAAACTGGTAATGTTAAGGACGGTTATGGTAATTTGGTTAAATTATAAAAATTATGTAAAATACTATTTTATGATAATGAAAAAAATTAGTTATAATTGTAAATAATTTTGAAGGAGAGTTATAACTTGTGAAAAAAAAGAAGTTTATTAATTTTACTGACCGTGAAAAATATTGTATAATGATGGGTGTATGTTTAGGTATGATAACTATTCTTACAATTTTATTGCTTTACCTATATTTACCAGAAACCTCAGTACTTGAACAAACGGCGATAGTTTGTTTTATTGGAGGGGGAGTAGTAATGTATGTATGTAAATGGATATTGGAGGAGTAATGAATGACTGAAAAAATTATTATTGAAATGGAAGTTACTGATTGTTTTCATTGTAAGTTTTTAAATTCAAGTGATACTGGTGAAAATTGTAGTATATTACGAAAGGGTATTCAAGAAGATGAATGGAGTAATATTAATTTCCAATTTGAAGAGGGTTGGAGATATGAGAAATGCCCTTTGTTCCATAGGGGGTATATTTGTAGAAATTGTGGAGTGAAAGTACTGGAATTGGGAGAATGATTGATGAGTTATCTTTAATAATTATGTTAATAGGGGTAGTGTTATTCATTGTTATCACATATTTTCATAGTGATTTTGAAAATTCACTTAATAAAATAATGGATGAATCTTGTTACTACTGTATCTATTCAACTGAACCATATACTATAAGAAATGAGGATAAAAATACTTGTAAAAGAATAAATAATCGTAATTGGACAAGTAATCAGATAAGAAATTGTAGATATAGGGTGAAAGAATGACTGAAAAATATTGGGTTAAGTCTATCATAATGAAGAAAGTTTTGAAGATATGGATTGTAGTGCCAAAGGAGGAAGTATGATGAAGTTACCATATTTTCTTTTCAGTAGTTTTAATAGAAAATCACTTGTTTCATTTAAAAATTTAAAAAAGAAGGAAGATAGAAGTTATGATTATATCTTTGGTATTAATGGATATTATAATTTTCAAACTAAAAGTAAATATCATATGATAAGGGGTTTTATTGAATGAGTGAAAAACGATGTCATAGATGTGATAATGTAATTAACAGTATAATTTACTGGGATAATGGGATATGGTGTTATTGTTTGGATTGTAGTCATTATATTATTCAAGAGTTGTATGGGTGAATTTGAATGACTGACGATTTATTGATAAAAGTAGGGATGATAATAGCATGGGCATGTAACACAATTACATTTTATAAGAGATATAACCTTAACAGAAAGATGATAGAGGAACAAGATGATTAAAAAAGATATTATACGAAAGTTTAAATCAAACTGGGAATATACCGAAGATGAAGAATGTTTCACTATAAAAGGTGATTTAGTTGAACCTATTGTTGTTGATGGTTGGACTCTTGATGGTGTTAATATTAACTTACCGAAGCATATGGTTTATAGGGATTATGAAGTCTTTTGGAGTGAAGTGAAAGTTAAAGAATTAGTTAAAGGATTAAATAATAAAGATATACCTTTTTATGTGGATGGTAATTTGAATTTTCGTTTAGAGAATATTAGTATGAATATTTATAGTAATGATGAATAAGAGTAATATGAGAGTGATGTTATGGGTACTCGTATGGATGGTACTGATTTCCAAAGATGGTATATGGATAAGTATAATGATGTAATTATTATTTTAAATGATGATAATCGTGGATTATATGCAGAATATCTTGAAGATAAAAAGAGAGAAAGAGAACAACTAATATGGATTATTTGTGGAATCTGTACAATAACTTATATTATTATTTGTATTACATATATATTTCCAATTATAAATTTATAAAATTTGTAAAAAAATGGAGTGGAATATAAAAAAAATAAGATGGTTAGTAAGGAGGTAGTAAATGTTATTGAAAGGAATATCATTAGATAATAAAATTATTAAAAAAGCAATTTTCAGATTATATGAGTGTGATACATTACTTGATATTACTTTTATAGATAATGATGATTGTGAAATAATTAATATGGGTTTTGCATTACACGAACTCGGGGAAGTTGACCGATTGCGTGATGGTTTAATAAATCAAGGAATAGTAGTGAACTGGACATTGACTATAACTTGTGATGATGAGAGTATGACTGCTACAATGGATTGCTATGAAAATAAGGATTATTCATTCAATGATTTTTAAATTAAATTGGGAGGGTGTGATTTTTGGATAAAGTACCATTAAAAACATTGTTTAATAATGCAAAAAAGAATAATCGTAAGAGTAATAGATATTCTGTTGAACATATGTGTCGGAGTAAACAGAATATCGGAATAATGAATGTATCCAAGGTACATTGCACTACTTGTAAGAAAAAATATATGTATTTGTATAATTACAAGGAACATGGAGAATATAAATCATTTAATTCAGTTGATTTAAATAAATTAAAACAAAAAGCCATTAGTAAAAACTTACCTTGGATTATAACAAATCAAGACAAATTGGAGAGAATACTTAAAAAAGAATAAATAATGAAATATGTGTTATGGTTGGTGATTTGTATGGTTAGAAAACAATTTAAAAAAGGGGATTTTGATGAAGATTGTGAAAGGTTTGTAGCTTTTAAAAGAGATGAATCTTATAATTTATATGATATTGTTGATACTGAAAAATTAGATTATGTGGGTTTTATTGTGCCTTATAATGACTATAAAGAGTGTGAAAGAGATTGTAATATAATGAATGTAGTAGATTATCTTTTAAAAGAGTTACAAGGATAAACTGAAAAAGAAAAAAAAGTTTTTGGAGTTTGTGAGGATGTATATTTTATGAGAAAGATTAGAACATTTATGGATTACTTATTATCAGATGTTAGTTATGAACATCAAAAACATAATTATAGTACTATTTATGGTAAAATCATTTATCCAGTAGCAATTAATCCATTAGAGTATTATCATTGTCATAAATCAAAGGATTATAATAAAATATTTAATAACAAAAGTAAATATAATATAATAAGGGGGAATAGATATGTCATTCAAATTAGACCAAGAACACGAAGAAATATTCACAAAAATAATATATGATGAAATCCATGAAAAAACCACAAAAGAAACCATAAAAGAAATGTTACAAGAATATAGTACAACAGGGAAAAGTACACGGACAATAAACCGACAACTACTAAACCCAAATTATAGTACAAAAACAGAAGACTACAAAAAATTAAAAATAAAAATAGTATTAGAAGAACCCGAAGAAAACTATCCAAAACCATTAGGAGTAGAATAATAATAACCGAAGTAAATATATTATAGTAAGATAAAAAAAAAGGTGGTTTTTTATATGACATTACCTGATAAGAAAAATTTAAAGGATATTCAAATGTTATTAAGAGAATATGATTCTATATTAACAGAAATTTTAAAGTTGGAGGATAAGTATGATAAAACTTATCCACGAACAAGTAGTGATGAATTGTATGGTATGTATATTCGTATAAATGGTAATTTAGCACCAATTAAAAGTTATTATGAAGATTTGAAAATAATACCTTATCAAGACATTGTTAAAGATAATTATAAATTAATTAAAGAGTATGGTACTGATGCATATGATATGCGTGAATTAAAAAGATTATCAGAGCATGAACATGAAGTGTTGAATCATCTATTAAAAAAGATTATATGATGTGTGGAATTGTTAACCAAAAAAAGTTAAAAGTGAATTTGAGTGGGAGAAGAGAAATGACCATTGAAGATTTAATGTATTATCTCCAAGAATATTTAACCGAAGAAGAAAGAAAAAGATATTTACAGTCATTATATTATCGGAAGCAGATGATTGAATATGGTGTTTTGAGTAAAGGTCAAATGATTGAATTAAAAAATAAGTGGAGTTGTAATGAATGACAAGTATGTTCTTATATGATATTTGGATGGATTGTTTAAAAGAATTTCAAGAAGATTATATTGATGATTATTATAAACAAATAACAGAGTATAAGAATAAGTTATTGGATATTGGTTATTATGGTGAAGTTCGTGTGGATATTATTAGTGGGGGTAGTGTTGATGATTTTAAGTTGATTGATGGGGTTGTTCATATTTGTGGGGGGATATATCATATACATGATACTATTAAGAATATTGAATATGAAGTTAATTTAAATGAAGAAAAGGATAGGATTATATTCTGCTTGAAGGATTATTTTATTTTAAACTTCTCGGATTATCCTTGCATACTTTACAGTCCTAACATATATAATGAACACATAAAAAATATTAAAGAAAATAAAATAAAAGAATTAAAGGAAATGAAGGAGAGATGAACTAAATGAATTACTTAAAAATAATATTAATTGCAATAGGCAGTATAGGTATAACACATTATAATTATCAACTAAATGTACCCAATAATTTAACAATAATATTATTAATCAGTTTAATAGCACTAATACATGGATGTACAATAAGAACGGAGAGATGAACTAAAATGTTAAGTTTACAAGAGAAATTGAACCGTATACGGAATAAATATGATATGATAATCAAATGCCAAAAACATATCAATGAAAGTTACGAAAAACTAAACAGTAACAATTATGACAATGAAGTCAATAACTTAAAAGGATTATGCAAAACACATAACCTATGGTTAAACGAATTAACAGAATATCTTGATGATTACTTTAATATAAACTCAAAATGGAGTTTTAACCATTTCCGAATAAAACAAGGATGGAAATGTTATATAATAAAACCACCAAAGATACTACCTAAAACCAGTAAAGAATATGTACTATTAAAAGAATTACTCGTAAAATTACATAAAAAATATAGTCTATGCAATGGGGGTATAAGTTATGCTTTTACTCGTGTGGAAGACCATATGTGGGAAATAGATGATAATACAAAAGATACTGAATTAATAAATAAATTAATGAATAAAAGTAATAGAATAGGATTAATATGACTGATAATATCCCCTTGTTTGATTATAACGATGATGAACTATCTTACTGTGATTATACAGATGATGAACTATATTACTGTGTAAACCAGTGCAAATATTATAATTATTATGATGGTTGGTGCCATTATTATGATAAAGATACTTGTGAAATCAGATTATCTGAATGTAAGATTGTAAAAGAAAAAGTAGGTGATTGAGAATGTTAAGTGAAAAACAATTAATTGGTTCATTTCTATTAGGAATACTTACAGGTATAGCAATAATAGGTTTAATTGCATGGTTTTCTGTGTATGGTTATGATTTTTGGAATCAATATAAAGAATTGATTGGAGGATTCATAATGGGATTTGGAATAATGTATTGTATTCATAAAATTGATTGGGGAGTAAGTGTTTAGAATGTCTACAAATAAACGATTTAATTTAGTTAAATGTAAAGGAAACAGATGGGGAATTGAAGACAATATTTTAGAAAAAGAAGATACATTATTTTTTATTTGTAGAGAAGGACAATTTGAAACAAATGGATTAGTTTTGTTATTAAATCAATTAAATGATAAAAATGAACAATTAGAAAAAGAAAATCTTGATTTAACAGAAGAATTGGATTATTATAAGACTAAATGTGCTTCATTGGAAACTGGTTATATTAAGGCAGAAGATGAAAATTGGAGATTGGAAAAAACAAACATGGAATTTGCAAATGAATTGGGGAAAACCATTGATGAGAATGAGCAGTTAAAAAATGAAAAAGAATCATGGAAAAAATCATGGATTGAAGAAATGGAAGCTCAGGAAGAACAATCTAAATGTATACTTAAATTAGTAAACGAAAATGAAAAGTTAAAATCAGAATTGGGATATTATAGATTAAGAGATACTCCAAAATGGAGGGCAAAATGGTAAAAAAAGGAGGTTACAATGAAAATGAGTGGTAAGCGTACTGATGAGGTTAAAATGGAAATGATATTAGATTTATTAAAAAGAGTTGATAAACTTGAAAAAGAAATCTATAATTCAAAAATAGAAGAGTTAGATTGGGCATTGAATCAATTTAGATATACTGGAAAAACATCTGACCAAAGGAAAGCATTTATGATTATTGAAAAGGAGTTAGGATTTAAAAAAACAAGTTTAAGACCGAAATCGTATAATAATTTCCAATGAAACCAAATTAATTTTTGGTGGAGGAAAAAATATCATAACAGAAATCCCTGTTGTAAAAAGCGAATTGCTCTGATGGATACTGGGGGAATATGAAATCGGAGCATTCTCCAATTCTCGAATTCGTGAGAAAAAAGGTGCTGTTCGGATAGTGTGAAATATGAAGAACAGCACCTATATTATGGTGATTGATATGACTGAACAAAGATTTAAATTCATACACGATGAAAGCAACCACACAATTGGTTTTATTGATAATTTCACAGAAAGAACCTATACTAAATGGTATCAACTTCCACGATTACTCAATGGTTTAAATAATCATAAAAATGAATTAATTAAAGCAAATCAATTCTTATTGGAAGAAATCACTCATTTAAAAGGTTATGAGTCCATAGAATTATTTTTAAAAGACAATCCATCTTTTGAAGATAAAATTTATAATGTTATGGAAGAATAAACCATTTCCATCATTTTAATGTATGTTCTGAACATTTTAAAATACTCAAAAAAGTATATAATGGTGGAAAAACATAAATAATACACACATAGAGGTGTTATAATTGTTTGAATTAGAAATTATGAAATGGATTTTTACTATTTGTATCTTCTTTGGTGTAGTATTACCTGCAATAATGGGAGTGGGGGGGGGATTAAAATGACTAAAAAACGATTTCTACAATCAAGACATTGGTGTATTGATAGAGTACAAAAAAGAGAAACAGAATACTGGGATACTGCAATAGACTGGTTAAACGAACTAAACGAAGAATGTGAAAGATTAAACATGATTCTTAATACAAAAGACAAAACCATTCAAAATCTCATAGAGTTATTAAATTTCATTAATAAAACTATATTATCATCATATGATATATTAACTAAATGTGATATGAGATTTAATGAAAAAAATAACACATATGAATATTATATTTATTATGATGTGGATTTGACTTTTCATCTACGAAATCAATTAAATTATGAAATTTTAGAAAAAATTTATAAATACTGTGAAAAAACAAATTGTACTGATTTTTTCAATAACATTTCTGTTTTCCTTGTTATTGAAACATGAATGGGGAATGAGTTAATAATTGAAAAGTGTTTCCACCAATAATATACCATAGCTATTTCTTCGTATGTTTTGAATTAATATGATTAAATGATTACTTGTGGAAATCAAATAATTAAATCGAAACATTTATATATTTTTATTTATATATGTATTATTTGTAAAACTGGAACGAGATAAAAATTATGACATGGAAAAATCTTGTTCCAATATGAAATTTTGGGGGATAATAAAATGACTGAGAATAATCGGTTTATAGAAACAATTTCAACAGGTATAGTAACAGATACTGTAACTGGAAAAGAATATAATTGTGAAATGAGAATTAATGATAATCTGTTAAATCTGATGAATAATATTGCCTTGGAGAATGAAGAGTTAAAAGAAGAAAATGAGAGATTAGAAAATAAACTATGGAATTGTCAAAATAGGAGGGAAAATAAAAATGATGTATGATGATTGGAGTCCCCGAAATTTAAACAAAGAAGAAATGTTCAGAGATTATGTTGGAAGATACACTTACAAAGATATTAATAAAGCATTAGATGATTTTGATGAAATCTATAATATCATCAATAAAATAGGTAAAGCATTACAATGGTCTGATTTCAACAATATATCAAAAAGAAGCATTGAAGAAAGAGCATTGTATATTTATTATATGCTTTCAAAACAAAAATTATTACCTTTAAATTATCCTTTTAAAGAGGGAGATAGATATTGTCAATTTTCACCAGTAAAACATGGGGATTAAAAACAATGACTGAAAAACAATTAGATGAATTATATAATATTATTGAGGAAGTATTATTAGAAAATAGAATTCCGAAAGAATTTAGAGATTTGATTATTCGTAGTATTATAGGTAGATGTAGTAGAGCAGGTTATATAAAAATGGAGTGATTTAGGATGATTGAAAGAAATATTAAAAATAAAATTGATGAAAGTAAATTTAAAAAATTTAGGAAAATACCCGTTGAGATAGAGGCATATCAAACTAATGAAGAAGTTTATATTGAAACACTTGAAGGTATAATGAAAGCCAACAAAGGTGATTGGATAATTAAAGGAGTTAAAGGGGAATTATATCCATGCAAACCTGATGTATTTAATATAACTTATGAAAAGGTGGAATGAGAATGACTTTTTGATTGTGAATATTCGTGGAATATTTATACTTCCCATTTTTTTCATGATTGAATTATTATTATGGTGATTTATGAAATGACTGAAAAACGATTTGAATGGGATGATATCAATATTGCAATTATCGATACTCAAAATAGGAAAAAGTATTGGATTGATGTAACTTGCATTGATGAGATTGTTGATTTGTTGAATAGTCTTGATGAAAAATATGTTGATGAGTTTATTCTTTGTGAAACACTACAACATGAGTTACAAAGAGTTGAAAATGAGAATGAGAAGTTAAAACAACAAATTAATGAATTACAATTTAACAAAGCATTAGGACAACAAGAATATCAAAAGAGGGTTTTTTATGACTGAAAAGAAACTATTTACAAAGGGAAGTGAAATTCTAAAAAAAGAAGATAAATGTTGTATATGTAACAGTAAAAACAATCTTGAACCACATCATATTTTACATACTACAAAATATGATGAACTACATGATAGTATTGATAATCTTGTTGTAATGTGTCATAATTGTCATCATAATTATCATCAACAGTACAATCCAGAAATAACATTCAGAACATTATTAGAATTTCAAAAAAAGTATTGGAAAGAGTATTGTCCGAAATTAAGAACAAAAAATAAAAAATTACAAAAACAGAATACAGATTTACGAAAAATAATAAACAAAATGGGGGAATAATTATGGAGGAGATTAGAGTTGAAAATTGTAATGGTTGTGTAACCACACCTATATGTACATTTAACACAGGGGATAGTCTATTGGATAAGGAATTAAAGAAGGTAACTTTGGAATATTTGAAAACATATAATGGATGGTGGATAAATGGAGAATAAAAAAGTAAAAAAAACAAGAGTGAACTTTAATTTGGATGAAAATATCCATATGAGAGTTAAACACCTTGCAGTAGAGAATAGAACTACGGCAACAAAACTTTATTCCAAATGGACGATAGAAGGATTAGAAAAAGAAGAAAAAAAACAGAAAAAAGGAATTAGTAACAGGTGATTTTGATATGGCTGAAAAATATAAAGTAACTGTTAATGATTTGTACATTGAATTAAAAAAACTTGTTGAGAATGGTGATGGTGATAAACCAGTTAAATTAAGTGTTAACTGGGACGATTGTGAACATATGAAAAATTTAAGAGCATTTAGTGAAGATTATGGAAATTGGATTTTATTAATGGGGTATGATTAAAATGACTGAAAAGAAACGATTTATTGTTGATGATGGAACAGTATTGGATACAGTTACTGGTGAGAATTTTGATACAGTTGAAGAAGTTGTAACTACTTTGAATTACTACGAAGATAATTGTTTACGATATCAAAAAACAATTGCCGAACTAAAAAATGGTACTTATAAAGAAGAGTTACCTATAACTCAAAGGAAGTGAAAGAATGACTGAAAAACGATGGATTATTGAAGATGATGAACTTTTACAAATAATTGATAGTAAAGGAGAATATGAAACAGTATGTGTATTATATTCAAAAGATGCACATCAAATAATGGATTTATTAAATCAAAAAGAAGAACGAATTGACTATTTAGAACATCAGTTACATAGTTTAAATGGATTATGGGCTTCTGATAAAGAAGATATGAGTTATCCATTTAGATTAGAATTTAAGGAGTTGTAAATGAATGACTGAAAAATTATCTTTTGTGTATTATGGGGATGATGAAGCATTAATTCTTGAAAATGGTAAGGATATTGGTGTTGCAAGAGGGAAAAGATTATTACAAATCCTTGAATTAATTAATACTGCTTGTAGTAAATATGGTATTGATTTTGAGTGTTTAGAAGAATGTTTAGATGATTTTGATGAATTTTTAGAAGATGAATATAATAGTAGATTATATGGATACTCCAAAGATGAAGAAGTGGAGTGATTTAGAATGACTGAAAAACGGTTTAGTAAATTGGATGAAGATTTTTGTTTAGTTGATGGGAAAATTTTTGTTAAATTTGCAAGAATTTTTGAATTAATTGAAGATGCAGAATGTTTAGAAAGTTTAGAGGCAATATGTGGAGCAGATTTAGATTATATTGTTGCTACTTATCTTACACCTCAATAGGTGATTTAGAATGACTGAAAAATTTAAACCTCCTTTTGTAAGGGATAGGGCAGTTATTTTAGATGATATTGCTTATACAGAAAGTATATTGAAACGAAAACCGAATGATGAGAAATTAAAAAGGATTGTTAAAGATTTAAACGATGAGTTAAGTTATACCAAACCTTCTTTAATCGAAAGGATATTTAAAAGGTGATTGAAATTATTGAAAAATTATTAGTGAAGATATTTAAACCAGTTATACTTATAAATGCTTTTGAAATCTTAACAGGGAAAAACGAGATGTCAGAAACACAAAAAAGAATAGCATATGCCACTACATATGGTTCTGACATGATGGAATATAAAAGAGATGATTTAGATGACTGAAAAACGATTTACATATATTAAAAATTCTTCAATTTCTCAATATCAATCAATCCCAATTCAAAAAATTGGCAAAGGAAAACCATTTCATTGTCAAGGAATTGTAGATGAATTAAATAAATTGTGGAATGAGAATGAAGAGTTAAAATCTGAAATTCAAAAACTCAAAAAAGAAAACAGATTACTTGAAATCGAAGATGAAAATTTTAAAGATTGTCTTATTGAATTTAATAAAACAAAACAAAACTTTAATGAGATTAAAGAACAATTTGTATATGATGTATATGATTTTATGGAGAATAAAGGAATTCTTGTGAGAGTATTGTTCTTTGGAGATACTTTTGGTTTGGATATAAAGAGAAACTGGGATAATATGACGAATTCTCCAAGAAAAATTCCATTGAATGTTTTAACTGAATTCTGTAATACTTTCGGGTGTGAATTTGAATATACAAAATGTGGTGGAAGTAGATATATTTTTAGTTTTGATGGATTAAATATGGAGTATTAAAAATGACTGAAAAACGATTTGAGATTATGGATGGAATTGACAAAGACAGATATACTGGAATTTGGGACGAACATGGGGAAAATGATGAATTATGTGTGAGTGAAATTGTTAATTTGTTAAATGTTTTTAATGATGAGAATAAACAGTTAAGATTAGAATTGGATACTCATAAACACCCATTATGGAGTACAAGAGAAGCTGAAAAAATAATTAATGAACTTAAACAAGAAAATGAACAGTTAAAACGATTTTTTATTATTCAACAAAATAATTTTACAAAAGAAGATGAATTGAAAATAACTGTAAGAGAAGAATTATATAATTTATGTAATAAAATCAATAACAAAATGAAAGAAGTATATATAAAAACACCAAACACTTGTTATATTGACTATAAAAACCAATTATATGGATTACTAAAAAAAATGGACACTTCCATTGAAAGTTTTAAGAGGGATTATTGAAATGACTGAAAATAAACGATTTGAATGTTGTGGATTATGTTCTCATTTCAGTATAGGCAGATATGATAGTTCAAAAGGTTTATTTGACCATTATTGTGATGTTTTAAATAAAACTGTGAGCATAATTGGATATGCTTGTTCAAGTTTTCAAAGAAGAGTGGATAAAACAGAAGAAGCTCATTGGGAAATTACAGAAATGGAGTTGAGAGAATGACTGATAATGATACTAAACAATTATTACACCATAGACATCATTTTAAAGAGGGTACAGTAGCAGGATACCATTTAATATTATGCCCAAAATGTAATGAAGAGTTAATATATTCTCGTTATATTGGATTTGGTAATGGAGATGCATACCATGAATATGATTGTACAAATCCAAAATGTGATTTTGTAGGGAGAATTTTTAAAGAAAATATTTATGATTGAATTTAATAGGAAGTGAAAAAAATGTTGTTGTTAGATATTTATAAGATTTTACATAAAATAGATGATATTACTTACACATTGGAGGATTTAGAATGATTGAAAAACGATTTACATTAGATTTTGATGACTCACGAACAGTATGGATTGATGATAATATTACTAATAAAAATTATACTGTTATTAATGACACTCTTAAAAAAAAGAACATTCAGGAGATTGTAGATTGTTTGAATGAACTTCACGAAGAGAATGAGCAGTTAAAACAACAAATAAATGATGGTTATTTTTAAGACATTTGATAAGGAAGTGGGAGAATGGGTTTGCTAATTATACACAATAAGGTAAATAATTTGAAATATGTTTGTGATGAAACAATATCCAAGACACTATATGATGAAGAGAGTAATACAATTATAATGTGTAAAAAAGATTGGGAAAAGTTTATAAGTGGGGAAAATGACTGAAAAACGATATGATAATGATGAAATATTTTACTGGGCAATTATGTTCTCCTTCGTTGCAATGATGTGGATTACAGTATTACTGGCTTGGGTGATTTAGAATGACTGAAAAACGATATGGGTATATGAGTCATGAGGAACTTATTGCCGAAAATGAGAGAGTAATAAAACAGACAGAAATGTTAATTAAAATAATCTATATTATGTTAGGACTTACAGTTGTTGCATATTTTGTTTTAATTTTATTGAAATTAGGAGTGATAAAATGAGTGGAATATATTCTGATTGGGCGAAATGTAGATATTGTATGTACGAAGCATTACTGGATAGAGCAGTATGTGTTTTAAATTATGAACCTTGCGAAAGAGAAAGTTGTGAGATGATTAAGAAATGACTGGGATTGATGATTTGATTATTTGTCCACGATGTTTAAAACCTATGGGTGATGATGTTACTGTTACAACTTGTCAATATTGTGGATATAAAGAATGTGATAACTTGAATGATACAATTGAAAAAAAGGGAACTGGAAGTGAATTTGAATGACTACGAATAACCGATTTCGTGTTGAAAAACAAATATTTGATGGGTATTGTATTGTTGATAATCATTTTGAAGGATACTATGCTTATGAGAAACAAGATTTAGAAAAACTCTGTGAAAACTTGAATGATTTAAATGATGAGAATGAGAAGTTAAAACAATCATACATTCAATTAAAACATAGACATAGTTTATTGCATGATGAATGTTTAGATGCAGAATGTGAAAGAGATAGCTTGAAAAAAGATGTGGAATCATTAGAAAAAGAAAATGAGCGATTAAAACATCGAGTAGAATTTTTTAAAGCATTAGCAGAGGGGGTTGATTAAAATAACTAAAAAATGATATTTGCTTATAAAAATCATATAATAATGTGGGTGATGATAATTGATTGTTTATTTAATTTATGAATTGCATAATGGTGTTGAACCAAGATTAAGAACTGGATATGTTAATAGGAGAACTGCTTACAAAAAAGTAGAAGAATGGAATAATAGAGAGAAAGTACATAATTATTATATTAAAGAATTTGAGGTGATAGAATGACTGATAAGAATTTGATAGATTTGAATTATGATGAATTGCAATGTTTAAAATCTGCAATTCATCAAATGCACAAAGGAGCAATTAGGGATTTAGATAAAGAGAGCAGATTAAGGATTTGTAAAAGAGGATTTGAATTTATTAACGAAAAAACTGGAAAAACATTTCAAGTGACATTAGAGATAAAGGAGTTAAAAGAATGATTGAAAAACGATTTACAATTAAATCACAAGATGATTTGTTTGGAGTAGTGGATAATTATTCTCCCGATAAAATATGTGTTGTTAATGGTATTCGTACTGAAATCGAAACAAAGTGGTTATGTAATGTGTTGAATGATTTAAATGATGAAAATGAACAGTTAAAAGAAGATGCTAAACAAGTGTTATTTGTATTGGCTTGTTGTGATAAAGATTTTGGATTAAGTATTAATGAAGCGAAAGCAATTAAAAGATTAAATGAATGTGTTGATGGATGTTATAATACAGAGGGATTATTGAAATGACTGAAAAAAGATTTATTGTTGATAAAAGTGGAGATTTTACAGATACCAAAACTGGTAATTGTATAGTTGATTTTGGTTATTCTTTTAATGGAATGGACTGCAAATTGATTTTAGATTTGTTGAATAGTTTAAATGATGAGAATGAACAGTTGAAAAAAGAAAACAAAAAACTTCAAGATGAATATGATTTGTGGATATATAATAGTGTAGGTTGTGAATATGATTCCTTAAAAGAAGAGAATGAGCAGTTAAAACAATTCAAAGATAAAACATTTGATTTATTCGATAAAGAAATTATTCGATATGAAGAAGTGATTGAAGTATTGGGAAAACAAGTTTCAGATGGAGGAGCAATGAGATTTTACACAAAAATGCTAAAAATATTACGAAAGGAGTTACAAATGAATGACTGAAAAATGTTGTCCTGATTGTGAGTATATTAAAGTAATTATAAGTCAAATGGGGAATTATTACTGTCCTAAAAAAGAAGTATATATTGATTATGAGTTTTATTGTGATTGTGATGATTTTAAAAGAGGTAATGAAACATTATGGGAAAAAGAAAAGAAAGTGTGGTGAGGGTCATACTGAATATGAAGTAGGCGAAAGGGGTTTTTGAATGACTGAAAAAAGATTTGAATGTGATAAAGGAAGTCGGATAATAATTGATAATGAAACAAAATTACATTATATTATGACTTTGGATTGGGAATGCAGTTTAGTCACAAAACTATTGAACCATTTTGCAGAAGAGAATGAACAGTTAAAAAAAGAAAAGGACTATTATAAAAGAGAATTACAGAAAGAATTAGTATGTCAAGCAATCATTAATGGGAGGAGAAAAGAATGACTGAAAAGAAATATACAAATCAAGACATATGGAATATGGGAGCAGAAAATACTGCAAAACTACTAAACAAACTAACAAAAGAAAATCAAAAACTAAAAGATAATACAAACCAACAGTTACTGGACTTCCTATGGTATACTCCAACATTCATTCCTCCAACACCAATAGGATTACCATATGATAATATTTATCATAGAACTTCAAAACAGTTGGAAAACCATTTAAAAGACAATGGTTTTCCTGTAGATACTGTTTCAAGGTCAAGTGTAGGTGATTTAAGTTTTTATCATGTTGAATTTAATTTATCTGATGATGAATGGGAATATGAGAAAACAAATGATTTAAAAATAAGGAAATTATTAGGAATTAGAAATGTAGGGCTTGTTGATTTTCATAAGCAAAATGGAATGGTACATGAAGTTATACTTGTTAGTGAAAAAGAATTGAATGATAAATATTTGAAAGATGGGAATTTAGTGTTTAATAATGGTGATTTTGAATGACTGAAAAAAGATTGGGATGGTACGGTGGGAAAAATGAATAGTTTTGAACAAACGAAAAGGGTAAAAGAGAATTATGATATTGAAAATAAATATCATAAAACGAATAGTAAATTTTTTTCATTAAGTGATTTGAAGTTGTGTGATTGTTTTGATGGGATACGAATTCAATTGGATGATAAAATGATTGAAGGACAGATGTATGAGATATGTAGGATAACTAATGATGAAATTGTTTTAAACCGAGAAGTTTATCCATCACTTATTCTTAATCATGAGAGATATCAGAAAATTATTATCCCATTTGATAGTATTAAAACAATTACTTTTGATTATCATAGGGAAAAGGTAAATGATGAATTATGACTGAAAATAAACGATTTACTGTTAAACAAAGACAAGGTACAACAATTTACAGTATTATAGATTATTATGGAGAATTACCTTTAAGCGAAGGAATGTACTATAAGAACAATGCAGAAAAGTTATGCAGATGGTTGAATACTCAACATGAATCACTAAATGCTTTTTGTAAAGAGAATGAGCAGTTAAAATCTGAAATAAAAGATTTAAACGATATAGTTACAAGGTATGAAGAAAAGGAGTTAGAAGAATGACTGAAAAACTACATTGTGGTCAATGTAAACATTTTTATCATTTTTATTGTTCGTTAAGGAACATTCAAGTGAGTTATAGTGATAAAACTTGCCCACAATTCAAAGAGAAGTGGTATAATGACTGAAAAACTACCTGTTTGGAAAGGGAATATCTTGTATGTATGGTCAGAACATTATAATTCATATGTTGCAAATTATTCTATACCAATCCATCAAATTCTATGCTTTGGAAAAAGTGTTGAAGAATGGAAGAAAATGTTCTGTCTTGATAAATATAAGGTGATAGAATGACTGAAAAACAATACAGATTAAATAAATGGGGTACAAGGTTATTAAAAAATAATAGACCATTATTTGATTGGACTAATGAATCCGATGAGATTGTGGATATGTTGAATGAGTTAAACGATAAGAATGAGCAGTTAAAACAACGAATTAAAAGTAGATTACATTATTATCGTGAATTATGTAATGAATTTGATAAAGATGATGGATTTACTTATAATATCGTTAAAAGAATTGTTGAAGATTTGGAAGATATTTTAAAGTGATAAAATGGCTGAAAAAAGATTTACATTTACACAAGACACATTAGTAAAAGCAGATGTATTTGATGGGAGCGAATTTGTTTGTTGTACTTTATCTGTATGGGTAGAACAATTAGTTGATTTATTAAATCAATTAAATGATGAGAATGAGCAGTTGAAAAAATCTGTAAAAAGACAACAAAGTAGCAATAATGAATGTGCAAAATTAATAAAAGAACAACAAAAAGAAAATGAACAATTAAAACAACTTATTACAGAGTTACAAAATGAATTAAACAATTGTGAAGAAGATTATATTTTAGAGGAATACCTATGACTGAAAATAAACGATTTAAAAAAGGAGATTTTGTAGAAGATTGTCCGAGATTTATTCCTTTTGAAAGAGATGAGAATTATACTTTATTTGATATTGTTGATACTGAAAAATTAGATTATGTTGGTTTTATTAACCTATATACAAGCATAAATGATTGTAATAGAGATTACAACATAATGAATGTTATAGATTATCTTTTAAAGGAGTTGAAAGAATGACTTGTTTATATAGAAGATATAATTTATTTACTTTATTGTGGTGATTTGTAAATGGTTGATTGTCTTAATTGTAGATATATGGAAGTTCATCAAACAATACAGAAAAGTGGAAGACATAAAATTTATGGGAGGAAAAAATTTTTATGCACTAATGATAAAAGCAAATATGTAATGTTGTTTCGTGAAGATGGAGATATTTGTGATGAATGGGAGCATAAAAACTTTTTAATAAGATTTTTAGATAAGCATTTTGGAGAAAGGTGATGTGTAATGACTACAAATAAACGATTCAAAAATGTGGAAGAAAACTTGGAGTGGGGTACAGTACAATACTTCACATATCATGATGAAAAAATAACCGATAAAGAAATTGAAAAATTAGTCAATCATTTATTAAATCAGAATGAGCAGTTAAAAAAAGAATTAAAAGTTTATCATGAAGTTGCAAGTTGCGGTAACTGTAAATATCATAACTATGACTGGTATGATGATGGAGATGAATTTGAAGTTTGCGATAATGGAAATGATGTAACTGATGGAATTTGTAAAGATTGGATGGAATTATGACTGAAAATAAACGATTTAAATTAGGATATGTTTGTGGAGATTATGGGTTAATTGATAATGATGAATGGATTGATTTACATTCAATGTCTGAAAATTCTGAAAAGAATGTACAAATCTGTATAAACAAAATGAATGAGTTAGCAGATGAGAATGAGCAGTTAAAAAAAGAAAATAATATCTTAAAAGCATCAAATGGGGAATATGAAGATGCACTTGCAAGATTAGAAGAAGAAAATGAGCAGTTAAAACATCGTATTAAGAAGTTGCAAAATGATTTAAACAATTATTCAGAAATTTTTAACGAATTAAATGGTCTTATAGATGAGAATGAGCAGTTAAAACAAGAGATTGAAACATTACATGAACAATTAACACATATTGATGGAGGTATGTTTGAATGACAAGTAAACAATGTAATTCATGCAAACACCATATTCATGTTAAAGAATTAACAGAAGGATGTTTCTATGTTACAACTAAATTCATGAATAAGCGAAATTGTGATTTATATGAAAATGGGGAAATAAATCAAGCACATAAGGAATATTTTAAAAAAGTGGGGAAAGAATATCCTTTTACAGAAATAAGGTGAGAATAAAATGACTGAAAAACGATTTACATTAACTTTTGATGATAAAATAGTTGATAACTTAACTGGAATTATACACGAGGTTCATAGTGGATATGATGTTGCTATGGATTTAAGTGGATTGTTGAATGATTTAAATGATGATAATGAGCAGTTAAAATCAATAATAAAAGAAGTTACTGAATTATTATCTGATGAAGTTGATTTATTCTCCGATAAAGCAACAGAACATGACCTTAATGCTTATATGGAATTAAATGAATTTGACAATAAAGATGCTTTTTATATGGCAACCGCTACAAAGAAAGCAATACGAATGTTAAAGGAGTTGCAAGAATGAGAAAAGGCGATTTAATTACTTTATTAAACAGTAACTTCACAGATGATGCAGAAATACGAATTGCAGAAAATCCTAAATGTTTAATGGTTGTTGAAGGATATATGGCAACTATGATAAATTTAGAAAAAGAATGGGAAACTGATGGGGAGTTAGAATGACTGAAAAACGATTAGAATTACCTACTGGAATTCTTATAATTTTAGATAAAAAATTAGAATCTACACAAATGAGAGAAAAAGGTTTCATTAATGGAATAGGTAGGAAGATTGTTACAGAATGTCATGTTGGAGAGGAAGTTTTTAGTAGATTAATAGAAGAATATGGGGATTTAGAATGAGTGAAAAACGATTTACTGTTGAAGATGATGATGCAGAAATATGGGAGGATGACTACTTCCTTGCAGTAGCATGCAACCGTACTAATACAAAGAATATTGCTAAAAAATTAAACAAACTTGCATATGGGAATAAACAGTTAAAAAAACAATTAAGTGATGATTTTAATCAATTAAATTGTATAACTGTGCAGAAAAGTATTATTTCTGATTTAAAAAAAGAGAATGATGAGTTAAAAAAAGAGAATGATGAGTTAAAAACAGAATTATTTGAAGTAAGTAAAGAACTTTTATGGACAACAAGTGATGAAGTCGATAGAGTATTATGCTATGAAGATGAAGTTGAAGAATTGAGAAAGGAGATATTTAAATGACTGGTAAATCTTGTTTCAATTGTAAACACTTTGAAATAAGAGATAATTTCTTTACAAGCACTGGTCAGAAAGGATTTATAACCGATTTAAAAAAATGTGGGTGGGAATATATGGTTTATAAGGATACAAAAGAAAATAGGAAATTTTTCAGTAATATCTACTGCAATACATGGGAGCTGAAACAATGACTGAAAAACGATTTGTTAAATACGATGGAAACAAGATTGTTGATTTAAAATATGAGGTTGCTTGGAGAATAGGTATAGGGGATGTTGATTTATTACTTAAAATATTAAACAATGAAAAGGACATTGATGAACCGATAAAAAGAGAGGGATAGGATTGAATAAACGATTTTGGTGGAATTGTAAACCATCTTGAAACAGACAGAAATCTTAGTGTAGCATTTTGTAGCAAAAATAATGATTTTTGTAGTAAAGGAAAATGTAATGAGATTACTACCGACAAGAAAAGACAATGGTATCTTGAAGAAAATGAAAGGTTAAAACAATCCCATAATGAAGTAATTGAGCTTCTGCTTGATGGGATTGTTGAAATGCACGATGGAAAAAGAGAGTATGCAGAAACACTATTTAATAAAGCGGATTAAATTATTGAAAGGGGATATTTTTGAATGAATGAAATTTCAATTGACATTACAAAACTCAGCATTAAACCATACAATTGCACATATTATTGTCCTCGGACATTATTATCAAAAAGTAATTGCATCGGATATTGTCAAATGGGAAATAATGATGTAAAATATTGTAAAGGTTCTTATTGTGAAGAATATGAGAAGAAGGAGGATTTTGAATGACTGAAAGAAGATTTATTTATACATTTAAGAAGAATGGTACGATGGTTATTATTGATAAAAAAGATAATGTTTTAATTCGTGATAAATATCGTGCTTGTGATTATTTAAATAGGTTAAACAATGAGAATGAGCAGTTAAAAGAAGATTTAGATTATTATAAAAAAAGAATAAAAGAATTAGAAATTGAAAATCAAAGACAATCTGATGCAATTGATGGATTACAAGGATTTATAACCCATTACGATTGGAGGATTTAGAATGACTGAAAAACAGTTTATATATAACAGGTGTGAAGATGGATTTTATGATATAATTGATATAAAAAACCATCATGCTTATCCAATAGGTAATATGGAAATATTTATTATTGGAATTGTTGAATTATTAAATAATTTAGCAGAAAAAAATAAAAACTTGAAAAAAAAGAATGAGCAGTTAAAACAATTACTGTTACAATTCTATACAGAAGATGAAATTAATGCAGAGATGATTTGAATGATTTTGAAAGTTCTGATGAAATGGAGAAAATGGATTAAGATTATGAGATACTGTTTAACAGTAAAAAATCTTATTTATGATTTTTTAGGGTGTTAAAATTGAATTTTTGGTGGAAATGTATTTATCTTCAATATCATAATCATTTACCTTTGTGTATGAATCCTAATTTGTATATGACTAAGCGTAGGCGTGATTGTTTGATGAGTGATTGTGATTGTATGGTTTTTGAAGGTGAGCATAAAAGTATTATGAGGTGATTAGAATGACTGAAAAAAATGTTTCAAATGAAAAAATGACCGAAAAAAAATTTGTTGCAATGTATGTTGTTGATGGAGAGATGGCAATTGTTGATACTCACACTACAACTGCTTACTATACCATTGGTGAAATTGAAAAGTTATTGAATGAACAACAAGAAATTATTGTTAAACAAGCCCAAAAGTTAATAGAATTAGACAGATGGTAAAAAAGGGAGTTATGAAAATATGATGGAAAAGACAAAGTTAATTTTCAAAGATGATGTGATAAACGGATATAAACATTATATTAATTTTAAAAGAGATTTTAGTGGAGCATTAGCAGTATTTGAAAAATATATTTTACCAGCTTATGCGGATATTGGTATCGATGCAAATAATGACTGGTTAATATTAACTCTTCAATATGATACTGAAATGGAAGATTATCTTGAAATATTAAAGCAAGATTGGAATTATTTAACTGAATTTTTGAATAATGAAGGTATCCAATTTTCATATCCATCAATGTATGATGATTGGAGCATGGTGATTCCAATTGATGATTTTGTTGAATGGGTGCTAAAAAATGACTGAACTATACGGTAAACAATACTACTCTAATCTCATTACAGATAACATACAAGTACATTTAGTTAGAGTATTACTGCGACAAGATATGAATAATCAAATATGGAAAACAATTTCATCAAAAATATCAGTAAAACCCACTTATAATAAAGAATGGATTACAAAAGAATTGGATTTAGATGACGATGAGATTACAGTTACAATAACTACCAAAAAAGGTAAAAAAATCGAGTTTACTAAAAAATTAGAAATATATACTCCTACTGATGAAGAGTTAAACGAATGGGATAATACTCATGATAAGAAATTTGTTAGTCGAATGAGATGTCCTCCTGCCGATGAGGTTGGTGGGAATACTGGGGTATTAAGGTGATTGTGAATGACTGAAAAACGATTTAAGCTTGTATATATTGATGATGATGATGAATGGAGTTTATATGATTCTGTTGAGGGAAAATATTATAATATAGACCTTACAATGTATCAAAAGGAGATAGAAAGGTTAGAGAGAAATCATAAAAACTTACATGAAAAATATGAAGAAATAGAAAGGAAATACAAAGAGTATTATCGTAAATATACTCAAATAAAGAATAATATCAATAGTGCGAAACGAATTTATTTAAATTTGAAGGAGTGCTTTGAGAATGGCTAAACGATTTAAAATTACTCAAAAGGGAGATTTGTTTACAGTTAGAGATGTTGTTGAAAATAAACCTATGGGAGTATTTGAGTTTAAAGAAAATGAATTTCCAATATATGCTTGTTTTCATCGTATAATAGACTTGTTGAATGAGTTAAACGATGAGAATGAGCAGTTAGAAGAAGGATGGAAAAGATGTAGAGATTGGCTAAATTCTGATAAATATGATTATGAATTGACATTGGCATTTATCAAAAACAAAGGATATTCATTAAAAGATGTGCTTGAATATGAAAAGGAGTTGAAGATGAATGACTGAATTTTTAGTATCTTTTGAGTTATGGACAATTTTATATATTCTTATTCTTGTTCCACTTTGTACTTTTTTAATTGTTTTTGCTTATAGAATTGCAAAAAGTTTAGAAATAGGATTACTGGAACGATGGAATCGTAGAATTGTTAATCAAAATAAAAAAGTGATTATGGAAAATATTAAAGTTTCAAATGAATTGATTGATATGCAGTATCAATTAAGAAAAGAATTAGAACTGACTAAAAAGGATTTAAAAAAATACGAAAGATGAAATTCAAACAGAATTGATGTAAAATAGGAGTTGCAAATGAAATGGTTGAAAAACGATTTGAATATAATGTGAATAAGAACAGTATTGAATATGATGGGAAACATTTCACATACTGCAATGTGGAACAGTCAAAGATTGCAAAGAAGTTGAATGAGTTGCACGAAGAAAACAAGGAACTCAAACAATTCAAAAAATCAGTATTTGCTTTGATAAATGAGAAAATAACATTTGTAAATGAATGTGAGAAGAATCATAACGATATTGGAATACCTCATGAATACTATCGTGGAGCAGATGAAATATTGAATTTATTAAAAAAGGAGTTAGTGGAATGACTGAAAAACGATTTAAAGAACAAAATCTTGAAAATCATTTGAATAGAATATATGATACTACAAAAGGGGGAGTTGTTTTTGATGAAGATATTGTTGATTTGTTGAATGAGTTACACGAAGAAAATCAAACATTAAAAAATAAGTATGAGAAATTACGAAGGACTGGTGCAAGTCTTGGAGTAGAAAATGATGGATTAATATCTGAAAATTATGAGTTACAAAAAGAGAATGATGAATTAAAAAAAGAGATTACTTCATTAAAAGTTGAATTAGATACACATAAACACCCATTATGGAGTACAAGAGAATCTGAAAGAATAGTTAATGAACTCAAACAAGAAAATGAGAAGTTAAAACAACAATTAACTCATTGTAGAAAACTGTTAAATGATGATTTAGATATTGCATTAGAGTTTATTAAACATAAAGGATATTCATTACAAGATTTAAAAGATTACGAAAAGGCGATGCAGAATGACTGAAAATAAACGATTTGGTTTTGAAATGGATAAAAACTGTTATAAATGTATTGTAGATATTCGTGATAAAAAATTGTATACTGATAAAAAACAAGTTGTTGGTTTGTTAAATCAGTTAAATGATGAGAATGAGCAGTTAAAGACAATACGAAGCGATTTAATCTTTGAATTAGATATATTAATGCAAAACTGGGAAGCACTTGATAAAGAGAAAGATGAGCAACTTGATAAACAAAATCACACATTAAAAAAAATAAAAGGAGAAAATGAGCAGTTAAAACATAATAATAAAATGTTATCAATGAAAATGAGCGAAGTATATACTAAATATTGTTTATTAAATGAATTTAGTGATGATACAAATCCGAATGATGCAGTTAAAAGAATTTTATCTGAATTAATGCAAATAACAAAAGAATATAGGTGATGATTTGAATGGCTGAAAAACGATTTAAAGTTACAAATATTTCCTCAAATGGTATGACAGGATTATTTTGGTTAGGAAAAGATAAGTTATCAGTATATGATGTGGTAAAGTTATTAAATGAATTATTTGAAGATGTAAAAAGATTGGAAGAAGAGAATGAGCAGTTAAAAAATCAGAATGAATTATTATCTGATGAATTAGAGCAATGTAAAGCAGTAATTGATTACCGATGGAGCGAATACTTAAAGAAAAAAGAGGAGCAAGAGAATGACTGAGAATAAACGATTTACTGTAAAACAATTAATCAAATATCTTGCAGATTTCAATCCTAATGCAGTGATAATGAATAATATTAATCCAAGTTGGTTTACTGGAATGGGAGAAGAACAAATAAGAAATATTGAAAATGAAAAATTGAATGCCTCAAAAGTATGGTTATTTGATGATGATGAAGAGAGGTTTTGAAAATGACTGAAAAAAGATGTACCGATTGTAAACATACAAAAGGAATAGGATATGATTTTTGGTGTGGTGAGGGTCATACTGAATATGAAGTTTTCGGAGCAGAAACAAACTGTCCGTATTATGAATACCATGATTGGAGTAAAGACACTCCAAGTAGAACTGAAAAACAATTATATGAGGTAATCAACAAAGAAGAACCACGAGGACAATCAGTAACTTATAAAGACATTCCTTGTACTACAAGAACTTGTGTTACACGATTAAATAAATTAACAGAAGAAAATGAACAATTACAAAAGAGAATAATGATATTACAAGATAAACTAAAAGGACTGATGAAATGACTGAAAAACGATTAAAATTATCTGATATTTTTGATGTTGAAATTGTATTACACGATGGGAAATTTTTTTATGAATTGGAATTTGAGGATTATGTTCTTGAACAACCATCTGATTTTCCAGTTAAAGCAGTATTGAAAAAAGGTAAATTTATAACAAAAAAAGAGGCATTATATGACTGAAAAACGATTTACTTGGAATAGTAAAGAAGTAGTGATTGATGATAATGTTACTGGAAATCAATTAGAAGTGATGGATATTACTGAAATTGATGTACTTATTGATTTGTTGAATGAGTTAAATGATGAGAATAAGCAATTACGGAACGAAAAAGAACGATATAAAAGATTAAGTGAAATTAGACAACAACAAATAGATAATCGTATTCTTACAATTAAAGAATTTATAGATGATTGTTCTGACAATAAAGTTAGAAGTGCATTAAAAGAGTTATTTTATTCAGAAGTAAATGAATATGATTTATCTTCGGAAAATAGAAAATTACTTAATGAGAATGAGCAGTTAAAAAAAGAATTAAAATCTTTTAAACCAATTATTTTTGAGAGTGATGGGAAACCAGTTACATTATACAAAAAAGGTGATGTGGAATGACTGAAAAAAGATTTATATATTGTTTTGAAGGGATTGAAGATAAATGGGAAACTGTGGAGGAATATAAATATACTCCTTGTACCAAAGATGGTTTTCAAGATTTATGTTATATGTTGAATGAGTTAAACGATGAGAATGAACAGTTAAAACAAACTATATCTGATTGGATGGGTTCTTATGATGGATTGTATGAAGATGTAAAAAGATTAGAAAAAGAGAATGAGAATTTTAAAAAAGCATTACGGATTGTATATTCAACAAAATTAACTGAACCTACCAAACATACTATTGAACAAATAGCAAAGCATTGCAGGGTTGATTTAGAATGACTAATTTAGAAATGGATAGAAATGGTTATTATGTGTGCAATGGAGTTTCTTGTCCGAAATGTAAAGCACGATTAGAAGAGTGTAGAGAAGTAGCATATGCTAATGGTGAAGTGTATAAAGAATTTGATTGTGTTGAATGTGATTTTACTGGGAGATTAAGAAAAGGTAATCTTTACATTGACTTATGATGGTGATGGAATGGCTGAAAGATGGATTGGTGCAATAGAAACTTTTAATAAAAATCATCAAGATGTTGAAATTTGTTTGCCTGATGGGAAAATTATTTTTGATTGGGATAATATTGAGAGTTATTTTAAATTAAAACAATTGATTTTTAATTTTGCTAAAAATGAATATGGGGAAAAAATTCGGCAAGATGACCCAGAAGAATGGATGTTGATAGGTGAATAAAATGACTGAAAATAAACGATTTATAGTTAAGGATATATGGATTAAAGATAATTGTATTGGGACATTGTTGAATATTGATTTTAACACTATTACTGATGCTAATTTATGTTGTGGTCTATTAAATCAGATTGAAAAAGAAAAGAGGAATAATGGTAAACTTGCAAGTAAATTATTAGAAAAGAATGAACAGTTAAAATCCGAAATTGAAAAATTATCTTATACTAATGAAGATTTACTTGAAGAAAAAAGAATTTGGAAACAAATGTCAGATGAATACACAAAATTATCTGATGATATTGAACAGTTAAAAAAAGAATTGAATATATATACAAGGATAGCAACTTGTAGTAATTGTAAATATCAAGATTATGACTGGTTTGAAGATGGTGATGAATTTGAAATTTGTAAAAAAGGAAATAATAATCAACAAATAGAATATCATATTTGCAAAGAATGGGAGGAATTTTGAAAATGACTGAAAATAATAAACGATTATGGTATATCATGTGTTATTGTAATGATAAAATTGAAGCAGAAAATAAAGATGAAGCATATACAATATTCTGTAAAAAACACAATTTTAAAGAAGAAAATGCACAATTTGTAAGTTATAGTAGAGTAAAGGTGGATTAAATGACTGAAAAACGATATTATGAGAAAGAATACGGTGAAGAATATTATATTTTTGACTCTGAAATTTTAACTGAAAAAGACTTTGATGAAAAAATAGAATATGAAGGATATAAAACATTTGAAGATAGTTTAACTGGTGAAGAAATTGTTGATTTATTAAATAATAATGAAAAATTAAACCGAACAATACAAGAATTATACCAATTCCGATTATTATATAATGCACATTTATTCAATGAATGGGCAGAAAATGGGAAATATGAAGTTTATAAATCAAGGAAACATGATAATGGTGAAGAATGTTTTGATGGTGAATGGTTCATAGTTATAGCAATATTACCAACTGGACAAATAAGCAACCATTACCATATAAAAGATTGGGATTTATTCAAAATACCATCACTTGATAAAGTTAAAGATAAATTTGATGGTCATACATCAACTGATGTGTTGGATAGATTAAAAAATCTATTATAAAATAATGGAGGTTAAATATTTATGAAGAAAAAAATAATTAAAAAAATGGAAGATGAATATGGAACATATTGTCCACAATGGGGACATTATGAATTAGTATCTGAACCTTTTGAAAGGAGTATTGTGGTTAATAAAAATAAGAAACTAACAAGAGAAGAAATATTAGAACAGATATATGAGCATATAAATGATGATATTATTGATGATGAAACTGCATTTTTAAGACACTTAATAATGAAATGGACTGGAAAACAATTTAAATGTAATGATTATGGTTTAAACTGTTTAAAATGCCCATATTGGAATCATTATACAAATTACTGTACAAAATATAAAATATATAGTGAAACTCATGAATGATAAAAAAATTGAAGTGGGAAATAAAACAAAACATTAATAAGAGTATTCAAAAAAAAAGAATTATTTGTGAAAAAGGAGATGGATGAAAATGTTGAAAAAACTGTATAGAATTAATAAAGATTATAAACAATTAAAAAAACAATTAAATGAACAAACATCAAAATCAGAAAATAATAATAAAACAGAAAAAATAAACATAACCCATAAGGAATTAGAATACATCATACAGACTTTTAGAGATTTACATAATTTATCCTACTCCGAAACATTATTAATCAAAGACTTCTGCAACAACCTAAAAGAAGATAAAAATACATTATTCCTCATACAAGAAGAAAAATGATTAAACCTCTATATTAATAAAAGTACAAATAATAATTTTTATTAATAAAATAAAAAAAAACACATACATATAAAAAAAATATATAAAATCGATGGACATACATCCAAAACTGATGTGTTGGATAGATTGAAAAATTCATTTATAAGTAATGGATGTTAATATTTATGAATAAAAAAAAATAATTAAAAAAATGGAAGATAAATATGGAACATATCATCCACCCAATGGGAGTTACAATTATGAGATTTAAATTAAAGAATCATGAATTGATGGATTTGAAAACTGGTAAAATTTATATTAATAAAGATGAAGCAATGATAAATACGATAAATTTAATAGTTGATGAACTTGATAAACTGAATAAGGATAATAAAGAGTTAATGGGGTTAATAAATGATTTGTCGGAGGATTGTAGTCGACATTTAAATGATATTGATGAAAAAATTAATAATATTGATAAAAGATGGGTGAATGTGAATGACTGAATTAACTGATAAAGAAAAAGCATTATTGATTTTGGAAAAATCAAGTGAAGAATTTACTAAATGTACAACAGAAATTAGAAAATTACAAGAATCATTATATGCTTTGAATTGTGCATTTGAAAATACAAGTAGACTACTTAATAGATACTTTAACGAAGAGGAAAACGGAGGCAATATTCATAAAAACTGTGAATGGTATAATCCTGAAAAAGATTATTGTAGTAATTATATGATGGGAAAGTATACTGGTTTGGCTTTTAATGTTTCAAAAAATAAGGAATGTATTAAGGATTTGGTGGATGAATGACTGAAAAACGATTTTTTATTTTGAAAGATGAAAAATTTAAAGATGTTTTACCATGTATAAGGGATAGAAATTCAAAAATAGATGATATTTATGGACATTATAAGTATGATGACATCGAACAAATATGTTTATTCTTAAATGAGCAAAATGATGAAATTGAAATGTTAAAATCTATTAAAAAAATTATACAAAATTATAATACTAATGAATATAAGCATTCATCAGATGCTTTAACAGATATTATGGACATACTTGAAAAATAAATATCTAACTTTAAGGAGTGGTTTTTATGACTGAATTAACTGATAAAGAAAAAGCATTACTCATATTAGAAAAAGCAAAAAATGCTTTCAATGAATGTGGTAAACAAGTAAGGGAAACTCAAACTGCTTTTAGGGGGGAATTAACATCAGCAGTTGAAACTGCAAATGATAATCTTAAAAGAGTCTTGAATGAAGAGGAAAATAATGGTAATATTCATAAAGATTGTAGATGGTATAATCCGAATAAGGATTCTTGTAGTAATTATATGATGGGGAAATATACTGGTTTGGCTTTTGAAGTAAGTAGACATGATAAATGTATTAAGGATTTGGTGAATGAATGACTGAAAAAAGATTTACAATAGTTAATATGGGATTGAATGGACAATATATAAAAGAAAATGGAAAAATAATAACAATAGAAAGAGTTGTCGATTTATTAAATGAGAACGAGCAGTTAAAGGATTTCATACGAAAAGAATTTCCCAAAAATATCATATAAACATATCCATTAGGAGGTTTTTGAATGAATATGGAAAAAATGACTCTTGAAGAAAAACTTGAATATTACCAAAGACAAACTCATCAACTTAAAAAAAGAAGAGATGATGCTAATGATAAAATAGAATATTTAAATAGTTATATTAAAGAATTACATCAAGAGATTAATAATTTAAAATCTGAAAAACGATTTAAACAAGTTGTTGATGGTGTTAAAGACACAAGAACTGGTAGGACTTTAACACACCCGTTAGACTTTACTTTGAAATTGAATGAACTTAATACCTTATATGATTATGTTTTTGATAGGAACGAAGAACTTGAAAAAAAGAATGAACAATTAAAACAACAATTATCAGATATTAAGGGACAATTAGTAATGTTGGATAACTGTGACAATTGGGATTATGACCGAATGAAACATACTGTAAGAGAGATTGCAGAAATAATTGGTTATAATGGAACAATAAACCCTAAAATGTGATGTGCAATGACCGATGAAGATTGTGATAAAATTATAGAATTATGTTGGTGGCATTTAGGAACTTGTGAATTAGCAGATTGTATTATAGATTCTTGTGATATAATGTGTGGTGATATGGAATGATTGTTGATGGTATAAGTCTAATAATGGGGGGAATCTTTGGTTTCATAATAGGCATAGCATTAGTAAAAGACAAATATAGGAAAGAATGTCATAGATTAGAAGAAAATATTATCAGATTACAATATGATGCCCAAATAACTAAATACAAAAATCAGAGGTGATGAGGAATGACTTGTCAATTTGAAGATAGTACAATGATTGATACTCATTGTAAAATCAAAATATGGAATGATGGATTTGAGGACACTTACTGTCAAACTGGTTGTCCTTTAAAAGAGTTAAAAGGGGATGTGGAATGACTGGAATTGATGATTTAATTATATGCCCACGATGCTTAAAACCTATGGGGGAAGAAGTGGATACAATGGTTTGTCAATATTGTGAGTATAATGAAAAAGAAAACAATGAACTTGAAAAAGGAAAGAAATTTGATAAGGAATTGGATTAAATGAGCAGTTTAACAGATATTTATGTAATTCATCAAATAACTGGATTACCGTACACAAGCATAATAACTATAAGCATTATTGGATTTATAATACTATGCCCAATAGTGATTTTTTTAGTGAAGAAGAATGGAGAATTATTATGACTACGAATAAACGATTTACTGTTAAACAAAGGCAAGGTACAACAATTTACAGTATTATAGATTATTATGGAGAATTACCTTTAAGTGAAGGAATGTACTATAAAAGCAATGCGAATAAACTATGTGAATGGTTAAATACTCAACACGAATTGTTAAATACTTTGTATAATGAGAATGATGAGTTAAAAGCAAGTAATGAAGGTCTTTTAAAAGATTTGTATGATAGGTTTAAACTTATCAAATCAGTAGAAAAAGAAAATCAACAATTAGTTAAAATGCTTGACAATGTAACGAATTATATACAAAGAGAACATAAAGAAATTCCAATTGATGATTTTGTGGAATGGTGGAATAATATAGCAACAGAAGGATTAGAAGATGATAATAGTGTTAATGAAAATAAGATTAGAAAAAGAAAAGTTAAAGCAGATGGTAAGGTGGATTATGTAGGTATTTCAAAGGAGGATTTAGAATGACTGAAAAATATTACTTAGTAGTAGAAATAAGTGGAAGTTTAGCCAAAATGTACGACAATATAAGTGAAGAAAATATAATGGATGTTAATGAAACCGTAAATAAATTAAACGAACTAACCCAAGAAAATCAAATTCTTAAAACAGAAAATATCCTATTGAAAAAAGAATTGAAAAAAATGACTGAAAAACATTCCTAACACTATTAATCAAACATAACCAATATAAATACATTAATAAATAAAATATAATACAAAAAAAATAATAATAATATAAAAAAAATAAAAAACAAAAACACAAAAATAAATAAACACATTTAAATAATATCAAAAGAATAAAGTAAAAAATATATTACAAAATGATACAGCACGAACTCACACAGACATCAGTCAAAAAAACACGAAAATGTCTGTATGGGTGTATTTTGTGATTTAAAGGATTTTAAGGAGGTTTTGAGTTTATGAGTAAGAAAAATTTTAGGAAGAATAAGAAGAATTGTGATAAGTTGTTGTCTAAGAGGGAAATTTCTAAGTTTGAGAGGTTGTGTAGTAAGGTTGATTGGTGTGATGAGGATAGTGTTTTTGAGTTTGGTGTTGAGTTGGGTAGGTGGTCTGTTAGGTTGAGGGGTTTGGTTTTGGAGAAGAGTTTGGAGGGTGATGAGTAAGTGGTTGTTTAGTTGTTTTTGTGGTTGTTTATTTTTGTGTTTTTGTGTTTTGTTTGTTGTTTGGTTGTTGGGTTTGTTGTTTTTTTTGGGGTTTGTTGGTTTTTTTGTTTTTGTGTTTTGTTTTGGTGTAGGTGTGTTTGTTGTTTTTTGGTGTTTTGTGTGGTGGTATTTAAATGTTTTGGAAAGGTTTATATAGTATGAGTTTTATATATTATTATATGTTTTTTTTAAATAATTTTGATTTGAGGTGTATTTTTTTATGAGTGATGAGATTAATGATTTTAAGTTGAGGAAGTTGGATTTGGATGATGTTGATGGTAATGTTAATGTTTTTAATAAGGCTCAATGGTATCGTTTGATGAAGTGGAAGGATAAGGTTGAGGAGAGTTCTGGTAATCGTAATGTTGATTATGCTTTGGATTTGGTTAATTCTTTTTCTGTTAAGTTGGGTTTGGATGGTGTTGTTAGGCGTAGGATTTATTCTGTTTATAGTGGTAGTGTTGATGCTGGTGTGTTGACTGGTAGGAGTATTGAGGGTGTTGTTGGTGCTTCTGTGTATGTTGGTCTTCGTTTGGAGGGTGTTGTTCGTACTGCTGAGGAGGTTTCTGAGGTTTGTAAGGTTTCTTATAAGGATTTGCTTCGTACTTCTAAGTTGATTTGTAAGAAGTTGGGTGTTCGTTTGCCTTTGTTATCTCCGAAGGATTTTGTTCCTCGTTTTTGTGATAGTTTGGGTATTGTTGATGATGATGTTGTTTTGAAGGCTTATGAGTTGTTGGATGATTGTGAGGTTGTGGGGTTGTGTAATGGTCCTGCTCCTAATAGTTTGGCGGCTTCTTGTTTGTATTTGGCTTGTCTTGGTTGTGGTGTTCGTAAGACTCAGCGTGATGTTGGGGAGGTTTGTGGTGTTAGTGAGGTTACTATTAGGAATAATCTTCGTAAGATTCGTAAGACTTTGGAGTTAGATTATTAGGAGGGTTGTTTTTTTAAACTTTTCTATTTTTTTTTATGATTATTATTCTTTTTTTTGTGGGGGATTATAGTATGAAGATGGTTTTTTTTGATACTGAAACTACTGGTTTGGATAGTGTTGAGGATAGGATTATTGAGTTGGCTTTTGTGGTTGTTGAGGATGGTGTGGTTGTTAGGAAGTATGATGAGTTTGTTGATGTTGGTGTTTCTTTGTCTGATGATGTTGTGGATTTGACGGGGATTACTGATGAGTTGTTGTCTGCTGAGGGTGTTAGTGAGAAGTCTGTTGCTGATGATTTGATGGGTTGTTTGGATAAGGGTGTTGTTATGATTGCTCATAATTGTCAGTTTGATTTGAATTTTATTTTTCAGTTGTTGGTTAGGTATTATTCTGAGGATGTTGTTCTTGATTTGTTTGGGGATATGTTTTGGTTGGATACTTTGACTGTGTTTAAGGATAGGAAGGGTTATCCTCATAAGTTGGAGGATATGGTTAGGTATTATGGTATTGAGTGGGGTAGTTTTCATCGTGCTATTGATGATACTTTGGTTTTGTGTGAGTGTGTTAAGGCTTTGAATCGTGAGAGGAATGATTTGGTGGCTTATTTTAATGTGTTTGGTTTTAATCCGAAGTGGGGTGTTAGTGGTATTGAGTTTGATTTTATTCGGTATGTACCTCAGTCTTTTAGTAAGAGTATGGTTGGGAAGGATTTTATTTTGCCTTTGTTATGAATGTTTTTTATTTATTTTTATATATTGGGGGGGGGGTTAATTGTCGACTTTTTGTCGACGGTTGACTCATTATTTTTTTTTTTGATAGGTTGGTAGAGTGGTTTAATGTGGGAGGGGGTTTGTAAAACTCTTTTTCATGAGGTTGATTTTTCCATTTGTCTTTAATTTTTATGTGTTTGTTTAGTTTTTTTGGTTTTTGTTTGAACGGTTTTTTTGTTTTTGTTGGGGTTTTGTTTTTTGTGGTTGAACATTTTTATAGTGTTGTTTGTTTTTTGTTGAACGGTTGTGTTTTACTGTTAGTGTTTTTTTTTAGTTTATTTTTTATTGTGGTGTATGTGGGATAGATATGTTTATATAGTATGGTGTTTATATATATTATACATCAACCAATGAAAAAGGAGGTAAATAATACATGAAAATTTTAGGATATACACAATGGCATAAATTAATATTGGATGTGTGGTTTGTGATTAGTTGTTTTATAATTATAATATTTGCATTATTTTTAAAATAGTTAACTTTATATACTATGAAGTATAATATAGTATTGTTCATATAAATATCCTACTATTTTTTTACAATATGAACAATATGGTGAGGTTGTGTCAGATACACTCCCACCCAAAATGGGTTATCTCCTTAGTGGTGTTTGGAGAACAGGAGTGTATCTCTACTTGTTTTAAAAACAATAGTAAAAATTATATACTATGAAAATCTATATAAATAATTGTTCATATTATATCACATACTACTTTTCGTTCATAATATGAACATCAAAAAAAAATAATGGTGGTTAAAAAAAAGAGTAAACTCCCACCCAAAATGGGTTATCTTCTTAGTGGTGTTTGGAGAACAGGAGTCTACTCACTTATTCTCAAAATAAAACAACACAAAACCATAACAACACAAGACAATACTAAAAATAATAACACCACCAATCAATAATATTGACTCATCATCAAAAACCAATAAAAAAATCTATGAACATATACATATTCATTAAAAATATATGTGACCCAAATATATTACAAACATAGTAAAACATTTAAATACTATAAACTACATAAAACATAAACATACAAGTATTAGCCATTTTACTTGTATTAAACAAAAACATTTTTGACAAAAAAATATAAGGAAATAATCTGTTAATAACATGAGTTTATTTCTCCTTGATTTGGTATTATCTAATAAAAAAAAACATTTGGAAGGGGCTTTTCTCTATTTTCCTCCCTTCCAAAAAAAAACATTTTACATCTACTAAAAAGAATATTTATGGAATGGAAAAACTATTTTCTCTTCTATTTTTTTCCATATCCATTCCAAAAATTGAAAACCTAAAAGAAAAACAGCGTAAAAAAAAAGGAGATTTTATAAATGATAAAACATACAAAAGAAGAATATTATAACATGAACAAAAAACAACTACAAGAAAAAAGAATGAATAGTAGAGGACAAGAAAAAGTATTACTAAACCTAATTTTAACAGAAGAATGAAAATTAAAAAAATAGAATAATTTAAATACTATAACCTACTATACATTATAAATAGGAAAGAAAATTTCCTAAAATTTTATTCAAATAAAAAAAAAATACTACAAAGAATGATGACTATTAAAAAAAAGGAGTTTTTTTATTAAAAAAAAACAATAGAATAAGATTTTTTTTTATAAAATCATTGGGAATCATATCAAAAAAATGTATATAACCAATTATATTTTAAAATTATACTTCCCTTAAAAAAAATTCTTACTCATCTATTGCTTCACTTTTTTTTCTTAAAAAAACCCCTCTTTTTTTAGAGTCCACCTAAAAAATCATTCAATTACTTCTTTTTCAAAACAATGTACATTAAATCTCCATTCAACTACATAGGTGGGAAATACAAACTATTACCACAAATAGTACCATTATTCCCCAAAAATATTAATACATTCATAGACATATTCGGTGGAGGATTCAATGTAGGAATCAACACACCATCTGAAAAAATAATATACAATGACCAAATAACCCCATTAACAATATTATTCCAATACTTCAAAAACCATAATATAAAAGACATTATAAACTACATACATTATACAATAAAAGAAAATCAATTAAACAAAAAAGATAAGACAACCTTTAATAATTTTCGAGAAAAATATAATAAAGGAACAAAACACCCATTAGACTTATACATATTAATGTGTTTCAGTTACAACTACCAACTAAGATACAATAACAACATGGAATACAATAGTAGCCACGGAACTAATAGAAGCAGTTACACAAAAGTAATGGAAAACAGATTAATAAAATTCGTCCAAAAATTACACACAATAAATGTTGAATTCACATCAATAGACTTCAAAGACTACAATTACAATACATTAACCCATAATGATTTCATATTCTTTGACCCACCATATATCCTATCAACTGGAAACTACAATGATGGAAATCGAGGATTTAAAAACTGGACAATATACAATGAAAAACAATTATACAAAATAATCAAAAAATTAGACAACAAAAACATAAAATTCGGTTTAACTAATCTTTACTACCACAAAGGCAAAACAAATAAATATTTATCAAAATTCATAAACAATAACAATTATAAAATAATAGATTTAAACACAACTTACAATAATAGTAGTTACAATACAAAAAACACACAAAACAATATAACAAAAGAGGTGTACATAACCAATGCACAAGATAAACCTAATACATGGTAATTGTATTCATGAAATGACAAAACTAATAAAACAAAATGTTAAGGTTGATTTGGTAGTTACAAGTCCACCATATGATTCTCTTAGGAATTATAATGAATCATTAACATGGGATTTTGAAGTATTTAAAGAAGTTGCAACTAAATTATATGGTATTCTTAAAGATGGTGGTGTAATTGTATGGGTTGTTAATGATAAAACAGATAAAGGAAGTAAAACATTAACATCTTTTAAACAAGCATTATTTTTTAAGGAAATAGGATTGAACATACATGATGTAATGATATTTGCTAAAAAAAATCCAGTACCTCAAATATTCCATAAGAGGTACACAGATGCTTTTGAATATATGTTTATAATATCCAAAGGTCAACCGAACACTTGTAATCCATTATTAGAGTCCTGTATTACTGCAGGGGAAAAATCAAAAACATTTAAAAGAATATCCCCTGATGACCAAGATGGATATATTGATAAAGGAACTAAAACAAAAGATTTCAAAATTAAGTCAAATATATGGTATTATGGACTTGGAGGTACTAATTACGGTCACCCTGCTGTATTCCCATTAGGTTTGGCGAAAGACCATATTTTGTCTTGGAGTAATGAAGGAGATTTAGTATTAGACCCCTTTATGGGTAGTGGTACTGTTGGTGTTGCTTGTCAAGAGTTAAATCGTGATTTTATTGGAATAGAAAAAGTTGAGAAATATTATAATATTTCAAAAAAAAGAATAGATAATACTCAACTGAAACTGATATGAAAAATTGTTTTTTTTTATAATACAAAAAGTTTATATATTAGTCTTTACATATAATAATATATAAAAAATATGAGGAGATTTAAAAAAAAAGATAATTTCTTGAAAAGAAAGGTAAAATGTTCGGTTTAAAAAAAAGAATATTCTAATAGTTTTTTAGGAAAAAGTGATTATAAAAGGATTTTTTTGTTTGTTTATCCTTTTATTGTTCTGTTCTATCATTTTTAGTTTTCACTCCTGATTAAAAAAAAATATAATTTCACTTTTTCTTTTAATAAAAACTTTTTTTTGGTGTTTGAAAAAAAAGAATATGTCCTTTTAATTCCGAAAAAATAAAACTGTTTTGTATCTGACAAATTTATAATGTGATGATAATTCCACTTCTTAATAAAAAAAAGCGAATTTCTACTTTTCCTAAGAAATTTCTTTTTTTTTATAATCTTTTCCTCTTTTTTTTATATTCTACTTTTTTCATAGTCTAATTAAAATAGACATATTTATATAGTATGATAAACAATATATTATATAACAATTAAAAAAAATGGAAGTGAATAAAACATGGAAAATAAAACTAATAAAGAAACAAAACAAAAAGAAGATGAAAAAACATTAACTGAAAAAATAGAAGAACAAATCAACAAAAAAGAAGAAACATTCAAAAAATTAAACAAAAAACTTGATGAAAAAACATTTACTGAAATATATGAAAAAACTGAAAGAGCAAAATTATTATCATCAGATTTAAGTCAAGTAATAACAGGTAAACTAACAGAAAAAACAAAAGTGGCTTATTGTGATAGCAAACTTGAAAAAGAAAAAACAAAAATTCAATGGTTAGAAAATGACATAGGCAAACTTAAAAGAATAATTGAATTATGTGATGATAAAATCTCATTATATAAATATCAAATCAGAGAAAAAGAAACAAACAATATGAACTAAATAAATTGTTCATATAAAATAAATTCTTTTTTTTCTTTAAAAACCTTTTTTTAATACTATATAAAGATTACTCATACTCTCATTAATGAACCTATACATATCCACAAACAAACAAAAGATAAAAACAACTATCCCCACCAATAAACATACAAACCATTAAAATAACCAAAAGAAAAACCTCAAAACAAATTAAAACAACCCCACAATCAATATAAACAAACTTCAAATATTAATCAAAAACAGTTTATTATTTTTTGGTAAGAGTGTATAATGAGAGAGAATGAAAAATATAAACTTAACAATAATCCCAAAAGAATGGACAAAATTCCAAAGAAATTTAGTACCATCACCAAGATGTGAAAACTGTGAAAAAAAGTGTACAGTACTCTATGACTCACACCATGATGAATATTTTAGTGTGAACTGTGGGTTAGTAATAATGGAGCAAGGATATTATAAAATACCTTATGATATAAACTACACTTATACAAACACATCGAAAAGAAAAGGAAAAACAAAAAATTAGATGAAATGGATTTTTTTCCATTTTTTTCCCATTCTCTTTTAAAATATTTTAGCATTTTGAGGTATATTTAATGACAATTGTAATAGCAATCAAAGACACCAAGAAAAAACAAATAATCATTGGAAGTGATAAAAGAGCAACAAGAGGAGGGGAAGTCTATACTTGTAGTGATAAAATAATAACTCTTCCAATTAAAATAATCAATGGGTATGAAGAAGAAGTAGGAATTAAACAATTATATATATGTATAAGTGGACATATGTTCCTGTCTTCATTTTTGAAATATGGTTTTAAACCACCAAAAATGTCAGAACAACAAAACTTTATGGAATATTTGTATGAAGACTTTTTACCTTTGTTAAAAGAATTATTACATGATGATAATCTTATCGAAGTGGATAATAATGTGTCTAATACAGAATCAGGATTTATATTTGTGTTCGATGGTGAAATATGTTTTGTTGATTATAGGTTAAGTGTAACTGTTCTTGATAATGATTTTTTTGTTGAAGGTTCTGGGAGAGAAATTGCATTAGGTTCAATATATACTAATTTAAATTATCATAAAGATATGGATTATAAAGATATTGTGGAACAGGCTATTAAAACTTGTGGAAAATGTAATTGTTACTGTGATGATAAAGTGAATCTTAAAGTAATATCTTATGATTGAATTTAACATAATTAAAGTTTTCAATAAAAGTTATATACTATGAAAGATATAGATAGTATTATAATTTTTTAACTTTAAAATAAAAGGAGTGAAATGAAATTATGTTACATGAAAACTTTATAGGATATGATAGTTATGAGTAGAAAAGTACCGAAAGAGGCTCGTATTTCTGCTCGTGTACATATTTCTGAAAAGGAAAAATTAAAAAAGAACGGATATAATGCAAGACATGCTATTGAATATTTTAACCATGCTTCTTCAAAAAAGTTGGATGCTTTGAAGATTGAACAATTTTTCTTGAATAAGGAAATAGAAGATTTGAAATATGATTTAATTGCAAAAGAAATGAAATTGGAATCCATTCAAAAACAGATTGATGAATGCCATATTGATAAGTTATCTTCTTTGAGAGTGGAGAGTTATCAGAAGATTATTAATATTTATAATCGTTGGAATACTAATGAGTCTTTTGAAGATTTTATCAATGGTGGGTATATTCGTGAGCAGTTTATTGAGAGTGAAGTTCCAGTTGATTGTGATATTGATACTTTTTGTGAGGATTTGTTGAATTATTATGATGATGTCATACTTGTAAGTAAGACATTTTAAATTTTTTTTTGTATGTGTTTTTGTCATACTGTCATGTATGACTGTATGACATTTTTTGATACAAGTCTTGTTTAGAATTGTCATACTTTATTGTGGGACATAATAATAATAATAATAATAATAATAATAATAATAATAATAATAATAATAAATAATATTTATAATATATATTATAAAAAAAAAATAAAGAAAAAAAGGAGTTGATGTCATTGGCTATTTTTAAAAGAGGAATGACCTATAAAGACGAAGAATCTGATGATAATGACCAAACTACTATTCGTATTGATTGGGATGTTAAAGATGCTTTGGACGAAGTTAAAGTTATTCCTGCTGAACCTTATAATGAAGTGATTATGAGGTTAATTACTGAATATAAGAAACATAATTAATTTTCATGTTTCTTATTTTTTTTTGATTTTTTTTATCGTAAACTATTTATATTAGTTTTTATATATTGTTTATTTGTAAAACAATCTTTTTTTATATGTTTTGTTTTATAGTGTTTTTATCAATTCGTTGTTCTGGATTTGATTATGGGTAATGTTGAATCATTATCCATAATTTACCTCTTGATAATTTTTTTTGTTTTTTTATTTTACATTCTTGAAATAAATAGAAACATTTATATAGTAGAAGGTATAGATATTATATTCAAGAACATACAAAATAAAATAAATTAAAGTTCTTAAAAAAAAAATTAAACTGAGGTATGATAAATATGAAAAATAAAATAATTAAATTAACAGAAACAGAAGTAAATGAATTACTAAAACAAATAAGTATTGATGAACCAAAATATGGATTAATCTTAAAATTACAATACATATATGGTAGAAACATAAGTGAAGTTTACAATCTCAAAAAAACAGATGTAAACACAAAAGAAAATACAATAACATTTTACATGAATAATGATGAACTAACATACAAAGTTCACAATGAAATTAAAGACCAACTATATTCTCTTTTGAAAGATACTAAAAAAGAATATGTGTTCCAAGAAGGAGATAGACCATTACCAACAATAAAAGATGGTATTAATTATTACTTACATCGTAAAACAGAAACCTTGAATGAATTACCATTCCTTGAAGGATTACGATTAACAACAAAAGACTTTAAAGCATTAAGAGGACAACATTTATATGTTAAAGGTGTACCTATAAAAACTATACATGAGTTATATCATAATACTAATAGTGATGGAACTAAAAAAACAATTAGGTATGATGAATTAAAAGAGATGACTCACTCAGAAGATGTTGATGAAATAATTGATAATACTTGTTTGGAAGTATATACTGACCATAACTTTAATAAGAATCCAATATTCTATACCACATTAGGAGAGGAAGAAGCTATTGTTGAACTTAGTCAAGAAGATACTTTAAATTTCTATGGTGAAGATGGTGAGTTAAAGAAATCTTTTGATGGTATGGATTCTACTGATTTGATTACTCTTTTAAAACAAATAAATTATCCTGGGGATTATGTGGAATGTAGTGGTGTTAAATTTTTAAGGAATTAATCTTAATATATACATTTGTATACATATCCTCTTTTTGTATACTTTTGTATACAAAACCCCCACAGTATACAATTGTATACAAAGGTATACTTTACTCCCCACCATTTTCCAAAAAAATTTTTCTGATTTTCCAAATTTTCAAAACCAAACTTAAAGAACATTACCTTCTTTATTATAAAAAAAAATTTTTATACAATTATACTTCAACTGAAATAATCAATTAATCCTAATTTTAATTTTCAAATATTTCAGAAAAAACATGAGAAAAAATTATTCTTCTTTTCACATACTCATAAAAATTATTTTTCATAGTATTACTTTTAATTATTTTTTTTATTGGACGATTCTCACCAATCATTACTTTTTAGGTAGATTATATTATTTTATTAATTCAATAACTCTTTTTTTTATATAATTTTTTTAACACAATATAAAATCTTTACTACTTGATTAATAAGTTTATGAATTTTAAATAAATTAATAAATAATATTTTTTTATTTTTTTATTTTTGTAATAAAAAAATTTTTTATCTTTTTTATAAAAGAAATATATTTTCATGTTTTGTTTTTTTTTATATTTTTCATAGAATTTATTTTATACTTTTCATCATATTTTTTTTATAGTATACTCTTTTTTAGAAGTTTATTTGTTTAACGAGTTTACTGAGTGATGGTTTTTTAAATTTAAATTTTATTTTTTATTTTTTTTATAATTGAAATTTTTTTCTATAAAGTGGGATTTTCGTCTATAAAGTCGGATTTTCGTCTATAAAGTGAAATTTTTTTCTATAAAGTGGGATTTTCGTCTATAAAGTGAAATTTTTTTCTATAAAGTGGGATTTTCGTCTATAAAGGCTTTTGTATACCTCTTACTAACAATTTAAACATATTTTATTAATATTTTATACACAATTTATACACAAGATACACACAAGATATGTACTCTTTTAAAAATAGTTTAAATCCAATATAACCTAAGCATAGCTACTTATATTAAAAAATAAGATATTTTAACAATTTTATTTTAAATTAAATAATGTATTGTTAATTATTTATAGTTTAACCACCTTATATTTATTTGTTTTTTCATAACTACATATATATTCTTTTATTTTTGAAACAACTTGATTAAATGTAGTTATTTTGATATTCAAGCCGTTATAGTTCTTTTTTATCATATTTTTCCTCCTCATCGATTATTATACTGTAATATCTATTTTTTATAGTATTTAAAGGTTTCTATTTTTTTTTAGTATAACCTAAAATTAAAAGAAATCACTATAAAAATCTGTGGACATATAGGGGTCGGTACTTTTTTATGGTGTTTTTTTCAAGTTTTAAAATTGTAGAAATACTTATAAATTTTTGTGGACATATAGGGGTCGGTATACATTTATACTGTTTTCTCTAATTTTTATAATTTTTAGATAGATAAGTTTATATACTATGGAGTTCTAATATATTATTAGTAAGTGGGAAACTACTACTTGCAAATAACAAATAAAAGGAGATGTTAAAAAATGATAGTTTTTAAACCTAAAAAAAATAATCATTGTGATAGAAAATATAATGTTAGAAAAAATAGTGTAAGGTCTACTGGCAACAAATGGGCAAATGAAAACTTTAACTTATTAAATAAAAGGTATTAAGATTAAGTGTTAATTTAATCTTATTATCTTTTTATTTATTTGATTGTATTGTTTTAAATTATTTTTTTGTTTGTGGACATATAGGAGTTCATTTAAATTTTTATATATGTTTTTTATGGAAGTTTTTATATAATTTAAATCGAAACCTTTATATACTATGATTTATATATTAATAATTGTGAGTGGAAAACTACTTACAAAATATTAAAGGAGATGTTATATTATGAAAAAAGAATTAACTAAAAGTGAAAAAATAAGTATGGACATTACTGAAATAGCAAAAGCAGTAAGAAAAGACATTAAAAAAGAATTTGGAAAAGATATTAAATGCTCTGTAAGAAGTAATAGGTTCGCAGGGGGTTGTTCTTTATCTATTGAAATTAAAAAATGTAGTTCAAATTTAATTAAAGATGAAAAAGACTTTGATGATGAATATATTAATTATAAACTTACAAATCCAGATTTATTCAAAAATCTTAAAAAGAGATATTATCGTAATGAGATGATTGCTATTAAAAATGAAGTTACCGAAAAAATTAATGATATAGTTAATTATTATCATTATGATGAGTCAGAGCCTATGTTTGATTACTACTGTGTTAATTTTTATTATACAGGGGTTGATGGATACAATATTGAAGTAATTTAATTTTATTTTACTTCATTTATTTTTTGTTTATTTTTATTGTTTTGTTAATATGTGTGTTTTTGTCTGTGGACATATATGGGTCGGTATGTATTTATAGTGTTTTCTTTAAATTTTAAATCTTTGGAGATTAAATAGAAACATTTATATACTATGACTTATATATTAATAATTGTGAGTGGGAAACACTACTTACAAAATAAAAAAATTATGGAGATGTTAAAAAATGGATTACAAAGAATTTAGAGAAGTAATTGAAAACTTTGAAGATTGTATTGAAGTACACGATGACCAATTTAAAATTATGTGTAACTTTATAATACTTAATGATATGCTGACATTTACAAGTGTTGATGATATTCATTTAGTAGGAAAAAATACACTTTGGTTTAATAGGACATTTCATATTAATTTAAATGATGTTGAAGATATTAGTATTAATCCAGTTAGAAGTTATTTAAAAGATTAACTTCTATTTTTTTTTAATGGAGTTGATAATGAATGTTTATATTGGTTAAATTGTATAGATATATTAAGTTATGTTTAAAGGTTTCTTATATGGAGCATATGGGTCTTTTATCAAAGGAGGAAGGCGATAGAATATGTTTAAAATATTGGTATGGTTTATAATTTGATTTTATTATAAACCTATGTTTTATTTTTTTTCTTATGTTGTAAAAAATAGTGTTTTTGTCTGTGGACATATAGGGGTCGGTTGTTAAATATACTGTTTTCTTTAACTTTTATAATTATGGAATTTAAATAGAAAACTTTATATACTATAACTTATATATTAATAATTGTAAGTGTGAAACAAAACTTACAAAATATTAAAGGAGATGTTAAAAAATGAGTTTAAACATAACAAACAAACAACAATTAAAAAACATAAATGATACAAAACTTTTAAAACTCACAAGGAGAGTTTATCAAATGTACGAAGAAGGTTTAGTAAGTGAAACTGCTTTACATTATCTTATTAATGAAGTAAGTGGTAGACATTATGGTTTTGATGATGTAGATAATACTACTTGGCTTTTTGAAATTCTATGTTTTTCTAATGATGAATTAGTTAAAATAGTTAAATTAGATACTGCTAAAAAGTTTCTTAAAAATGGAGGTGTAGGTTGTACTATTATACCAATAGGTAGCCTTAAAAGTGTTAGTAATGATGATAAAGGTAATTTATTATTTTTTAGTTAATTCTGAAAAATATTATTTTATTTTTATCTTTTTTTGTTTATTTTAATGTTTTTGTTAAAATGTGTGTTTTTATTTGTGGACATATAGGGGTTTGTTGTTATTTATGGTGTTTTCTTTAATTTTTATATTATCTGAGATTAAATAGAAACCTTTATATACTACTTGTTACAGATTAATAATTGTGAGTGGGAAACTACTTACAAAATAAATTAAGGAGATGTTATATTATGATAAAAGAAATTGGAAGTTTTAAATTTATGGGTTTTTATGAAAGTATATTCAGTAGTTCTGATGAATTTATTTATGATGAAATGGAATTAACTGATGAATTAAAAGAAAAAGGATTTAATACTGATGATATTGAAGTAGTCTATGAATACATTGATTTTGATAAATATAAACTTGATGTTTGTAAAAAGTTTATGGAATTATATGTAGATAAGATAATTGATGAATTACCTTATGATATTACTAATGATAAACATTTTAAGTTTGAAATTTTAGATGATACAACTGTTGTTGATAGTCCTAAATTTTATAACTATCGTACTGATAATTGTTATTGTCAGATTGAAACTAATTATGAAACTTTAAATTCAATTAAAAAACATACTTTAAAATTAGATGGTGTTGATGTTTATTTAAGAAAACATTTTACAAGTAGAGATGGTTTTATAAGTTTTATTAGTAATGATATAGATTATTGGAAAGCATTAGATATTATGGATTATGAGGCAAATATGTTAATTGCTTTATTGGATATGTTTTTAACATTATCTGATGAAGATAATATTTTATATATTCATTATGGAGTTATGGATTGTGTTTGTAATTATGAATATGCAGACCCTTATGTTTATTTCCGTAATGGACAAGGTTTACAAAAGTGTTTCTTTTATGACTTTTTAGATGATGTATATTGTATGAATGAAATATTTATGAATGAATAATTAATTAATTATTTATTCTTTTATTTTTTTTTATTATTTGTCTTTTTTTTAATAAAATGTGTGTTTTTATTTGTGGACATATAGGGGGTCGGTACTCTTTTATAGTGTTTTCTTTAAGTTTTATTTTTTATAAGTTTAAACCGAAACATTTATATACTACTTCTTATAGATTAATAATTGTGAGTAGAAAACTACTCATAAAATATTAAAAGTAAATGGTGGGATTAATTTGAAATATAATTACAATTTATACAATAAAATTTTTAATAGTAAAATTTATAGTAAAAAAAAGAATAGTATTGATAGTCCTTTTAAAATGAGTTTTAAGAATAGGATTAATAAAATTAATAGAAGTAGTAAATTAAAACATATGGGTACTGTTAAAAGGTTTAATTATTAAACCTTTTATTATTATCTTTTGAAAGTTAGTTTTTTTTTATCTTTTTTGTGGTGTGGATATATAAGGGTCGGTTGTTATTTATAGTGTTTTCTTTAAATTTTAGTTTTTTAGAAAAATAAATAGAAACATTTATATACTACTTCTTATAGATTAATAATTGTGAGTGGAAAACTACTCATAAAATAATAAGGAGATGTTAAAAAATGATATTTAAAGTAAAAAACAATCAATTTGTAAATAATGAAGTTTTTAAAAGGAATAGTAAAAATTGTGAAGTTTTAGGTAAAACTGATGAATATACTTTACTTAAAGTACATAAAAATAAGTATTTTGAGTTAAGTTATAATCTTGGTGGAGATACTATTAGTAATAATTCTTTTGAAGTTATTGACTATGAGTTAGGAGATGATACCATTCATAAAATGGGTGTGGGAGAAGTACATAAACCGTTTTGGGGGGTTAGAATGGATAATGACATTACTAAAAATATTGATTCATTTAGAGATTATTTAGAAAAGAATGATATTAAAATTAAATATATTAATTATGATAAACATACTGTAAGTTTTAATAAAATTGATGTGAAAATTATAATTGATTATTTGGAAGATAGCAATACTTATTGGAGGGGTATTCAAAAGTATTGTGATAGTATTGTAGTTAATTTATATTAAATTAACTTTTTTCTTTTTTTTGTTGTGTTTTGTGGTGTGGACATATATGGGTTGGTAGACATTTATCCTATTTTCTTCAAGTTTTAAAATTATAGAAAATCAAATAGAAACATTTATATACTACTTCTTACAGATTAATAATTGTGAGTGGGAGTAAAACTACTTACAAAATAAATTAAGGAGATGTTATATTATGAATAGTAAAAATGAATTAAAAAGATTTTCAAACAATCAAATAATGGGAATAATTGATGAAGAATACGAATACAAATTAAAACAAGTAATTGCTAATGATTTCATTGATAAAACAAATAATATCAATGAGTTAAAAGTGTTACTAAAAGAATTAATAATTGAAAATGAAATTAATGAGTTCATTGAAGATTATATAATTGGTGAATATCTTGATGTGAATAAAGATGAAGTTATTAAATTAATTACTGAAAATGATGAGTTATTAAGAGATGAATGGGAGTGTTAATTTTATGAATAATACAATGAATGTTTATTATAAAGGTCATACTGTTATTGTATATTATGATGATTTTGATTATGAAATAAAAATATTTGATAATCCTTTACTTTCAGATAAATATAATGAAATGATTACAAGTAAAATAAAAGAACCTAAAATACAAAATGTGTTATTAGGTTTTTGGAAGGATTTTACTGTAAGGTCTGTTAATTTGGAGATGGTTGAAGATAGGTTAAATAGGGGGTATGGTTTTGACTTTTAAAAAAACAATGATTGAGTTTTATATAGGATATTTGTGGAGGATATTTATATGAATTCTATCTTTACATTACCTTCTTATCCTTATGCAGAACCAAATTTAACAATAATTTGCATAATGATATTTCTTGCAGTTGTATATATAATTTGTCAATTAACAAGAAAACCAAAATTCTAATTATAAGTGTTTCATTTAGCATACAGAAAAATAGTACTGGAAAATATTCTTATTTCTATCCAACTGGATTATATCCAAGTATAAGTGCAGAAGATTTAGTAGATGTTCTTTTTTTTCTTTTTTTTTGTTGTTTTTTGTGTGTGGATATATAGGGGTTGGTGCTTTTTTATACTGTTTTCTTTAAGTTTTGTAATGTCTGAGATTAAATAGAAACCTTTATATACTATGATGTTCAAATTAATAATTGTGAGTGGGAAATACTACTTACAAATAAATTAAAAATAAGGAGATGTTTAATTATGAATTTTGAAAATATGACTTTTGAAGAAATAAAACAAAATGATGTGGATTATATTAGAGATGTATTGACTAATCTTAAAGATAAATTAGAATATGATGAGTATTTTGGGGGTTGGTGTATAGGTGATGTTCCTTTAAGAGATTACATTTATGAAGAAGAAAATACTATATTAAATCCGAAAGAATTGGAATACGAAATGGAAATTATAATTGAAGATGAATTTAAAATTAAGAAAGAACAATGAAAAAAATTAAGGAGATGGTTTTAAATGTTTTATTTTGCTTTTAAAAATTATGAATATTTAGGTAAGGATACTAATAAAGAAAATCTTGTAAATAAATTTGGTAATGATATTGCTGTTGTGAATGAACAGTTTATTCTTAATGATTGTTTGGAATGTAATAGGCTTTATGAATGTGATAATATGTGGGCTGATGGTGGTGAGGAGCAATATATTGAATGTCTTGGAGATAAATTAAGACATATGGAAGAGAATAAGGTGTAATGATGGAGTTAATGTCAGAGTATGAATATGAGAAGATAAAATCTAATTATAAGTTTTTATCTTTAATATTATTCATTGTTTCTTTTGGGTTATTTGATTATAGGAATAATTTCAATGATTTTATTGGTGATGTTTTTATAATTAAATGATTTTTTTTCTTTTTTTTGTTTTTTGTGGTGTGGACATATAGGGGTCGGTACTTTTTTATAGTGTTTTCTTCAATTTTTTTAATATCTAAAATTAAATAGAAACATTTATATACTATGAGTTATATATTAATAATTGTGAGTGGGAACATATCTACTTACAAAAAAATAATAAGGAGATGTTAAAAAATGGTTAGATTAACAGTATTTAATAGAAATACTAATAAATATGAATTTTTTATGGAAAGAGGTAAGTCAAAATATAGTTTAAGTGTTCATAGGATATTGAATATAAAAGAAAATGAGTTGTTACCTAAAATTAAGGAAAATTTAAATGATGAATGTCAAATTGATGATATAATTCATTTTAATCCTATGCTTTCAAGTGAAGGTTTTACAATTTTTACTTCTAATGGGTATTCTGTTGGGGTGAAATGTACTAATAAACAGTCTAAAAGAATTAAGGAGTTGTTAAGTGGTTTGATTGGTAAGGATTTGGAGGTTAGGTATATTAGATAAAATAAAATAGAAACATTTATATAGTATGACTTACTTATATATTTATAGTGAGTTATACTATTAAAACTTACAAAAAAATAAAATTATGGAGATGTTATATTATGAGTCAAAAAATTGAAGTTCATATGAAAGAAGTTGCAGAAACATATGTTGAAAACAGATATCCTATGGTATATTACTGTATTAATCAATTATATGTTGATGGTGAAGAATTGGATTTAGATATTAATCATAAAGGTATTTTTAATAGGTATGATGATGTAGAAATTATTGTACATAATGAATTTACAGTATTTATAATTTCAAAAGATAGTTATATGTTTGAGTATGAAGAAATTGTGATTAATCATAATGATTTTAATAAATTTAGTATTAAAGTATGGTAAAATAATTTTTTTATTATACTATATTTTTTTTATGGAGTTGGTTAAATATGTTTGATGTTATTATTATGATGTTGGTTACTTTGTTTGGGTTTGATAATAAACCTAAACATAGTTTACATAAAAAAGAAGATACCTTTAAATTAAATGATACTATCATTATTTATATGATTATTGTATTTGGTATTATTTTCTTTTTAGGAATATTCTTTTTAATAGGACATTGTACTGATAGTGGTGTATTTTATAATTCAAATCTATATTGATTTGTTTATTTTTCTACTTTTTTCTTTTTTTCTTTTTTTATGTGTGGACATATAGGGGTCGGTATTCATTTACACCATTTTCTTTAAGTTTTATAATTATTAAAAATTAAATAGAAACCTTTATATACTATGATGTTCAAATTATTAATTGTGAGTAGAAAACTTACTTACAAATCTAATAAAAGGAGATGTTTAAAAATGGTATTTATAGATACTTGTAATAATTGTAAAAATGATTGTGAAAATGGTATGACTGTTAATGGATTTCCTCATGAATTTTGTGGAAAAAATGTTGTTTCATATCATTGTCCAATAAATCAAGGAATATATGATGTTTCATTAGAAACTGCAAGAAATAAATATGATTATTATGGTAAGGCTGTTAATGAGTTAAACCTTAAAGATGAATATGGTGTTTTTCAAGATGTTGTTGAAAACTTATGTATGTTATTATCAACTTATCATTTCAAACCATTTACATTTACAGAAGTGTGTTGTTTAGATGGTGCAGATTATGTTGAGTTTTGTATTCGTAATAATGAGTATAGTGTTTTCCAAGTTAGTTATAGGAATAAAACAAAAGATTTCAGTTATTATAGTGGGAGTTCTAATCATAGGATTGTTGGATACTGTGATACTATTAGAATTACAGTTGATAATCATATGATTGGGTTGATTGGTAATAATGAAGTTTTTGATTTGGAGAATAATCATATTGATTATGGTGTAAGTGAAGGAGTTTATAGTGTTAGTTTTAAACATTTAAAATAAACTCTTTTCTTTTTTTTAGTGTTTTGTGGTGTGGACATATAGGGGTCGGTACTCTTTTATACTGTTTTCTTTAAGTTTTATAATTTTTAGATAGATAAGTTTATATACTATGACTTATAGATTAATAATTGTAAGTGGAAAACTACTTACAAAAAATATTAAAAGGAGATGTTAAAATATGATAGTTGGAAAAATGATTAGTATTGTTGAAAATGCAAGGTATGTTTACAATAAAGAAGCAGTAGATTACATTTCAGTAATTTGTAAGAATGGATATGTTCAAGTTGAAAGTAGGGGTATTGATTCTGATTTCTGTGATTCATGGGATTTAGTGGAAATAACTCCAAGAGAAGTGGAACAAGCAATTAAAATCATTCATATGATTAATTTTGGTGATGATACAGTTCATTATCTTGATGATGGGGTTGAAGTTTATCCAAAAAGAAGTCCAAGAATTATAGCAATTGAAGAGTCAATTGATGCTTTAAGAAGAGCAAACTTTTATAAGGAGTTGCATCAAGAAGAAAGTTGTGTTTATAGTTGTATTGTGAAGAAGAGTAATGGTGCAGTTAAAGAGTTGAAACAATTTTTAACTAAATATCCTAATGTTGAGTGTCATTGTGAATATGGTATTCATAAGTTGTATATGTGATTATTTTAAATAAAAATAGAAACCTTTATATACTACTTATTACAGATTAATAATTGTGAGTGGGAAAAAACTACTCATAAAATATATTATTTAAGGAGATGTTAAAATATGATTGATTTAAAAAGACATGAATATGAAGAAAAGGATTACCAAGAATTTTTAAGTTATGTAAAATCTACATTTGGAGATTTATTATTTGATGGTGATTTTGTTGAAGAAGTTACCATTAAAAAAATTATTGTCCATAATTATAAAAATACTTTTGAAGTATTTGTTTATATTAACGAAGATGCTTCATATTATGATATTGAAGATGGGGAATTAATTGAAGTTGCTTATGATGGTAAACCTATTAAAACTACTTATACTTTAAATAGTCAAGAAATTCTTTATCTGTTGATTAAAGGAAGTCTTATTGAAGATTTAGGTTTGTCTGATGTTGAATTTTATATCCTTGATTACATTGATGGGATTGATTTTAATAAGGATTTATCTAAAAGTTTGGAAGATAACGAAGAAAGTTGGGCTGAGGCTCGTTATTGTGCTATCCATGATTTATAATTCCTTTTTCTTTTTTTTTCTTTTTTTTTTATTGTGTTTTGTGGTGTGGACATATAGGGGTTGGTACTCTTTTACACCATTTTCTTTAAGTTTTTCAATATCTAAAATTAAATAGAAACATTTATATACTACTTATTACAGATTAATAATTGTGAGTAGAAAACTACTCATAAAATATAATAAGGAGATGTTAAAAAATGAAATTTGAAACTAAATGTAAAAAATTAGGAATTACTGATGAAGTTCAGTCAATAATTGATAATTGTGACTGTGGTGAAATTAAAGGTATGAAAATTGTTGAATTAGATAAATTAAGAAAATGGGAAATTCAAGAAACAATAGGATACTATTTAGATTGGATTGACAAAGATGGTAATGATTATGAATGGAATTACAAATATTGTAGAATGACAAGTTTTTGTGAAGCATTTGCAATTAGTGAAAATCGTATTGCTGAATGGTATTCAAGAGCCATTTGTGAACATGGTTATGAAATTGCTTATGCTGTTAATGAAAATGTGGTGTTAATTTTAGAATAAAACTAAATTAACACTTTTTTTATAAAAAAGGAGGTTTTTTTTATGAGTGGAAATATAAGAATAAATAGAAATTATCATGATAATACCAAGGAAATTTTAAAGAAATTGAGTAAAAAGGCTACTGGGTCTTTTTATGTTGATTTAACATCTAATGGCGTGTTTATAGAAACAAGAATGATTCCTAATGGGGATAGTGAATGTTATAATAATATTAAACTTGAAATTCCAAGTAGTTTAGTTTTATCTGAAATTTTAGATAGTTTGTATAATAGTTATGGGTGTTTGGCTTACTTTTGTAAAGATGGTGTTGAATGTTTTACTTTTGATTATATTAAGCAATTTGGAGGGGGTGATTAATTGTTTAAGTTGTGGAATTATTTGAAGTTATGTTTAAAAGTTTCTCATTTGGAACATAAAGGACATCTTTCAAAAGAAGAAGCAGATAGTTTATGTTTAAGTTATATTGATAAACATTATGATTAAATGTTTATCTTTTTCTTTTTTTTCTTGTTTTTGTGGTGTGGTCATATATGGGTTGGTAGTTATTTATAGTGTTTTCTTTAAGTTTTACAATTATGGAGATTAAATAGAAACATTTATATACTACTTCTTACATATTAATAATTGTAAGTGGGAAAAACTACTTACAAAATAAATTAAGGAGATGTTAAAAAATGAGTATTAAAAGTGTGTATTTGGGTAGAAATGAATTGTTAAAATTAAAAAATAATTTGGAATTTATAGATAATGAGTTGTACTCTGCGTTGGAACAATATCTACAAAATAGAGATACAATAGGTGAATATTTGATTAATATTTTTTATGATGTTGAATTATGTAAATTAGAAAAATTGGACAAAGAGTTTTATCTGTTAGGAGATAAATCTATTTTGGGGGTTGTTAAAGATGACTACTCATAAAGCAAAAATTTGTTATGGTTGGGTTAATGGTAGTGAATGGGTGTTGGAAAATACTTATTTAGTTAAAGGTGATGGATACCCTACGAATATTATTCCCATATTGAAAATTACTGTTGAAAGGGATATTGCAGATAGATATATACATTTAGATAGTTTTAATGATGTGAATAATGTGGATTATATTTATTGTGTTGAGTTTTGTTTGAATGAAGTTAGATGTACTATTCTTGAATTGGATTATGACTTTTATTTACATTATGGTGTGTGGAATTATAATGTAGTTAAAGAGTTATTACTTTGATTACATTTGTTTTTATATTTTTTTTTAGCATTATATGTGTGGTCATATATGGGTTGATAGTTATTTATATTGTTTTCTTTAAGTTTTTAATATTTGAGGATTAGATAGAAACCTTTATATACTATTATTTATATATTAATAATTGTGAGTGGGAAATACTACTTACAATAAAATATTGGAGATGAATTAAAAATGATGAAAAAAACTCAAAACGAAATAATTGATTTAATTAAAAAAACTGAAACATTAACTGCTGTTGAAGTAATTATCAGTTCAGAAGATAATAATAAAGCAAGTGTCATAATAAATGATAAAATGTTTAGCACCCCATTTGAAATTAAAGATGGATATACAGTTGATTTTTTAAAAACAATTAAAAACACAATAAGTGATGATATATTATTGATACTTTTTGAAGATACTGAATTACCAAATGCTTGGACAAAGGCATATTCATCAAGTGGTATACCAAAAGAAAGACATGATAGAAGAGTAATATTCCATTCTTATAATGATATGAATGAGATGTTTTGTGTAGATAGGTCTTTACTGTGGGATATTACTGATTATTTCAAAGGTACTGACCATGAATTAACAGAAGATAAATGTAAATGGAGATATGAGATAGTTAAATGGTATAAAAACCATTTAATTTAATTTTTTTCTTTTTTTTGTTGTTTTTTGTGGTGTGGTTATATAGGGGTCTGTATTCATTTACACTATTTTCTTTAAGTTTTATAATTATAGAAAATTAAATCGAAACCTTTATATACTACTTATTACAGATTAATAATTGTGAGTGGGAAACACTACTTACAAAATAAATTAAAAATAAGGAGATGTTAAAAATGAGAATTGATTTGAAAGAAGTAACTAATTTATTATATGTTTGTAATGTGAATTTTTATGAAATGTATATGGAAACAGAACATGAGTCTATAACTATTGAAGTTGATGATATTGATAATATTGATATGGACACATTAATTGATGAGTTGGAAGATATGAATGTTTTTTATTCTGTGGATGTTGTAGGGAATAATATTTATTGTTCTTATCATGATGATATGGATATTTAATTAAAGGTGATTTTATGATTGAAGATGTTATAAGAGATATTAATGACAATGGTGTAGATACAATATTCTTTAAATCTTATAGATGTAGTGATGATTATTTTACTTTGTTTGGTTTGAATGATAAATCTACCAAAATTTGTAGAATTGTTTGGATTAATGAAGTAAATAAGATTTTCAATGAATTTAACATTAAGTTTGATATTGATTTGTTGTTAAATTCAGAGAGAATACCTATTAATTAGGTATTCTTTTTTTTATTGTGTTTTTTGTGTTGTGGACATATATGGGTTGGTACTTATTTATACTATTTTCTTCAAGTTTCAAAAACATAAGAATTAAATAGAAACATTTATATACTACTTCTTATATATTAATAATTGTGAGTGGAAAACTACTCATAAAAATAAATAAAGGAGATGTTAAATTATGTTCAAAGAAATTGAAACAATAGATGATGACTACGATACAATATTAAAAGAAATAATTGATGTAATTAAAACATATGATAATTACAATCTTGTTGAAGAAAAATTAAATATTATTTTTAATACCATTAAAAACAGTATTAAAAAAATAAGAATTTATGAAGATGATATTATAATTTATCTTTATGATAGTTATTGTTATGGTATAAATTATGATTATACAAATTATCCTATGTTTAGTTTTTATACTGAAAGTATTTTATTCAATGTTTATGATTGTGGAATATTCCATAGTTATGATAATAATATTGTAGTTAATTTATATGACATAAATCTGAAAAACTTTGAAAGAATTGAATAAATGGGGGTTTGTTAAAATGGTGAATATTGATAGTGAAATAATGGATTGGATTGAAGATTTTGATATTGTTCCAAAAGATGAAGTTAAACTATTGGAATATATAAAAAATAATTTAATTAAAGATGAAGAAGCAGTAATTGATAATTTTGTGGAATTATGGGAGGTTAATTTACCTGATAATAATACTTCATTTTTAGATATTGATTATGTACTTTCTTTTATGGTTGATGGTGATTGGACACAATTATCTAATGGAAAGTATTTAAATGTATATTATCTTTCTGAATTTAATTGGAGAGGTGATTTGAAAGAGATGGGTTTGGTTGAATAAGTGTATTTTTATTGTATGGGGTATTTAATTAAATATCCTTTTTCTTTTTTTTAGTGTTTTTTGTGTTGTGGATATATAGGGGTTGGTATGTATTTATACTATTTTCTTTAACTTTTAAAATTATAAAAATCAAATAGAAACATTTATATAGTATGAGTTATAGATTAATAATTGTAAGTGGGAAATACTACTTACAAAATAAAATATTATTATGGTGGTGTTATTTGATGATGACAAATGAAGTTAATAATCTTGTTGATTTATTAAAAAGATTGTGTTCAGATTATGGTGTTAATCTTGTTTATATGGTTGTTAATAATGTTGAATTTGAGTATGATGGTAGAAAGGATTTAACAGAGTATAATTGGGGTGTTGATGTGGTTGATGGTGGTGTTGTTGAGTGTTCTTTGAAAGAGTTCCTTGATGATAATGTTGTTAAATCACTTACTGTTGAAGTTCAAGTTAAATCATCTTTGTTTGATGTGTTTAATGAATTTTTAGTTAAAGAATGTTTGGATAAGGATAGTGCATTTGTTGAGATGGTTTATGCACAAGATGAAACTTCTTGTGATTATGGTGTGTATTGTCTTGATTTCACCAATAGATTATAAAATTAAATCAAAACATTTATATACTATGAGTTATATATTAATAATTGTGAGTAGAAAACTACTCATAAAATATTAAAAGGAGATGATTAAATATGGTAGTAGGATTATTATTGAAATTATTAGAAAAATATAGTTTATGTACTGAACATGGTATTCAAGTACAGTTTGTAACTCATAAAAAAGGTTCATTTTGGGCAGATGAAGTTTATGATGATTGTATTTTAGTAACTCCTTATGATAAAGATGGGAATTTAAATCGTTATCAAGGTAGGTATTATCATGATGTAAGATTTAGTGATTGGAAAAAAAGAAATTCATTTTGTGAATTAATGAATTTGTATAATGAAAAAAATTGTGATAAAGAAGATTTTGTACCTTTACATTGGTTTGGTGTACCGAATTATTGTACAATTCAATAATTCTTTTTTTCTTTTTTTTCTTGTTTTTGTGGTGTGGACATATAGGGGTTGGTACTCTTTTACACTATTTTCTTCAAGTTTTATAATCATGGAAAATCAAATAGAAACATTTATATACTACTTTTTACATATTAATAATTGTGAGTAGAAAACTACTTACAAAATAAAAAAATATTTAAGGAGATGTTATGTTATGAATATGGAAGAATATGTAGAATTACAAGATACAACAATACAAAAGAATAAAGAAAGTTATTATAAGTCCGAAGATGGTGTGACTTATATTAATATTGTTAATTGTGATAGAATGTATTGGAATGCAACATCTATTATTGAATTTCTTATTGAGGATATGGTTGATGTTGATAATAAATTAAGTCATTTGAGTTTTAGTCAATTGAATAATTTATTGTGTAGGATAATTAATAAATATCAGATTAATGAGGTAGATACAAAAATTAAAGAGTGGATTGTAAGGAATAATAGGAAGTGGTGTTTGGAGAATAATCCTAAATTTAATAAGATGATTAGGAATAATTATGTGTTTTATTATGATAATAAACATGGAACATTATATAAATAAAAATAGAAATCTTTATATACTATGAAGTATATATTATTATTTGTGAGTACATAAAAATAAACTCACAAATAAAATTTTAAGGAGATGTTAAATATGGATATTGAAATTGCAAGAGATAAGATTGTAGGACATAAAAATAGAATAGAACAAGAAAAAATAAACAAAGAAATTACTTATAAAAAAGAACAAGAAGACCTTATAAAACAAATTAAGGAGTTAAGACCTCGAATAGAAAAAATTATTGAAATAGGTAATATTTGTATTGAAAATGGAATATGTCTTAATAAAATAGGAACATATAGAAAATGTAAATATGAAGAAGATGCTTTTGAAACAGATGGTATTTATCATCAGTTAGGATTTTATAGAAATAATTTTCAAGGACATCCTTTTTATCAATGTAGTCATTATGATTATATTGGTTATGACATGGGTGGTGCTTGTGGTAATATAAATTTTATAACTAATGGAGATATTGTTGCAAGTACTCCTGACCATGATGGTTTTGAGATAAAAGGTATGAGTAGACCATTAAATAAACATTGTGAACAATTTTTAAAAGATTTTCCTAAATTTGAAAAATTGTTTTATGAGTTTATTGATAAATTATAGAATATATTTTTATTCTATTTTTTTCTTTTTTTTAGTGTTTTTTGTGGTGTGGACATATAGGGGTCGGTACTTATTTACACCATTTTCTTTAAATTTTAAATTTTTAAAAAATTAAATCGAAACCTTTATATACTACTTCTTACAGATTAATAATTGTGAGTGGGAACATATCTACTTACAAAAAAATAAATAAGGAGATGGTTTAACATGAATGAAGAAAAATATACAATAAGAAATCATGAAGATTATGAGATGTACACTACAACAAATGGAGAAGGTACATCATTAGGTAGATTAATTGTGGAATTTAAACAGAATGTAACAATTTATTTGAATAATGAGGAAGTCATATTTCATCATTGTAAAAAAATTGTAAGTAATAAAACATGGTCAGAGTTATCTTTTTATGATAAAGATGGGTTTGAGATTGTTGGAACAGTAATGAATATTGATATTGATTATGAGATTAATCGTAATGGTTATTTGAAAAGTTTGGATTTAAAAAGTCTTAAAAGAAATGAAGGTTTATTATCCTTTTTTGAAGAAGAGTTTGGGGATAATGAGTTCAAGTCTGAAACTGATGTATTGAATTTCTGTTCATATTTTGATATTTTTGTGTATGATTATGGGGATATGTTTGATAAGTTAGAAGATTTACATTGTATTGATAGAGTTGTCATGGATTATGTGGATGTGGGTTCTTTGGCTGAAAACTCAGGTTATACTTTGGTCAGTGATGATGTATGGATTGATGATGAGTCTTTTAATGATTTCATGGATACTCTTTATTATGATTTTGAGAATGATATTTCAAGGGCTATTGTGCAATATAGAAAAGATTGTCAATAAAAATAGAAACATTTATATACTACTTGTTACATATTAATAATTGTGAGTGGGAAAACCTACTCATAAAATATTATTTAAGGAGATGTTAAATTATGATATTAGGAATAGATAAAGAAGAAATTGTAAGAATAGCAGTTGAATCACAATGTCCTCATATGGCAGATGGAGTGGCAAATTTTGATTATGATAATAACGAAGTTTGTGGGGCTTGTTATTCTGTTGGTGAAACAGAAAATCCATTAAATCATTTAATTGAAATTTTTAGATTTAGTCAAAATGATGATAAGTATTACAATTATGAATGTGATGACTGTCCTTATGTGGATAATGAAGATGAAAGGATAGAATGTTGTTTTGATGTTTTATTAGATGGTTTGGTAGAGGAGTTGGAAGATAATATTGAAGATATTGAATTTCAAGTAAGAGAAGTTTTTTCAGATTATCTTGGTGATACTATTAGGAAATTAAATGAAATTCGTATAGGTATTTCTGATATTCTTACTTTTTATAAGACTCTTGAAGTTAGAAGTGATGATTGGGAAATGGGTGTTATGGATAGTTATGTGGATAATGCTGTCTTGTATGGTTTTAGTGTTGATGAGTTGAGGAATCCATGTGATTATCTTGATGCTGAAATTCAAGGTCTTATTAATCAATGTGAGTATGCTGATAAGGAGAGGAAACTTTTGTCAAAGGTTGCATCTTATCTTAAATTTGGTGATTTAGATGGGGCTATTGATTTTTTGAATATGTTTGATTAATTTAAAATCGAAACATTTATATATTATGAAGTATATATTATTATTTGTGAGTACATAAAAACTCACAAATAAAATTTTAAGGAGATGATTAAATATGGAAATATGTGATTATGAAAAAGTGATTGGAGATAATCTTCATGATATTGTTAAAGGAGCATTAGATGGTGCTTCTGTTGACTATGACTCTGTGGTACAGATGGGTGTTGAAGATGGGAAATTGTATTACTGTGGTTTAGGTAGTAATGAGTCTGAAAATCCTGAAAATAAAGTTGTTGAAGTATATAGACTAACTCAAAGTTTTGATTTTGAAGAGGCTTGTGGTTGTTCTATGTGTGATGACTGTAATGACAATGGTGGGGCTTGTAATGAAGAACAATTATACAGTTGTACAGAGGATTGTTTAATCGAAGAAGTACATGATATTGGTTATGATGATATGATAATTAGTGTATCTTCACAAATTCAAGAATGGGGGTATGATATGTTATAGTATGACCAAAACATTTATATACTATAATGATTATATATAATAAATGAGTTTAAATGAATAGTTACTTTACCTCCAAAAGTCATTTCCAATGACCCATATTCTTTAAATAGAAAATGGTGAGGAAATGACATTTGGATTAAAAATCTCATAGTATTAATATAAAACTATTCTTTTTAAATTCAGAAAAAATTATATTCAATCATTCAAATATATGTTAATCTAAAAAATTAAGATTAAAGATGAAATCTTTTGAAGTAAATTTTGAATATCCAAAAAAACATATAAGAGGAAAAGTATTAAAAAAAATTTAGGATAATAAAAAAAAGATAATATAAGAAACTACAAATATTATTTTTTTTGGATGGTTAAAAAAGAATGTTATGTTGATATTATGCTTTCTTTATTCATTTAAAAAGTTTTTTAAAAAACAACATTTTTAACATCTACTTTAATATTTTATTTGTAAGTTTTTTGGTTTCAAGTCTTATGTAATAAAAGATTTCTTTTGTTTACTTCGTAGGGAAATTATATTAAGTATTATCAAGGGTTTGGGTATTTAATATAATGAAGTTAAACATTAGTATTGATTATATAGGATATTAGGGATTAGTGATATTCAAATAATTGATTTACTTTAATGAAACTTATCTTTTCTTTTTTTAGATTGTTTAGAATGGTTGGATTAAAAGTAGATTTGTTATATTATAACTTTTTTAGTTATCTTATAATTTTTTTACTCTTCTTCTTTTTTAGTATACTATTGTATACTATGGGTAATGTATACCTTTGTATACTTTTGTATATTCCTTGGTGTTTTGTTGATTTTTTGTGTAGTTTTAATTTTTAGTTTTTTTATTTTTATGTGGTTTTGTTTTTGTGGGTAATTTTATTTTTTTTTATTTTATTTGTGGTTTGGAGGGAGAGGTGGATTTCAAGTGTATTTTTTTTGTGGTGTTTTTTCATGAAGTATTTTTTCATATTATTATTTTGATTTAAATAGAAACATTTATATACTACTTATGATAAATTAATAATTGTGAGTAGAAAACTTACTTACAAAAAAATAAAATAATTAAGGAGATGAAAAATATGTCTATGACAAATATAAGTAGTTTAGCAAACAGTTTTGGTACAACCTTTGGATTACATGGAGATTATTCAAATGAATTTGATAAAGAGAATAATCGTGATGTAAGATGTTTGAAATTAAAACCTGATGAGTATCTTTCAGATGAAGATGCTAAAAAGATTTTTGATTTGGTGATAACTGCGTTTAAATTGGGAGCAGATAAACAGTATCTCATAACAAATCAGTTATCATATAAATTTGATAAGGAAAATTTAACAGTAATTGAATATAAATATTCTTTGTTTTAAATTTTTTCTTATTTTTTTTATTTTTTAATTTTTATAAAAAAAAGTTTTTGTTGGAATTATTTTTTTGTGGTGTTTATTTTTTTTTTTGAATTTTTTTTATATTGTCATTTTTTTCTTTATATTGTCATTTTTTTGCCTATAAAGTGAATTTTTTTCTATACTGTCATTTTTTTGTCTATAAAGGCTTTTTTTATCCTTTTACCATCAGTTTATACACAAGATAGACACAAGTTGTGTTTATGTTGTGTTTATCTTGTGTATAAACTTCAATCTTGATGCTACGGTCTTTATTTTTCAAATAAAGCCCATATATTCTTTATTTTTTCATTTAAATGATTTTTAGGTTTTATTTTATTGTTTTAAACCTTATTTTAATCTTTGTATTTTATACTATATAAATGTTTCTATTTTAATTTTAGTAATACTTTTATTTAAAAAAGTAATAATTTTAATATTTGTGGATATATAGGGGTCGGGAGTTTTTTTTATGTATTTTTTTAAGTTGTTTTATTTAATTGAATTGTTAGTTTATTATATTGGCAGTTGCTTGTTATGTGTTGTTTATTTTAATTGTTTCTTTATTTATTTTAATGATATATAATAAAACTTATTATTTATATTTATTAAAATTTAAACTTTGATAAAAAATAATGTTTTTAATCACTTTTATATATATCAAATAACTTAAAATATTATATTTTTTAAAGTATATTGATTTAATTATAATATTGATTAAATATAATAGGTGTTAGTTGTTATGGTGTTGTTTATATTGTTTAATCTTTTATTTATTTTAATATGGTATGGTAGTTAATTTTTAATAATTATAAAATTTAAATAGAAACATTTATATACTACTTTTTATAGATTAATAACTGTAAGTGGGAGCAAAACTACTTACAAATATAAAATATAAAAAAGGTGTTAAATATGGATATAGATTTTAATATATTAATTTTAAATAAAGAAGTTGTAAGAGGCAAGACTTTATTAAGTTATAATATTAGCAGTAAAAATGAGTTAACAGAAGCAACTTATAATAGTATTTGTAATTCAAATAATAATGAGTTTTCAGATATTACTTTAAATAAAATATTTAAAATTATTAAACCTGCTGATTTAATAAAATTAGTATTAAATATGAATGATAAGGAGCGTAAAATTATTAAAGATATTGAAGTAATAAGATTATTAAATTGGTAGTTTCTTTTTTAGAAACTATTTAATTTTATCTTTTTTTTATTATTTTAATAGTATTGTTAAAAATGTGCGTTTTTGTGTGTGGATATATAGGGGTCGGGTGTTAAATATAGTATTTTATTTAATTTTTAAAATTATAAAAATCAAATAGAAACATTTATATACTATAACTTATAGATTAATAATTGTGAGTGGGAGTAAAACTACTTACAAATAAAATAATATATGGTGTTAAAAAATGTTAAAAGAAACTAAAATAATTTTAAATGAGATTAAAAGATTTGCAGAAACTAAAAAAGTTAAAATCAATAAAAATATTGATATTGAAACTAATGATAAATCATGGGAGTTTAATATTATATTTGATGGCTTTTTTGAATGTGTAGAAACTACCTTTAATAAAAATACATTAAAAGAAGTTTTAAACTTTTTAGAAACAAATAATTATAAAGTTAGTTTTAATACTAACTACTTTTAAATTTTTTTGGTGGAGTTGTTAAAATATGTTAAAAAGTAACTTTAAACATTATATTAAATTTGGCGATTATAAAAGAAACTACTTTAAAATTGAATTTAAAGATTTATATAAATATTATGTTAGTGATATAAAAGAAAATGCTTTTTATTACTAAACTATTATTTTATTTTTATTCTTTTTTTTATTATTTTAATAGTATTGTTAAAAATGGGTTTTTTGTGTGTGGATATGTAGGGGTCGGTTGTTAAATATGGTGTTTTCTTTAAATTTTAGTTTTAACTAAAAATAAATAGAAACATTTATATACTATACCTTACAAATAAAATATCAGATATAAATAAAATAAAAAATAAAACATATTTGATAAAATATTAAAATTAATTTTAATTAAGATTAAATAGAAACCTTTATATACTACTTATTACAGATTAATAATTGTGAGTGGGAACACTTACAAAAAAATATTAAAGGTGTTAAAATATGGATAAAATAAACAATAAAGAATTTTTAAACTTTTTTGAAAAAAGATGCAGAAGTAATGTACCTAACTTTATTAAATCAATTAGATTTAATAAAAAAAGCATATCCGTTAAATTGGAGGATAAAAACTTCCTTTTTAATGATTTATATACTAAAAAATCTTTATATAATGATATTATTGGATATTTAAGTATTTATATTAAAGAAAATAATCTTAATATCCCTTATGATATTGATTATTTAAAATACAAATACGCAAAACTTAATACTAATTAAGTTTTGTTTATTTATTTTTTATTTTTTTAGTTATTTGTTTAAAATTTTAAAAAGTGGCGTTTTTGTGTGTGAATATATAGGGGTCGGTTGTTAAATATGGTGTTTTCTTTTAATTTTAATTTTTTTTAAGATAAAATAAAGATATTTATTATTTGTGGGTTGTTTGATATATATCAAATTAGTTATATTTTTAGTTTTTTTAAGTGGGTTTATTATTTTAGCAGTTATGGTTATTTTAAATTAAGTTGTGTGTTATAAATTGTTTATTTTTAATGGGGTCTTTGATTATTTTAATTGAATGGGTTATTTAATATTTGTTATTATGGAATTTAAATAGATAAGTTTATATACTATGAGTTATATATTAATAATTGTGAGTGGGAGTAAAACTACTTACAAAAAAAATATTAAAAGGTGTTAAAAAATGTTAGTTTATTGTAAAAATTATAATGGATTAAGTTGTAGATTTAGAAATGTTAAAATTAATAATTGTTATCATAAATATAATTTTAGATTACATTTAAAACATGACTTTAAAGAAAATAAACATAAACATTTAGTTTATTTTAATGAAAATTATAAAAGATATGATAAGAAATGTAATAAAATTGCGTATCATGAGTTTAAAAAAAGTTTAAATATTTAATTAAATATTTTATTTTATTTTTTTATTTTTTTTATTATTGTTGAAAGTTATAAAAAGTGGTGTTTTTGTTTGTGGATATATAGGGGTTGGTTGTTATTTATAGTGTTTTCTTTAATTTTTGTAATGTCTGAGATTAAATAGAAACCTTTATATAGTATGACTTATATATTAATAATTGTGAGTGGAAAACTACTTACAAAAAAATTTATGGAGTTGTTAAAAAATGTCTATGTTTATAGTAAATGAAAATTGTTTAAATGATGTTGCAAATTTAGTTGTTAAATTAAATCCAAATATGGATTTAAAAGAAGTTTTTAATAAACTTTTAAATTTAAATATTGAAATATGGAATAATAAGTATAATGAAAATGTTACTCCAAAGGATTTAAATTATAATGTGATAGATTATAATAATTATACTTATGTTGAAAATGGTATGACTAAATTTAAAGATGAGTATTTTAATACTCAGATAACACAGTTAGTACAAAGTTTAAGTTGTTATGAGTACCAAATTGAAAAAGATTATATTGAAAATTTAGAAAATAGATTTACATATAGTTTTATTAAAGAATTATATGATAATCCTTTAATTAAAGAAATTAAGGATTTTATTAATTATAATGATTTAAATTCTTTATTTTCAAAGGATAATGAGTTAAAAAAGGTTAATGGTGTTAAATGGGATAGATAATACTTTTTATTTATCCTTTTATTTTTTTTTATTGTTTTTTTTATAAATTTTAAGAAATGTGCGTTTTTGTGTGTGGATATATAGGGGTCGGTTGTTAAATATAGTGTTTTCTTTTAATTTTATATTATTTGAAACTTAAACCGATAAGTTTATATACTATAACTTACAGATTAATAATTGTAAGTGGGAAATACTACTTACAAATAAAATAATATATGGTGTTAAAAAATGTTAGATAAAATAGAAAATGATTTTAAAAACAAATTAAGTGAATATGAAGTACAAGATATTGTTAAATTATATAATGTTATCAATATGGTTAAAGAAAATAAAGATGGTCTTAATTATATTGATAGGATAGTATGGATTAACAGTTTTAATAAATGGTATTTACAATTGGATATGGATTTTTATAGTTTTGAAAATGATAATGAAGTTTTAGAATTTATTCAAGATAGTATTAATTTTAAAGACTTTATAAATTTAGTTGAAAATGATTTATCAATTGTAAGTGATAAATTAGATTTTAATAATGAGTATAAATGTTTTGATAAAATGATTACTGAAATTTATAATACTTATAACTTTTAAGTATTATTTTTTCTTATTTTTTGTTTATTTTTATGGTTTTGTTAAAAATGGTTGTTTATGGTTGTGGATATGTAGGGGTCTGTTAACATATATGGGATTTTCTTTAAATTTTAAAATATTAAAAAATTAAATAGAAACCTTTATATACTACTTCTTATAAATTAATAATTGTGAGTGGGAGTAAAACTACTTACAATAAAAAAAATTAAAAGGTGTTAAAAAATGTTAAAAATTTATTGTGAATGTATGAGCGAAAATAATTTAGTAAGTGTGTTTGTTTCAGAAGAAAGAAATAAAAATGGTTTAAAAATTCATAACAATAATATAGGTTTAACTACTTATGTAAATAATGAAATATGGGACTCAGATGTCTTAAAAATCATTAGAGTATTAGATGATAATAAATATAAACATTATAAATCTTTTAATGATATTGTAAAAGATATGGAAAAAGAAACAAGACATTTAAAAATTAATAATAAATCTAATGAAATTTAGATTTATTTTTTTTATTTTTTTATTTTTATGGTTTATTGTTAAAAAGTGTTGTAAATGGTTATAGATATATAGGGGTCGGTTGTTATATATAGTGTTTTCTTCAAGTTTTAATATATTGGAAAATCAAATAGAAACATTTATATACTATGACTTATATATTAATAATTGTAAGTGTGAAACAATTTCTTACAAATAAAAAAAGAAGGTGTTAATTTATGAAATATAAAAGTAAAAAAGAGATTATGGAAGCAAATTTAGCAGAATGGGAAAGAAAAGTAATTTTAGAACAATTTGAATTTGAACAAAATTTATCTGATATTGGAAAATTAATATTAGAATTGAATGGAGTAAAACTTTAATGGTGGTGTTAAATATGGGTTTATATCATAAAGATAGTTTTCAAAATTTATTAATGTATAATCAATTATTTTATAATTTATTGAAAAATAAAATTAGTGAAAATGAAATAATATTGTTTATTGAAGATATTATTAATATTGATAATGAAGTAACTAATATTATAATAACTAATGATATGTTAAATAATGATATGGAGTTAAATTTTAATGAATTAATTATAGATATTACTAATAATAAGTTAAATGATGTTGAATTATACCAAAGTTTAAAGACTATCTTTATATCTTATGGATATTGTTTTAGTATTGAATATGATTTTAAAGGTAGGAGGTTTATTTATTTAGATTTTAAATAAATTTATTTTCTTTATTTTTATTCTTTTTTTTAGTTTTTTTAGTTTTTTGTTGAAAATGGGTTTTTAGGTTATGGATATATAGGGGTCGGTTGTTAAATATACTGTTTTCTTCAAGTTTTAAAATTATAGAAAATCAAATAGAAACATTTATATACTATAACTTATATATTAATAATTGTAAGTGTGAAACAATCACTTACAAAAAAAATATTAAAAGGTGTTAAAAAATGGAAAATTTAGAAGTTGTAAATATAGAAACAAAAGTAATAACTGACTACATAAAAAACTATAAAACTAATAATCAATTATTAGTTAGAATTAATACAGATAAAGAAACTTTTAAACAATCTTATGAGTTTCTTTTAAGTTTTGATGAGTTAGAAGGTTTTGAAGTTATTGAAAATACATTTAACATTACTACTTTAAATAATGTTTTAAAATATTGTTTAAATAATGATATGGTAGTTAGTTTTGATACTAATTACTATTAAATTATTTTTTTTGTGGGGGTGTTTTTGTATGAAAGAATATTATGGCTTTTATAAATATGAATGGGTTATGTTATTTTGTATTTTTGGAGGCATTATAATTAAAGCAATTATGAAATATTGTTTTTAATTTTATTCTTTTTTGTTTATTTTAACTGTTTTGTTAAAAATGGTTGTTTATGGTTGTGGATATGTAGGGGTCGGTATGTATTTATATTATTTTCTTTAAGTTTTTTAATATCTAAAATTAAATAGAAACATTTATATACTATGACTTACAGATTAATAATTGTAAGTGTGAAACAATTACTTACAAATAAAAATATTAAAAAGGAGTTGGTTATTTATGACTAAAATACTTAGACAAGTGAAAGAATATAATGATGGTGTTTTTACTACTTTTATAGAAAGTAATAAGAATATACTTTTTTCAGAAGATATGGAAAAAGGATTAGATTATTTTGAAAAAGCAGGGGGTACTTTTTTATCTAATGAAGTAACAGGAGAACGGATTTATGGGGAAATAGCATTAGACGATATATTATTTATGCTTCAATGTCTTGAAGATGGAGATTTTGAATATGATGACAATATTTATCATGACTTTATGTTTATGAAAGAATGTTGCCTTTGTGATAAGGACAATTCTAAAAGATATTGTGATGATTTTTTTAATATTTGTATTTTATAATTTTTATAAATATTAAATTATTTTTTTATTTTTTTTTTATTATTGTTGAATTTTTTGAAAAGTGGTGTTTTTTGTGTGTGGATATGTAGGGGTTGGCTGTTATTTATAGTGTTTTCTTTAATTTTTGTAATGTCTGAGATTAAATAGAAACCTTTATATAGTATGACTTATATATTAATAATTGTGAGTGGGAAAAACTACTTACAATAAAAAAAATTAAATTGAAGGTGTTAAATATGAATGTAAAAAATGAATATTGTTTAGTAATTGGTTGTGATAGTACAAATAAAAAAACAAGAGTTTTTGAAGTGGATAATTTTTTATTATTTAGAAGTTATGAAACTTTTATATCAATATATGATATTAATAGAAAAACTTTAATTAATAATCTTGATTATTATAAAGTGAGTAATACTACAAGAACTCATTATTATAGTTTTGTAAATCATATTAACTTTGAATTACCAAATATAAAAGATATAGAAAATGAAGTCTTTTTAACTGATAATCAATTTTATAGATTAATCGATACTTTAAAAGATAATCTTAATATTGATAATCAACTTGCAGATATTTATAAAGAGTATAGTCTTGAAAAAAGTTTAATTGAAAGTTTAGAAAATTACAATTATAATTTAAATGAAAATTATAAATGTAATATTGGAAGTTGGAATACTGTTGATTATTCTAAAAAAGAATTAAAAACAAGGAATAAAGAAATTTATTTAGTTGAACTATCTCATAATTATGTTAAACCACAAGTTGAAGTTACAATTACAACAAATAAAAAAAGAACTAAAATTTTAAATGTTAAAGTTAAAATCATTAGTAAATATGGATTAAGTTTTAATAATTATAATACAAAAGAATTAGACAAATATACTAATTATTATTGTTATTAATTCTTTTATTTTTATTCTTTTTTTTTGTTTATTTTAATAGTATTGTTAAAAAGTGGTGTTTTTGTGTGTGAATATATAGGGGTTGGTACTTATTTATAGTGTTTTCTTTTAATTTTAATTTTTTATAATTTTAAATAATAAACTTTATTATTTATTGTGGGTTTGATATATATCAAGTTAGTTATTTTTTTAGTTTTTTTGTGGTGGTTTATTATATTTAATAGTTGATGTTGTTTTAATTAAGTTATGTATTGGAGTTTGTTTATTTTTGTGTGGTTCTTTGATTATTTTTACTATGGGTTGGTTATTTTATTATAATATTTTAATTTAAAAAATAGAAACATTTATATACTACTTATTACAGATTAATAATTGTAAGTGGGAAACACTTACAAAAAAAATATTAATGAAGGTGTTAAATTATGTTACATTCAGTTAGAACAAAACTAAAAAAAAGATATTACAGAAATAAAGGAAAACACTATAAAAATAGTTTTAAATTCCTTTCTAAAAAGCATAATTGTAGTATTCATACAATGAAAATTTTTTGTAAATCAAATGACTTTAAATCTATTAATAAGTCAATTAATAGTTTTAAAACTTTTAATAATTTTAACAGAAATAAACATTATAAAAAATTTGGATTGGATAGTTAAATCTAATCTATTTTTATTCTTTTTTTATTTTATTTGAAGTTTTGTTAAAAAGTGTTGTAAATGGTTGTGGATATGTAGGGGTCGGTTGTTATTTATGGTGTTTTCTTTAAGTTTTTTAATATCTAAAATTAAATAGAAACCTTTATATACTATGACTTACATATTAATAATTGTGAGTGGAAAACTACTTACAAAAAAATATTAAAAGGTGGTTTAATGTCTGTATCAAGAAAAGCAAGAGTAAGAAAACAAAGATTAAGAAAACAAAAAGAGTTAAATAATTATAAAAATAATTTTACTTTTAATAGGACAAAAAAATATTATGGTACAAGTTTATATTTTTTTAATATGTTTCTTAATATTTTTGAAGAGTCCAATAAAATGTTGTTTAATCAGTTTTTATATCCTAATAGTTATAAAAAATTTAATGTTTGGAGTTTTACTTTATAATGGGGGTGTATATTTATTATTGGTTATTATTTATTTTGTCTTAAAATAGCTTATTTGGAGTTTACAGGTCAAATAACTAAGATTGAAGGTGATTTGATGTGTATAAGATATTTAAAAAGAAAATAATTCTTTTATTTTATTTTTTGTTTTTTTTTAGTGTTTTGTGGTGTGGACATATAGGGGTTGGTATGTATTTATAGTGTTTTCTTTTAATTTTAATTTTATCTAAAATTAAACCGAAACATTTATATACTATGATGTTCAAATTAATAATTGTGAGTGGGAAAAACTACTTA
>Ga0256405_10000210_pt1 | contig 195665 bp, 139 predicted proteins | sample RumenRJG_02DNA_FD_189096 | JGI IMG/M metagenome (GOLD analysis project Ga0256405, IMG submission 189096) | Bovine rumen microbial communities from Lethbridge, Alberta, Canada - RJG_02 | ecosystem: Host-associated > Mammals > Digestive system > Stomach > Rumen | place: Canada: Alberta...
AAAGCCTCGCTATATCCAAAACGCTTCTGACATCCATCAAAGCCTGTTCCTGCACCTTTGCTTCTCTATACAGACGGCTCACTACAGTATGAGTATTTATACCTATCTCCTTAGCTTTTTCTATTGTGTCAAGCATTTTTGATTATGTCCCGAAATGATCAAAACATTTGCCCTGGATTTTCCAGGGCTTTTGTTATGCTTGGGGCTCTGCCCCAAACCCTGTCCTTCGCCAGGAAGGCGAGGGAACAGCTATTGCTGTTCCGGTGACATTAGGATTACCCGCGTCACTCCGTCAAGGGCTGCCCGGATGCTGCGCATCCAGCGTGCTGTCCCTTGACTCCGTTCCCGCACCATCTACATACAAGCTTCAAGATTATCAAAAAGATGATGTTGTTGAGATAATACAAATCTCATAAATGTCTGGCTTCTCCAAGGATGATTCATCGGTGGAATATATCTCTTTTTCGGTTCTATTTTTTCGGGTTTAAACTCAGTATCAAAGTCTTTAGATTCATTTTCGCGTATAGGTACTTCTTCTAACGCGTAGATATATTTGTCGTTGACGCAACAATACATTTTTTGATCGAAAGCTTTTATGACCATTACTTTTGTTCCTCTTAAGTAATGAGCTTGCATTCCGTATTTATCAATCATCTTGTAATGCTTACTAAAGTAACTGATACAATGACCACTGTCGACCTGTCGCTCAGTTATTGTTGCAAGAGTAAGATTGATTTTTTCATCATCTGGTTGCGTTTCAAATACAGATTTGATACTATCAACGGGTAGAGCAAACTTAGCGTTGAATTCGTCGATGTAGGAGTCTAGGAATTCGTTTGCTGAGTCTATATCAGTTATGTCTGCCAGTCGTAACTCGATTGGCAGTCGTGACTGCAAAGTTTGAAACATTCTTTCTACGCGGCCTTTCGCCTGAGGTATGCTACTGTATTCAATACTGGTTCCTAGTTGTTTGCAGGCGTAAGCAAACTGTGTGCAAGTATCTTCTCCGATGTCGGGGGAGTTTTTCTTTTTATAGGTAAATACAGTGCGTCGGTCCGTAAAAAACTTATAAGGTATTCCATATCTTTTGAGTATCTGATAATAAACATTGTAATAACCCTTTAAAGTTTCTTGCTTATCAAAGAAAGCACCGGTAATTCTTCCGGTAGCATCGTCTACAGCGATATGAAGAGTTGTTTTTCCTATACCGAACCATTGGAATGGAGACGCATCCATTTGTTCCAGTTCTCCGAAGTAAGCACATCTCGGACGCCGTGAATGAGCATCTTCAACTGCGACAAGATTATTCTGAATCTGTTCTACTTCCTTCTTGGTTTTTGCAGCTTTCTTATCTGCTTCCAGTTGTTTTTTTATTCTTTTCTTTTTAGCTTTTGTGACGCGTGGAGATAAGATGTATTCTGCTTCAAGTATTGATGTTACAGTTGATACGGAAAGGTGGATATCCTCATTTTTATCAAGCAGTTCGGTGAAATGTGTGAAATTAGCGTCATAATACTTGTTTTCGTATAAACTGAGCACTTCATGTCGTGTTTTATCAGGTATAGTTGATACAGGTTTTCTACCTTTATTGCCGTGCGAGAAAGCAGCTTTACCATTTTCCTTATAAGCATTGATCAAGCGGTTAAGGTGTCTCCTGGTTATTCCGAGAGAGAGTGCTGCTCGATTCTTGTTTCCTCCTTCGTCTACAAGTCGTTTTACTACTTCATACTTCTTTTGTTCATCCATATTTAAGTCAATTCTCCTCATCATGTCCTCCTCTCAAGTGAGAGGATAGTATACCACATTGGGACATTTTCATTTGTGGTTTAATAGGACATTATCAAAAATGACTTATATACGAAATGTCTAGATGAAAAAAGTGATTGACTTCTACCCCGTATAATGATATAAATGCTTATGTGAATATATGAATGTATGTTCATATATATAAAGGAGGAAGAGATATGTCAGAAGATGAAAGAAAGTTTCTCGAAATAGTAAATCTTAAGAAGGGCTTTGGCTCTGGAGAATCTAGACAAGAAGTCCTTAGAGGTATGGAGTTTACCGTAGCAAAAGGAGAGTTTTGTGTACTCCTTGGCCCTTCTGGATCTGGTAAATCAACATTACTCAATATTATAGGTGGTATCGATAATCCTGACTCAGGTTATATATCCATAAATGGAGATAAGCTGGAGGATATGGGCGAGAAGGGACTTACGCAGTATCGCCGTAAACATTTGGGATATGTGTTCCAGATGTATAATCTAATACCAAATCTTAATGTTAAGGAGAATATCGAGGTTGGTGCTTACCTTTCTGATAAGGCCCTTGATATAGATGAACTTCTTAATACACTTGGTCTATATAAGCACCGTCATAAGTTACCAAATCAGCTTTCTGGAGGACAGCAGCAGCGTGTATCTATCGGTAGAGCTATAGTGAAGAATCCAGATATTCTCTTATGTGATGAACCAACTGGAGCGCTAGATTACAACACTTCAAAGGAAATCCTTAAGCTTATCGAAGATGTAAATCAGAAGTATGGAAATACAATCATCATGGTTACACATAACGAAGCTATCAAGAATATGGCGGATCATGTTATTAAGCTTCGTGATGGAGTGGTTCGTCATAATAACATCAATGAGAATAAGGTATCAGCCGTAGATCTCGACTGGTAATTTCATTTATCAATAACTATTAATTGATAAATCTTAGGAAATGTGAGGAGAATAAATATGAGAAAGATCACGAGCCCACTTAAGAAAAGGGTTCCAAGAGAACTCGTTGGAGAGTGGCGTAAATATGTTGTTATTGCACTTTTCCTGATTCTCATGATCGGGTTTATATCAGGAATGTATGTTGCCAACAACAGTATGCTTACTTCTGCTGATAAGAAAAAGACAGAATATAATCTTGAGGATGGCTGTTTTGAAACTGCAGAAAAAGCGAGCGATGAGATGATCAAGGCTCTTGAAAAGGGTGAAAAAGCTGATGTTAAGCAGTATTACCTGGACAAGGGATATGAAGAGGCAGATAAGGAAGTTAAGAAAGCAATTGATGAGAAAATCCCTGGAGAGATAGAAAAAGCTGTTAAGGATGGAATAGAGGAGCAGGTTCGTGCTCAGGCAACTGAGGGAGTTGAAGCTCAGATAGCTCAGTATTCTAATATGGGTGCTAAGGTATCGGATTCTGAGAAAGAGAAGATGATACAGGATATTGTTGATGAGAATCTTCAGGCTGCACTTGACGAATACTACGATGATGCGTATCAGACAGCATACGATAAGTTCATGGATGAGGAATATGAGGATACCCTGGAGGATGCCAAGAAGGAAGCGTATGAAGAAGTCGAAGATACGGTAGAGGAGGAATATGAGAAAGCGGCAGATAAGTATGATCTGGATAATCCAGATTATGAGGCTGTTCCGATAAAGATATATGAAAACTTCTACAAGGATTCCGGTGAAGATAGAGATCTCGATGGAGAAAAGGATGGTAATATTCGTGTATATAAGGACAGAGATGATGTAGATCTTTACAGCATTCATGAGGGCAAGATGCCATCTTCTGCAGACGAGATAGCAATCGACAGAATGCATGCTGATAACGTAAAGGTTAAGATTGGCGATACTATAAGAGTGGGCGGTCAGGACTTTAAGGTCACTGCACTTGTTGCTCTGGTTAACTATAGTACACTTTATGAGAAGCCAACGGATTCAATGTTCGATGCAATATACTTCGATGTTGCTATGGTGACTGATGAGGGCTTTGACAGAATAAAGAATAATATTCATTATAACTACGCTTGGACCTATAATGTTAAGCCTGTTGATGAGGTAGAAGAGAAAGCTTTATCTGAAAATGTTATGGCTGCGCTTATATCTCAGTCTGTAGTAAATGGCGAGGATGATGAACCTCTAGAGATAGAGAACTTCCTTCCAAATTATTCAAATAATGCGATTCATTTCGCTACAAATGATATGGGTGGTGATAAGGCGATGGCTGGAATCCTCCTATATATACTAGTGGCTGTGCTTGCATTTATCTTTGCTATAACGATAAGTAATACGATTACAAAAGAGTCTTCGGTTATTGGAACCCTTCGAGCATCGGGATATACAAAGGGCGAGCTAATCGTTCACTATATGACAATGCCTGTTCTTGTAACCTTGATAGCAGCGATAATCGGAAATATCCTGGGATATACAGTTTTCAAAAATGTGGTAATTGGAATGTATTATAATTCATACAGTCTTCCGACTTATGAAACTTATTGGACGTCAGATGCATTTATCAAGACAACTATTGTTCCAGTGATCATCATGTTTGTGATCAACCTGACAGTAATCGTTAGAATGATGCGATTCTCGCCACTTAAGTTCCTGAGACATGATCTTAAGATAAAGAAGAGACGTAAGGCGGTCAGACTTCCTAAGTGGAAGTTCCTTTCAAGATTTAGAACGCGTATCTTGCTTCAGAATATACCTAACTATATAGTGCTTGTTCTGGGGATATCATTTGTAATGCTGATGCTTTCTATGGCGGTTGGCTTCCCGGATTCGCTGGATGTGTATAAGTCAAATGTTACTGATATGATGTTTGCAAAGTATCAGACTATTCTTACCTCAACAGAGGATGAAAATCCTATAGAGACTACGACGAAGTCTGCTGAGAAGTTCGCAATGAATGGACTTCAGTATGTTTATAAGGATCATAAGGAATCGGTATCGGTATATGGAGTAGAAGATAAGAGTAAGTATATTGATATTCCAGATTCGCTTATGGAAAATGAGGTTTATATATCTACTACATTTGCTGAGAAATACGGCATCGAAGTAGGTGATACATTTAAACTGGATGCTAGATACGAAAATGATGTCTACACCATGAAGGTTGCCGGAATCTATGATTATTCAGGCGCACTTACAGTCTTTATGCCAATTGATAATTATAGAGAAATGTTTGACGAGGATGAAGATTTCTTCACAGGCTTTATGGCAAATGAAGAGATTGAAGGAATTGATGATGAATATATAGCAACCACTATAACGGAAGATGATGTCCTGAAGATATCGAGACAGCTGGATCATTCCATGGGTTCATATATGAAGTATTTCCAGGTGGTATGTATCATACTATCTGCGGTACTTATCTACCTGCTTACTAAGATAATCATAGAGAAGAATGAAAATGCTATCTCTATGGTAAAGATTCTAGGATATGAGAATAAAGAAATCAGCGGATTATATATGACGTCCACAACCATCGTGGTACTATTTGCTTGTATAGTTGGTATAGTACTCGCATACTTCGGAATGGGTGAAATCTTCAAGATATATCTTATGAGTATGGAAGGATGGTTCCACTATGTTGTGACACCACTTGGATTTGTGAAGATGTTTGTCTTCGTATTTGCAGCATATCTTATCGTAATGATTATAGATTATCGCCGTATCAAGAAGATACCGATGGACGAAGCGTTAAAACATGTAGATTAAAAAATGAGTCACTTCTTTGCTTCGACGTAACTGCTGACTCAAAAATGAGTCAGCAGTTACGTCGGAGCAAGAGGTGACTCATTCGTTTATTTAACGAGTGAATCGATGATGGAGGTTATGCTGGTTATGGAGTCTGCAAGCTCACTAGTCTGCATAGCCTCTATATATTTATCTCTGTTTGAATATACTTCTCTTATACCAGTTAGTAGTGTTTCGTTACTAACTGCCTCTTCTTCGATTACGTAACTGTAACCGCTTTTCTCAAAGGACTGAGCATTGAGAATCTGATCTCCGCGGCTTGCGGCCTTTGATAATGGAATCAGAAGATTTGGTTTTCTTATAGCAAGTAGTTCACAGATTGCATTTGCACCAGCGCGTGATATAACTACATCAGCTAGGGCAAACATGTCTGGGAGCTGTTCTTTTATAAACTCATACTGAACGTAACCTTTTTTATCTTTGATATCAGGGTTCAACTTATCTTTTCCAGTAAGATGAATGACATTGAACTCCTTCAGTAATTCGTCAAGACATCCCCATATTGCTTTATTTATAGCAACACTTCCTGTGCTTCCGCCAACTACGAGTAGAGTCGGCTTATCATCTGTGAATCCACAGAACTCTCGGGCTTTTTCTTTGTCGCCGTTAAAAAGCTCCTGTCTGATAGGTGTACCAGTTACTGTTGCGCGGTCGCTGAAGAGCTCTTTGGTCTCTGGAAAATTACAGCAGATTTTTGTAGCCTTTGGAAGAGCTATCTTGTTGGCAAGTCCTGGAGTCATATCTGATTCGTGGATAACGACAGGAATGTGCAGATGTGCTGCCATCAGTACAACAGGGACAGTGACAAATCCTCCCTTTGAGAAGACTACATCAGGTTTTATCTTCTTCAGTATTCTCTTCGCATCACCAAAGCCCTTGTTGACTCTGAAAGGATCTGTGAAGTTCTTAAGATCGAAGTAGCGTCTTAGCTTTCCTGAAGATATTCCGTAGTAAGGAATACCGATCTCTTCGATAAGTTTTTTCTCGATACCATTATATGTTCCAATATAGCTGATCTCGTATCCTAATTCCTTAAGACGAGGAATCATTGCGATATTTGGAGTTACATGTCCGGCTGTACCACCGCCGGTAAGTATAATCTTCTTCATTTAATCACCTGATATTCATAGTAGATTTATATTACTAAACTTGTCCGTTCTTTAAGCACAGAGTATATTATCACATTTCTTCTTGCTTGCCCATAGTTTTATCTATATATATAGGAGTCTCTCGATATTTCATCTGGATAGTCTAACAAAAAATGGTCAATTTTAAGTAATATTTTTCTATTATTCGACTCCTTGATAAAGTATACTTTACTTGTAGTTTGGCGGCAAATCCGTGCTGCAGACTTATAGTTTATCGCATATTTGTACAGTATAGCAGGAGGTATATATGGGTATAGATTTAACAAAGGTTCCGAAGCTTGGATTTGGTCTTATGAGACTTCCAGAGAAGGATGGAGAAGTCGATATCGATAGAGTATCATCGATGGTTGATATGTATATGAAGATGGATAAGAGATACTTCGACACCGCCTATGTATATCACGGCGGAAAGTCTGAGGTTGCTGCAAGAGAAGCTCTTGTAAAGCGTTATCCAAGAGACAGTTTTATGATAGCTACTAAGCTTCCTGCATGGGAGATCAAGCAGGAAAGTGATATAGAGAGAATCTTTAATGAACAGCTGGAGAGAGCAGGTGTAGATTATTATGATTTCTATCTTCTTCATTCCGTAGAGGATGGTAATAACTACGATACATATGTAAAGTATGACTGCTTCAGCTGGGGCGTTAAGAAGAAAGAAGAAGGAAAGATAAAGCATTTTGGTTTTTCCTATCACGGAAGCCCTGAACTACTAGAGGAGATTCTTGATAAGCATCCAGAAGTCGAGTTCGTACAGATTCAGCTGAATTACCTTGATAGAACTAATCCGGTTGTAAGATCTGAGGAGCTCTATAACATTCTTCACGAGAGACAGATTCCTATTATTGTTATGGAGCCAATCCGTGGAGGTATGCTTGCAAATCTTACACCAGAGCAGGAGGCAAAGTATAAGGCGGTTCGTCCAAATGATTCTGTTGCATCCTGGGCACTTAGATATGTTGCATCACTCCCTGGAGTTATGACTGTTCTTTCTGGAATGTCCGATGAAGAACAGATGCAGGACAATATTGGTACATTTACAAACTTTGAAGCAGTAAATGAAGAAGAAATGAAGCTAATCGACGAAGTTACTGAAGAAATCCTGAGTATTCCTCAGATTGGTTGTACAGCTTGTAAGTATTGTACACCTGGATGCCCTATGAAGATCAGCATTCCGGATGTTTTCAGAACTATCAATACACTTCGCCGTTATCCAGATGACTGGAGATCAAAGAACTTCTATAGAGGAGTTGTTGAAAGATCTGGAAAGGCAGGAGATTGTATAGCCTGTGGTCAGTGTGAAGGCGTATGTCCTCAGCATTTACCAATTATAGATTTGCTTAAGGAAGCATCCGAGATCCTAGATACTGAGGAGTAGTCAGTATCTGGGATGAGAGGCTCGGATGATATAACTAGTTGAGAAATGATTTGAAAGATACGAGGGAGATAAATATATGGAAAACTTTACATTTTATTCACCAACATTTTTTGCATTTGGTAAAGATACAGAGAATCAGGTTGGCGAGTATGTTAAACAGTTTGGCGGAAGTAAGGTTCTTGTGCATTATGGTGGAAGCAGCGCCAAGAAGTCAGGACTTCTCGATAGAGTCGAAGCATCACTTAAGAAGGAAGGTATTCCTTATGTAATGTTAGGCGGAGTTAAGCCAAATCCAAGAAGTGGTCTTGTATATGAAGGCATCGAACTTTGTAAGAAGGAAGGCGTTGATTTCGTACTTGCAGTTGGAGGAGGAAGCGTTATCGATTCCTCAAAGGCTATCGCTGCAGGTGTTGTGTATGACGGAGACTTCTGGGATTTCTATAGTGGAAAATGGATTGAAGAGGCACTTCCTGTTGGAACTATCCTGACAATCGCTGCAGCTGGTAGTGAGGGAAGTCCAGATTCAGTTATCACTAAGGAAGAAGGAATGTACAAGCGTGGTGCATCTGGAAATGCTATTCGTCCTAAGTTCAGTATACTGAACCCGGCACTAACAGAGACACTTCCACCTCATCAGACAGCAGCTGGTGCAACAGATATTATGGCTCATCTCTATGAGAGATATCTGACAAATACAAAGGACGTAGAAGTTACAGATAGACTTATAGAGGGGCTCCTTCTCACTATGAGACATGAGGCTCCTAGAGTAATAGCTGATCCTCATAATTATGAGGCAAGAGCAAATATTATGTGGGCTGGAATGGTGGCTCATAATCATATCTGCGGTGTTGGTCGTTCTCAGGACTGGAACAGCCATGTTATAGAACATGAGCTGTCTGCTCTCTATGACTGTGCGCATGGTGCTGGTCTTGCAGTAACTATGCCTGCTGTATTTAAGTATGTAATGAATCATGATGTAAATAGATTTGCAAAGGTAGCTACTCGCGTATGGGGATGCGAGATGGATTTTGATCATCCAGAGGTAACAGCTTTAGAAGGTATAAATGCTTTCCAGAACTTCCTTATATCTCTTGGAATGCCTAAGAACTTTGAGGAACTTGGAGCAAAGGAAGAGGATATTCCAAAACTTGCGGAAATCTGCTGCAGAGGCGATGGACGTGATGGAACAATCTCAGGCTTTGTAACATTAACTGAAGAAGATGTTCAGAATATATATCGCATGATGCTGTAGTTTTAGGAGGGGTTTATGAAGGCGTTATTTATAGGCGGTACAGGAACTATAAGTACTGCAATAGTGAGGAGACTTGCGGAAGAACTTGGCTGGGAGGTATGGCTTCTCAACAGAGGAAACAGACAGGAAGTAGTGCCTGAGGGGGTTCATCAGATTGTCTGTGACATCTCAGATGAGGCTGCTGCTGAGAGAGCTCTGGAAGGAATGTCATTTGACGTTGTAAATGAGTTTATCGGCTTTACTCTTGATCAGGTAGAAAGAGATTACAGACTCTTTAAAGATAAGACAAAGCAATATATCTATATCAGTTCTGCTTCGGCTTACAACAAGCCTGCAGCGAACTATATCATAACTGAGGGAACGACACTTGCGAATCCTCATTGGGAATATTCTCGAAACAAGATTAAGTGCGAGGAGTTCCTGATGAAGAAGTACCGTGAGGAAGGATTCCCGGTTACCATTGTAAGACCTAGTCATACGTATGATGAGAGAAATGTACCACTGGGCGTGCATGGAAAGAAGGGTTTCTTCCAGGTTATAAAGAGAATGCAGGAAGGAAAACCAGTTATTATCCAGGGCGATGGAACTTCGCTGTGGACAGTAACATTTAACAAGGATTTTGCTATCGGCTATACAGGTCTTATGGGAAACAGACACGCTATAGGCGAAGCGTTCCAGATAACAGGTGATGAGACACTTACCTGGAATCAGATATATCAGACAATCGCAGATGCGCTAGGTGTGGAGCTAAAGCCATATCATGTATCGTCAGATTATCTAAGCGCAGTTGGCGATAAGTACGGATTTGACTTTGAGGGGAGTCTTACTGGCGATAAGTCAGTGTCTGTAGTATTTGATAACAGTAAGCTGAAGAGAGTTGTTCCGGATATGAGAACAACAGTAAGATTCGATCAGGGAGTGAGAATAGCACTTGATTACGTGCTGTCTCATCCAGAGTGTCAGGTGGAAGACACTGAGTTTGATCAGTGGTGTGATAAGGTTATAAGTGTACTGGAAAGTACGAAGAATAATATATAGTTTATTATCTTGGGGTGAAGATATATAAATGAGGGGGCGGTTTCTAATGGTGACGGAACCGTCCCCTCGCATTTTCCCAGTAATAGGGCTGTCCGCGGTAGAGAATATACTTATATAAAATGAAGAAAAATGATAGCATTTTAGCGGTACAAGATGGTATAATATGGCTATCTATGATTTATTTACAGGAGGACAGTTAAATGAGTGATTTTATGGCTAATTATATGAGCTGGCTCGAGAATCCTTACTTCGATGAAGATACTCGTGCAGAGCTGGAATCTATCAAGGGTGATGAGAAGGAGATAGAGGATAGATTCTACCGTAGTCTAGAGTTTGGAACTGGTGGTCTCAGAGGTGTAAGAGGCGCTGGTACTAATAGAATGAATATATATACAATTCGTCAAGCTACACAGGGACTTGCTAACTATATAGTAGCTCATAACGGACAGGATAAGGGTGTTGCTATCGCACACGATTCACGTATCATGTCTCCAGAGTTTGCACGTGAGGCTGCAAAGTGTCTTAATGCAAATGGCATCAAGACTTATCTTTTTGAGTCACTTCGTCCTACTCCTGAGCTTTCATATGCAGTTAGATCATTTGGCTGTATCGCAGGTATCGTTGTAACAGCAAGTCATAATCCTAGAGAATATAATGGATATAAGGTTTACTGGGAGGATGGAGCACAGGTTACACCTCCTCATGATACTGGAATTATGGAAGAGGTTGCTAAGGTAACTGATTTCGCACAGGTTAAGACAATGGATGAGGACGACGCAAGAGCACTTGGTCTCTTCAATATCATTGGTACTGATTTTGATGACAAGTACATCGCTGAAGTTAAGGCTCAGAGTATTCACCCTGAGATTATCCCAGAGATGGCTAAAGATATAAAGATTGTATATACACCACTTCATGGTACTGGAAATGTACCTGTTCGTCGTGTACTTAAGGATCTTGGATTTACACAGGTTTATGTTGAGCCACAGCAGAAGATTCCTGATGGATCATTTCCAACTGTAGCTTATCCTAATCCAGAATCTGCTCCAGCGTGGGAGCTTGCACTTAAGCTTGCTAAGGAAGTGGATGCGGATATCGTACTTGCAACTGATCCTGATGCAGATAGACTTGGTGTATATGCTAAGGATACAAAGACAGGCGAGTATATGAGCTTTACTGGAAATATGTCTGGTATGCTTATCGCTGAGTATATCTTCAGTGAGAGACTTGCTACAGGCACAATGCCTGAGAATCCTGCACTTGTTACAACTATCGTAACTACAGATCTTGCAAAGGCTATCGCAGCTCATTATAACGCTCGCTGTATAGAGGTTCTTACAGGATTTAAGTATATTGGTGAGCAGATTAAGATCTTCGAACAGACAGGATGCAATAACTATGTATTCGGTCTTGAGGAGTCTTATGGATGTCTTGCAGGAACATACGCAAGAGATAAGGATTCTATCGTAGCTGTTATGATGCTTTGTGAGGTTGCTGCATTCTATAAGAAGCAGGGTAAGACACTCTGTGATGCTATGCAGGATCTCTATGAGAAGTATGGCTACTACAAGGAAGGTCTTGCAACACTCGAGCTTAAGGGTATCGATGGTGCTGCAGAGATTCAGAGAAAGATGGAGAACTTCCGTGCCAATCCTCCTAAGGAACTTGGTGGACTTAAGGTCCTTGCATATAGAGATTACAAGGCTGATGAGAGAGTTGATCTTGTTACAGGTGAGAAGTCATCTACAGGTCTTCCTTCTTCAAATGTTCTCTACTATGAGCTTGAGGATAATGCATGGTGCTGCGTTCGTCCTTCAGGTACAGAGCCAAAGATTAAGTTCTATTATGGGGTTAAAGGAACTGATATGGCAGATTCGGAGAAGAAACTGGAAGCTATTAAGGCTGATATGTTAAACGGCCAGTAGAATATTATTATAAACTAAAGGTTGGGGTTTATGGGGTATCGTGATAGGCTTAGTATCAAAAGATACTATAAATATAAGGATGAGGTTATAGAGCGTAACATACTAGCCAGTCAGACATTTATAATAGTTGGATCTATTATAGCTATAGTATATATGTTTGCTAACATTTTTGTAGTTAGGACACATGGCTATTATGGAAATATTATAGTGCTTGCTTATTTCGTGTTAGCAGCATTTATAAGAACACCTATATTAAAGAAACATCCAGAGAAGAGTACGCTTTTTATGTATCTTATTCAGATTCCCATTATGATAACGGGAATCTTGATGAGTACTTTGTTTGATAAGGATTCAGAATCGGTTGTATTTTTTCTGTTTATCGTATGTCTTCCACCTTTTATTCTGGATAATCCTTTAAGGCATCTAGTTTATATTGTTGCTTGCATGAGTTTATATCTTGCAATGGGATTCATGTTTAAAAATCCAGAGGTATTTAACTTTGATCTTGTTCATGCGCTAGTCTTTTTCCCTGGATCTTTGTTCGTCAATCTATTCATTATTATTGAACGCTTTGACAACATAGAAAATTATGTAATATCCGAGAAGAAGGCGCGGCATGATGAGATATCAGGGCTTAAGAATAGATATGCGTTAAGTATAGATGTTTCATCATATGCTGAAAAGCATGTCTTTGCTGCTATCATAGATATAGATTACTTCAAGTTCTTCAATGATATGTTTGGACATGATTTTGGTGAAGAGCTTGTTGCTTGTATCGGTAAGCAGGCTAAGAAAGAGTTTGGGGCTCATAACTGCTATAGATTTGAAAGTGATGAGATACTAGTTCTTGATCAAAAGTCCAGCGAGGCTGATTTTAAGGCTAAAATTGAGTCACTTAAAGAAGCATTTAAAGAGATTACACTTCGTCAGAAGACATTTCATCCATCCTGTACTATAGGATATGTATATGGAACTCCTGTATCAGCGGATGATATGAATGAGCTTATCAGACATGCTGATGTTAGACTTCTTGAGGCTAAGGCTTCAGGTAAGGGAACGATTGTTGGATATGCTTATGATACAAGTCAGAAGCGCCAGACAGATATTTTGGCAGAGGTCGCTAGAACTAGCGATATCAACACTATAGATGAGGTAACAGGTGTACCTAATATGCAGTTCTTCCGTATCAGAGCGGATGAAATGCTGGGAAACCTGCTTGATCTTGAGAAGAATCCTACAGTTCTATATTTCAATATAGGAAACTTCAAGGCATTCAATGAAGAAAATGGATTTAGAAAAGGCGATAAGCTACTTCGTGATATAGCAGATATACTTAAGGAAGAGTTTTCTAATAGACTCATTGCTAGATTTTCTGAGGATCATTTCGTTATTCTATGTTATGGAGATGAGATAGATGATAGAATGCTCAGAGTCTTTTCTAGAGTAAAGCCACTTTTCGGAAATATTCATATGACTATCAAGGCTGGTGCAGCACAGTATACTAAGGGCGAAAATGTCGGCAACACTTGCGACAAGGCTAAGCTTGCTTGTGACAGTATAAAGCATGATACTGAGAAGAACTTAGAGTTCTATAGTGAGAGCCTTGAGAATAAGAATAAGCTAGAGAGATATGTTATATCACATATCGATGAAGCTGTAGAAAAGGGCTATCTAAGGGTTTATTATCAACCAATTGTTGATCTTACAACAGGTGAGGTTATAGAGCTTGAGGCTTTGGCTCGTTGGATTGATCCAACATATGGATTCCTTTCTCCTGGCGATTTTATCCCACCGCTGGAAGAGTCAAAGTTAATCCATAAGATTGATGGGTTTATGGCAAGACAGGTCTGCAAGGATCAGGCTGAGCTAAAGAGGATGGCTGGAAGGGATGTTCCAGTTTCTATAAACCTTTCAAGACACGATTTTATGATAACTAACATAGTTGACAGCATTAAAGAGACAGTAGCATCTAATAATGTAGATGTTAAGAACCTTCATATCGAGGTTACAGAGAGTGCTCTGGAAAGAGATAGTGAGGAACTTAAGGCTAAGCTTACTGAACTTAAAGCGTGTGGCTTTGAGATCTGGCTGGATGACTTTGGAAGCGGTTACTCATCACTTAATTCTCTTCAGGATTTCAACTTCGATGTAATCAAGGTTGATATGAAGTTTATGAAGACTCTTGAAACAAGTCCTCAGACTAAGATAATAGTTAAATCTATTATAGAGATGACCAAGAATCTGAAGCTGAGAACACTTATGGAAGGAGTTGAGACAGAAACCCAAGCTAGATTTATTAAGGCAATCGGCGCGGATATGTCTCAGGGTTATCTCTTCAGTAGACCAGTACCTATCGATGAGCTGAAGTTTGACCAAAAGAAAATTGGATAGTAAATGCAACACTATATAGTTGCAAAGGTAGTAATATTCTGAGCATAAGCGAAGAATCTATTGGTTACTTTTTATTAGATTCTTCGTTTCAGTTCAGAATTATTTTTTTCACTGTTTTTTTTGAGGAGTAATTATGATATCGAAGTTTAGTGTCAAGCGACCATACACTGTATTCGTGGTTGTGGTTGCAGTAATTGTTGTCGGAATAGTTGCGCTGATGAGAATGACAGCGGATCTTCTTCCAGATATGAATCTTCCTTATGTTGTTGTTATAACAACTGATATGGGAGCCAGCCCTGAGACAGTAGAGAAAGAGGTTACAGCCCCGATAGAAGCCTCTCTTGCTACAACGTCTAATCTTAAGAATATTCAGTCTATGTCCTATAACAGCTACTCAACGGTAATCCTTGAGTATGAACAAAGTTCTAACATGGACGCCACAATGATTGAGATTCAGCAGAGTCTGGATCAGATAGAAGGTTCATTTGGCGATTCTATCGGTACACCGATGGTTATGCAGCTTAATCCTGACATGCTTCCAGTTATGGTTGCTGCCGCAAATGTATCAGATATGGATTCTATAGAATTAACTGACTATATCGAGTCAGACATTCTTCCACAGCTTGAATCTATCGAAGGTGTTGCTTCGGTTAGTGCTACTGGTGGTGTAACTGAGACAGTTCAGGTTACCATGAACCAGGATAAGATAGATAAGCTAAATGAAAAGATTATGGCGGAGATTGATGATCAGTTCCAGGATGCTAAGGATGAACTTCAGTCTTCTAAGGAAGATATAGAGAGTGGACAGTCACAGGTATCTTCTGGAAAGAAAACTCTTGCGAATTCTGTCAGTGAAAATCTTGCAACTCTGGAAAGTACACAGATAGAGCTATACCAGACAGCAGATGAACTTACTGAACAGAAAGAGACCTACCAGGATTTATATGATACTCTTGGTACAACTATTGAAACACTGAATACAACATATGACAGTGCATGTACTCTTGCAAATGGAATAGAGTCACTAAGTTCTGTTATTTCTCTATATGATCAGGGGCTTCTGGATGATACAACATTTGCTGCTACTGCAGGAATGGATATCAATACAGCTAGAGCTTCCCTGGCAACATATACTGCACAGCTCGATGCTGTAAATGCTCAGATTAAGGAAAATACTGCTTCACTTGCAGACTACGATATAACAGTAAATACATATGAGGATCTTCCAACTGCTGTAGCTACTCTTGAAGCTAAAAGAGTTGAGATTAACACGGGTATTGAAACTATCAATACTGCTATAGAAGAGGTTGAGTCTGGAAAGACTACAACAAGCGAGGCTATAGAAGCTCTTAACAAGACAGGTATTGAGCAGTCAATCTCACTTGCTGAGACTTCAGCAACACTCTCACAGGGACTTACTAGTATTGAGAGTGCTGAGGATACACTTGATGAAACGCTTGAATCCACAAAGGATTCTGCAGACTTAAATAATGTACTTTCTATAGATGTACTTAACAATCTTCTTAAGGCTCAGAACTTTGAGATGCCTGCAGGATATGCTTCTGGAAAGAATGCGTCTGATGGACAGTATCTTGTTAAGATTGGCGAAGATGTTACTGATGCTGAAGAACTCTCTAAGCTTATTCTTATAGATCTAAACATGGATAGTGTTGGAGTTATTAGACTTGAGGATGTTGCTGATGTAGAGCAGGTTGATGATTCTGCTGAAGTATATGCTAAGTTAAATGGTAGTCCTGGTATGCTCATTTCATTTGAGAAGCAGACAGGTTACTCAACTGGTGATGTTACAGATGTTATCTTAGATAAGTTCGAAAGCCTTGAGAGAACAGAAGATGAGGATCTTCATTTCTCTGTTCTGATGAATCAGGGTGTCTATATAGATTTGATCGTGAAGTCAATTCTTCAGAACATGCTCCTAGGTGCTGGACTTGCAATTATCGTTCTAATCATCTTCCTTCGCGATATCAGACCTACAATTATCATAGCGTGTGCGATTCCGCTTTCGGTTATATTCGCTATCGTTCTGATGTACTTTACAGATATCTCGCTTAATATCATTTCTATGTCGGGACTCACTCTGGGTATAGGAATGTTGGTGGATAACTCAATCGTTGTTATCGAAAATATCTATCGACTTCGCAAGGAAGGCGAATCTATAAAGAAGGCGGCAGTTTACGGTGCGAGCCAGGTTGCTGGAGCTATCACTTCATCAACTATGACAACTATGTGTGTATTCCTGCCAATCGTCTTCACTGAGGGACTTACAAGACAGCTCTTCGTAGACATGGGTCTTACGATAGCATTTACTCTTACAGCTTCTCTGCTTGTGGCCCTTACACTTGTTCCAGCTATGGCACAGGGACTTCTGAAAAATGTTAAAGAGAAGGAAGAGGGCACTGATGGAGCGTTCATGCGTTTCTATGATAAGTTCCTTAGAGCTATGCTTAAGTTTAAGCCACTTGTGTTCCTCATAATGCTGCTTCTTCTTGGAGCTTCTGTCGCACTTGCACTTTCTCGTGGTACTGAGTTCATGCCGGAGATGCAGAGTGATCAGATTAATATCTCGATGTCGGCTCCTAAGGGTGAAAAGAGAACATTTGAGGAAATGACCGGATATGCTGATGAGCTGGTTGATAGACTTATGGAGATACCTGAGATAGAAACTCTTGGTGCCATGATCGGAAATGGTACGACTATGGGTGCTCTCAATATGTCTGTTGGAGATGACGTATCTATATATGTTCTCCTCAAGGAAGATACAAAGATAACTAATTCTGAAATCATAGATAAGATCAATAAGGCTGCTGAGGGTATTGACTGTGAGGTTGATGCTAGCGCTGAGATCATGGATATGAGTATGCTGACAGGTAGCGGTGTCTCAGTTATGATCAAGGGACGCGATATGCAGGTTCTTCAGAAACTTGCTCAGGAGTCTGCGGATGCACTTGCTGCTACTGATGGTATCGAAGAGGTTGATAATGGTCTCGACAACATGACCAAGACCTTCGTCATCACAGTAGATAAGAAGAAGGCGGCAGAATATGGTATGACTGTTGCGCAGGTATTCAGCACTGTATCAGCTAAGCTTGCTTCTACATCAGCAACTACCGCTATTGAGACTGACCTTAAGGATTATGATGTATTTGTTGCTACTGATGAGCAGTCAGAGATTACTATAGATGACTTAAAGAAACTTAAGTTTGAATATACTGATAAGGAAGAAAATGAAACTAAAGAGATTCCGCTTTCTAAGATAGTTACATTCTCTGAGGCAGAGGAATTGTCACAGGTTCAGCGTGATAATCAGAACAGATACATCAGTGTATCAGGTTCACTTAAGGAAGGCTATAACATAGGTCTTGTAGGTAGCAAGGCTCAGGCAAATCTCGACAAGATTGGTGTACCAGAGGGTTACTCTATAACTCTTGAAGGTGAGAATCAGACTATAAATGATGCGATGGAGCAGGTAATGCTTATGATGATTCTGGCTGTAATCCTCATTTATCTGATAATGGTTGCACAGTTCCAGAGTCTTAAGTCACCATTTATCATAATGTTTACTATACCTCTTGCCTTCACAGGTGGATTCCTGGCATTGTTCCTTACAGGAAAGGCGGTTTCAGTTATTGCTATGATAGGTTTCGTAATGCTGGCCGGTATCATCGTTAACAATGGTATCGTACTGGTTGACTATGTTAACCAGCTTAGACGTGAAGGAAAGGCTAAGAAGGATGCTATCATTGAGTCAGCTAAGACAAGACTTCGTCCTGTACTTATGACAGCTCTTACAACCATCATCTCCATGTCAACCATGGCGGTCGGTATGGGTAAGGGAACTGAACTATCACAGCCTATGGCTATCGTAGTAGTAGGTGGTATGGTCTACGGTACAATACTTACACTTATCCTGGTGCCATGTCTCTATGATGCATTCAACAAAGAACGCGACATGACAGAAGAAGAAATCTAATTCACATATACGAATGAGTCACCCCGCACGTTCGACGTAAAAGGTGACTCATTTTTGAGTCACTTTTACGTCGAACGTGCGGGGTGACTCATTTTATCTTGACAAGAAAAGTTGTGTTAGATACACTTATCTATTGTTTATGTGAAGAGTTCAAAGGAGTTTAAATATAGAAGAAATAGAGGAAGCGATATGGCTAAGAAGTTAGGAAGAAATGATGCATGTTGGTGTGGAAGTGGCAAGAAATATAAGGTGTGTCACGAAGCATTTGACCGCAAGATTGAAATGATCAAGAATCAGGGACATATAGTTCCTACACACAAGATGATCAAAACCCCAGAACAGATCGCACTCATTAAGGAGAGTGCAAAGGTTAATGTCGAATGTCTCGATGTAGTTGCAGACAAGATATGTGCCGGAATGAGTACAGAAGACATCAATCGTATAGTAAATGAAGTATGTGAGAAGCATGGCGCAATCCCTGCTCCACTTAATTATGAAGGATTTCCAAAGAGCGTATGTACATCTATAAATGATGCTGTCTGCCACGGAATCCCAAGTAAGGATGAGATACTTCAGGATGGCGACATCATTAATGTTGACTGTTCAACTATATTAAATGGATATTTCTCAGATTCATCTCGTATGTTCCTTATTGGAAATGTATCTGATGAGAATAAGAAACTTGTAGAAACAGTTCGTGAGAGTATCTACCTTGGTCTTGAAGAAGTTAAACCTTGGAACTTCCTTGGAGATATGGGAGAGGTTGTCCATGAACACTGTAAGGCAGCTGGTTATAGCGTGGTTCGTGAGATTGGTGGACACGGTGTAGGTATCGAGTTCCACGAAGATCCATGGGTAAGCTATGTAACTAAGCGTGGAACAGAGATGCTGATGGTTCCTGGTATGATGTTCACTATCGAACCTATGGTAAACATTGGGGGACCTGAAGTATTTGTAGATTCCGAAAATGACTGGACAGTATACACAGAGGACGGCTCTATGTCAGCTCAGTGGGAGATTCAGGTTCTTGTAACAGAAGAAGGCCACGAAATCATTTCATGGTAATGAGTCACCCCGCACGTCGGACGTAAAAAGTGACTCATTTTGGAAAAGTAGTTTTATAAAAAGAGGAAGTAATTATGAAGACACCATTTGTAACAAAGGAACAGATAGATGAGATAGTGAAGACATACCATACACCATTTCACATCTACGATGAAAAAGGAATCAGAGAGAATGCCCGCGCTATGAATGCTGCATTCTCATGGAATAAGGGATTCAAGGAGTATTTTGCAGTAAAGGCAACTCCAAATCCTACTATATTAAAGATACTTCACGAAGAAGGCTGCGGAATGGACTGCTCATCACTTGCTGAGCTTGTTCTATCCGAGAGAACTGGAGTAAAGGGATATGATATCATGTTCTCTTCAAATGAGACTCCAGCCGAAGAATATATAAAGTGCGCTGAACTCGGTGGTATCATTAACTTAGATGACATTACACATATCGACTTTGTTGTGAAGGCGCTGGAAGGAAAGCTTACAGGCGATGAGGCAGGAAGAAAGCTTCCTAAGCGTATGTCTTGTAGATTTAACCCAGGTGGTGTCTTTAAGCTTGGCGAAAGTGGCGAAGCTGTTCAGGTAATGGATAATCCTGGCGATGCTAAGTATGGTATGACAAAAGATCAGATCATTGAGGCATATAAGAGACTTAAGGAACTTGGCGTAGAGGAACTTGGTATTCACAGCTTCCTTGCAAGTAATACACTTTCAAATGATTATTATCCAGCTCTTGCAAAGATTCTTTTCGAGCTGGCTGTAGAAATCAAGGAGAAGACAGGTATATCACTTAGCTTCATCAATCTGTCAGGTGGTGTTGGAATAGCTTATCATCCAGATGCTCCTTCAAATGATATCGCAGTAATAGGTGAAGGTGTGCATAAGGTATTCGACGAAGTGCTTGTACCAGCAGGATTAGGAGATGTATCCATCTTCACAGAGCTTGGAAGATTCATGCTTGCGCCATATGGCCACCTTATAACAACAGCAATACATGAGAAGCATACATATAAAGAGTACATCGGAGTAGATGCATGTGCAGCTAACCTTATGAGACCGGCTATGTACGGTTCATATCATCACATTACAGTACTTGGTAAGGAAGACGCGCCTGCAACTGAGACATACGATGTAGTTGGTTCACTTTGTGAGAATAATGATAAGTTTGCTATAGATAGAAAGCTTCCAAAGATCGATATGGGAGATTATATCTGCATTCATGATACAGGAGCACACGGCTTTGCTATGGGTTATAACTATAACGGACGCCTCTGGTCAGCAGAGCTCCTTCTTCGTGAAGATAACTCAGTAGTATGTATCAGACGTCCTGAAACACTTGATGATTACTTTGCTACACTAGATAATTACTGGAATATCGAACTATAAGACAAACCGCATTTGCCATGCGAGAGGATTTATAAGATGAAAATGAGTGCTGCCATAATAACACTTTGTGTTGCGATAGCGACATTTATACTTCAAGAAGGAATAACCAATATTATTCACGGCATTATATTCCGTCTCTTTTCGCATGTAGATAAAGGCGACAGAATAGAGCTTTTGATTGATGGCATAACCTACACTGGTTATCTGGAGAAGGTCACACTTCGCCACGCGGTCATCAAAGAGTTTTCGACAAATGCACATATTATAGTTCCTAATTCTAAGATAGATTGTTCTCTTATAAAAAATGCAGATATCGGCCATGAACAGCTTAATCGTTATATAGTAGAGCTGCCTGTGAGTTACCGTGATGCTGAAAATCCAGAGACTGCTGAAATCATCAAGCGGGAGATTAAGGGAGTTATAAGAGACTGTCCACTTACTACGGATAATGAGTTCAAAGTATTTATAAACTTTAAAGAATCCTTCGTCAGTTATTCATTTTTCATCAGAACACAGACAGTCGAGGAAAACTTCGAAGCCTGCTCCTGGGTTAGAGAAGTAACTATGCAGAGACTGGCTGAGAAGGGTATTCATATTCCATATAGCGTACTTGATGTAAAGCTAAATGAGGAAAAACTATGAAGAAGATATGCGTCCTATTTCCAGGAATGGGTTACACAACTCAGAAGCCTTTACTATATTACAGCGGTAAACTTGCGCTTAGTAAGGATTACGAGCTTGTACAGATAACATATGACAATATGCCTCCTAAGGTTATAAGAGATCCAGAAGTAATGAGTCAGGCATATGAGGCAGCGCTGGACTCTGCAAAGAGACAACTTGCAGATATTCGTTGGGACGAATACAGCGATATCTTGATTGTGGGTAAAAGCGTAGGCACAGCAGTTGCTGCAAGCTTCGCGGATACATACATATTTTCGAAAGGCCTAAATGCAAAGCTTGTCTATCTTACGCCAGTCGCTGAAACATATAAGTTTGTAAAAGAATCGGTTGGCATAGCATTTCATGGAAATGATGATCCATGGGCAGATACAGACGAAGTGATCCGATTATCTGAGCAGAATCAGATACCGCTTCACATCTACGAAGGTGCAAATCATTCGCTGGAGACAGGAGATGTGGAGACAGACCTTAGAACCCTTCAGGATGTGATGGAATATATAGCAAGTTATATATAATAAGCCCTTTAGGACAGTGCTCTATAGCGTATAGAGGCTGTCCTTTTTTGATACTCGTGGATGCAAGTTTGATGCTTTGACGATGCTGAAGCTATGCTGAAGATATGCTCATGAGATGACTTGTTCCTCTAAAATGAACCTATGCTAGGAATAAAAGACTAAAGTTTTTTAGACAAAGAGAAGAGCAGGTGTTTATTTAAAAGGGGAATAAGTATATGGGAAATGATAAAGAAACAAAGAATAAATATACGAAAAATAAAGGAAGACTAAGCGCAGCTATCCGAACACTACTAGCAGGAATCGGCGGTGTACTTTTCGGTCTCTTCTGCAATCCATACTTTGGAGGAATCATAAATATAGGTAACATCACAGGAATGTTCATTTCAGTTGCTGTGATAATGTATGCAGTATTTTTCGAACCTATAAATGGCTGGATCAAGAAGCAGACAGAGAAAAAGGCAGGCCGAGTTATAATGACAGGAGTTTTCCTGACAGGATGCAGCGCACTTGTAGTTGGAGTAGTAATCTCTATACTGATGTTCTCTGCAACGCTTAAAAGTAGTCAGGGAAATGAAGTACTCATAGTTCTAGGTTGTAAAGTAAATGGTGAGGAACCAAGCAAAATGCTTGAAGAAAGACTTGTTGTTGCTAAGGAATATCTTGAGTCACACGAAGATGCAGTATGTATAGTGTCAGGTGGCCAGGGCTCAGATGAAGAGATATCAGAAGCAGATTGTATGTACAACTGGTTAGTATCACAGGGAATCGATGCAGATAGAATCTACAAGGAAGATAAGTCTACATCAACACTTGAAAATATAAAACTTTCAACAGAAATCTTAGAGCGAGAGAATCTGGGAAATAATGTAGCAATTGCTACAAATGAGTTCCACATCTTCCGCGCTGGACAGGTAGCTGAGAAAAATGGTCTATCCTACAGTGCAGTACCAGCGAAGACAGATTGGTGGCTCTACCCAACATATTCGGTACGAGAAATATATGGTGTCCTAGCAACAACATTCTTCGCATCATAACAAAAACGCTTGACTTTAATTGGCTTAGTTACTATAATCCAAGGGTATTAACGAACAGAATACCGAATTAGAAGACTATGATGGTGCATAAAGCTCCTATCTTCACTTACAGAGAGACGAGGTCATCGGCTGGAAGCCTTGTTAAGATTGATATAGAAGTTATCTTCACACTGGAGTCTTAGATAAATGAGAGTTATATTCGACTTAGTAGTAATATACTACTATCTAGGGTTGAGTGTAGAAGACGGGTGGTACCGCGGTTAGATAATCGTCCCGGGTGTAAGTGAAAACTTGCACCCGGTTTTCTTATGATTAATGTTTTTTGCAAGATTGAATATAAATCAATCGTGCAAGCTTGCAGTTTATTAGGAGGATGATAAGAATGAAGGAAATGCTTGAAAAGATCAAGGAACAGGCAGAAAAACAGATAGCTGCTGCAACATCTCCTGAAGCACTTGATGAGATAAAAGTATCAGTGCTTGGTAAAAAGGGAGAACTTACACAAATCCTTAAGGGCATGAAGGATGTTGCTCCAGAAGATCGACCAAAGGTAGGTCAGATGGTTAACTCTGTAAGAGATGTTCTTGAAGAGAAACTCGCAGAGCAGAAGAAAGCACTCAAGTCCAAGGTGATCGAGAAAAAGATGGAGACAGAGTGGTTAGATGTCACACGTCCAGGAACAAGAACAGCAAGAGGACATAAGCATCCTAACCAGATAGCTCTAGAAGATCTTGAGAAAGTATTCATCGGTATGGGCTACGAAGTTGTAGAAGGTCCAGAGATAGAGTACGACCGCATGAACTTCAAGCTCCTCAACATCCCAGAAGACCATCCTGCAAAAGATGAGCAGGATACCTTCTATATAAAGAGACACGACGCTGATAAGGGAGAGACAACCGAAGATGATATCGTGCTTCGTACACAGACATCATCAGTACAGGCCAGAGTAATGCTTGCAGCTGGAAAATTTAAGGAGACTTCAAAAGGCTTCCCAGAGAGAAAACTTCCAATCAAGCTTATATCTCCAGGACGCGTATTTCGTTCAGACGAAGTAGATGCAACCCATAGCCCATCCTTCCATCAGGTAGAAGGACTGGTTATCGGAGAAAATGTAACTATGGCAGACCTTAAGGGAACACTTGATCAGTTCGCAAAAGAGTTCTTCGGCCCAGATACAAAGACAAAGCTTCGTCCACATCACTTCCCATTTACTGAACCATCTGCAGAAGTAGATGTAACCTGTTTCAAATGTCACGGAACCGGTCGTGTAAAGAAGATAGAAGAAGTAAAAGAAGGTGGAAAGCTAGTTCGTAAAGAAGTAGACTACGCATGTACATCCTGCAAGAGTTCAGGATGGATTGAGATTCTTGGATGCGGTATGGTACATCCAGATGTACTCGAAATGTGTGGAATCAACGACAAGAACGATCCAGATGCACCAGTATATACAGGATTCGCATTCGGTATCGGACTTGAGAGAGTAGCTCTTCTCAAGTATGAGATAGCAGATATGCGTCTCCTCTACGAGAACGACATCCGCTTCCTCGAGCAGTTCTAATAAATACGCGATACATACTACATAGTAGATAAAGGAGAAATGATATGGATACACCAGTAATGTGGTTAAAACAGATTGTTCCGGATCTTCCATTTCCGGAAGTAGATATAGATGAATCAGGAAAGACTACTCTCGAGTACGAAGGTCTCGATAAAGCAGTTGACGAGTTTGCTGATAGAATCACACTTTCAGGTTCACACGTAGAGCGTGTAACAAAGTACTTCAAGAAACCAACAGGCGCTAGACTCAGTCGAGTAGTAGTTGGACAGGTAGTAGAGGTAGCACCTCATCCAGATGCAGATAGACTCGTAATATGTCAGGTAAATGTAGGACATACAGTAGAAGCTGGCCAGGATGAGGAAGGCATAGTTCAGATTGTAACAGGAGCACCAAATATCATTAAGCTCTGCCCATATAAGTATGCAGGCGAAGAGAAGAAGTATCTCACACCTACAGTACTTGATGGCGGAACAGCAGTGTTCAATGTACATACAGGTGAAGACCTTACACCAAAGGAAGGTAAGATCAAGAAGGGTAAGCTCCGCGGAGTGCCATCATCAGGTATGATGTGCGCTATCGAAGAAATCGGTGGTGATCCAAACCTCTATCCTGGAGATAAGGACGGAGTTTATATCTTCACAGATGATGAGATAGCACTTATGGATCTTAAGGCAGGCGATGATGCAACAGAAAAGCTCGGCCTTAATGATGCAAATATCGAGTATGAGATTACATCCAACAGAGTAGACTGCTTCTCAGTTCTTGGAATGGCCCGTGAAGCAGCTGCAACTTATGGAGTAGCATTTGACCCAGAAGGTTCATTTGATCTGGATAAGCTGTCAGCTTCAGTGAAGGCTGCTGAGGTGCATGATGAGAAGTCATCAGATAAGATATCTGTTGAGATTCAGGCACCAGAGCTTTGCAAGAGATATATCGGACGAGTTGTTCGAAATGTAAAGATTGGCCCTTCACCTCTCTGGCTTCAGAAGAGACTTCGTAGTAGAGGAATAAATGCAATTAACAATATAGTAGATATCACAAACTATGTAATGGAAGAGCTCGGTCAGCCAATGCATGCTTTCGACCTGTCAACACTTGAAGGCTCAAAGATAGTTGTAAGACGTGCTGCTGAAGGCGAGAAGTTTGTGACACTTCATGATGAAGAACTTACATTAGATACAGATACACTGATGATCTGTGATGCAGTAAAGCCAGTTGCACTTGCAGGTATCAAGGGTGGTAAGAACTCTATGATTCCTCTTGAGACAAAGGAGCTTCCTTACATTCTCTTCGAGTCTGCTTGCTTCGAAGGAAATAACATTCGTAAATCAGAGCGTCGTCACGGAATACAAACTGAGTCATCTGCTAAGTTCAATAAAGGACTTGATCCTGAACTTGCTGAGCTTGCTGTAACTCGTGCGGTACAGCTGATTCAGGAGTTCGGTTGTGGTGAAGTACTTGAGGGTGAAGTTGATGTATATCCAAACCCTGTTACAGCTAAGATGCTTCCATTCGAACCAGATAAAATGACATCACTCCTTGGAGTTGATATAAGCGTAGAGGAGCAGCTTGATATCTTCGCAAGACTTGGACTTCAGTACGATAAGGCAAGTAACATGCTGACAGTTCCAACATTTAGACAGGACCTTAACTGCATGGCTGATCTTGCAGAAGAGATAGCTCGTATACATGGATATGACAATATACCTTCAACAGTTCCAACAACTAACGGCGGTATCGGTGGCATTTCTTATGAGGAGACAATTAATGCTATCGCTCGTGGAATAGTTGAAGAAAATGGATTCTCACAGGGTATGACATATAGCTTCGAGAGTGCAAAGGCATTTGATAAGCTTCTGATTCCTGAAGGAAATCCACTTAGAAGAACTATAGAGATAATCAATCCTCTTGGTGAGGACTTCAAGGTTATGAGAACTCAGCTTCTGAATGGACTTCTCACATCACTTGGAACTAACTCTAGCAGACGTAACAAGAATGTTCGTCTATATGAGCTCGGAACAGTTTATCTTCCTCATGAGACATGGCCAGCAAAGCCAACTGAAGAGGGTAAGACAAGTGATCTTCCGCTTGATGAGGTTAGAAGACTTACACTTGGTATGTACGGCGAAGGCGACTTCTTCGTAATGAAGGGTGTTATAGAGGAACTCCTTGACAAGCTTAATATGAGTGGTTCAAAGGGCTATGGAAGCGTTGGTTCTAACAAGAATGCCGTTGAGTTTATCTCAACAGCTGAGTATGATCACACAGATTATCCATTCCTTCATACACTTAGACAGGCTAGAATCGTTAAGGCTAAGGATCATAGCGTTGAGGTTGGTTATATCGGACAGCTTCATCCAATGGTTGCTGAGAACTATGGCATCAAGGGCGACTGCTATATAGCTGTAATCAATATGGAAAGAGTTGTAGAAATGGCAGACTTCGATATCAAGTTTACTGAGATTGCGAAGTATCCTGCATCAACTCGTGACCTTGCACTTGTATCAGATAGAAATGTATACGTTGGCGATATCGAGAAGACTATCCGCAAGAATGCTGGAATGTATCTTGAGAATCTTGAACTCTTCGATGTATTCGAAGACCCAACTGGCGAGAAGCTGGATGCTTCTAAGAAGAGTGTAGCTTATTCGCTTACATTTAGAGCAAGTGATCACAGCCTCTCAGGTGAAGAAGTATCATCTGCTGTTGATGCTGTACTTGCAGCGCTTTCAGACGAAGGTATCGTACTTCGTGCCTAGTAACTGAATAAGATTATGATAAATGTGGCAAGTTGCCCGAGTATTTTGGCTCGGGCAAACTGTCACGTTTTTGAGGTATAGAGGATATAGTATGGAAGTAAAAGATTTTTACTACGATCTCCCTGAGGAACTGATTGCACAGGATCCGCTGGAGAAGAGAGATGAGTCACGCTTCATGGTGATACACCGTGATACTGGTGAGATAGAACATAGGAAGTTTCATGATATTATTGAATATTTAAATCCTGGTGACTGCCTTGTCATTAACGATACGAAGGTTATTCCTGCACGTCTTTTGGGCGAGAAGGAAGAGACAGGAGCTGCTATAGAAGTGCTTCTTTTGAAGGATGCGTCAGAAAGATATGCAGAACTTGCAAAATCAGAGAAGAATACTCGTATCTGGGAGTGCCTTGTTAAGCCTGGTAAGAAAATGAAGCCTGGTGCCCGCGTGGTTTTCGGCAAGGACGAAGTGACTGGAGAGGCTCTGCTTAGTGCCGAGGTTATCGATACAGTTGAAGAAGGAAATCGAATCATTCGTTTTGAGTATGACGGTATCTGGGAAGAGGTGCTGGATAAGTTAGGCGAAATGCCGCTCCCACCATATATAACACATAAGCTTCAAGATAAAACTCGTTATCAGACTGTATATGCGAAAAATGAGGGTAGTGCAGCCGCTCCTACAGCAGGTCTTCATTTTACAAATGAGCTTCTGAAGGAGATAGAAGATAAGGGCATAAAGATTGCAAGACTTACACTACATGTAGGACTTGGTACATTTCGACCAGTTAAGGTAGAAAAGATAGAAGACCATCACATGCATACTGAGTACTATGAGTTAACTCAGGAAGCTGCTGATATAATAAATGAGACACGCGCCAAGGGGGGCAGAGTGATCTCAGTAGGAACTACAAGTACCAGAACCTTGGAGACAATCGGAACCCTACAGGGCCTTCACAAAAATGAGTCAGCAGTTACGTCCGACGTAAAAAGTGACTCATTTTTACAGGAGATTAAACCGGCTTCGGGCTGGACAAATATATTTATATATCCTGGATATGAGTTCAAAGTTGTAGATTCCTTAATAACAAACTTCCATTTGCCAGAGTCAACACTTATAATGTTAGTGTCTGCTTTCTATAACAGAGACGACGTTATGGCGGCATATGAGGTAGCTGTGAAGGAGAGATATAGATTCTTCTCCTTTGGGGATGCTATGATGTTGATCTAGTATAGATATAATAAGTAAGGTGTAGAGTTAAGAGTGATGAAAAATGTAAAAGCGGCTATAAAGCTATTTAGATATAATCTATTATATACCGTACTGTTTGAGTGTTTCCTCAAGACAGTATCATTTGCTGTGCTTATTCCGCTGTATTATGCATTTGTAAACTATGCAGTAAAGCTATCCGGAATATCATATCTGTCGAAGGAGACTGTGAAGAAGTTTTTTAAGGCTCCATCTACATATGCATTTCTCTTTGTAATGTTTTTATTCATATCAATGTGTATTATGGTAGAAGTTTCTGGAATCAGCTATGCCTATCATAGAGCACATTACCTTAAGAAGACGTCACCACTTAGGATGCTTCTGGTTGGTATTAGATCTTCTATGAGAGTGCTTAGACCAAGAAATATGCCAATCTTTGTTACTACACTTTGCTATCTTCCGGTTATATCAAATGTTATCTTAGTCTTTGATCTACTAAATATTCGTGCACCATATATTATAGATATTGTATCTGTTAATAAGGGGATAACTATCGCGATAGCGGTTCTCTACATATTGGTTGTCTTATATTCACTAAGATATACATTTATTCTTCATGTATTTAATGTGGAGAAGGCTAGTTTCAGAAAGGCTGTTGACAGGACAAAGGAGCTTCTGAAGGGAAAGCGTTTTAAGACAATAAGCGGTGTACTCGCGTGGGTTTTCCTTACAGTAGCGCTTCCTGCAGTAGTTAACTTCTACTATTCCGGTTCAATACTTTCACTTGTACTTTCTTCGAAGTCTGCTGTAAAGGCTGCAACGCTAGCTTATGAGAGTATTAAGATAGTGCTATCATTTTTATATGTAGTAGCTGGACTTCCAGCTGTATATTCCTACATCTGTGCTTCTTTCTACAGCCTGTTTCCTAAGGAAGAAGATAAGCCGAGTCTGGATGACTATGATGAGGTCAATACAAAGAACCGTCGTCATAGGGAAGGTACAGTCATTGTTATCCTTACATGTATAGCTATCATATTAAATGTTGGCTTCTACATGCTAAAGCGCTATAATGTAATCTCCGTAAATGTAGAGTATCTGGACAAGGTTACTATAACGGCTCATCGAGGCGACAGCTCCTCAGCTCCTGAGAATACTCTTGCTGCATTTGAGAAAGCTATTGAAAATGGAGCTGATATCATCGAGCTTGATGTAAGAGAGACGAAGGACGGCGAGATCGTCGTAATGCATGATGAGAATCTGAAACGTACCTGCGGTGTTAACAAGAAGGTTGGAAATCTAACTTATGAGGAACTGCTCGAGTATAGTCCAACTGCTAAATGTAAAGGTGAGGATAAGGAGCTATATAAGGACGAGAAGATTCCAACTCTTAGAGAGGCTATAGAACTTGTCGGAGACCGTGCTATTATAAATATTGAACTGAAGCCAGCTAAGACTGATAAGAAGTTCGTTCAGAAGGTTGTCGAGATCATTCAGGAATATGAATACTATGACAACTGCTTAGTTACGTCTCTTAACTATGGTTCTATTAAGAAGATAAAGCTGAAAGATTCAAGAATTAAGACGGTATATACTATGGCAGTAGCTATGGGAGATTTCTATTCTCTGGAATATGCGGATGGCTTTAGTATAAAGGCGAGATATATTAATAATGACGTTGTTAAGCAGGCTCACAGTCTGGGCAAGGAGGTTTATGCCTGGACTATAGACGATCCGAATACTCTGGAAAGCATGATGCTTATGGACGTTGATTCGATCATTACCAATAAGCCAGCTGAGATGCGTAAGGCCATGTATGAGAATTACTATAGTGATACTCTGATACAGAGGCTGAATGAGTTCTTGTCTAATCAGATATAGACAGGGACGGTACATGGTTCATTTCACGATTTCTTTTTGATGTAAATGACATGTATTATATATAGGAAATTAGAGGGAAAATTATGCTTAAATATTTTATAGTATTTTTTATATCAATGCTTCCACTTGCAGAGCTGAGAGTCGCTATACCATATGCAATAGGACTTGGACTTAATATTCCACTTACATATGCTATAGCAATTATAGGAAATATGTTACCAGTTCCTTTTATTTTCTTCTTTGCAAGACGAGTACTAGAGTGGGGAACAAAGGTTAACTGGCCTAAAGGTCTTAAATGGGTTGGAAAGTTCTTTAACTTTTGTCTCGAGAAGGGAGAGCGTGGTGGCAAGAAGCTTACTGAGAAGGTAGGTAGAAGCTCGTATATAGCACTGTTCCTTTTTGTGGGTATACCAGTTCCAGGAACAGGCGCATGGGTTGGAACCCTTGCTGCAAGTATCTTAGATTTAGACTTCAAGAAGAGCGTAATAGCTGTAGTCTGCGGCGTTATCCTTGCGGGAATAATCATGGGACTTGGAAGCGCGGGAGTCTTTACACTGATAAGGGGAATGTTCTAATAATCCCCATAACTAATTCTAAACTAATGACTTTATAATACATTTAAAGAGAATATAAAATGAAAAAAATCATTGCATGCATATTAATATGTTCATTACTCCTAATGACTATCGGATGTGGAACGACTACACCGGATAAGCCAACAACATCAACCGCGGAAGATGATACACTCATAGATTCAGACGGATTCCGTCCTGTAAAGGATTATGTTGTGACTCTTCAAAATGATGTAAATGTGAGGAAAACTGCTGAATCAGGCGGCGATATCTACATTACACTGGATGCTGGTGTGACTCTGAACAGAACTGGAGTAAAGGATGGATGGGCCAGAGTACTGATAAATGGCGGTATCTATTATGTGGAATCTAGATTCGTAGAAGAAACCGCTGTTAAGTGGGCGACAGAAACAGATGTTGAGAAAGTAAGCCACATAGTATTTATAGATCCTGCGAAGCAGATAACCGAAGATCTTAACTATGAACCTCTAAGTCCTGAGATTGATGCGCCGGCTCTTACAGACAGCGGAGAATATGCTACACCAACAAATGCTGAGCTGGCAGGCATGAAGACTAAGATGACTGCAGGCGCGATAGGAGTTAATTCGGGAAACTTCGAATATGACGTAACCATGTCCGTTGCAAACTACCTTAACGCTGAGCTTGTGAAGAGAGGGTATACAGTTTACCTTTCGCGTACTACTAATAATGTAAATATAAGCAACGCTAAGCGTGCTCAGATGGCAAATGCATCTAGCGCGGAAATATATATAAAGCTCGAAGCACCTAAGGCAAATGATCCATCTGCTTCAGGCATACTCGGATTTATAGCTACATCGACCAATTCTCATACAGGAACTATGTATCAGAAGAATTACGAGCTTTGCTACGACGTTCTGCAGACAACCTGTGAACAGACGGGGGCTACGAGAATGGGAATCTATGAGACAGATAACCTGACATCTCTTAACTACTGCAATATGCCGGCAACGGTTCTGAGCGTTGGATTCCTGTCGAATAACAACGACGATATCGCACTCGGTATGGATGATTATAAGAAGAAACTTGCTGTGGGTATCGCTAACGGAATCGATGAATATTTTAAATCTTTAGAAGAATAAATGGGAATCACCCTTCGCGGGGTGATTCTTTTTTGGTATATATGTACATTTCTATGGGTGAATTTCTACAAATATAAGTGCGTAATAACCCATAAAAACTTGACAGAAATGTTACAAAGTGGTAGTATTGCTTCGTAACAAAATCGTAACAAATTAACATAATTCGTAACATTTGTTTACATAATATGTAATAAAACATATTAAATGTTAAGAAATCCGTTAATATATTGAGGTTTTTATGAATCGTAGACAGCAGATAAAACTTGAAAATGCAAAAATCTTTGCTAGAAAGTATATATTCTCTGGTAGATATATAGTTAGAAATACACTTGCAGTTATGGGTCTTGCTACACTTGCAGGTGGAGCATACCTTACAGTACAGGTTGCTGGAACAGGAGTTGCTTCTGGCATGGCAGTAAATACTAAGGCTGAGCAAGTTGAAGAGACTGAGGCAGAGCCTGAAGTTGAGACATACGCTATCCAGATTGGTGAGGATTCTCTTGTAAAGGCTGATTCAGTCGACGCACTCTATGTTCGTTTAGAGGGTGAGGACGTACTTACAGTTTCTAATGATGTTGATAGACTTACAAAGCCTGAGTACGATATGACAGGTAAGTTCATCGTTACAACAGAGGGACTTAACGTCAGAGCTGAGGCTTCTGAAGATGGAAATATCCTTAAGGTTCTTAACACTGGTGATTACGGTGATGTCGTAGGAACAGAGGGTGAGTGGACTATAGTTGCTCATCTTGATACAGAGGGATATGTTAAGACAGAATATATTGTTACTGATGATGAGGCAACAAAGGTTGCTGAGAAGGCTGCATCTGATGGCGTAAGCTACAGAGAAGCACTTGGTGTTAAGGAAGTTCTCGTTGCTGATGCAAATAATCAGGAGCAGGCTACTACAGAAGTTGCAATAGATAGAAAAGTTGAGATAGATACTACAGAGGTTGCTAAGGAAGATACAACTAAGACAGGTTCTACTGAGACAACAACTCAGGCGCCTGCACAGGCTACAACAGAGGCGCCTGCACAGGTTACAACAGAAGCTCCGACTCAGGCACCGACAGAAGCTCCAACAGAGGCACCTACAGAAGCTCCAACAGAAGCACCTACAGAGGCTACAGCAGTTGCATCATCTGATCTTTATCTTCTTGCGGCTATTGTATATGCAGAGTCAGGTGGAGAGTGTTATGAAGGACAGCTTGCAGTTGCAAGTGTCGTAATGAATAGATTATATAGCGGTCAGTGGGGTGGCTCACTTTCAAGCGTTATATATGCACCTAGCCAGTTCTCTGGAGCTTATACATCAGCATTTCAGACTGCACTTTCAACAGGTGGTTCATCTACATCACTTCAGGCCGCTCAGGATGCTCTTAATGGAGCTAACAATATCGGAGGCTACATGAGCTTCAGACCTACTTGGAACACACCTCAGTCAGTATATGACAGTGGTAACTATATTCAGATAGGAAATCATGTCTTCTACTAAGAGCTTAGTAAGGCACGCGGTGAAGATATTATTTTAAAAAACTTTTTCACAAGAAACCATTTTAAAGAAGTTAGTGATATTAATCGCTAACTTCTTTTGTGTATTAGTGATATTTAGGATTCCTAAGTGTATCAGAAAAATTATATGTTAAAAAATCCTACAATAGTGTAAAATATTAAATTGGTGTTTTAGGTGGAGTTAATTCTCCGAGGTTTTAGTATATTGTATATAAGAAGGGATAGTATTATGAGGATTGCTGTTTGTGATGATGAAGAAAAGTTCCGTACTCAGGCGAGAGAAATGATAGATAAGCTTGCTGGTAGTATTGATGTAGTAGTTGATGCATATGAGGATGGTAGAAAGCTTCTTCAGGCTTTCGATGCAAATCCATATGATGTTCTGTTTCTTGATATCGAGATGCCAGCTATGGACGGCATAACACTTGCAAAAAAGCTCCGTGAAAGAAGCGATAGTATCTATATTGTCTTTCTTACAGGACATGTTGAATATGCTCTTGAAGGATATGAGGTAAATGCACTTAGATATTTAACGAAACCTATACAGGAAGATAAGCTTCGTGAGGTCCTTAGATTCGTTATGGATAAGAGCAGTAGTAAGCGTCAGCTTCTGATTAAGGTAGAGGGCGAAGAGACTCTGATAAATGTTTCAGACATCATTTATCTGGAAGCTCAGAATCAGTATGTGATGATATATACGGTATCTGGAGAATTCCTGGTTAGATACAATATTGGTGATTTTGAGGAACAACTCAAAAATGACGGATTCTTCAGAGTACATAGAGGCTATCTTATCTCACTTGCGAGAGTGAAGAAGATGGTCAAAGGCGATGTCCTTCTAGATGGCAATGATGGAGAGGTAAGTGTACCAGTTAGTAGATCTAATATAAAGCCGTTAAAAGAGGCTCTATATTCTTATGTAGAGAGTTCAGCATTTTAGACAGGGTGAAACAAATTGACAATTTATGACTTTTTAAATCTTATATCGATTGCTTTATCAAATGTTACCTTTATACTAGCAACATTTATTATACTTCTAGTAGCTGCTTGTTTTCTTGGTCATTATGTGGTTATTACAAAGAAAATGATAATCGCAACCTGCGGTACTATTCTTTTTACTATTTTGGTTCATGTTGCAGTTGCTATTGTAATGTACAAAATGGACCCGGCGTTAATGACTGCTAACGAATTAAGTGAATTAAGTGAAGATACTATTAAAGCTATTAATACACTTAGTAGTATATCAAGCAGTGTATTAAATATAGGTGTATTTATTTATGCTTTTATTATTTATCTCTTTGCATTTAAGGAAAAGAGGATACGTAGATCATTAGAATCGATAATTATTCTCTGGCTTTATTATGGATATTTAAATAATATGGTCCTTAATACCATAATATATATTATGGGTGGAGACTATATGAAGTATACATCATTTTTGGTAGGTGGCATTCAGGAAGGAGACTATAAGTTTAATACAGCTCTCTTAACTATTTATATTGGTATATGTTTTGTACTTACTGTTTTTGTTATACTTCTTCTTTACTTTGGATATTACAAGAAGGAAAGATTCTATGTTCTCAGTATTAAGAGCAGAATATTCTTTGTAGTATGGCTTTGTTCCTTCTATGTAGTTCCGAGTATTCCATTTTGTGAAGATTTAAGTGAAAGCCATGAATTACTTTGCAGAGTATTTGGAGTCATAATTCCAATCCTCGGATTTATTGCTCCATCGTTACTTGTTCTTACTGCTGCTGAAAAATCCCTTAAGGAAAAAAATGAATATCAGGAAACCTATCTTACGGCAGAGCTTGAATATATAGAACAATATAAGAGGTCTCAGACGGAAACAAGAGCCTTTAGACATGATATAATCAATAATCTTTCGCTCACAAGTATGATGCTTGAAGAAGGACGAATTGAGGAGGCGGGAGATCATCTTAAGTCGCTTCTCGGAAATGTAAGATCTCTTTCACCTACTTATATAACTGGTGATGAGATGCTAGATTGTATAGTTGCGATGAAGGCAGATAAGATGAAGGAAATGGAGATTTCCTTTGCGCTCGATGGTGTCATAGATGGCGGACTAAATCTGAAGCCTATGGATGTATGCAGTATATTTGCAAATGCACTGGATAATGCAATTGAAGCATCTTCTAAGTCACAGACAGAAGATAGCTCTGATTCTGCTTGGATTAAGATGGATATAAAACGTACTGAAAAGTTCTTTGTTATAAAGATAGCTAATTCTGCGGCAAAGCAGGTTGATGTTGAGAAACTTTTCATGTCTGCGGGTTATACATCTAAGAAAGATAAGGAACATCATGGCTTTGGACTTAGAAATATAAGAAAGGCAGTGGAGGATTATGACGGTCTTGTAAAGGCTGAGTCGGATGAATCATCCTTTGCCCTATCTATAATGATTCCACGTAAATAGTATCCCTGAAGGATTCAGGGTTTTTAGAAGGAGAGGAAATGAAGTATTATCTTGAATCATTTGAAAATGTTCTAAAGGAGAAAGAGTCTACCGAGACTGGTCTTAAAAAGGCAGAGATAGAAAGCCGTCTCGAGAAGTTTGGCCCAAATAAACTGGTCGAGAAGGAAAAGGAGAGCATCATAAAGAAGTTCGTTAAGGAAATCTGCGAACCGATGACGATTGTTCTAATCATTGCAGCTATAATATCTGCTGTAACAGCAGTGTTCTCTCATGAGGGATTTGCAGATGTATTCATTATACTTACAGTCGTTATAGTAAATGCTATCTTAGGCGTATATCAGGAGTCTAAAGCAGAGTCAGCTATAGCGGCTCTCCAGGAGATAGCAGCTGCACAGTCTAAGGTTATCCGTGATGGAGAAGTTATGGTTATCCCTTCGGCAGACCTTGTTCCTGGTGATATCATTTCTCTAGAAGCGGGTGATGCTGTGCCAGCGGACGCTCGTATCATAGAAGCAGCGTCTCTTAAGGTTGAAGAGGCAGCGCTTACTGGTGAGTCAGTTCCATCGGAGAAGACTGCAGATGTTCTGGACTTGGGAGGTGGAACAGATATTCCTCTTGGAGATAGAGCTAATATGATCTACATGGGGGCATCAGTTCAGTACGGTCGTTGTAAGGCTGTAGTAGTTGGAACTGGTATGGATACGGAAATGGGTAAAATCGCCGATCAGTTATCACAAGCAGCTGATGATGAAACCCCACTTCAGATAAAGCTTACAGAGCTTTCTAAGATCCTTTCTGTTATGGTACTTGTTATCTGTGCCATAATCTTTGCTATAAATATCGTAAGAAATCTTGTTACAGGCGCAGGCCTAGGCGGAGAATTCTTTATTAATACATTTATGATTGCAATATCTCTTGCGGTTGCAGCTATACCAGAAGGACTAGCTGCTGTAGTTACAGTTCTTCTCTCAATCGGTGTAACACATATGTCAAAGAATCATGCAATCATCAGACGTCTTACAGCTGTTGAGACACTTGGATGTACGCAGATTATCTGTTCAGATAAGACAGGAACTCTTACTCAGAACAAGATGACAGTTGTTGAGCATGTAACTATAACAGACGGAGAAGTAGAGGTTGATAAGGATGAGGGTGGAAAGCTTCTTCCAGATGATAATCTGTCAGCCGATGGTAAGAAACTGATACTTGGTATGGCTCTTTGCTCAGATGCTGAGTGGGAGACAGACAAGGCGGTAGGAGAGGCTACAGAATGCGCGCTTGTTACAGATGCAGCGAAGAATGCTATGCCTAAGGCTGAACTTAAGGAGAAATATTCGAGAGTTGGAGAAGCTCCTTTTGATTCTCTTAGAAAAATGATGACAACAATCCATAAGGACACGGAAGGAGGATATATTCAGTTTACAAAGGGTGCGCCTGACTGTGTACTGGATGCCTGCACTAAGTATCTTATGGATGGCGAGATACATGAGCTTACTCCTGAAGTTCAGAGGAAGATACAGCTTTCCAATAAAGGAATGGCTGACAGAGCTCTCCGTGTACTTGCACTTGGTTTTAAGAAGATGGATAAGGTTCCATCAGACCTTTCACCAAAGCTTATAGAAAATGAACTTATATATGTTGGTCTCTGCGGAATGATCGATCCTATTCGTCCTGAGGTTAAGGTTGCTATAGGAGAGTGTCGTAAGGCTGGTATCCGCCCGGTTATGATAACTGGTGATCACCGTGACACAGCTGTTGCTATAGCTAAGGAGCTTGGAATCTTAGACGGTGTAGATGAAAATGGACAGTCTACTACATATGAAGCAATCACTGGTTCTGAACTTGAGGAATTATCAGATGAATACTTTATGGAACATGTTGGAGATTATTCAGTATATGCCCGTGTTCAGCCTGAACATAAGGTACGTATCGTAAATGCTTGGAAAGCTAAGGATAAGGTAACAGCCATGACAGGAGACGGTGTAAATGATGCACCTTCCATTAAGTCGGCTGATATCGGTGTAGGTATGGGTATAACTGGTACTGATGTAACTAAGAACGTTGCAGATATGATACTTACTGATGATAACTTCGCTACTATAGTTGCTGCTGTAGCTGAAGGTCGTAGAATCTATGATAACATTCGTAAGGCTATACAGTTTCTGCTTTCTTCAAACCTTGCAGAGGTTATAGCTATATTTATAGCAACTATCATGAACTTTACTATACTTAAGCCTGCACACCTGCTGTGGATTAATCTGATCACAGACTGTTTCCCAGCTATCGGACTTGGTATGGAAGAGGCTGAACCTGACACTATGACACAGGAACCACGTAAGAAGACAGATGGTATCTTCTCAGGTGGACTGGGAGTAGATGTAGTTCTTCAGGGCGCTGTTATAGCTATACTTACAGTTGTATCTTATGCGGTAGGACATTATATGGAGAGTGGAAGCTGGGTTATAGAGACATCTTCTGATGGTATGACTATGGCATTCCTTACACTTTCACTTATGGAAGTATTCCACAGCTTTAATATGCGTTCCAGAAGAGCATCTCTCTTTAGCCTTAAGAAGCAGAATAAGACTCTGTGGGCTACACTTTGCTTCTCACTGGTGCTTACAGTGGTAATCCTATATGTACCAGCGTTAAGGAATTTATTCTCATTTAGCTTTATAGATGCTAAAGAGTTTGGAATAGCTGTAGGTATTGCAATCCTTATAATTCCTATAGTTGAGATAGCTAAGCTGATACAGAGGACGGCTGGAAAGTAGCTGTAATGATAGCTTAAGCATTATTATTTTAGAAATATTATTCATTAAGATAACATTAAGGAAGAGCGATTCTTATGATAAGGTTGGTTTGTTAAGATGTGCACATAACAAAAACAAAACAAAAAAACATTTTGTTAAAAGGAAGGGTGAAAGTTATGTGGACAAGAAAAGAATTAAAGGCGAGGGCTAAGGCTTCATTTAAGAGGTCGTACTGGAAATGCGTTTTAGTTGCATTTATCCTGACACTTATAGGAGGAGCTGCTGGCGGAGGTTCAAGTGGATTTTCAAGCGGTATGAACACGATTTTCAATAATCATAAGGCTACGGGAACGATTGATGAAGATACAGATGAGCTTTATGACGAAGTCACAGAGGGTGATACTACTGAAGATCCTTACTATGTGGATCCGGAATCGGATTTAACAGTTAACTATGACACCGAAAATGACGTATATGTTGTTAATGGAGAAGCGTTATCAGACAAAGATACAGCAATGGCTGGATTTGTATTTGTGATAGTATTTATGGTTGTTATGACTATAATTATGGCAATTGCGATAGTATTTGATATCTTTATTATTAATCCGCTTATTCTTGGATGTAATAGATATTTCTATAAGAATCTTGATGAAGATGGTAATATCTCAAATGTTGTATATGCTTTTGAACATGGATATAAGAAGATTGTTAAGGCTATGTTTATGAGAGACGTGTTTATCGTACTTTGGTCATTTCTCCTCATCATTCCTGGTATTGTTAAGTCATATGAGTATCGTCTGGTACCATATATCATGTCAGAAGATCCAGAGCTTGACTACAAAGAAGCACTTGCTCAGAGTAAAGCTCTTATGAAGGGGCAGAAGTGGAGAACATTCGTACTTGATCTTTCATTCATCGGTTGGGAAATCCTTTCAGCATTTACATGTGGAATCCTTTCACTATTCTTTGTAACACCTTATAGATGCTCAACAGAAGCAGCACTTTATGAGGCACTTAGATATGGAAATGCAGAGTAAAGGTTTTTACAAAGCTTGAGAAAAAATAGTTTATAAAACGCTCAGGATAGATAAGTTATATTAGACTCATAACTTTCTATCCTGGGCGAATAGTATGTTAGGGAGATAAGATTATTATGGGATATAAGATATTAATAGCTGATGATGAGGCGGAAATCAGAAGTCTGCTGGGACTGTACCTTGAAAATGATGGATATACTATAGTTGAAGCAAAGGACGGCGCTGAGGCTGTTATAAAGTTTAGGGAAGAAAAACCAGATATGTGTGTCCTGGATATTATGATGCCGGAGATGGATGGCTATCATGTACTTAAGAGAATTAGAGAAGAGAGCAATGTACCGGTTGTTTTCTTATCTGCGAAGGATGCGGATTCGGAGAAGATACTAGGACTTAATCTTGGAGCGGATGATTATATAGCAAAGCCATTTAATCCATTAGAGGCAGTTGCAAGAATTAATTCCAATATTAGACGTTTCTATAGTCTTGGTACTAAGGGTTCTGAGTCACCTGAGATAAAGCAGGATAAGATTCAGGTACGAGATCTTATACTGGATCCTGAATCATGTTCACTTGAGAAGGATGGCCAGGTTATAGAGCTTACTTCTATAGAATATAAGATAATGGAACTCTTTATGACACATCCTGGAAAGGTGTTCACAAAGCAGCAGATATATGAGTACGGATGGGGAGAAGAGTTTTTCATTACAGATAATAACATAATGGTCTGCATCAGTAAGCTTCGAGCAAAGCTTTCAGAAGACCCTTCTCAGTACATTAAGACACTTAGAGGACTTGGATATAGATTAGATAAGTAAGCGGATAGGCGAATTTGATACATGAATAAGTATAGAGAGTTACAGATTTATTTAATTAGAAGATTCCTTCTGCTGATGATTATGGTCAGCGCTATGGAATATGGAATAGTAAGGCTTCTTAGTCATACGATATTACCATTTATATTAAATGTCTTTTTTGATGGTGCATCTCTCAATTATTTAGAGAATCTTGGATTTGGAATTACAGCGATATGCATGTTTATAGCAATTCTCTTTACGCTTATTATTTTTATACTTCCTGATAGTTTGAGAACTCCATTTAATAGTGCTGTTGATTACATTAGTAGAAGAATTAGTATCACGACTAGGGGCGGTCAGAGTCTTCTGCCGAAGCTCGATCCAAATGATCTATTACTTCTATTGGTTCTTATAATCGCAGTTCTTATATGCTTGATTATACCTTATGTGTTAGGCGCAATAGTTTATTCTCATATAGTTGTAAGAGAACTTCATAAGATTGAAGAAGAAGAAATGGAGCTTCATAAGGAGTATGATCAGAAGAGAAATCTTATGCTATCTGATATAGCTCATGACCTAAGAACGCCTATGACAACGGTCTCGGGTTATTCTAAGGCTCTTACTGACAATATGGTACCTGATAGTAAGAAGGAAGAGTATCTGGAGGCTATACAGAGAAAGAGTAAGAGAGTAAATGATCTGATAACGTTGCTTTTTGACTATGTTAAGCTTGATACTGAAGGCTTCAAGCTGATGAAGCAGGAGGTTGATTTAGCGGAGCTGGTCCGCGAAGCAGGTGCATTTGTTTACCAGGATGTAGAAGATGCTGATATGACATTTGATGCAGATATTGTAGAAGAGAGGGTTCCGGTACAGCTGGACCGACTTCAGATGTCCAGAGTTATAACGAATCTTCTTACAAATGCTATCAAACATAATAAAGCTGGCACCCGTGTTGGACTCTTCTTATATCAGGAAGATGATTATATCAGAATACTTGTAGCTGATAGCGGCGATAAGATTGATAAGGAAAATGCTGAACATATCTTCGAACCTTTTGTTATGGGGGACGAATCGAGAAGTTCCAAGGGCGGAACGGGTCTAGGCCTATCCATAGCTAAGAAGGTTGTGGAGATGCACGGATTTACTATACGTCTTGTTCAGGGAAGCAGGCTTGCAAAATATAAGTTTGTGGGTGACTACGAGAAGGCATTTATCATATCTATTAAAAAGTAATCTCATTATAAAAATGCTTGTCGAAAAGCATGGTTATGATATAATTAGTGACGGACTCTCAATTTTTGTTAGAAGGACGATACGGAATTGATAAATGTATTAGAATTATTTGGAGGAATCGGCCTCTTCCTTTTCGGAATGAATCTTATGGGTTCGTCACTTAAGAAGCTGGCTGGTTCTGGACTAGAGAAGATACTCGCGACGCTCACAACGAGTAAGCGTAAAGGAGTCGGAGCCATAAAAGGCTGGGGACTCGGACTTGGCGTTACCGGAATTGTTCAGAGTTCTGCCGCTACGACTATTATGCTGATAGGTTTTGTTAATGCAGGCATTATGACCCTTGCTCAGGCAATTCCTGTTGTATATGGTTCGAATGTAGGTAGTACCGTTACAGCTCAGATCTTAAGACTGGGTGATCTTGGTTCGGGAAATCTTGTACTTAAGCTGCTCAAGCCATCGTCTTTTGCTCCGATGCTTGTGGCAGTTGGTACATTTACATATCTTTTTACTAGAAAGCAAAAACTAAGGGATATTTGTGGTATCCTGGTTGGTCTTGGAACACTTTTCTATGGAATGACTATGATGGAGGAAGTCTTTGCTCCTCTTAAAGAGTCTGAAGCATTCCAGAACTTTTTTACATCTTTTAGCAATCCAATAATTGGTATACTTACTGGACTTATTCTTACTGCAATCATTCAAAGCTCCAGTGCTTCCGTTGGTATACTTCAGGCACTTTCAGCAACTGGAAGTATCACTTATGGTATTGCAATTCCACTCATCATTGGTCAGAATATTGGTAAATGTATGACTATCCTTATTGGTAGTATTGGCGCTAACAAGAAGGCTAAGCGTGTTGCACTTAGTTATCTCCTTTTTAACATTATCGGTGCCATCGTCATTTCACTGATCATATATGCACTGTACTATACGATAGGACTTCCTTTCTTTGATAAGGTAGTAAATCGTGGTAATATAGCAAATATTCATCTTGGATTTAACCTTATAATCAGTGTGGTTCTGCTTCCTTTCTCTAAGCAGATGTCTAATCTCACTGGTAAGCTTCTTAGGGATTCTGATGAGGTTTATGGTGATGAGGAGCTGAGACATCTTGATGATATGCTTCTTAAGACGCCTGGTATCGCGCTGATGCAGTGTAAGAACCTTATGAAGGTTATGGCTGAGAAGATAGAAGAAAATTATGACCTCGCTATAGGTCTCTTCCAGAATTATGATAAGGCTGTATTTAATACTCTCTTAGAAAATGAGAACTTTATAGATAGATGTGAGACGGCGCTATCTTCATATATTGTAAAGATTGAGAGAAAGCGTCTGACTATAGATAATCAAAGTATGCTGATCGCTATGCTGAATACAATAGGCGATTATGAGCGTATCGGTGACTATTCGATGAAGATTGCCTATACGGCTGAAGAGTGTCACGATGAGAAGATAACATTTTCAGCTAAAGGTAAGAGAGAGCTGGATATCATCTCTGAGGCTGTGCATAATATCCTGAATATGACATTTGATGCGGCAGATAATGAGGATATGAATGAGGCTATAAGGATTCAGCCTCTTGCTAAGACTGTCAGCGATATGAAGAGACTTCTGGAGTCTCATCATATAGAGCGTCTGCAGGATGGTGACTGCGGCGTTAGTGGTGGTACAAAGCTTTATGATCTTGCAAATAGCTTCCAGAAGATTGCAAATCATGCTAAGAGTATATCTCGAAATATCATAACAAGACTTACAAGAGATGTGAATCTGGATGCAAAGCACGGAAAGCTGCTGGATAAGAGCAGTGAAGAGTATCTATCTCTTGAAAGCTACTATCGTACTAAGTATATAGATCCTATGCTAAATGGTGACATAGCCGGAACTTCTGCTATAGATGATGGTGATACAGAAGCTGAATCTTCTGATGTAAGCTACACGGCTTCAGATTCAAAGAAGGATTCTAAAGCAGCTAAGAAAGAAGCAAAGGACAGCAAGAAGGAAGCTGGAAAGAAGGCTAAGGACAGTAAGAAGGAAGCCGGAAAGAAGGCTAAGGAAGAAAAGAAAGAAGCAAAGGACAGCAAGAAGGAAGCTGGAAAGAAAGCTAAGGACGGAAAGAAGGATAAGAAAGATAGCTAATCAGTGGGAGGACTTGTTTGATGGGTGAGACTAGACCTGCAGTTATATCTATAATAGTTGAGAAGAGTGAGTCTGTAGAAGCACTAAATGCACTTCTTCATGAATATGCTGAATATATAGTTGGACGTATGGGTATTCCTTATCGTAAGAAGGGAATAAGTATGATAAGTATAGCTCTTGATGCGGAGCAGGATGTTATTAATACGCTTGCTGGAAAGCTTGGCAGAATCGAGGGAGTTACTGCTAAGGCTGTATATTCAAATCACTAGACTTATGATTTTATAAATTAAATATAGTTAGATTATATTACCTTAAATTAGTGATGTCTTTCTGAAAGATATCATTTATAATATGAATGCAAATTAAATCTTTTTTAGCCAACCTGACATCGAAACCGGAGCGGGGACGTTCTGCTTGAGATAGAAGCACGTGGAAATCAGTTTAAAGCCATTCGTGGTGATATTATGTTTTTTTCGCGCTCTTTCGTTTGTCGGAGGAGCGCTTTTTATGTAGAGAGGAATCATTATGAGTTTAAATGATACGCCATCGGGAGAACGTTTAAGAATAAGTTTTTTTGGAAAAAGAAATGCTGGTAAGTCCAGCCTTGTAAATGCGGTAACAAATCAGCAGCTGGCTGTGGTTTCAGATACTTTGGGAACTACTACGGATCCAGTGCAGAAGGCTATGGAACTTCTGCCTTTGGGACCTGTTCTTATAACAGATACTCCTGGATTTGATGATTCTGGCAAGCTTGGTGAACTCCGTGTTAAGCGTACTAAGCAGATACTGAACAAGACTGATATAGCAATTCTGGTTACGGATGCGACAAGACAGCAGGATGTGACGGAACTAGAGCTGCTTAGAATATTTGAAGAGAAGTCGATTCCATTTATCATAGCAAAGAATAAGTCGGATCTACTTGGAGAAGTGCCTGTTAACGAAGATGGCGCTGGAAATGTTATATATGTCAGTGCAACTGAAAAGACGGGGATCGAAGAGCTGAAGGAGAGAATTGGACATCTGATTCCTTCTGATGGAAATGGACTGAGACTTGTTGGCGATATTATAGAGCCGGGACAGCTGGTGGTTCTCGTGATTCCTATAGATAAGGCGGCACCAAAGGGAAGACTTATCTTGCCACAGCAGCAGGCGATTAGAGATATACTCGATGTTGGTGCATTTGCAATCACAACTAGAGATACAGAACTTGCTGATTTACTTGAGAAACTCAGGGCTTCTGGACAAAATCCAGACCTGGTAATCACTGATAGTCAGGCATTTGAAAAGGTTAATAAGATTGTTCCAAAGGGTATCGAGCTTACTTCATTTTCGATACTGATGGCGCGTTATAAGGGATTCCTTGATACAGCTGTGAAGGGTGCTAGAGCGATTGACGAGCTAAGCGACGGTGACAAGATTCTGATAAGTGAAGGCTGCACGCACCATAGACAGTGTGGAGATATCGGAACTGTGAAGCTTCCGAAATGGCTATCGGAACGAACAGGAAAGAATCTTGTGATCGAGACCACGTCGGGTGCAGATTTCCCAGACAGTCTTGAAGAATACAAGTTAGTAATACATTGTGGCGGTTGTATGTTAAGTGCGAGAGAAATGGTATATCGCATGAAATGTGCTGAGGATATGAACGTTCCATTCACCAACTATGGAATAGCCATAGCCTACATGAAGGGAATCCTCGATAGAACCATCGCCCCAATATATAAATGAGTCACCTATCACGTCCGACGTAAATGGTGACTCAAAAATGAGTCAGCATTTACGTCGGACGTGGAAAGTGACTCATTTGGTTTGAGATTTTTTGGAGAATTAGCATGAGTAATGAGAAGTTTTCATTAATAGATAAGATGGCGGAGCAGCATTCTTTATCCCGAGCTGAGTGGACGACTCTTCTCGGAGGTGACGAGGCTTCGCTCTTTGAGAGGACTGGGAAACTTCAGCCTGAAGAAGAGGAAGTGCTTCAGTACGCGGCTGCAAAGGCTAGGAAGGTAGCAACTTCAGTATATGGCAGTGATGTATATATCAGAGGAATTGTCGAGTTCAGCAATACCTGCAATAAGAACTGCTACTACTGCGGACTTCGTGCCGGTAACTCGAAGCTTCAGAGATATCGCCTCACCGTGGAAGATATTCTCGAATGCTGCGAGGATGGCTATAAGTATGGATTTAGAACCTTCGTCTTGCAAAGTGGAGAAGATCCTTACTATACAACAGAAATGATATGCGCCCTCGTAAAGCGTCTTAAGCAGGACTATCCAGATTGTGCTGTGACTCTTTCCCTTGGGGAAAAGTCATACGAAGAGTATAAGGCCTATCGTGAGGCGGGAGCTGATAGATATTTGCTAAGACATGAGACTGCTAATGAGGAGCATTACGGAAAACTTCATCCAGAGAATATGTCCTGGAAGAACCGAATGAGATGCCTAAGAGATCTTAAATCTCTTGGATACCAGACAGGATGCGGAGTAATGATTGGTTCACCGAATCAGACGGTCGAATGCCTTGTAGACGACATGATGTTTATGCAGGAGTTTGAGCCGGAAATGATAGGACTCGGTCCATTTCTTCCACATAGTGATACACCATTTAAGGAAGAACCTAAAGGTTCATATGAGATGACGCTGTTCCTGATCAGTCTATGTCGTCTGATGCTGCCACACGCACTTATTCCAGCTACAACAGCACTTGGAACCATAAAGCCTGACGGACGTGAACAGGGAATCCTTGCTGGCGCAAATGTCATAATGCCAAATCTTTCTCCTGTTCAGGTGAGGGACAAATATATGCTTTACGACAACAAGATATGCACAGGAGATACGTCATCGGAGTGCCGTGATTGTATCGAGCGTCGTATGGAGCTGATTGGATATAATGTTGTAATCTCTAGAGGAGATTACAAGTAATATATAAAGGAAATGATATGATTAAGTTTGCAATATATGGAAAAGGCGGAATAGGAAAGTCTACACTGTCGTCGAATCTTTCTGCGGCCCTCGCAAAGAGAGGACTCACAGTTATGCAGATTGGCTGTGATCCAAAGGCTGATTCAACGTCACTTCTATGTCCGAAGGAGAAGATAACAACTGTTCTTGATCTTGTTAGAAGTGGTAAGCCATTTACCCTGGAGGATATGGTCAAGGAAAGTACAGCAGGCGTTTTATGTGTTGAGGCAGGAGGCCCGGTTCCTGGACTTGGTTGTGCAGGCCGAGGCATTATAAATGCTTTGGAATCGCTGGAGCAGAAGGGTGCTTATGATGTGTATAAGCCGGATGTCGTCATTTACGATGTACTCGGAGACGTGGTCTGCGGAGGCTTCACTATGCCTATGCGTAAGGGCTACGCGGATAAGGTATACATAGTAACATCTGGTGAGAAGATGGCGATATACGCGGCTGCCAATATAGCTATGGCGGTTGAGAACTTCAAGAAGCGTGACTACGCAAAACTTGGTGGAATCATACTGAACTGCCGTGGAGTGGAAAATGAGATAGACAATGCTGAGACTCTTGCAAAGGATTTCTGTACAAGTGTTCTGCAGGTTATTCCAAGAAGCCCACTGTTTGAAAAGGCCGAAGCTGAAGGAAAGACTGTAATCGAACTCTTCCCGGAAAGCGATGTTGCGGAGAAGCTGCTTTCGCTTGCAGATATAGTTATCGAGCAGGGTGAATAAGACAGATAGAATTAGGATAGATAGATTTAAGTTATATAGAATGTAAGGAAGAAGAATATGCTGGAAGCGTTACATACAAAAGAAAATAGAATACCAGAACCAGTTCTTCTTAAAGATATAGACTTTGAGACACCATTTTACGAAGGACTTCAGTATAATCCACCAGCGCGTGGTGTGTGGAATATAGTCCACACGGGTATGCTGATTCCAGAGGCGCATCAGGTATATGTCTGTGCACAGGGGTGTCTCAGGGGTGTTATACTCACGGCGGCTGAGATGAATCTGATGGACAGGATGTCCTGGGTATCACTTCGTGAGAAGGATATGTGGAATGGAGAAATGGAGTCCCGCGTGGTGGAAGGCGTTGCTCACATAGTGAGTCAAATGGAGAACCGCCCAAGATGTATACTTGTTTACCTTAGCTGTATGCATATGTTTGAGGGCTGTGACTTCAAGGTGATTGCTGATGAGCTGTCCGAGAGATTTCCTGGTACAACATTTGTTGACTGCTATATGACGCCAACTATGAGAAAAAGTATCTCGCCGGACGCTATGATGAAGGCTAGTCTCTATGATCCGATACTTCCTCTACCTAAGAAGGAGAATCTGGTGGGACTCGTTGGCTGCGATAGAGAGACAGACAGAACCTCAGATATCTTCGAGATTGCAAAGCTGGCAGGACGCGACATATGGGAGATTAATTCCTGCGAGACTTATGATCAGTACCTAGAACTTGGTAGTGCTGCGCGTCTTATATCATATCTTCCGGTCGCAAATGTGGGAGTCAGAAAGCTGGCTGGTCGAATCGGTGCAGAGTGGAAGTATCTACCTATAAGCTACGACTTCGAGGAATGCAAGGAAAATGTATGGCAGCTGGCAGAGTTCCTGACAGGGACTGAACTAAGAGGACAGCAAGCAGATAAAGAGAAGAATGTTATAGAACATATTGAGGAATATATCTCTGAAAAGAGTAAACTGGCGGACGAAGCATTCAAGAAAGCTCATGCGAAGATTAAGGATACGCCGATAGTTATAGATTATTCGGCAACCCCTCGTCCTCTCGGACTTGCGCTGCTGCTTACAAAGTATGGATTTAATATAACTACCATTTATACAGATATATTCCAGAAGGAAGAACGTGCAGCGTACGAAGAACTTCTGGAGCTGAGGCCAGAAATGAAGATATATTCCACCATGGACCCAGCCATGCGATTTGCCCACTCATTTTTAAAGGGGGATAAGATACTGGCTATCGGTCAGAAGGCGGCATACTTTGTGCATACACCGTATTTCGTAAATATTGCTGATGGCGGTGGAATGTATGGACTCGACGGACTTAGACGAATGGCAGAGGAACTGCTGGATGCCTATAAGAAACCAAAGGATACTAAGAAGTTGATAAGTCATAAGGGTATCGGTTGCGCCAGCTGTTTGTAGAATAAGAGATAGAATAATAGAATATAAAAAGAAAATCAGATAGAAAAAATCAGATAGAAAACAGATAGAAAGAATCAGAAATGAATCAAACTGCGAGAAGAATATCAATATATGCTGCGGATACATCGGGATTTTGCTCTGCTCTATATGAGTATGGCGGAATGACCGTAATTCATGATGCATCCGGCTGCAACTCGACATATACAACTCACGACGAACCTCGCTGGTACGATAAGGACAGTATGATGTACATATCTGGGTTCACTGAGAAAGACGCAATCATGGGAAATGATGAGCGCTTTGTCCATGATCTTGTACTGGCGGCAAAGGAATTAAATCCGAAGTTTATCGCTATATGTGCGTCACCTCTTCCTGCTATGACCGGCGTCGATCTTGAAGCGATAGCCTACGAGGTTGAAGCAGAGACGGACATCCCAAGCTTTAATGTGAGAACAAATGGAATGCAGAGCTATATAACAGGCGCTGGAAATGCATTTGTGGAGCTCGCTAAGCGTTTTACAAAACCTGTAAATAAGGTAAGACCACTAAGGACTGGTTCAAATGTCGGACTTCCTGGAGCGGCAGAGGTGCTGGTAAATGTACTCGGCCTAACACCACTGGATTTTCCTCTTGAAGGTACAGTGTGGTCTCTTCGAAAATGGCTCGCAGAACATGAACTGATGGTAAATGCAACCGTCGGCATGGATACGTCCTTAGAACAGATTGAAGTTCTTGCCGAAGCTGATGTAAATCTGGTTGTTAGTTCAGTCGGCATGCCGCTGGCGGAGTATTTATATAAAGAGTATGGAATCCCGTACGTAGTGGGCGCTCCATTTGGAGATATTAAGTCCACATCGATTTTAGGATTTAATGTAAAGGTGGCAGCGACTGATGGCGAGAATGCACTCAGCTGCAAAATGCTGAATCCTTGCGGCAGAAAGATTGCAATCATTGGTGAGAGCGTAACATCAAGATCCCTCGCAAATGCAATCTATCAGGAGTTCAACATCTCTGCAAGAGTTTTGGAAAGCGTGGGGGATGGATTTATGCAGGCCCTGAATAAGCTAGTGGATCAGAAGCTCTGGGCAGGACAATTCGATAGTGATATTAGCGAACAGCTGGATGATGTGTCCTGCGACGATGAGGATATACTGGAGCAGGAAATCCAGAAGTCAGATATAATAATCGGCGACCCGCTCTTTGAACCGATATGCTACGGAAAGACATTTATACGACTTCCGCATATGGCATTTTCGGGAAGATGCTTCACTAAGGAAGAAGTGCAGCTCATTGGCACACCACTTAGGGAGACATCCGTTGGAAGGGCTTTAGAAAAGGCTCTGGGAAAGTAACATTTTACTAAGATAATAGAGGTATAAGATAAATGATTAAAATCGCGATATATGGCAAAGGTGGAATCGGAAAATCTACAGTTACATCAAATCTTTCGGCCGCACTTGCTTCGCTTGGTAAAAAAGTAATACAGATTGGTTGTGATCCTAAGGCAGATTCTACTGCAAATCTTCTGTCGGGAAGCCCTGTAACTCCAGTTATGAATTATATGCGTGATACAGGAGAGGAACCAACAAGTCTTGACGAGATAGCAAAGGAAGGCTTTGGCGGAGTAGTCTGCATAGAGACAGGCGGCCCAACTCCAGGTCTTGGCTGTGCAGGTAGAGGTATCATTACCACATTTTCCCTCCTGGAAGAGTTAGAGCTCTACAAGAAGTACCAGCCGGATGCTGTTCTCTACGACGTCCTAGGTGACGTAGTATGTGGTGGCTTTGCGGCACCGATCAGAGAAGGCTATGCGGATAAGGTTCTCATAGTTACGTCTGGAGAAAAAATGGCGCTTTATGCGGCCAACAACATAAATACGGCAGTTAAGAACTTTGAAGACAGAAGCTACGCAAAGGTTCGCGGTATCGTAATGAATAGGCGTGCTGTTGAAGGAGAAGAAGAGAAGGTTCGCGCCTTCGCAGAGTCTTCAGGGCTTGATATAGTAGCTGATATCCCACGTACAAATGATATTATTCATTATGAGGATATGGGCAAGACAGTAATCGAAGGTGATCCTAGCCTTGAAGTAAGTAAGAGATTCCTTGCGCTGGCTCAGCTCCTTATCGATGAAGATGAATAAACAAGCTATAGAATAAATAAACTAAAGAATGGATATAGTTTAGATAATGACAAATGCATTTTATAAAACAACTAAAGAATTGGCAGAACTTGGACTGTCAGGTCTTCCGGGGGAACTTAAGTCAAGTGACCATTTGATCTATAGTTCACCAGCAACCCTTTACTTCAATTCGCCTGGTGCTAAGGGTTTTGGAGTTAAAAGGGCAGGACTTGCCGTACCTGAATCAGTAATGCTTCTGGTATCACCGGGGTGCTGCGGTAGAAACACATCACTCTTTAGAACAGCTCCAGAATATAAGGATAAGTTCTTCTTTCAACTTCTAGATGATACTGATATTGTAACAGGCCGACACCTTACGAAGATTCCACAGGCAGCTGAGGAATTACTTCAAACACTTGAAAAAAGTGGCAAGGCAAGACCTTCAGCAATAATGATATGCATCACCTGCGTAGATGCACTTCTTGGAACAGATATGGAGCGAGTATGCCGTAAGGTTACAGAGAAGACAGGCGTTCCTGCAGTTGCATGTTATATGTATGCACTCACTAGAGAGAAGAGGCTTCCACCTATGGCGGCAGTTAGAACGAGTGTATATTCTCTGCTGGAAAAAGTTGAGAAGAGGAACTCTGCCGATATAAATATCCTGGGATATTTTACTCCACTATTTGATTCGTCGGAAATCTATCCGCTTATGAAATCAATCGGTGTTAAGAATATTCGCGAACTGTCACGTGCGAATACATTTGAAGAATATAAGGAAATGTCGAAAGCGAACTTTAGTCTTGTGCTAAATCCAGAGGCACGTGCGGCGGCACAGGATATGCAGGATAGACTGGGAATACCATTTATCGAGCTACTTCGTCTCTATAGAATAGATAAGATTCATAATCAATATAAGTCACTGGGAGATGCGCTGGGAGCAAATCTTGATGATACAGAGTATTTTGAAAAGGCTCGCAGAGTAATAGATGATTTTAAGGCGAAACACGGAGCAGTTACATTTTCCGTAGGAGAGATTACAAATGGCGATCCAATAGAAATGTCGCTAATGCTTGTGGAAGAAGGCTTTAAGGTGAGTGAGATATTTGCAACCGTCGGAGAGCTTAATTTCCGATTCCTGAAACGACTCGCTTTACTTAGTCCAGACACTAAGGTTTATTCAAATCTATCACCGTCTATGATGCATTTTATAGCTAAAGAACCTGTAGATATATGCATCGGTTCAGATGCTATGTATTATCATCCTGGTGTACCTAGTGTGGAGTGGTGCGATGACAATCAGCCATTCGGATATGACGGAGTGGAAAAGCTGTTTGAACGACTAGACATAGCACTGTCTCAGAATGAGAATATATAACGATAATTCAGATAGAAAATGATTTCTATATAAGGAAAATATATGAAGAAAATGTTGAAATATTTATCTCCACTAGCTCCAGATCAGTCGGGAGCCGCTGGAGTCTTATATGAGCTAGGCGGTATCATAGTAATATGTGACGCGGGTGGATGTGCCGGAAATATATGCGGTTTCGATGAACCTCGTTGGTTCTCCAAGAGAAGTGCTGTATTTAGTGCAGGTCTTCGTGATATGGATGCGATAATGGGACGAGACGACCGACTTATTGAGAAGCTGTCAAAGGCATATGAACAGATAGGCGGCGAGTTTGCGGCCATAGTTGCAACACCAGTTCCTGCCGTTATAGGAACTGATATGAAGGCGCTTAAGAGAATGGCAGAGAAGAAGCTTGGGATACCTTGCATCACCGTAAATGCTATCGGAACCCGTCTCTTTGATGAAGGTGAGGAGGAAGCTTGGCTCGGACTTTTTAGAGAGTTTGCTGGTAAGAAAAATGACGCATCTCATATAGAAAATGATGCTTCTCATAACACGCAGTCTGTTACAGGAATCCTTGGTGCAACTCCTCTTGAAACTGGTTATTCTACATCAGAACCATTAATCGAGATGGCGAAAGCCTATGGTATAGATAATCCTCTTATATATGGAATGGACTTGGGGCTTGAGGCTATTAGAGAGATTGGGCTTATTAAGGAAAACCTAGTAGTTACTCCTGCGGGACTAAAGACAGCAAGATACCTTGAGGAAGAGTGTGGCGTTCCATATAAAGTTGGATATCCATTTACTCCACAGGATGTAAAGGGACAGGTGCTAGATAGTATCGAAAGACTACTAAGTAATGGAAATGAATCGACAACAAGAGTGCTCATTATACATACACAATTTGCTGCAAATGAACTCCGAAGTCTTATTCTTAATAAGTATCCTGATATATCTATAGACGTAGCTACATTCTTTATGCAGAGTTCTGACTATAAAGAAGAGGGAGATGTAAGACTATCTGGTGAGGATGACCTTGCTGAGTTAGTAGCAGATCGAAACTATGATCTCGTAGTTGCAGATGGAGATATAGAGAGGCTGCTTACAGCAGTTGGCTATAAGAATACATTTGTAGATTATCCATCCTTTGCAGTATCAGGAAGGATGAATGATGATTCTGTAATGTTCTTCTCATAGATTGATTAAAGACAATATAATTTGAACTTGAATAATTCGATATTAGAGATTTGAAAATAGAAAGTAGATAGTAGATAAGAAGGGAGGGGTCCATGTGGATACACATAAGATAAGAGTATATGGCATAGTTCAGGGCGTGGGCTTCAGACCTTTCGTCAGTAGAACTTGTTTAGAGCATGGCATTAAGGGAACCGTTGCGAATAAAGGTTCTTACGTAGAGATATATGCACAAGGTGAGGTTAATTTCCTGCTAGATGCTTTGAAGCATAATCCACCGGCCAGATCTGTGATCCTGAATGTCATAGATAAGTGTGTGGATGCTCCAGAGTTTGAAGATTTTCAGATTATAGAGAGTGAAAAAGATACAGGTGATATATTTATATCTCCAGATATCGCTATATGTGATGAATGTAAGAAAGAGCTTTTCGATAAGTCGAATCGTCGTTACATGCACCCATTTATTAACTGTACTAACTGCGGACCTAGACTTACTATTCTGGAGTCGATGCCTTATGACAGGGAACGTACCAGCATGAAGGAATTCGAAATGTGTCCTGAATGCGAGTACGAATATACTCACCCGGATACAAGACGTTACGATGCACAGCCTGTCTGCTGTCCTAAATGTGGTCCGGTGGTTTATTCATTTGACCCAAAGAATCCAGAGGATAAGCTAGAAGGAAAGTTGGGCTTAACCGCTGCAAGAAAGGCTATAATAGATGGTCAAGTCGTAGCTATCAAAGGTATTGGTGGCTTTCATCTATGCTGCGACGCGACAAATGAGGATGCTGTATCAAGGCTTCGTCTGCTCAAGAATCGTCCGATGAAACCATTTGCGGTAATGATGAAGGATATCGATACGGTTGAAAGAGAGTGCCGGATTAGCAGTGATGAAATGTATGATTATCTGACAGGATATCAGAAGCCTATCATACTGCTAGAGCGTAAGATGGCTTCAAGTCTCGCAGCTTCTGTCGCACCTGATAATCCGAGTGTTGGAGTTATGCTTCCATATACTCCGATTCATTTACTTCTATTTGATTACGATGATTCGTATACGGTGCCGGACTGCCTCATCATGACTAGTGCCAACGTATCTGGGGCACCTATATGTAGAACAGATGAAGATGTGATAAATGAAATATCTGACTTTACAGATATTGTACTATCTAATAACAGAATGATAAGAACCAGAGCTGATGATTCAGTTATGGATTTTGTAGATGAAAAGCCTTATATGATCAGGCGTTCCAGGGGCTTTGCTCCCCTTCCTGTGATGATAGGAAGTAATGAAACCTACGCAGGTAATACAGCTGAAGGGCTGAAGGGTCATGTGCTTGCAATAGGTGGTGAGCTGAAGAATACATTTGCCCTCGCAAAGGACGGTCTCATATATCCATCAGCTTATATCGGAGATATGGCTGATATCAGATCTGTCGATGCTCTTACGGAGTCGGTAGACAGGATGACAGAAATGCTGGAGATAGAGCCTTCGCTTATTGTATGTGATATGCATCCAAAGTATAATACATCTGCTGTTGCTGAGGAGCTGGGCGAAAAGTATGATATACCTGTGATGAAGGTTCAGCATCATTATGCGCATATCTTGTCCTGTATGGCTGAAAATGATTATCTAAATGAAGTGATTGGCGTATCATTTGATGGAACTGGTTACGGAACAGATGGTACTATCTGGGGCGGTGAATATCTTCTCTCCAGACTGGACGGCTTCGAGAGGCTCGGGACTATATCTTCATTTACCCAGTGCGGCGGTGATCTTTCTTCAAAGGAAGGTTGGAGAAATGCTGTATCTATACTTAGTGGAGAAGGCTGCGATGAGAAGCAGGACTATCTAACTAAGGACGAGATAATAAGTGGGTTGGGACTATGTAATGACTTCGAATATAGTATGCTGTCAGATATGATTCGTACTAATGTTAACAGCATTAAGTCTACCAGTGCAGGAAGACTATTCGATGCTGTAAGTGCGATTCTCGGAATCAGGCGAAGCTCAACTTTCGAGGGCGAAGCGGCTACGGCACTTATGTTTGCGGCAGGGAGATTTAGAAAGGACCATTCGAACCTTTATCTAAATACTCTGATGCATGAAGCAGATCTTTCGAGTATATTTACAAATACAAATAGCCTTGTGAGACATTTAGCGAGGAAAAAACTAGCTGGTGAAGATTCTGATAAGCTTGCACTTATCTTTCATGTGAAGCTCGCTGAAAATATTGCAGAAAATGTTGCTAGATACAGCGAGGAGACTGGCGTTAAGGTGGCAGCTCTTTCCGGTGGAGTATTTCAGAATACTTTACTTCTGGAATATGTTAAAAAGCTTTTATCTCGTAAGAATATTCAAGTATTGATTCACGGTATTATTCCTCCAAATGATGGAGGCGTCTCAGCAGGACAGGCTCTGGCAGGACTATATGCCCTGAATAAAGATAAGTAGATAGTTGCAGATTAATTAGTATATATGGTTGGTGAATCATGAATAATATACAGATTGCAAATGAAACTTTGAATATAATTGCAGAGAGGAAATATAATCTCGGTGGAATGGATATCGCACTTCCAGATGTAGATTTTGAAGAGGTTATAGTCATAAGTCCAGGGGACGGAGAAGAACTTCTGACTCAGGATATGACTCCTTTTAAGAAGGAACAATTATGTAACATAACTGTCATAAACGCAGATTCCTTTGAGGCTGGAAGAAAGTATGATAATGCTTTGGTTATGAACTTTGCAAATGCTCATTGTCCAGGCGGTGGATTCCGTATGGGAGCCAATGCGCAGGAGGAAGCGCTTTGCAGATGCAGTACACTTTATGCATCTATCACCTCTAAGAAGGCGTCGAAGATGTATATATATAACAATACGCACCCAAGTCGTGTGGAGTCAGATTATATGCTTATATCACCAAATGTCGTGGTCTTCAGAGATGAGAAGTATAACCTGATGTCAGCTCCAGTGTGTATGGGAGTTGTGACAGTTCCAGCACCTAATAGATTTGGAGCGGCGCTGCTTGCAGGAAATAAACTTATAGAAGATACATTTATTAGAAGAATACGTATTATGCTTGCGGCGGCGGCAAAGAATGGATATAAGAATCTTGTACTGGGAGCTTGGGGCTGCGGAGCCTTTGGAAATAAGCCTGATGATGTTGCAGAGTACTTTAGAAGAGTGATCGTTGACGAAGACTATGGCAAATGCTTCGATGAGATATGCTTTGCCATATATGGTCGTGAAGATGGAGATAATATTACTTCATTTCGAAGTGTTTTTAGTAAATAGATAAATCATATGTTATAGGAGGAATAGAAAATGTGTGTAGGACTTGCTGCTAAGGTTGTAAGTGTAAAGGATGGTACTGCTGTTATCGATGCAAGCGGTGCAAAGAGAGATGTAAGTGCAGAACTTCTGGAGGATCTTGAGCCAGGAGATTATGTTATGGTTCACGCTGGTGTTGCTATAGCTAAGATTACATCTGACGATGAGACAGAGTCAGAGGGCGTAATGTCCGGACTTAGAACTCACGCCAAATAGTGAAAATATAAGAAATATGTATAAGAGGATATAAAAATGAGTGATGTTATTAAGAATGCTCGTGAGATTATACAGAATTATGATGGGCCAAAGATCCGTATCATGGAGGTCTGCGGAACACATACTCACGAGATTTTCCGTCTGGGTATAAGAAGTCTGCTTCCAGAAAATGTTGAGCTGATCTCAGGACCTGGATGTCCAGTATGTGTAACTCCAGTTGGATATATAGATGAGGCAATCTATCTTGCACTTGAGAAGCAGTGCGTTATTACAACATTTGGAGATCTGATCAAAGTACCAGGAAGTAAAATGAGTCTTGCAGGCGCAAGAACAGAAGGTGCTGATATACGTCCTGTATATTCGCCAGATGATGCAGTAGAACTTGCAAGAGATAATCCTGATCTTCAGGTTGTATTCTTAGCTGTTGGATTTGAAACTACGACTCCTTCTGCGTGCCTCGCTGTTAAGAAGGCACAGCGTCTCGGACTTAGTAACTTTTCGATACTAACTGCTAACAAGACTATGCCTAATGCTTATGCAAAGCTTAAGGGTAGTGCAGATGCATTTCTCTATCCAGGCCATGTAAATGCAATTACAGGAAATGCTGTCTGTAAGAAGCTGACAGAAGAGGGAGTATCTGGTGTAGTTGCAGGATTTACTGCAAATGAGCTTATGACTGCCCTTGCGGTTACCATAGATAATCTGAAGAAGGGCAAGCCATTTTTTGAAAACTGCTATCCAAGAGTCGTAAAGGATGAAGGTAATCCTGCAGCTCAGAAGCTTGTTGATTCAGTAATGGAGCCTTGCGATACTGAGTGGCGTGGTCTTGGAATTATAGAAAAGTCTGGTATGAAGCTGAGAAGTGAATATGCGGACTTCGATTCTAGAATCAAATATAACATTCCTTCTATGGAAGGCAGATCAAATCCTGCCTGTAGATGTCCTGAAGTTCTTCAGGGACACTGCAAGCCAACAGACTGTCCTATGTTTGGAAAGGCCTGCAACCCGCTTCATCCAGTAGGAGCCTGCATGGTTTCCGACGAGGGTGCCTGCGCAGCTTATTATCATTATGGCCCTTCTATCGGAATAGAGATAGACGAAGAAATGTAGGTTAATTCTAAGGAAAAACAAGAAAAAGATAATAAGATAAAATATAACAAAAAAATTAAACAGGATAATAACAAGAGGAAAGATAAATGGAAGACGTAATCACACTTGCACACGGTTCTGGCGGTGTCCAGACTAATAAACTTATAAATAACATTTTCAAAAAGCATTTTGATAATCCATATCTCACTGCAGATGATGCGGCAGTACTGGATGTTGCTGCTGGAAAAGTTGCTATGTCTACAGATGGGTTTATCGTATCACCATATGAGTTCGCCGGCGGAAATATTGGCAAGCTTTCAATCTGTGGAACTGTAAATGATATTGCATGTATGGGAGCTGAGCCAAAGTACCTCACCTGTGCTATGGTCATCGAAGAGGGATTTCCAGTTGCAAAGCTTGACGAGATAGCTGCAGCTATGGCTAAGACAGCAAAGGAAGCAGGAGTATACCTTGTAGCTGGTGATACAAAGGTTGCAGGAAAAGGCCAGGTGGATAAAATCTTTATCACGACAACAGGCTTCGGTTCTATTATAGAAGGCGCAAAGACATCAGGTGCATTTGCGAAGCCAGGAGACAAGATCATAGTAACTGGTGATATAGGAAGACATGGATGTACTATACTTCTTGCCAGAAATGAGTTTAAAATCGATGCAGATGTAACTAGTGACTGCGCACCTCTGAATAAAAATGTGAAGGCAATGCTTGACGTGACTAAGGATATCCATGTTATCAGAGATGCAACTCGTGGTGGTGTTGGAACAGTGCTATATGAGATTGCTGGAGAAAGTAATGTCGGAATATCTCTTGATCAGGAGAGTATTCCAGTTGCTGATGGTGTTAGAGGCGTATGTGGTATGCTGGGTCTTGAGCCACTTTACCTTGCTTGTGAGGGACGTCTGGTTGTCTTCGCTCCTGCCAGTGAAGCAGATAGTATATTAGAAGCACTGAGAGCCTGCCCTAATTCTGAAGGTGCTTGTATAATCGGTGAAGTAACAGAAGAGAACAAGGGTAAGGTAGTTGTAAATACTGCAGTTGGAGCAAAGACTATGCTGTCTCGCCCAAGTGGAGAGCTGCTTCCACGTATCTGCTAGTAGGTTTGGAAAATAACTTTCAGTAATACTAAAAAACTACTTGTTAAGATTTAAAGATTAGTCTATAATACACTTTAGCGCGTTAAATCGTTAGCGCGATAAAGTGTATTATTTTTTTAAATGCACTTTACCAGAAAATATTGTTTCAAAGGAGATAGAATAATGGCTATCAAGATTGCTCTACTGGTTGTGTTCTTTGCAGTTATGATGGGAATCGGAATCTATTCCCGCAACAAAGCAAAGAGTGTAAATGATTACGTTCTCGGTGGACGTACTGTAGGTCCTTGGATCTCAGCATTTGCTTTTGGTACATCCTACTTTTCATCAGTTGTATTTATCGGATACGCTGGACAGTTTGGATGGAAGTTTGGTCTTGCTTCAACATGGATCGGACTTGGAAATGCATTTATCGGAAGTCTTCTTGCTTGGCTTGTGCTCGGACGTCGTACACGTCTTATGACACAGCAGCTGGATGCGAAGACAATGCCTGAGTATTTCGGAAAGAGATTTAACTCAAAGGCTCTTCGAATTGTAGGTTCGATTATTGCATTTATCTTCCTGGTGCCTTATACAGCCAGTGTATATAATGGTCTTTCAAGACTCTTTGGTATGGCATTCTCTATTGATTACCGTATATGTGTTGTCATCATGGCACTTCTTACTGGTGCATACGTTGTTATCGGCGGATATATGGCAACAGCACTTAATGACTTTATTCAGGGTATCATCATGCTGATCGGTATCTGTGCAGTTATCGGAGCCGTTCTTAACGGACAGGGTGGTTTCTTAAATGCACTTAAGGAGCTTTCGGTTATTGAGGCAGATCCTACTGTTACAACACCTGCGCTTTATGGTTCACAGGGACTCTTCGCCAGCTTCTTTGGTCCAGATCCACTGTCACTTCTCGGAGTAGTTATCCTTACATCACTTGGTACTTGGGGACTTCCACAGATGGTTCAGAAGTTCTACGCTATCAAGGATGAGAAGGCTGTAAAGACTGGTACAGTTGTATCTACATTTTTCGCTATCATCATCGCTGGTGGATGTTACTTCCTCGGCGGTTTTGGACGTCTTTTCGGAGGTTATGAGGGAATCGTCATTACACTTGAAGATGGAACTGAGAAAGTTGCATTTGATAACATAGTTCCTACAATGCTTTCAACACTGCCTGATATTCTTATCGGTATCGTGGTTGTGCTTGTATTCTCAGCTTCTATGTCAACTCTTTCATCACTTGTTCTTACGTCAAGCTCAACTCTTACACTTGATCTTATCAAGCCACTTATGAAGAAGGAAATGAAGGAAAAGACACAGCTTCGTCTGATGCAGATTTTCGTTATGTGCTTTATCATCGTATCGGTTGTTATAGCATTTAACCCTCCTACATTCATCGCTCAGCTGATGGGTGTGTCATGGGGAGCTCTTGCAGGAGCATTCCTTGCACCATTTATGTATGGTCTCTACAGCAAGAAGATTACAAAGGCTGCTGTATGGGCAAGCTACATCGTGGGCGTTGGATTTACACTTGCAAATATCTTCGCTTCACAGGCTGGAAAGCCAATCATCGCGTCACCAATCAATGCTGGTGCCGCAACTATGATCGCTGGACTTATCATTGTACCTATAATCAGTGCGATTACACCAAAGCCAGATCAGGCTAAGGTAGAGGAAATGTTCTCTTGCTACGACAAGACAGTAACAGTTAAAGAGACAGAAAACCTAGGCGATGCCTAGAATAAAATAACCAATCAGAAAATGAGTCACCTCTTACGTCCGACGTAGCAGGTGACTCATTTTTGAGTCAGCAGCTACGTCGGACGTAAAAGTGACTCATTTTGTTTTGACTCATTTTATTTCGCGAGTTTAGAGGAATAGTTTTTGATATGTCGCGCACCTTTTTGTACCATTTGGGGCACAGATATATTATTATATGTATGTTTGTATGATTTATAAAGAAAGGAGGTTAGCCGTATGGGACTTCATGAGAAAATGCAAAAGCTCGATGCCATCAGGTCGCGTGCATCAATGGGTGTGATTCTGATATGTATCGGAGTTCTCTGCTTCTTAGTTCCACTATTCATCAATAATATGATATTTTCCTGGATTGGTATGGGAATGATGGTTGGAGGAATTATATATAATAAGGGTACCCGGGAGGAATATCAGAAGCTATATAAACAGATATTCGCTGAAGAACCACTCAGAGCTAACTTCGATAATGTCTATTATGCATGGAAAAATGGATTTAGCGAGCCGACGGTAAGAAGCTTTCAGCTCTGTGCTATGGGTAACCGATTTAAGTCTGAGGATTATCTGAGAGCAAGCTACAGAGGCGTTAACTTTGAGATGTCGGATGTTACGGTTGAGCAACATACTTCAAATGGTAAATCCTCTCACACTACTACTTACTTTAGAGGTCGAATGTTTGCATTTGATTTTCCAGAGATGCTAAGCAGCTCCACAAGGATTTATTCAGAAAGGTTCAAATATCCTGGACCTCAGAACACCAGGAAAGAGAACAAGGTTGAATTAGAAAGCGTTCAGTTCAACAAGGATTTCAATGTATATTCAAGTAGTCCACACGATGCTTTCTATCTGCTCACACCGCAGTATATGGAGTATCTGGATTCGCTGCTTCGAACATATCCGGAAATCGCGATTCATTTTGTAGGAAATAAGTTATATCTTGCTATAAATGAACCAAACAAGGATGTCTTTGATAAGAAGGACTGGATGAAAGAGGCTTCTTATCCAGAGGAAATGGAGAAGGTTCAGCGAGATATTGATGAGATCAAGAGAGTAATCGATATGTTCTTCGTATAATATATAAAGAAATATTAATTTAGAGAATGTAATAAAGAGATATTAATAATTTTAAAATCAATATACATAGATAAATTGGAGGTTAAGATATGAATACAGTATTAGTTGTAATTGTAGTTTTAGTAGTTATAGTTGGAGGATTCTTCGGCTGGTATATATCCGCTTCGAACAACATTAAGAGAGCAGATATCAAGGTTTCTGAAGCACTTTCCGGAATAGATGTAGCACTGACAAAGAGATATGATGTTCTTACAAAGATGCTTGATATCGTAAAGAATTATCAGGCGTACGAGAGAGAAACACTTCTTCAGATTGTAAATCTTCGTGCAGGAATGTCTATGAAGGAGAGAAATGAAGCTAGCAGAAATATGGATCAGGTAAGTTCGGATATCCGTGTTCTTGCTGAGAATTATCCAGAGCTTCGTTCAAGCCAGAACTTCGCAGAGCTTCAGAAGAGTGTAATCGATGTTGAGGAGCATCTTCAGGCTGCAAGAAGACTGTATAATGCAAATGTTACATCATACAATAATCTTATCGTTGCATTTCCAAGCAGCATAGTTGCTTCAAATCTTGGAGCAACTCAGAAGGCTTTCTTCGAAGCAGATGCTACAAAGAGACAGGACGTTAAAATGTTCTAAATTAACTCAAAAATAGATGTATAATAATAGTCGATCGAAGGACGGTTCAGCCAGTGTGGCGGGGCCGTCCTTTTTTTCGTGTTCTTGCGATTAGTTTATCTTAAGTTTATAATGAGAGAGTATGACTTAGGATTTTAAGTACTATGAGGTTTGATATGAAGAAGATACTTCTCGTTGAGGACGACTTTGCCCTCGCTATGGGAACTACATATACACTTAAGGCAGAAAATTACGAGGTGCTTCATGCAAAGAATCTGGCTGAGGCAAGGAAGTATCTCGAGGATAAAGATAAAGCTGAAGCTGAAGAGATAGATCTAATGCTGCTGGACGTTATGTTGCCAGACGGGGATGGTTTCTCATTTCTTGAGGAAATGAATCAAGAAGAGGTAGATATTCCTGTGATTTTCTGTACAGCTGTAGGCGACGAATCTAACATAGTGAGAGGGCTCGATATTGGAGCTGATGACTATGTGACAAAGCCTTATAGGGTAAAGGAACTTCTTTCTAGAATTGCAGCCGTTATCAGAAGGCGGGAGAGAGAAGCTAGAAGATATAGAGAAAGTATGAAACGTGTTGATGAAGAGGTAGCTGATGGGGGCTTTGATAATCAGGAGGGAGCATTTTCATTTGGAGAACATTCTTTCAACCTGGATGCCTTTAGATTATATAGGGGTAGTGTTGCAGTTGATTGTACTCCAGCTGACCTGAGACTGCTTCGTGAGTTTATCAGAAATAGAGGTATAGTTATAACAAGAAATCAGCTGCTTCAGGGACTGTATGATACAGAGAATACATTTATTGATGATAATACATTGTCGGTTTATATAAAAAGACTTAGGGATAAGCTGGGGGAGGATGCCAAGTTTATCAAGACGATTAAGGGGATAGGTTATAGGTTCGATACGGACGAAGAGTAAGTATGAAGAGCAGGTATGAACGTGACAACTTTATAAAGCGTTTTTGGCTTGTGGCTGGATGCTTTCTGGTCACAAGTTTTGCTGTCCTTATATATATAGGATTAACCATATCACAAAGACTCATTCCGGCACTTATTCTGGTGGGTGTAACAGAAGTCGTAATGATAGTTGTAGCATTTCTTTTTTCAAAGAAGTATGTTGATACAGCATATGATTCTCTGGACGGAGCTTCGGATATAATGATGTCTATGATAGAGGATAGCAGGCAGAATCAGGGCGCAGTACTATCTGATGAAGAGATGGAGAAGTCCGAATCTATGCAGAAGATTAAGGAATATAAAAAGGGAAAATTGCAGGAAGGTTCTGTTGGTATCTTCTATGATAACTTCGAGAAGCTTATCTATATGTTTCAGGATGGAAGACGCCGTGAGAAGAGTGAGAAGGAGTATCTGCAGGATGTCATGTCGGATATCTCGCATCAGCTTAAGACTCCGCTTGCGTCAATGGATGTGTTCCTGGACCTTATAGTAAATGATAAGGTCAGCAGCGAGGAAGAACGTAAGATTATTCTAGGGGAGGCGTCAAATCAGGTGAGCCGTATGGAGTGGATGGTTCTCTCAATGCTTAAGCTTGCTCGAATAGAAGCAGGAGCCATATCATTTGACATAGGGGATGTAAATGTTGCTGCCATACTTTCTGAAGTGGCTGGTGGAGTGAAGTATCTTATAGATACGCGAGGTCAGAAGCTGACGATAGACTCTCCGGATGATATAACTATAAAGGCGGATGCTCAGTGGCTGACGGAGGCGCTTATAAATATAGTGAAGAATGCTTCTGATTATACGGATCAGTCTGGAGTTATAGAGATTAAGGTTGAGAAAAATGCTATCTTTACCCGTATCTGTATAAGTGATAATGGAATAGGAATGAGTGATGAGACTATGTCTCACATCTTTGAGAGGTTCTACCGGGCAAGTAACGAGGTTAATCCTAATAGCGTCGGTATAGGTCTCTCGTTATCGAAGTCCATAGTTGAAGGAATGGGTGGACGCATTACTGTGGATAGTAAACTAGGCGAAGGAAGTACCTTCAAGGTTCAGTTTTAAAATCAAAAAGTGGAGGCTTTATATGGGAAAGGAAAGTTGGAAACCAGGAAATATGTTATATCCAGTGCCTGCTGTTATGGTTAGCTGTCAGAGACCAGGCGAGAAGGCAAATATAGTAACGCTTGCATGGGCAGGAACAATATGTTCAGATCCTGCTATGCTTTCAATCTCAGTGAGACCAGAACGTTACTCATATGACATAATAAATGAGACTAAAGAGTTTGTTGTCAATCTCGTGACTACTGATCTTACTCGTGCCTGTGACTGGTGCGGAGTTAAGTCAGGTCGTGACTTTGATAAGTTTAAGGAAATGAAGCTAACAGAGTATAAGTCAGAGTTCATGGATACTCCAGCTATAGATGAGAGTCCGGTAAATATTTACTGTAAGGTTAAGAAGGTAGAGAAACTTGGATCTCATGATATGTTTATAGCTGAGGTTGTCGGCGTAACGGTTGATGATAAATATATGGACGATAAGGGACGCTTCCATCTTGGTAAGACAAACCTTATGGCTTACTCACATGGTGAATACTTTGCTCTGGGTAAGAAGCTTGGTAAGTTTGGATATTCGGTGAAGAAGAGTTCTAAGGGCTCGTCAAAGAAATCAAAGAATGGTTTGTCTAAAAAGTCTCGTAAGAAGAAGTAGGTCAAATGGAAAAATGATTGTCACATGACAAAATAAATCGTCAACCACAAATAAATAAATGGTTGACAATAGTTTCGCGTGGTGATAGATTAATGTAGCGGTTTTTAAGACCGCTACATTTTTTATTACTAGTTATAAGCTAGATTAGGAGACAGATATGAACTATGTATTTTTAATCGCATTAGGAATCTACTTACTCATTTTTCTGATCATAAGTCTGCTGGACATGAAAGGTATAAAGACCTTCACAGATTACGCAGTTGCGGGAAGAGTGCAGGGATCCTTTGCTGTAACTATGACGCTGCTTGCTACAGTAGTAGGAGCATCAACCACAATCGGAATCTGTGACACAGTTTATTCTATAGGATTTCCAGGAATATGGTGGCTGGCATTTGGAGCTATTGGATTGATACTTCAGTCTGTATTTATATCTGGAAAGGTTAGAGCAACTGAGGCGGACACGCTTCCAGACCTCGCTAAGATAACTGTAGGACGTGGTGCGGAGCTGATTATTGCACTTATTATAGTGATCTCCTGGATCGGTGTTATCGCAGGTCAGCTAGTTGCCATGAACTCACTCATATCCTTTGCAACTGGAAGAAGCGATACGTGGCTCTTCGTGATAGTGTCAGCTGTAGTAATCATTTATACCCTTATCGGAGGACAGTCGTCAGTCGTTAAGACAGATAAGCTTCAGTTCATTATAATCATAGTAAGTTCCGTTCTTTGCTGTGCTTACCTTTACCTGGTTAAGGGAGATGCAACTGGAAATGTAGCTACAAATATCGAGCTTCTAAATGATAATTACACTACAAGAAATCTACTTACTCAGTTTTTCGTGATAGGTGGTGTATATTTCCTTGGACCAGATATTATCTCTAGAAACTTCATTTCCAGGGATGAGAATACAGCAAAAAAATCAGCCCTTATTGCTGGAATAGGACTGTTTGGATTCTCACTAGTTATAACACTTATTGGAATGTGGATTAGATATAATGTGACTCCGGATCAGCTTGCAGATTCTAAGGCGCTTATGTATATCGCCGGGGTTCTTCCAAAGTATATAAGCATACCGCTTATCTTCGGACTTCTGTCAGCTATTCTATCCTCTACTGATACTTGTATAATCAATGCGTCATCAATCTTTGTGAAGGATATCATGAAGAGAGAAAGCGTAAGGGATATCAGAATAACTGTTGCTGTGATAGGTGCGATAGCTATAGTACTTGCAGTGAGCGGCCGAGGAGATATTATGAGTCTTCTGACAGGAGCTTATTCAGTATATACTCCTGGAGTAATATTCCCACTCCTAGTTGCAATACTGAGCTATAGAAAAAATGGAGTAAGACCTGCCCTCTGGATCAGCGCGGTTATCGTGGGCGGACTCTTCGGAATAGCAGGAACATATTTTGGCAACCTACTTGCAGAGCTTGCCCTTCCTAAGATGATAATAGATAATCTTACACTTATAGGAATGCTGCTATCACTTCTCTTGTCACTCATTTCCGTTAAATGGAGTAGTCAGAATAAAATGAGTTCAGAAGAAGAGCAATAGTTTTATTCTTAGGAAGTTTTGGATACTTGATACCGATACCGATTACATATCCGCTTATCTCAGAGGTTTCTAGATCGGCAAAGTATTCAGTAAGTATTCCAGATACTTTCTTCTTGCCAATATATATACGATTAGTCTTCTTATCATAGGTTATAGTTTTACCTGTGATTTCAGATATTATATCGCCGACTCTACTGCCAATCCTGGTGGTTTTGATCGGCGGTTTTTTTATCTCATCCGGTGTCAGTATGATACTGAGATAGATGCCGCCTTCTGGGGAATCGTATCGACTGCCACTATGTCCCTGACCGGAAGTCTGAGTTCTCGCAATAATGATACGCTTCTGTAGTTCGTCCATTATGAGATTCATTTTGGCTGCGCGATTAGTGGATGGAAGTTCATCGTAGATTGTTATCTGGCTCAGAATATGCTTTATATCAGCATCTCCCAGCGTGGTGCATTGCGATAGATAGCTTTCTATTCCGGCGATAGATATAATATCTGAATCTCCCTCCAGCATGTAACCTTTATTGCTAACGGCTTCTATATTGTAGCCGTCATTTCTTAGATCGCTTATAGCTTTCCAGATAGCATTTCTGGATACGCCTTTCGCCTTGGCCAGGGCTGAACCTGTGATATAGCTTCCTCTATTAAGTTCTAGTTCCTTTAGGACGAAGTCCTTAGTCGTATATTCTTTCATGGTGATTATTTTATAACAAATGAAGAAAAATCAAAAGGTTTAACTTAAGAAAAGTATTAAATTGTGAATAGCAAAAAATAGGAAGAAAAAAAGCATTTTTTTTGTAGTTAAACTGCTTTCTTTATGTTACGTTAGTTAATGTAGGAACTATTTCGGAATGTAGCAATATATTTTGCTAAGCTATTAAAAAGAAGAGGGGATTATAGTATGACTTATTACGTTGATTGTAAAGCTGATGTCACTGGAAATGGCTCGAAGGAGTCACCATTTAAGACTATTCAGGAAGCTGCTGAGATAGCTGTTCCAGGTGACGAGGTTCTTGTAGCTGAGGGTATATACCGCGAGTATGTAGATCCTAAGAATGCGGGTACTGAGGATGCCAGGATAACATATAGATCAGAGAAGCCGCTGGGGGCTGTTATCACTGGTGCTGAACCACTGAATGACTGGGAAGAGGTAGAGCCTCATGTGTGGAAGGCTTGTATCCCAAATGAGTTCTTCGGGGATTATAATCCATTTAATACCCTTGTAGCTGGCGACTGGTTCGTAGCATTTATCACAGCTCATACAGGCGATGTATTCTTAAATGATAAGTCCATGTATGAGGTGCTGAGTCTTGATGAAGTAAGAAATCCTGAGATTAATCTACGTTCATGGGATAAGGACTTTACTGTATATGTTTGGTATACAGAGCAGGAGGGAGACTCCACTATAATATATGCTAACTTCCAGGACATTGATCCTCGTACAGCAAAGGTTGAGATTGATGTTCGTGAGAATTGCTTCTATCCTTCTAAGGAAGGGGTTGGCTATATAACTCTTGATGGCTTTACAGTATGTAAGGCAGCAACTCAGTGGGCTCCACCTACTGCTTATCAGGAGGGAATGATTGGCCCTCACTGGTCAAAGGGATGGATCATTGAGAACTGTGAGGTATATGAGTCAAAGTGCAGCGGTATCTCACTTGGAAAGTATCTTCAGCCAGACAATGATAATAAATGGCTTAAGTGGAAATATAAGGACGGAACACAGACTGAGAGAGACTGTATCTGTCAGGCTCAGCTTGATGGCTGGAGCAAAGAGACAATCGGTTCTCATATAATCCGTAATTGTAATATTCATGACTGCGGACAGACTGGTATCGTTGGTCATCTGGGTGGAGTATTCTCAATCATTGAGAATAACCATATCCATCACATTAACAATAAGCAGAATCTTGCAGGTGCTGAGATTGGTGGAATCAAGATGCATGCTGCTATAGATGTAATAATCAGAAATAATCATTTCCATCACTGTACCAGAGGTCTCTGGCTTGACTGGCAGGCTCAGGGTACAAGAGTTACACAGAACATCTTCCATGATAATAACAATCCTTATGATTATCTGATTCGTAAGGAATCTATGCAGAATCTTGGACTTGGTGAGGATATCTTTATCGAGGTTAGTCATGGACCAACACTTATAGATAATAACCTGCTTCTGTCAGATCGTTCACTTAAGGTTCCGACTCAGGGTGTTGCAGTGGTACATAACCTTCTTGCTGGAGCTCTTACAACTGTTGGACGTGGTGTTGATAACGGAGCTAAGACTATGAAGTCTACACGTTACACTCCATATCATGTTCCTCATAGAACAGAGGTTGTGGGATTCATGTCTATTCTTCATGGAGATATGAGATTCTACAATAACATTTTCGTACAGAAGCCTCTTCGTAAGGTTTATGAAGGTCTTCTCGGTAGCTTCGCAGATAATGAATGGGAGGACGGCAACTTCACAGTTGGAACAGTTCCTTATTCAGGATATATGACTGAGGAACAGTGGAAGGCTGAGTTCGAGGGCTACTGCGGTATGGGCAGTGAGCCAAGTGATAGATACTACATGCCACTTCCTGTATGGACAGGCGGAAATGTATACTTCAACGGTGCCAAGCCAGCCGACATCGAGCAGGACTACACAGTTGATACTGAGCACGAGGTATATGTTGATATGAAGGAAGAAGATGGAGAGTGGAAGCTTTCTACAAATGTTCGTGACTTCCTTCCAAAGGGTGTATCTATGATTACTTCTGATACTCTCGGTATGGCATTTGAACCTGAGCAGAGATTTGAGAATCCAGACGGCTCTGATATTATCTTCGATACAGATATCGATGGTGCTAAGAGAAGTGGTGATGTTACACCAGGACCTTGGGCATAACTTAGAGAGAGTGTAGGGAGAGTTTCATTTAACGTGCAATATAAGGCGTATCTTACATTATTGTAAGATACGTCTTTTCTTTTTGTCACGGAGATGTAAGACACGTATAGTACTATGAATACATAATAAGGATGACTGTGATTAGAAAATTAGTCAAAAGGTTCAAGAAGGAGACGGACGAGATGAATATAGTCGAAATGAAGAATGTAACAAAGATTTATGGAGAAAAGGAGAATCAGGTTCTTGCTCTTCAGAACATAAATCTGGATATAGAGAAAGGCAGTGTTGTGTCTGTAGTAGGCGCTTCCGGAAGTGGAAAGTCTACACTTCTCAATATCATGGGTGGAGTTGATACGCCATCGGATGGAACTGTCTATGTGGATGGCAAGGAGATTACCAAGTATAAGGATGATGAACTGAGTCTCTTTAGACGCCGTAAGGTAGGCTTTATCTTCCAGGCTTATCATCTTATCCCTGTTCTTACGGTTGAGGAAAATATCAAAATGCCTGTCCTCCTGGATCATAGAAAACCTGATAAAGAATATATTGATCATATTATAGAACTCCTTGGACTTGCAGATAGAAGAAAGCATCTTCCGAATCAGCTCTCAGGTGGTCAGCAGCAGAGAACTGCCATAGCGAGAGCGCTTGCCAATAATCCTACCTTAGTTCTGGCGGATGAACCGACCGGAGCGCTGGATTCAAAGAATGGTGAAGAGGTCATGGATCTACTGATGAAGTCTGTTCATAATATCGGCCAGACCCTTGTGATCATTACTCATAATATGGATCTTGCTCGTGAGGCTGACCGTATAGTTAAGATTAAGGATGGAAAGATTGTCTAAGGGAAGAAAAGAAGAAAATGGAGAATTATAAAGATTTAGGAACTAAATATCTGAGGAAGAACAGGAAACGTTCGGTCTTAACGGTGTTAGGATGCTTAATCGTTGCAGCGGTTCTTTTTGCATTTCTAAATGTCATGTGCTGCTGGATTGATTACTGTAGAGCCGAGGCAAGAAAAGAAGGAGATTATGAGATAGTAATCTTATCTGATGATGAGACGGCGCTTCAGTCTATAACAAATGAAGACTTTGTAAGGTCTGCATATCTTGGAAAAGAGTTTGATTATGAAACTGATACTGAGTATGGAAATGCTCTTCATATAAATGTTAAGAATATCCTTATGGTTAAGAGATTGAATTCTTACATTCAGGATACCTATAATGTTAAGACTATACTTAATTCACAGGTGTTATGGACTTACATGATGGATGATGAAGGCACAGGATTTATGCTTGTGGCTGGAGGACTTTTTATAGCTTATATCTTTGCGATAATCGGAATCGGAATTATAAGAAATAGTGTTCAGTTATCTGCACTTGAACGAATTAAGGATTACGGAAATCTAAGATGTATAGGTGCTACAAAGAAGCAGATTAAAGCTATTGTATTTCGTGAGTCTTTTATACTTGAAAGTATTGGAATTGCAGGAGGAGTTATACTTGGATTTTTAGTAAGTATACCGATAGCTCTTTCACTTGAATATCCGGTTGGTTTTCATTTTATTCCTCTAATACTGGTACTGGTTGCCTTTAACTTTGATCTTTACTTTGCGATTGGAGATGGAGTGAAGAAGGTTCTATCGGTTAGCCCCGTTGAAGCGGTTAGAGGTAGCTTCCATATAAGGAATCGCAAGATTCGAAGAATCAAAAGTGGTATATGGGGGCTGATCTTCGGAGTTGAGGGGGACTATGCCTATAAGAATATTAGAAGAAATACGGGGCGCTTTCTAAAGACTACTGGGGCTATGTCATTTGGCCTTGGTGTTGTAGTTGTTATCGGCAGCGTGTTGGGGGTATTCATTGATTATATAAGAAAGTCTAATGATAAGTATGGATATTATCAGCAATATCTTGAAGCTGACACGAATACAACAGACACTATGGATGAATTGCAGGCGCAGCTTTATTCGCCGGAGGCGCTAGAGGTGATGCAGTCATCCAGCGCGGTGAAGGATATGTCGTATGTATATCATGACACTCTTTATGCTTCGGAAAGAGATTGGGTCTTTGAACACTTGAACGAAAAGTTTTATAAAGAGTCTACTTCGGGATTTTATTATAATACTGAGGAATATGTAAGTTCCAAGTATGGGGAAGAAGACTGGAATAATGTATGCGAAGAGTTTTATGGAAAAATGAAATCTTACCGTGACACTGGTAAAGGTCTTGTAGATTATGATGCACTGAACTTTGACCCGAAAATCAAGGATAATTTGCTAGAAAGAGTTTGTGTAAGCTACGGGGCAAATGAGGATAAGACTTTACTGGATATATATGGATATGATGAGAAGGATTATTCGAGATATAAGGATTCTCTGGTTGAAGGAACACTTGACCTTTCGGAAAAAGGAATACTACTGGTTAATCAGGCAACTATGACTCAGAGTATTGATTATACTTCTTCAAATGATAATTCATATATTGTTATGCCTGATGATTCTGTATATACCATGACGGATCTGAAGCTCGGAGATGAGATAACTATTGTTGATCCTGTTGAACTAGAGAAACTTATTCAGGAGGAAATGAAACTGGCAAGGGAGTACGATCAGAAACATAAAGTTACTTTAGATGATGGAACATCATATGCTCCTATAACAGATAATACGGCCAAGAAGAATTGGATCATAGAATCTGCCAGACAAAGACTCGCTGAAGAAGGAAAGACGAAAACATATGTTATAGAGGGTATTCTGGACTCGGATCCTAACAGAAATGTAGAGGTTCCTACAATCATAGTACCGCTTGATAGGTACTTCGAAATCACAGGCCAGAATGAAAATGATTATACTGGTTTTCATTTTCATATAAGTAATGTATTTAGTTCAGACTTTTCAAAAGCTGAATTTCATAAGGCTTTTGAAGAGAAAAGAGAAATGGATGAAAATGGCTTCTACGTCTACGATAATACACGTATGTCTTACTTTATTGATGATGTTGTCTACTACACAGATGCAATAAAACAGTTTCTTCTTTTGGGAGGAGTGATACTTGTCGTAGTTCTTGTTAGTGCCTTTAATACTATGAATACAGCAATCAGCAATCTTCAGTTAAGAAGAAATGAGTTCGCTCAGCTACGTGCACTGGGTATGACTAAGGGTTCGCTTCTGAAAGCAGTTATTCTTGAGGGCGGTATAGTGTGGATCATATCGTCAATCCTAGGAATAGCAGGTGGTACTATAGTCGAATATTATATGTATAAAGAGCTTTTGAGATTTGTCATAGCAACTGATTTTACGATATCGTGGGGGGCTGTCATTATCGCAATGCTACTGGAACTAATTGTACTGTGTGGAACCAATATGTACGTAATACGAAATATGAAACTTGATGTGGCATCTGAACTTACACGTTCAGGAGAATGATAGGGGATTTTATTATGAGTCGATTATGGGAGAAAAAGAATAAGAAAGAGAGAAGCGTCTGCAGGTTTTTTGTGAGTGTTATAACCTGCATTATTATGGTGATAGGTATTCTGCTTCCGTCAACGAGATCGGAAGCACTGACTCCGAGGGTTATGCTGTCGGAGTATGAGATAACTGCAAGTGATAGTTCAGGAAATATATATCCGGGCGATTCATTTGGCATCACCTTTAAGCTTAAGAATACTTCAAAGAATAAAGTGATGAATCTTCTCTGTACAGTAAGTTCAGACGCGGGAGAATTTATTCCGGACGGAACTGGTACATTTTACATAAATGAAATCGCTGGAGAGGGAGAAACTGAACTAACGGTTAACCTTAGTAGCATATCGAAACTAAGTGATAAGACGTATAAGCTTTCCATAAAGACTGAGTACGAGGATTGGAATGGCAAATACGAAGCGAAGGATATTATCTATATTCCTATAAAGCTGAAGACGGAGGTTGTTGTATCAGATACTTATATTGCTGATGAGGATGTGAGACTGGGGGATAACCTGGAGGTTATATCTTGTCTTAATAATGTGGGTGGAGCTGATATATATAAGGTAATGGCGAGTACCGCTGGTGACAATCTTGCGGATGCGAACTGTTTCGTGGGAAATGTGGCTGCAGGAAAGAAGGCAAATATCGACATTATAACGAAGGCGACAAATGTATCTACAGCCAGCACTTATAATAACCGAGTTATCATCACATATGAAGATGCCGAAGGTAACCAGTATAAGGAAGAAGTGATGCTGGGAGACGCCACGGGACATATAAATATCATAGAGAAGGATTATTCGGATATTATCCAGATAAAGGAAGATACTTCAAAACCTATGACCGAAAGCGTAAAACTTCTAATCGTTTTGGGAGTGGTTTTAGCTGTGATCATAGTATTTGTTATTAGGAGAGCAGTGAAGAGACGCCGCCTGGAGCGCGAGTTCGAATGAGTCACCTCTCACCTCCGACGTAGCAAGTGACTCAAAAATGAGTCACTTGTTACGTCGGAGGTAAATGCTGACTCATTTTGTAAGAGGATTGATATGGGATATATAGTTAGACTTACTTTTGCCAACTTAAAACAGAGAAAGCTCCGTACGAGTCTTACTGTACTAGGCATTATGATCGGCATAATGTCTATAGTTACCATGCTCACCGCTGGAATGGGCGCGAAGTCTGTACTAGTGGAGGATATAGAACAGTCCTGGAATACGAAGATGATCAAGGTCAGTTCGCTCGATACCACCAGGAAGGACATGATAATCACTGATTCTACGATAGAGAAGCTTAGCAAGATAGATAAGATTGCAAATGTCTACCCTGTCCTCGAGGCGGATGGAATAGAAAAGTATAGCGGTTACAATGGCTTTAATTCTATCCTTGGTGTTCCTCGGGAATATCTTGATGTTCTTGGAGCAAGTGAGGGAGAGGTTCCCAAGTCAAATGGAGCTCGTCCTGAGATTCTTATGGGAACTGGCTTTAGAGATGTTCTCTATAACAAGAATACGTGGGAATCCTTTGCAGAATCAGTAAAGGGAGATATGTCATTTGTAGGAAAAAGAATTAGTTTTATCCCCTCGAGCCAGGATTTAAATGTTGCGTCTGCAACAGATGCTGATGAGGATGAGTCTAGTGTGAAGCTTAAAATCACTGGAGAAACTGGCAACAAGTATGACTACGATATCTATACGGATATTGATACCTTGAAGATTTTTTTGAAAAGGCAGTATCCGGATGGACAAGTTGCGGGGCAGCCGGTGGATAAGAACGGTAGCCCATATAATGTCTGGGTGTACAAGAGTGCTATAGTGTATGTTGAAGATAAGGCGGATGTGGAGCGTGTCACAAATGTTATAGAAGGCATGGGCTATAAGGCTGAGAATAACCTGGAAATGGTTGACTCCGTTAATCGTACTATAAGCATGGTCCAAATGATACTAGGGGCGATAGGTCTTATTGCAGGAGTCGTTGCAATAATTGGCATTATTAACACGATGATGACCGCAGTGTATGACCGTATAAATGAGGTAGGTCTTCTCAAGATGATTGGTGCAGATAACGATGATATAAGCATTATGTTTCTATTTGAGGCCGCATTGCTGGGAGAAATTGGAGGAACGCTGGGACTCGCGTTATCATTTCTTATAGATCTTATGATAAATAAAAGACTGGTAGAGCTTATGGAACTTGAGGAAGGAACGTGGCTTATGACGACGCCACTCTGGTTGATTGTGCTTTGCTTTGTGATTTCTATAGTTGTGTCAATGCTGGCAGGTGCATTTCCGGCACACTGGGCAGCCCGGGTGAAACCGCTGGATGCGATATCGAAATAATGAGTCTATAGTATCTGATCATCGTCACTCGGGATATATTCTGCGATATCCTGAATCGTGCAATTGAGAATACGACATAAATCATTCAGCGTAGTTGTATTAAGTGGCTTATTCTCTCTTAGCTTTTGAATAGTGGATCCTGATATATTGTGATGCTTAATGAGAGAATAAGTGGACTCATTAGATTTTGATAAAGTATTCCAGAAAGGTTTGTAGCAAATCATTTCATTTCCTCAAAAGATACATTTAGTATTTTTTGAACTAGAAGGTGAAACGCTTGAATCTCTAATTCACAAATAAAGTATAATAAGTAGTCACGAATCTGACTATGCTCGGGAAAGAGACCACATAATCCCGAAAAACATATAAAATACTTCCTACATTGTTTATTTGAGCCGCTTGTGGTAAAATGAGTCAGCAGTCACTTGTTACGTCCGACGTGAAGGTGACTCATTTTTCGATAGATTGGATATGTTATGAAACTTGGTGAGTGGAATATACTTAGAATAGATAGAATAAAGGATGTGGGAGCTTATCTTACTGATGGTAAGGGTCTCGGTGAAGATATGGATGTTCTTCTTCCAACGAGACAGATTCCGGAAGGCCTTGAGATAGGGGACAATATAAATGTGTTCCTCTACAGGGATTCTGAAGACAGGCTGATTGCAACGACCCACGAGCCGCTTATTACACTGGGCGAGATTAAGAAGCTTAAGGTGAAGTCAGTGGCGAATATTGGTGCATTTCTCGATTGGGGGCTCAGTCGTGATCTGTTTCTCCCATTTAAAGAGCAGACCGTAAAGGTTCAGCAGGAGAAGTCTTATCTTGTGAAGCTCTATATTGATAAGACTGGAAGACTAGCTGCGTCTATGCGAATTGCGGATGCACTGTCCCAGGATACTGATGGCACATTTAAAAAGGGTGACCACGTAAGAGGCGTTGTCTATAATGTGAAGAAGGATTTTGGTGTCTTTGTTGCACTAGAAGATAAGCTATTATCAAATGAAGCTGCAGAGGATAAAGAGGATGCCGGAGAGGATATATCTACTGAAAAGCATTATAAGTATTCGGGACTGATCCATAGCAGCGAGGTATTTGAGAATCTCTACGTCGGCGACGAGGTAACATGTAGAGTGGTTAAGGCTCGCGAAGATGGCAAGCTTGATCTAGCTATGCGAGATGAGATACCTCAGCAGATGGAGAAGGACGCCGAGATGGTATATGATATCATAAGAAGCTACGGCGGAAATCTTCCATTTACTGATAAAGCAGATGCAGAGCTTATCAAGAAAGAGTTTGGTATCAGCAAAAATGCATTTAAGCGAGCAGTAGGTCGTCTGCTGAAGCGGAGACTTATTACAATCAACAGCGACAGCATATCGATTAACTAATGGAAAAAAAATATCTATAACATATACATATTTAGGAGGATTATTATGAAAGAGATTATCGCTACAGAAAAGGCACCAGCAGCAATTGGCCCATACTCACAGGCTGTAAAGGTTGGAAACTTACTATTTACATCAGGAATGATTCCTATCGATCCTGCAACAAACACACTTGTTGAGGGCGGCATCGAAGTTCAGGCTGAGAGAGCACTTGAGAATGTAAAGGCTCTTCTTGAGGCATCAGGAACATCACTTGATAAGGTGGTTAAGACAGTAGTATTTATCAAAGATATGAACGACTTTGCAAAGGTAAATGAAATCTACGCAAAGTACTTCACAGAGAACTTCCCAGCAAGAAGCTGTGTAGAAGTTGCAAGACTTCCAAAGGATGTTCTTATCGAGATGGAAGCAATCGCTGAGGTTTAAACCACAGGTTGATTTTTTTGATGACAAATTTATAGTAGAATATTAGGGCATATGGATATGGTCATATGCCCTGCTTTTTGTATTCATAAAAGCAGAAAAAGAGGGTTAAATATGAGTACTTCTGGTATTCACATTATATGTAAAAAAGATAGAGAAAACTTTATAAAAGAGTTTAATGATTATCTGGAGAACGGCTCGGATAAGTATCTTATGGCAGTATGTGAGGAAGATACTTATCATAAGAAGTTAGCTGGAAATGAGGCGCGAGACAGATTTGCAGAGAAGATGGTTGAGATAATGGAGCAGAACCCAGAAGCTGTTCTTGCAACTCCAAAGAAGCTCTTCCAATTTCCAGATAGAATAACAGGAATCATATTCCGAGTTGATGAGATTCGAAAGACAGATATAAGACTTAAAACAGAATATACATATAACTATGAGGCTGATTTCCTTATCAGGCTTATAGATAATTTTTCATATATGATATGTCAGAATCTGGAGTATTTTCAGAGTGATCCTGGCGACGGTAATATGGCAGAGTTCGCAGGAATATATGACAAGGCGTGGTACCTGAATAATATGGAGGACTTCCTGATACCGCTTCTGTCTGGCTACAAGAAAAAAGCTCAAGGTAAAGAACAAGATGAGAATAAGTCTGCAGTACCTTTCGTCGTTCAGTTCTACGCTATGTACAATATATCATGCCGACTGAATGCGAATCAGAACAACAAGAATCGTCACGTACTAAGTGAAGATGAAGCGCTTCATTTAAAGGACCTTATTGGAGAGGCACTTTCCTATATTGATGACGATGTGATAATGAATACATTTGATTATCCTGTGTATAAGAAGGATTTTCAGTTTAAGAGGATGCTTCTTAGATTCAAGTATAAGGACGAAACTCTCGATGCTTTAGATTTTTATGATATGACCAAACTTCGCTGTAATATTCAGCTTATTGATTACCGCGAAGGATGTCTCGAGATAGATGGTTCACTCCCGGATACAGTTCATTTGGGAGTGGCTGAATATTACTTTGAGATAGATGGTAACCGTTACCCAGTGGAGTTTTGTGACAGATTTAGTCTGACTAAATATTTTGGAATGTCAGCATATAAGAGACTTCCGTTTCATGCAAAGCTTCCAAATGTACCAAAGGGAATCCTCAGATTTTGCGTAGACTATAAGGACGAGCAGAATGTGATTCCACTGGAGTTCAAGTCCCATACCAGCAGGCTGTCTGCATATCCAAGAAATGCTTACTGGCATATGGATGACCTGATACTCACTGCTCTTCATGATACATATGTAGATGAAGAAGATGTAGTAAGGAAGATAGTCTCTGGACTTGTACTATCGAAGTATAGTTTCCCTAAAATGGCATGTAAGGAGTTAGGCTTTGGAATGGAGCTGCTTACTTCCTTCAGGATGCATCGATTTAGATTCTTCCTGCTTCGTGCTGCTTACGTAGTTACAAGGCCATACTTTAAGAATAAGAATATATGGCTCTTTTTCGATAAGATATATAAAGCTGGTGACTCATCAGAATACCTCTATAGATATGCAGTAGATCAGATAAGTAAGAGCGATTCGTCAGACACCGCTGATAGAGATAAATGTCCAAATATACCGGACAAGCTATACTACCTTGTAGATAAGAATACATCAGACTATAAGAGGTTAGTAGCAGATGGCTACAAAGTCCTGAGACGTGGAAGCTTCTTACATAGACTGGTATTTCTAAATGCACATATGCTTATAGCAAGTAATTCGACGGTATTTGCATTTAATGATTATTATCTGGAAAACTCCAGATATATACGTGGAATCCCTGATTTCCAGGTTGTGTGCGTGCAGCATGGTCTTTCAGTTCAGAAGATTGCTCTTGCTCAGCAGAGACTGAGAGACAATACTAGACTGTACTTCTGTGCTTCAAAGTATGAGATAGAGAATCTGGAGAAGCCAGTATATGACTATGTAGGTTATAACGCACTTAAACTAACAGGCGTTCCAAGATATGATGGACTGGTCAACAAGGCTAAGAAGCAGATCATGATATCACCAACCTGGCGTATGCATTCAGCTATGCAGGTTACAAAGAATGAGGGAGTAGAGAGAGATTATAATCCATTCTTCAAGGATACTCCTTACTATAAGGTTTATAATTCACTGATAAATGATGCTCGTCTCCTCAAGGCAGCTAAGGAACATGGCTACAGACTCAGCTATGTACTTCATCCGATAGTCAGCCCACAGAAGGATGACTTCGACAAGAATGAATATGTTGATATCATTCCTTCAGTAGGTGATATGAGTTATGAGAAGCTGCTTACTGAGTCAAGCTTACTCGTTACTGATTTTAGTGGTATACAGTTTGATTTTGCATATATGAGAAAACCGCTGGTTTATTATCATCCTGAGGAGCTGGAGGCTCATTATGAGGAAGGTACTTATCACTATGACACCATGGCCTTCGGAGAGATTGTAAAGAAACGTGATGAGCTGATAGATCTTCTCATCCAATATATGGAAGAGTCTTGTGTTATGAAGGATGAGTATAGAAGAAGAGCGGATGATTTCTACGAATATAATGATCATAATAACTGTGAGAGAGTTTATAATGAAATGATAAGATATAAGTACTAAAGAAGCTTTTTGTTCGTATTGGGAGGAAGAAAGAAAAGGGTATGAATACAGTTGAGATGTGGCAGGTTCTCGAGATGGAACCTACTAAGGATGAAGATTTAATAGTAAATGCATATAGGTCAAAGGTCGTAACTGTGAATCCTGAGGATGATCAGGAAGGATTCATGCGTCTTAGAGAAGCCTTTGAGATGGCGATTAAGTTTGCCCGTGAGGACGATGTATTAACAGACAACAGTCAGGGAAAGCCTGATTCAGAGAAGACAGATGTTGACCGTCATATAGATAAGCTAAATGAAATCTATTCCGATATACATAAAAGAAAAGATTTGAATCTCTGGAAAGAGTGGTTTGCAGATCCTTTATGTGTTGAGCTGGATACAGCAGATGCTATGCGAGAGGCAACCCTTGTCTACTTAATGAGACATTTCTATCTTCAGTTTGAAGTTTGGAAGATGATGGAAGATACATTTAATATAGAAGAGGACAAGGATATACTTAAGGAGAAGTTCCCAGAGGATTTTATAAGTTTTGTTATCTATAGAATCCATAATGAAGATTTTGTGGACTTCGATGCATTTATCACTCGTGAAGAAGCTAGAGAGAAGACTAAGGGATTAATCGATGCAATCGAACTGCCTGATAGAGACCTAAGCTACGAAGATGATGAATATGACGTAATGGTAGATTCATATATCAAAGCTATCTCCAGCACTCAGTCAATCATACAGGATTATATACAGAAGAAGTATGATGCTGAGCTAGATGAATCAGTTGATACTGCATCAGCTGAGGCAAGTCTTGACACTTTAGTTAGTATATTAAGGTATGTTAAGGGCTTTGATGATTGGCATCCTATAGAACTGGGGGCAGAGATGCGTGCCTTAGAGCTCGCAGGACAGATGGAGGATGCACTTACTCTTGCGAGAAGTATAGTATATGACAAGACTCTGGATATGCATAGATATACTACTCCGATAGCTGCTTATATGATGCTTAAGGATTTAAAGAATCGTGAAGAAGCAGGCGAAGAGGTGGATTCAGAGGAGAGGGAACATATTCTTACTGCCTGCAAAGAGGTGATAGACAAGATAGAAGAAATGCAGCCAGATAGTGCTATGATGCTGATAGCTAAGAGCTATTACTATCTGATTCAGAAGGACTTCTTCAGCGCGTCTGATTCAATAATCGAGGTTCTTGATATTAATACAAAGAATAGCGAGGCAGTTGTTATCCTTAAGAAGATAAGTAGTGAAGCTGTTAATTATTTCGAGGCTAAGAGAGAGGCAGGCACTATTACTGAGGAAGAAAGGCTTGAGCTTTCATGGAGTTACTTCAGACTAGAGAAGCTGGATCCAATCATCCCAATTCTGGATACTATTCAGCCAGATGATGAGATAAAGTATGGCTACAATAACCTGTATGGAAGATGTTACTCTGCTCAAAATGAGTTTGAAAAGGCTGAGCCATATCTTAAGACATGGACAGAGACCATGGATGATATGAGACGTAGAGCCAGCGAGGGTGAAGTCTTCAACAAGAAGGATAGAGGTAGACTGTCAAGAGCTGCATTTTGCTATTATATGTATGCTCAGTGCGAGGATCATCTGGATAATATAGACGTGGCAGCGGAGTTCTATAAGAAATCGATAATACTTGCTAAGGAAGAGTCAAATGATATAAATGAGGAGCTTTTCTATCAAGAGTCCTTAGGTAAGATGTATGAGAGATTCGATAGATACCAGGATTCTATGGAAGTCTGGAATAATATGATCGAGTCTGTGGACCACTGCGTACCAGCTTATATTCATAGACAAGAGACAGCCTACATTATGAAGGATGCTCAGCTTGTAATCGACGATTATTATAATATCATCAGAGATTTTCCTTCTTATTCAAGAGCATACGCAATAGCTGCCAGAGTATTCCTGATATATAAGCAGTTTAAGGACGTAAAGAATGTTCTGGATCATGCTGAAGAAGCTGGAGTCGAATCGGATTATGTAAACTGGATGAAGTGTAGATTCATGGATCTTACTAAGAATCTAAATGAAGAAGATCAGGAATCTGTATCTGGAAATGATATAAAAGAAAAAGAGAAAGCTATCGAAGAACTGTATAAGTCGATTGCTGATTCTATTCAAAATGAAGATTCAGATCTTAAGGATGAGGAGCTTACAGACTTCTATGCGGATGCAGGTGCATTTCTCATAAATCTTCGAGATGAAAAAGGAAATCGAAACAGACTGGCTGATGTGACTCCTTATGTTGAGGCCGGACTTAAGCTTGATAAAAAGAATAAGAGACTCCTGTGGCTGAAGACAGATGTTGAGGAGTTTTCTGATAGACCTGCATATGACATATACAATGAAATGCTTACCTATTATCCTGATGACGCTGTAGTATTTTATGAGTATGGCGAGTATCTCATGAGAGTTAACAAGGCGTCAGAAGCTGAGTCTATGTACCGCAAGGCCCTGGAGTTTGATCCTGATCATCCTAGAGCTAACAACAAGCTGATGGATATATATCAGAGAAGATTTACTGATAGCGAGAATAAGGAAGATTATGACAAGGCAGTTGCTTTTGCTACAAGACAGCTCGAAATCGTTGACGACGAATATTACCGAGTTGAGAGACTTCTTTTATACATGGATGGAGGCGAGATAGACAAGGCTGAAGCGGATGCGCGTAAGGCCATAGAGCAGAACGAAGACAACGTCTATGGATATAATGGACTTGGTTTATGTCTTCTTAGAAAAAGAGATTACGAAGGTGCTATAGCGAGTTTTGGAAAAGCTATCGAAGTGATGCGGGACGATGAGACGCCTGCTCCATATACTAATATTGCAAAATGCTATGAGCAGATGGAACATTTCGAAGAAGCTATTCTCTACACCAAAAAGCTTATGGATATCTTCGGAAGCTCTATGAAGTATAAGTATGTTCTTGCAAGACTCTATGTAAAGAATGAGCAGTACACGGAAGCCCTCGAGATATATGATGAGTTTCAGAATCATTATAGAGAACGCTTAGCAGAGACAAAGAATAAATGGTATGCTTCAGATGTAGTCAAGTATCTCATAAAGATGGTTGATGTAGCTAATCTTTCGGGAAATGATCAGCTGGCGCAGAGTAGACTGGGAGTACTGAATTACTTCCTGAAGGAACAGGGTTACACGAATAAGAGTGTTGATGAAAGTACTCATGGAAATGAGAGAAAAGTTGCAGCAGATATCTTTAGGCAGCTGGGAGATTTCTATGTAAATAATCAGAGACAGTATAAGACGGCGATACTCTGCTTTGAGAAGTCGCTTAGATTTATGATGCAGGAAGGAACAAAGGGACCTGTACGTTCTATAGCAGATGATTCACCTCAGATCCTTGGATTCTTCAAGAGAGCAAAGGCGAATACTTATGTTGAAAGACCTGAGAATCTCGAGAATCCAGATTATAACGCAATAGGTGACCTCTATAAGTTTTTTGCCATAGCTTGCTTCAATTATGGCCTGAAGGATTGGGCTAAGGATCTTGCTACAAGAGCAATCAACTGCTATGAGAAGGCTGATGGATCGATAGATTCATACCTCTCATTCCCTAGTTCAGCTCCGCTCAGACTAAATGATATGGCAATGCTCGTATATATGAGAGGCGACAAGGAAGAGGCTCTCCGACTTACGGAAGAGTCAGTAAGAATTCCTCAGTGCGAATTCTGTACATATGGGGATTGTTATGATAAAATCTTAACATTGGCAAGAATCTATGAAATGTCTGGTGATATCACAAAGGCTATAGAGTATTACAGACTTGCCTATAATAAAACTAAAAATGACCCCGAAATATATATGGCACTTAGAACCTTAGATGGTAACGGAAGTGTAAATAAGTAATTAGGAAAAAGATATGATAGTAGGAATTGATTTAGGAACAACGAATAGTCTTATAGCATACTATACTGATGAAGGACCTAAGATAGTCCCTAACAGACTTGGTGATAGACTTACACCATCTGTAGTAAGTATAGATGAAGAGGAAAATGTATACGTTGGTAAGACAGCTCAGGAACGGATGCGTCTTTATCCAGAGTCCAGTGCAGCAGTCTTCAAGCGTGATATGGGTAGTGATAAGAAGTTTAACCTGGGCGGTAAGGAGTTTACTGCAGAGGAGCTTTCATCATTTGTTCTTCGTTCTCTTAAAGAGGATGCAGAAGCATTTCTCGGTGAAGAGATAGAAGAGGCAGTTATTAGTGTACCTGCATACTTCAATGATATGAGACGTAAGGCAACTAAGAGAGCTGGTGAACTGGCTGGTCTTAAGGTGGAGAGAATCATTAGTGAGCCTACAGCGGCTGCTATAGCTTATGGTCTATATAATGATGATAAGCCAGCGAAGAATCTTGTATTTGACCTTGGTGGTGGTACTCTTGATGTATCTATACTTGATTACTTTGCGCCTATCCTTGAGGTAAGAGCAGTAGCTGGTGATAATTATCTAGGTGGTGAGGATTTTACTGCTGTTATAGAGGAAATGTTCTATAAGAAGCATCCTGATCTGGATAAGGAAAAGCTTTCCTATAGAGAGAAGGCCCTTATACATAAAGCTGCTGAACAGTGTAAGATAGACCTTTCTGATAATGGTAACTCTACCATGAAGGCAAAGGTTGGAGATGATGAGATAACTATGGATATCTCTTACGCTGATTACGATAAGGCATGCGAAGGCCTCTATGAGAGAATCAGAGTTCCAGTAAAGAGAGCCCTTACTGATGCTAAGCTTAAGCTTACAGATATAGATAAGATAGTTCTTGTAGGAGGTGGAACAAGACTTACAGGCGTAAGAAGCTTCGTAAGTAAGATGTTCCATACATTCCCTGATACAAGCATCAATCCTGATGAGGCTGTAGCTCTTGGTGCTGCTATTCAGGCCGCTATGAAGGAACGTAAAGAGTCTATCAAAGAGGTAGTTCTTACGGATGTTTGTCCATTTACACTGGGTACAGAAGTAATGGTTGACTTCGGCGATGGCTATAAGGAGAGTGGTCATTATTGCCCTATCATTGAGCGTAATACTATTATTCCAGCCAGCCGTACAGATAGATTCTTCACAACACATGATAATCAGACAAGAATAGATATCAAGGTTCTTCAGGGTGAGAGCCGTATGGCTAGAAATAATCTGGAACTGGGTGTACTTGAGATTGAAGTGCCAAGCAACAAGGCTGGCGCAGAGTCTGTGGATGTAACATATACTTATGATATTAACTCTATTCTCGAAGTTGAGGTTAAGGTTATCTCAACTGAGAAGAAGTATCGAAAGATTATCAAGGGTCAGTATACAGAAATGACCGACGAAGAAATCGAGAAGAGATTCCAGGAGCTGGCATATCTTAAGATTCCTCCAAGAGATCAGGAAGAGAATAGACTCATTCTTCTTAGAGCAGAAAGAATGTATGAAGAGGCTCTTGGTATGGACCGCGAGATTCTTGACGCAGAAGTTCGTAAGTTTGAGCTTGCTCTTAATTCTCAGGATAAGAGAATCATAGAGAAGGAACGCGGACGTCTTAAGGAATTCCTTGATAAATGGGAAGAATAGAATATTCAAACAATAAAAAAAGAAACTATGCAGATATATCAACCTTTGTCCCCACAAATCTCCGCATAGTTCTTTTTTTATTTTATAGGTAGCCCATAGGATCTACATATGCGCCGTAGGATCTTACGGCAAAATGAAGATGTGGGCCGGTAGAAACGCCTGTGCTTCCTGCAAATGCAATAGTCTGTCCGGCAACAACATTTGCTCCTTCACTTACATTAAAGCCTGATAAGTGGAAGTAGCAGGTTGTGATTCCGTTACCGTGATCTATAAGTACTGCATTTCCAGCGGCTCCTAGATAACCAGCAAATGATACGACACCATCTGCAGCGGCTACTATAGAAGCACCTGATGAACATCCGATATCAATTCCCTGATGGAAGTAAGTTGCTCCTTCAGTTGGAGCTTCTCTTGATCCATAGCTTGATGTGATATATGTGGATGATGGGCAAGGCCATCTGAAGCCTCCACCCGAGTAAGAATTCATAGCTGGTACATTAGTAGTAGTTGTAGTTGTTGGAGTAGATGCTGTAGTAGTTGTTGTGCTACTCTCAGTAGTACTCGTAGTTGAAGAAGCATCTGTAGCTGACGCTGTGCTTGCAGTCTTCTTAGCGGCTTCCTCAGCAGCCTTCCTTGCGGCTTCCTCTTCAGCGGCTTTCTTCTTAGCGGCTTCATCGGCGGCAGCATTTGCAGCAGCAGATTCAGCAGCGGCTCTTTTGGAAGCGGCAGCAGCTTCTATAGCTGCTATAGTTGAATCCTGCTCAGCTTCGAGCTTTGCCATTTCTTCAATAGTATATTCGGTACTAGCAATCTGGACATTATATTCTTCGAGTGTAGCCTGCTTGCCGCTCTGCATTACCTGCAGTGCCTGCTGCTCACCCTCAGCTTCAGCCTTAAGACTTTCTATTTCATCCAGATTACTGCTTATTTCCGTTTGATAGGATGCGATAGTCTGTTCAATCTCCATAAGATCATTTAACTGTTTCTGATCATAAGAAGATATCTGTGATACGTATTCAGATTGATTTATAACATTTGAATATTCTTTTACTGAGATAAGTGCTCCGATATAATCGGTATCGCCATTTTCGTATGCAAACTGGATTCGTTCCTTCATGTTTTCATACTGATTTGTCTCGGCGATATAAGCAACCTGCAGACTATCCTCTGATACACAGGATTTTATTTGTAATAGATTGCGGCTTTCTTTCAGATCATCAAGCTTCTCCTCGTAGTTGGATATCTCACTATCCAGTTCTTCGATAAGTTCCATAATGTCTTCCTTATCTGATTCAAGCTTGGAGAGCTTTGCTTCAGCTTCCTTCTTCTTTGCAGCTGCATCATTTTTCTTATCCTGAGCAGCTGTAAGTTCATCATTTGAATCATCAGAAGAAGTTGTGTTTGTGGACTTGCCATCAGCAAGTACTGTATATAAGCCGCTTGTATTTGCGTTATGCGCACCATAAGCAGAAGCTACGATCATAGCTCCTGTCAAAATGCCACTTATAAGTCTTCTGTTTTTGAGATACTTTGAAAACATGAGACTGATTAATCCTTTTATATATATTGGAAATTAAAAAAACATAAACATAATATTACGGTTTACCATAAGCGTAATATTATGTTTACCAAGACATTATATTATGTAATCCAATATAATGCAACACTTTATTTATATATAACATTTTATTTGTACATATTATTTAGAGATTATATAGAAAGCTTGTCAGATAGGAAATCGTAGGACGCGCGTTCGCATAAATCCTTTAGAGTCTTCATGTTATTTGTGATGTAGCCTGGCTCTTCAATCATTCCGCGAGATACCCATTCTATTAAGATTCCGCAGGCACCGTATGCGAAGAATCGTGCGATAAAGTCACGCTGTTCGGCGCTGACAGTCTTACTCTCGCCTGCGTTAGCGCTTTCATCGATAACGTTGATAGCCTGCTTAAAGATATCCTGAGTCTGAACGAGCAGATACTCCTGAATATAGTTCTCAGTGTGATTGATAGTGTTGACATAGAAAGCCTTCTCCTTCGTCATAGCTGTGAGAAGCTCCTCCAGACGTATGGTCCAGTTGTTGAAGCTGACATCCTTCATATAGTTTTCGAAAAGGTCATGCTCATAGATCCATTTGAGTAGGATAAACTTGTCTTCGAAATGATAATAAAAGGTCTGGCGATTTATTCCACACTGAAGAGAGATATCCTTTACAGAGATTTTGTCAAATGTTTTCGTTTGTGTAAGTTCTTTAAGAGCGTCGACGATAGCTCTTTTCGTGATAAGATTGTCTGACATGTCATGCCTCCTAATGTATTATCATTTGACACCTTGGCTATATGGTATCACAGTTTCTGTTTTATTTGAACCGATTTTGTGGTATACTCTTTGTCGTAGTGTTTAAGCGGAGGGAAAAAAGTTGAAGATTGGTTCAGTACTAGTAATAGTATTTCTCATAGCTGTAGCTGTAATCTTCATATACGTAACTGTAAAGGTTAATTCTCTTGAGCAGAAGTCGAGAGATAAAAGCTCGGAGATAGACGGTAGTTTATGGGACAGAGCTTTTCAGCTAAGCAAGATTGTAGAATTACTTAATAATAAGGGGATTGAGCATACTATCGAAATGTTGGATGTCAATACATTTGGACTTGGTATGTCAGCAACACTTCAGGCAACGTATTCAGAGAAAATAGACGTTCAAGACGTTGCACTTAGAGAACTTATGAAGGAGCATAAGGAACTCCTTGATGATCCAGAGTTTATGAATCATGTAGAGAAGTTCAATGCAGCGCGTAACGAACTCTTTAGAGCAAGCGTAGCCTATAATAAAGCTACAAATGAGTTTAATTCATCAATATCAGGATTTCCATCAGGCTGGGTAGCGGCATTTCATAAGAAGTCGAGCCGAAACCTTTTTGGATATTACTTCCGAAATCTCGATGATTAAAATCCTAGAATACTTCATTTAGAATAATATTACATAGAAAGCAGTGAGTCACTTTTTACGTCGGACGTAGAAAGTGACTCATTTTTTTGACACTTTTTAAGATGTGTCGCAAAGTCGGTCACGTGTCTGGTTTTGTCTAATTACATCTGGCGCGGTTCGCGTTATCCTCACTCATGAAACAAGAATATGTTAGTAAGCTTATATAAATAATTATTAAAAAGCTTACTACGAAAAGTAGAAGGGAGAGATGAAGATGAAGCTTGGCAAGAAGATTGTTAAACTCAGAATACCGATTCTAATACTTGCCACACTTTTGCTGATTCCAGCAGCAATCGGTTATCTAAAGACCAGAACGAATTATGATATTCTCACATATCTACCAAAGGATATTGAGACTATGAAGGGTCAGAATATCCTGGCCGAGGATTTTGGAACTGGAGCTTTTTCTATGGTGGTCGTAGAAGGGCTTCCTGATAAGGATATCGCCAGTTTGTCAAAGAAACTGGAAAAGGTTGATCATGTGGAGAGGGTTTTATCATATGCATCTATGACAAATGGCGCGATACCTATAGAGGTTCTTCCAGATGATCTGAGGGAGACGATTCAGCAGGGTGATGCGGATCTCATGATGGTTTTCTATGACACTACACTTTCAGCGGATGAGACACTAAATGCAGTTGAAGAGATTCGTAGCATAGCAGGTGAGAGTGTCTTCATTGGAGGAATGTCAGCAGTAGTTATAGATACAAAAAATCTTAGTGATCATGAAGTACCTATATATGTGGCAATCGCAGTAGTGCTGTGTCTCTTAGTACTGGAACTGAATATGGATTCATTTTTGATTCCTATACTTTTCCTGCTAAGTATTGGATGCGCAATACTTTATAACATGGGTTCAAATGTCTTTAAAGGCGAGATATCTTACGTGACTAAAGCTCTTGCGGCAGTACTTCAGCTGGCGGTTACTATGGACTATTCCATATTCCTGTGGCACAGCTACTGCGCTGAAAAGGAGAAGACAGATGACAAAAATGCAGCTATGGCAGTGGCGATAGATAATACATTTTCCTCTGTTATAGGAAGTAGTATTACTACAGTTGCTGGATTTATAGCGCTGATGTTTATGAGCTTTACTCTTGGATTTGATATGGGATTAGTTATGGCGAAGGGGGTTGTGCTGGGTGTTCTTTCTTGCGTAACCATACTTCCGTCTATGATACTCATTTTTGATAAAGCAATAGAAAAGACTCGTCATAAATCACTTATGCCGGACTTTTCAAAGATCAGTCCTTGGATAGTTAAAAGATTTTATGTGTTTTTAATCATTTTTGCTCTACTGATAGTGCCTGCATATTATGGACAGGCGCACAATAAGGTTTATTACAACCTCGACAGTTCGCTTCCTAAAGAACTGGAGAGCATACAGGCAAATGAGAAGCTTGAGAAAGAGTTTAATATGGCATCAACCCATATGATCCTCCTGGATTCGAATCTGGGTGACAAGCAGGTTCGAGAGTTGATTGATGAAGTAAATGCTGTTGATGGCGTTAAGACAACTCTTGGTATACAGGCGCTTGAGGGAGCGGGACTTCCTAGAGAAATGATGCCTGAAAAGATTGTAGATATACTTGATGATGGCGAGTATCAGTTGCTATTTGTAATGTCGGAATACAAGGTTGCATCTGACGAAGTAAATGCACAGTGTGACGAGATAAATGACATTATAGATCGCTATGATGCTAAGGGAATGTTAATAGGTGAAGCTCCATGTACTGAGGATCTCATAAAGATAACTGACCACGACTTTAATATCGTAAGCTCGGTATCTATCGTTTTGGTTGCACTGATTATCATATGTGTATTTAGATCAGTTTCGCTTCCCGTACTTCTTGTTTCGGTTATCGAGTTCGCGATATTTATCAATATGGGAATTCCTCATTACACGGGAGCTACACTTCCATTTGTGGCCTCTATTGTAATCGGAACTATACAGCTTGGCTCAACAGTAGATTATGCGATTCTCATGACGAACAAATATAAAGAAGCGAGAATCAGCGGCATGGATAGAGATAAATCTGTAACTGCAGCACTTGAGGGTTCAATCAACTCTATATTTGTTTCTGCACTTTCATTCTTTGCAGCTACATTTGGAGTTGGACTCTACTCGAAGATAGATATGATTAGTTCACTTTGTGTACTTATGGCAAGGGGCGCAATCATAAGCATGTTCGTTGTAATACTACTGCTTCCTGCAGTACTCAAGGTATTCGACAAAGTAATAATACATACAACGGCAGGCTTTGGAGCAGTTCGCCCAGGTAAAATGAGTCAGCATTTACGTCCGACGTACAGGTGACTCAAAAATGAGTCACCTTGCACGTCGGACGTGGGAAGTGACTCATTATTAAGAAAGGAAGATGAATTATGAAGAATTCGTATTATATAAATAGAAGAAGAACTATTGCAGCGGCTATGAGTGTTATGATGATCGGAAGCCTTGCTGCTTGTGGTACAACTGATACAGCGAAGTCTATAGATACTGAAGGTGTTCAGGCAGCATCTGATGAGGAGGAGCTTACTGAGACTCTAACAAAGTCTCTTGGCCTTAGCTCTGGAACGGATGCGGAGAATGAAGTCGATAAAGAGGAGACGGTTTATCTCATTTCTGATGCATCAGGAAATGTGGAGGATACCATAGTTGATGAATGGCTGAAGAACCCAGAGGGTAAGGATGTTCTAAATGATGTATCTCGATTGAGTGACATAGAAAATGTAAAGGGTGAAGAGTCATTTGAACAAGATAAGACCAAGCTTACATGGCAGGCTGGCGGCTCCGATATATATTATCAGGGACGTACCGATGCTGAATCTCCTGTATCGGTTAATGTGAAGTATTATCTGGATGGTAAGGAAATGAGTCCGGAGGATATGGCAGGCGAGTCGGGACATGTGAAGATTAGGTACGAATACGAGAATGCTTCAAAAGAAGGCGACGTATATACCCCATTTGTGATGGCAACAGGAATGACACTGGATATGAATCATTTTGCAAATGTTACTGGTGAAAATGCCAGGGTTATATCCGATGGCTCAAGATATATGGTTGTTGGATATGGTATGCCAGGACTTGAGGAAAGTCTGAATCTGGATAGTATTATAAATAATGAGGATGCTAAGGATTCTTTGAATCTAGATATCCCAGACTACTTCGAAGTTGAGGCGGATGCAACGGACTTTCAGCTTGGCATGACTGTAACAGTTGCAAGTGTTGAAACTCTTGGAGAAGATGATATAGATATAAATGATGCTGAGGAGGAGATAGAGGATCTAGCAAACCAGTATCAGACGGGAATGAATTCACTGGTAGAAGGTATTGAAGAATATACAGATGGAGTCGACCAGGTTGCATCAGGTGTTGATACACTGTACTCAGGTAGCTCGACGCTTTACTCGGGAGCTGGAACTTTGAAAAGTGGAATTGAAAGCGCTGCATCCGGAGCTGACACAATAAAGACTAGCCTTGATACTGCATACTCAGGATCTAAGTCAATCAGTGATGGAGCGTCTGCTGTAAATGATGGCGCTGCCTCTCTTAGTTCTGGAGCTTCGAGCGCTTACGAAGGAGCAAAGCAGGTAAGTGATGGAGCAGCGGAGCTGAATAATGCAGTTCAGGCTATCTCATTACCAGATGTATCATCCATGGCTAGTTCCTCAGTAGACGAGGCTACCAAGGAGTCGATTAAGCAGGCAGCTGAGTCTACCCTTGGAACAGATACAGCTTCTTATGTGGGAAATGCTGTTACAAATGCAGTTAGTGGAGCAGTAAATAATGATACAGTCAGTCAGGTAGTAGCTTATCAGACAAATGGTGCTGCAGCAGTAGAAGCAGCGGCAACAGCTGCAGGAAGTGGTCAGATGTCAAATGCGGCGAGTGCAGCGGCAAGTGCAGCTGGCTCTTCAAGCTACACAACTTCTACAAATGCAGCTTCACTTTCTGCTGTAAAAAGTCAGATAGCAGATGCACTAAAAGCTCAGTATGTTGCGGCTAATTACGACGAAGCAACGGCTGCTGCACAGGCATCGGCTGCAGCAGATGCTATGGTAAATGGAATATACCAGGCAGGATATGGTGATGGCTATGGAACAGCTTATTGCACAGGCTATGGTCAGGGTTATGCAGCTGAATATCAGACATACCTGACAGAGTTCAACAAATATATAGGACAGGTTACAGCAGCATTTCAGGGCGATTCATTTGGAGGAACTATTACAAATGTAGCAAATGCCTACGCAGGCGCTGGAGCTCAGGTGACTCTCGGAAAGGTTGGCGAAAGCATGAGTGCATTCTCTACTAAGCTTGATACTCTGAAGGCTGGCACACAGAGTCTTGCAGATGGATCAGCAAGCCTTACTTCAGGTCTTGATACTCTTAAGACTGGAGCAGGAACACTTGCTTCTGGAACATCAACTCTATCTAGCGGAACACAGAGTCTTACCGAGGGACTCTCTCAGCTTGATACTGGAGCAGGAACACTTCAAAGCGGTATGAGCGAGCTGAAATCAGGTTCTGCTACTTTGTATAGTGGAACAGAGACTTTGTATAACGGCGTTAGCGAGCTGAAGTCAGGAACAGATACATTATCCGCTAATAGTTCAAAGCTTAATGACGGAGCAGGTGAACTTAAGGATGCTACTGATGAACTGATAGATAAGCTAAATGAAACTGAAGACGGAGTTAATAGCTTCGTAGAAAATGTCAATAGTATTAAGGCAGCAGCCCGTGATTACAAGTCATTTGGTGGAGCAGCAAGCGATACTACAACTAGCACCAAGTTTATTATCAAGGTTGGCGGAGTTGAGACAACAAATAAATAGTTTTAATTTGAATAGATTCCTAGAAAAAGGATTAAGGAAAATGTGCGGTGGAGATGTCTTCACCGCACATTTTTTTGTGTTTCTTATATCATAAAAATGTAGTAAAATATAACAGTATTTGCTGGTTTATGAAATACTAGATTTTATATGCTTATGGAGGCGAATAACTATAGAATGAATACTAAAAGATTTAAGACGGTTGGTAAAGTTTCTTCAAAAGTTTTAGCGGTTATAATATCATTTGCAATTGTTTTAACTCTATCACTTGAACCGAGTCTAGATTCAAATGCAGTTGGCTGGAAAGGTAATGATTCTGGCTGGTGGTACGAAGAATCTGACGGTTCATATCCATCAGAAAGCTGGAAGCAGATTGATGGAATATGGTATTATTTTGATGCAGCTGGTTATATGGTGACTGGCTGGAGAAAGATAAGTGGAGTATATTATTACTTTGAATCTAGCGGAGCTATGGCCGCGGATAAGTGGATCGGCGACTATTATGTAGATGCATCTGGTGCCTGGACGGAGACAGCTGGTAGTACTGGCTGGGTTATGAGGGGCGGTAAATGGTATTTCTACAATGAAGATGGTTCTGCGGCAACTGGCTGGAAGAAGTCGGGCCGCGACTGGTATTATCTGGATGCGGATGGTAGCACTCACACAGGCTGGCTTTCTGATGGCGGTGATTGGTACTATATGGATTCAGATGGAAAAATGAGTGTGGACTGGATCTGGGATGGTTCAGCCTGGTATCTTATGAGCTCCGAAGGAAAATGGATAAGTGACAGTAAGATTATCTATCTGACCTTTGATGATGGTCCTGGACCATACACTCAGAGACTTCTGGACATCCTTGATAGAAATGGAGTGAAAGCAACATTTTTCGTGACTGCTGCGTACCCGGAATATTCCTATCTGATCGGTACTGAATATAATGCCGGACATTCTATCGGTGTTCATACATATACACATAATTATCGGAAGATTTATTCCAGCGAGGCTGCTTACTGGAGTGACTTTGAGAGAATGGAAAGCGTTATTCAGGCGCAGACTGGATCAAGAACAAATATGTTCCGTTTTCCAGGAGGAAGTTCAAATATGGTAAGCTCTTTCAACGAAGGCGTTATGACCAGACTTACGACTCAGGCAACGCAGAAGGGCTATACATATTATGACTGGAATGTGCTTAGTGGAGATGCGGGAGATACTACAGATAGTAGTGAGATATATACGAATCTGGTTAATGGTGTCAAGTCGCATAACGAGAGCGTGATCCTTTGTCATGATATCAAGGACTATACGATAGACGCTGTGGAGGATTTTATCCCTTGGGCTTTGTCAAATGGCTATACATTCCTGCCACTCAGTGAGAATAGTATTACAGCACATCATACTGTACATAATTAATGTTAATGGGGCGAGTCCCTGCATTTTGAGTTTTATATAGGGGGTTACTACAAATGACTAAGAAGATTGATTACAAGAGATCAGACTACATTAACTGGGATCAGTATTTTATGGGAGTTGCTCTTCTGTCTGCAGAGAGAAGCAAGGATCCTAGTACACAGGTTGGTGCTTGTATCGTAGGCGAGGACAACCGTATCCTGTCCATGGGATACAATGGTATGCCACGCGGCTGTGATGATGATGATATGCCATGGGGCAGAGATGGAGCGGCACTCGATAGCAAGTATGTCTTTGTATGTCACGCTGAGTTAAATGCCATACTGAATTATCATGGTACAGGTAATCTGAAGGGGGCTAGAGTGTATGTTACACTTTTCCCTTGTAATGAATGTGCGAAGGCTATAATCCAGAGTGGTATCTCTGAGATAATCTATATGTCAGATAAATATGCAGATTCTGAAAGCACTATTGCTTCAAAGAAGATGTTTGATATGACAGGTATTAAGTATCGCAAGTATGAGCCTGCCGGACGAGATATAGTGATAAGCATATAAGATTTATGCTGAACTTGGCTCTCTTGGAGGGCAAAATAAATGGACGGAAGAATTGATAAATGGAAGAATTATTTGAAAGCTTTAGTCGTGAAGACACATTTGAATATGCAAAAAAGCTGGGCGAGGCAGCGAAACCAGGAGATGTATTCTGCTTAAGTGGAGATCTTGGCGTTGGTAAAACTGTTTTCGCACAAGGGTTTGGAGCGGGACTTGGGATTACAGAACCAATGTCCAGCCCAACATTTACTATACTTCAGGAATACACAGAGGGACGTCTTCCTCTATATCATTACGATGTATATCGCGTGGGCGATGTAGATGAAATGGAGGAGACAGGGTTCTACGAATATGTGGGAGGAGATGGAGTCGCGCTTATCGAATGGGCTGAACTCATCGAAGAAATCATACCGAAGAACGCTCGTCATATAATAATTAAGAAAGACGTTGAAAAAGGGTTCGATTACCGAACTATATTAGTTAATTAAAAAATGAGTCACTTTTTACGTCCGACGTAACAAGTGACTCATTTTTTGAGAATTAGGAAAATAGAGGGAATTATGTCGATATTTCAGGATATAGCAAAACTGGAGAAAGATAACTTCTCGGATGCGTGGAGTGAGAAGAGTCTGGAAGATACATTTGAATATGATTATAACCATCTTCTGGTTGAAAAAAGAGATGGGAAGGTAGTTGGCTACGTTATCTACTCGGATGTTCAGGGGGAGGCAGAGCTTCTGAGGATTGCAGTAGATAAGGCTTACCGTCGTCGTGGAATAGCGGCTCTTCTTATGCAGAACATGCTGGATGAACTGACTGAATCAGGAGCGGAGAGAGTAAGTCTCGAAGTTAGAGCTCACAATATATCAGCTGTAACACTCTATAAAAAGTTTGGCTTTATCGACATATTTATAAGAGAAAACTACTACACAGATCCGGTAGATGATGCGCTTATCTTTCAACTCCATTTCTGAAAGAGTGAAAGTATAAAGTATAACTCCCCCCAAGGCGACTCGCTTGTCAGTGTGTGAGGAATAAGGTAAAATAAAATCCAAATGCGACTATTCTTTTTTGAAAGGACATAGAAATGAATATACTTGGAATAGATAGTTCTGGCATGGTGGCATCGGTTGCCATCGTATCAGATGATGTAGTAATAGCTGAATATACAATGAATCACAAGAAGACTCATTCTGAGACTCTTCTTCCTATGATTGATGAGATAGTAAAGACTTCGGAAATGAAGCTCGAAGATCTTGATGCGATTGCGATTGCTTCTGGTCCTGGCTCCTTTACAGGTCTTCGAATAGGCGCAGCTACAGCAAAGGGGCTGGCTCTCGCTATAGATAAACCAATAGTTCCTGTGAAAACCTGTGAAGGTCTTGCGTACAATATGTGGGGGGCTGATGGTCTTGTCTGTCCTATTATAGATGCAAGAAGAAATCAGGTATATACAGGCTTATATCAGGTCCAGGGTAATGTGGAAGTAGTTATGGAACAGACACCTATGGATATTCATGAGTTGATTGAATATATCAACAAATCCGCTCACACAGTTAGTAGTGAATCGATACTAAGTGGTAATACTGAAATATCTCGACTAGGTGAGCCGCTTACAGTTACATTTCTTGGTGATGGGGTTCCAATCTATGAAGAAACTATATGGCTGGAAACAAAGGTTCCATGTAAGATGGCACCTGCCAATATGAATCGTCAGCGCGGAGCTAGTATAGCAGCGTATGGAGCTACGCTATACAAGGAAGGTAAGTATATAAATGCTGATGATTTTGCGCCAGATTATCTAAGAAAATCTCAGGCGGAACGCGTGAGAGATGGCGAATAGTTTAGGAAGGTTAATAAATGAGGAAGTTTTATAAAAGTATCTCTAGGGGATTAACTCTTAGTTTAATGATGTGTTCTCTTGCTGCGTGCGGGAGTTCGGTATCGGTATCGGATAATAGTGATAATCAGAGGAAAACTACTGAGGCCGTGACTGATGAGGCGACTACAGAGGAAGAGACGGAGGCAACTACCGAGGCTACAACTGAGAAGGATACCGAGGAAGAAACTACCGAAAAAAATGATGAAACAGAAAGTTCATCTGATGACACTGATAAAATAGTGAAGGCGTATGCTCCTGTTCTTAACGAAATGTATAGTTTAGTACAGGATGGATACGACGATAGCAGAGAATATAATTATAATTCGAGTGGTATTATGGAAGAAGTATCGTATGGTAATTCTGAACGTCTCGGATATATACTGATGGATCTAAATGGAGACGCTTCTCCTGAACTTCTCGTTGGAAAGAATGGATCTCTTGATGGTTCTGAAACGGATGATGCTGCATTCATATATGCGGCTTACTCTCTTAAAGATGGTAATCCTGTTACGATTTTAGAAGGCTGGAGTCGTAGTGGCTATTACTGGCTCGGCGAGAATCAGTTTTACTTCTCTGGATCAGGTGGAGCTATGTATTCTGCATTTGGCCAGTGCCATCTAAGTGATGATGGTGAAGCATTTGTCTGGGATGACTTCTACTTCACGGATACGAAGGATGAAAGTGAGACAGAGGTAAGGTTTTTCCATAATAAATCAGGCAATTGGGAAGCAAGTGAGTCAGAAGAACTGAACATATCGAGTGATGATTTCTGGGCGAAGTCAGAAGCTTATGAGACCAAGGTGCTTGATTGGGTTCCACTATCAGACTATACACCTGTAGAAGTATCGGATACCTCTTCAGAAGATCAGAATACTGAGTCAGAAGTTACAGCAGTTTGGGCTGATGATGTCGTGGATGAGTCGACGGGATACATCGGTATAGAAATAGCTGATCCTAGTGAATACACTACGCATGTATTATTCTCTGCAAAAAATGAAGTAAAGAACTTCAGAATTGTAGAGCTTTCTGTAAAAAATATAGATAATGATGGAAATATCGAGTTTTTATATGAGGAACGCTACAGTCTGGATACTCTTACTACAGATTTACCTGTATGTGCGGGATTAGTCTTCCCGGGGGACACACCAAGTAACGGTTTCATGTATACAGATAATGATGGAAATGATCATCTGTTCGTTCTTGATGTAAGTGGAAAGGATGGCTCGCTTTACATATGGGAATATGAATTATAGTGAAGGTGAGCCCATAATGAATAACTTAACAGAAAAAGAAAAACATGTTAATACATACTCTCATTTTATAGCTATTCGCATTCTATCTATATTTGTATGTATACTTTTGGCAGCGGCCTATTCTCCTGGTAATGTTAATCACTTCTTTGTTTCATACTACGACACGTTCATGATAAGGGAGATATTTGAGTTAGAGTCTATAAATGGCTTCTGGTCGGAAATGAATCTTTATCTGTTATCTACATACATCGTTTCTATAATTGCGCTTATAGTAAATGCATTTCTTGTGTCACGAGATAGACGTGAAGGTGCTATATCAGATATTGCTATATACCTGATGCTTACTCTTGCGTGTCCTTTTTATGTTTCATTTTCTATGATAGGAAGTAAGTCAAGTTCTTTTAAGGAAAATGCGCGCTATGATATATTGATAGCTCCTGTCATATTTTTTCTAGTGATGCTTATCTGTCATATCCGACTTTATAACAAGAATAAAGAAATGTTTCATGATAAGAAAACTGCCGCTCAGGAAAGTAGCGGTTTAGTTTTCTTATGTCTTGTAGCTGTCCTTGGAGTGGCTATTATTCCTATGATATTCACAGCGAAAGCTATGAAACTTGTTATAGATTATAGAGTTAATTACGGAACATATATTGCGAGCCCTGGTGAAACCGATGGAATAAATGAGGATGATAAAGGAAATAGAATTCACCAGAGCTTTATCTGGAAGAATCAGTTATATCTTACTGATAACGGAAAAATCTATACGATAAATGGCGACGGAAGAGTAGAGAAACTTTATGATATGGGGGTTAAATATATATTTACAGCATTTTATCAGGATGAGACAAATGGATATCTTTTTATTGGCTCGATAGATGATCCTGAGAACTTTAATATCTACAGAGTTGATTTGAGTAGCGGTGAGAAAAGTCTTATCTATACTGAACCATACGTTGCAGATGTACGCGGAGCTTATTTGTTTGCGGTTAAGGGGGATTATATATACTTTGAACTTGTAGATATAGAATCAAATGATGGGTCATCTATATATCGCATAAGGATTCCAGAGGGGAAAGATACGACTGTCCAGGAGAAAGAGTTGTTCATTTCTGATCTGAAGAAAGGAGATAGAAAAGAACATGAGTATTTATTGTTAGATAATTACAACGCCAATGAATATGTTCATTTTGGTACTAATAAAGATATTTTGCCTTACAAGGGAACTTGGTATTTTTTAGAACCTAATCATAATGATTCGTTAGGATGCTATAAATATATAGGTGGAACTGCAATAAATAAGTACTCTAATGAAGCTATTGTGGATAAAGCGGATTCTTTTAATATCTATAAAGATAAAATCTATTATGTATATATAGAAGAACTGGAGTCAGGAGATAATGCAAGTAAGGTTACGCTCTGCAGTATGAATCTCGATGGTACAGATCAAAAAGTACTGGCAGAACAGGAAGAGATATATAATTATATGTACGTGAATAATATTGCAGTATCGGATGACTATGTAGTTGTTAAACTGATGCCAGAACGCTGGATAGTTGTAGATAGATAATGTGAAAGTGGCAATCTGAAATGAAAAGTTTGCCACTTTTTTATTGATATTGATTGATATCATTGATACAATCTTGATATATGGTGGAAATAAATTTGATAATCGAAGGAGGGATGTAATATGCTTACAGCTAAGAAAATGAAAGAGTACATAGATAAGTATGGAATAACTTATGGAGAGATATCTGAGGGTACTGGAGTTCCTATCAGTACTGTCCAGAAGATATTTGGAGGAATAGTTAAGAAACCTAGAAGAGAAACACTAGAGAATCTTTCGAGCTTTTTTTTACAATTTATGAAAGATGGAAGTGGATTTGTTGCTGAACAATCAGGTTTCAACACGGTATATAGTAAGGGGAGTTCAGCAGTAGATACAAGAGAAGGACTGTCATCAGGGGTTTTATATACACAGAGTGGTTACACATTTAATGATTATTCGCATTTAAAACTACCAGAAGGTGTTCGAGTAGAGGTTTTAGATGGAAGGCTGATTCGTATGGATGCGCCTACCACCAGGCATCAGGTGATAGCGGGGGAAATATATCGGTTGGCATCTAACTTTATTAGGGCGAGTCATGGGAAATGTATTCCACTCATTTCACCTGTTGATGTCAGACTTGAATATAAGGATGATGGTAGTGATATGACTATATTTGAACCGGATGTGATTATAGTCTGCGACAAAAAGAAAATCGAAGGACTGAAGGCGGTGAATGGAAGTCCTGACTTTGTTGTCGAAGTGGCATCGCAGTCATCTAGAAAGTATGATATGAACGATAAGATGAATAAGTATAGAACTTCTGGTGTAAGAGAATTCTGGCTGGTTGATTATGATCGTAACAAGATTATTAAGTATACATTTGAGGGAGATGGAGACATATTTATATATACATTTGACGATGTAGTCCCTGTAGAAATCTATGATGGAAAGCTTGCTATAGACTTCGGAGAAATCAAGGAATATATAGAATCAATCTTCTAGTAAACTGGCTGGCTCGCTTGTCATAAGTGGGCGAATAAGGTAGAATAGAGCACAGTGAATATAGAATATGGAGAGAATATAAATGATAGATGTATGTCTACTTGGTACTGGCGGAATGATGCCGCTCCCATACCGTTCCCTCACATCTTTAATGCTGAGATATAACGGAAGCAGCCTGCTGGTGGATTGTGGTGAGGCTACTCAGATTTCTGTGCGTCGACGCGGGTGGAGCTTTAATCCTATCGACGTTATCCTTATAACACATTTCCATGCGGATCATATAAGTGGACTTCCAGGTATGCTACTTGCTATGGGAAATGCTGACAGAACTGAGCCGGTTACGATAGTGGGACCGAAGGGGATTGAACATGTTGTTCGCTCTCTTCTGGTTATAGCGCCTAGACTTCCTTTTGAAGTGAAATGTATCGAACTGGATATTGAAAAGGATGAAGAAGTACTGGAACTGATTGGTCTTAGAGTTAAAGCTTTTAAGGTGAATCATAATATGCTCTGCTATGGATATAGCTTTGAACTGGATAGAGCTGGAAAGTTTGATGCAGAGGCGGCAAAGTCTCTGGGACTTCCTGTGAAGTTCTGGAGTCATCTTCAGGCGGGAGAAAATATAGAGTTCGAGGGTAAGAGTTATACTGGAGATATGGTGATGGGACCTGCGCGTAAAGGTCTTAAGATTACATATACGACAGATACCAGACCAACAGATAAGATAGTAGAAGAAGCGACGGGGGCTGATCTCTTCATTTGCGAAGGCATGTATGGAGATAATGATGCTGAGTCGATATCTAAGGCGAGAGAGAAGAAACATATGACTATGCAGGAGGCGGCTGAGATTGCTGCAAAGGCAGAACCAGGAGAAATGTGGCTAACTCACTATTCGCCATCTATGATAAAGCCAGAACAGTATGAGGAAGGGATACAGGCAATCTACCCTAAGGCTTATGTTAGCAAGGATCGCCGTACCACTACTCTTAAGTTTGAAGAATAAATAAATCAGAGGAAATTATGAGTACTAATATACTTGGAATCGAAACCTCCTGTGACGAGACTGCTGCTGCAGTTGTTCGTGACGGCAGAGAGGTTATATCAAATGTAATATATACGCAGATCCCTACACACACACTATATGGTGGTGTTGTGCCTGAGATCGCATCTCGCGAGCATGTTCTTAAAATCAATCAGGTTATTAAGAAAGCTATTGAAGAGGCAGAGATGACTTGGGAGGATATCGATGCAATAGCTGTTACCTATGGACCTGGTCTTGTTGGACCACTTCTGATAGGTGTAAGTACAGCAAAGGCTCTAGCGTATGCAAAGGATATCCCTCTTGTGGGAGTAAATCATATCGAGGGACATATATGTGCTAATTATCTGGAAGATAAGAAAAAGGGCGAGACAGGAGTTTCTGTAGAATCTATAGAACCACCATATATGTGTCTTGTCGCTTCAGGTGGTCACTCTCATATTGTCAGAGTAGATGATTATACAGACTATACCATAATAGGCCGTACACATGATGATGCGGCTGGAGAAGCATTTGACAAGGTTGCCCGAGCTATCGGTCTTGGATATCCGGGTGGACCTAAGGTTGATAAGTTAGCGCGTGAGGGTAATCCGAAGGCTATCGAGTTCCCGAGAGCTAGTGTTGGTGATTCTCCATATGATTTCTCATTTAGTGGTATAAAGTCGGCAGTTCTGAACTATCTAAATGGAGCAGAGATGAAGGGACTGGAAGTAAATAAAGCAGATGTTGCTGCTTCTTTCCAGCAGGCGGTCATCGATGTTCTTGCAGATCATACAGTTCAGGCGGCAGTCGATTACAATATGAAGACGGTTGCTCTGGCGGGAGGAGTTGCTGCTAACTCACTGCTTAGAGAAACTATGAAGGAAAGAGCTGAGGCGAAGGGGCTCAAGTTCCACTGCCCAGAACTTATATACTGTACAGACAATGGAGCTATGATAGCTGCGGCGGGCTATCATGAATATAAAGCAGGTAGAAGGGCGGATCTTTATCTTAATGCTATTCCTAATCTGAAGATAGGCGAAAGATAAGGTTATCCAATGTTTTTTGAAAATCAGGGTGAACAAGCTCGAGTAGACATTTTTAATTAATTTTTTTACATAGAATCATTTACTGGAGGAAACGAATGGTCAGTGCGATAGTCCTTGCGGCAGGCAAGGGTAGTCGGATGAACTCCGACGTTGCAAAGCAATATATGGAAATTAGTGGTAAGCCTTTGTTATATTACAGCCTAAAGGTTTTTGATGCCAGTGTGGTTGACGAGATTATACTTGTTACAAGAGGCAGTGATATAGACTATGTTCGTGAAGAGATCGTTGAGAAGTATGGATTTCACAAGGTCAGACGAATAGTTGCCGGGGGAAAGGAAAGATATAACTCGGTAAGTAAGGGGCTTAAGGCGTGTGATAGACGCAACAAGATAATTATGATTCATGATGCGGCTAGACCTTGTATTACTAATCGAATGATTCTCGATAGTATATCTGGTGCCAGGAGATATAAGGCCTGCACTGTTGCTATGCCAGTCAAGGATACCATTAAGATAGTTGACGAAGATGGATATGGAGTAGAAACTCCTGATAGACGTACAGTGTATCAGATACAGACCCCACAGACTTTTGACAGGGCTACACTGGAAGAGGCGTATGACAGACTAAGAATCAGTGGAGACAGTGATATAACTGATGATACTATGGTAGTTGAGCGTTACCTGGATATTCATTCGAAGATGATAGAAGGAAGTTACGAGAATATAAAGGTTACAACGCCTGAAGATGTAAAACTTGCAGAGATTTATTTATCTTAATAATTCATTATATATTGAAAGGATAGGTTATGAGTAAACACACAAGATTAAAACTTAAGAGGCTTCTTGCTGCTGTGCTTGCTGGAACTATGTTACTTGGTTCAACGGCATGTCGCACACCGGAGGAGTTTTACCACGAGGTTATTCTCGGTGAAACAAGTGGAAATGGTAAGAAGACCAGCAAGAAGGATAAGGATAAAGATAAAGAAGAGAAGACAACTGAAGGAGATACAACATCTTCAGTGCCAGAAGAAAATCCGGTAGATTATGCTACTGAAGAAAATGCTGAATTCCAGGCACTTCTCGAAGAGTACTTCATGAATGGTATCACATCTGATACGCTGTCCTATAATTCATTAGTGAAGCATAGAGATTCATTCCCTGAAGCTGAAGCTGAGATGGAGGTTGCGACTCTTGGTGATCCAAGAATGGATAAAGATGCCGTAGCTGAATCAAAAGAGAAGGATGAGGATTTCTATAACCGTCTGATGGAGTTTGAAGATGTCACACTTACTGAGGATGAGACATTTACATTTAAAACTCTTAAGGATGAGTATGAGAGAAGTATGAAGCTTTATGACAATATATACTTCTATGAGCCATTCTCACCTATGAGAGGTGAACAGGAGAATCTTACAAGTAATTTCGTTGACTTTCCATTTGATGATAAGAAGGATGTTGATGACTATGTAGCATTTTCTGCACAGGTAAGAGATTACTTTGACACTCTGATTGAGTTTGAGTATGAGAAGTCAGGCGCTGGATACTTTATGAATGATGCCGTAGCTGATAAGGTAATTGATCAGTGCGATGAGTTTATCAAGAATAAGGAAGACCACGTCCTTATAGAATCATTTGATGAAAAGATAGATGCAGTTGATTTCCTTTCTGATGAAGAGAAGGCTTCTTATAAGGAACAGAACAAGTCAAATGTACTTGATGTGATTATACCTGCATACGAAGACCTCAAGGCTGCTATCGAGGACCTGAAGGGTACTGGTAAAAATGATAAGGGTCTTTGCTTCTACGATGGTGGTAAGGACTACTATGCTGAATATATTTATCCTAAGTATTCAGGTTCTTCTAAGACGCCAGAAGAAGAGGCGGAATATATGGATGATAGATGGGATAAGCTTATCACAGATATGTCAAGTCTCTATTATTCAAATCCAGAAGGATATGACTGGTACGTGGAACATAGTGATGAGGCATTTGAGAAGTATGACAGCATGGATATCTCAGATCTTGTTACTGAGCTTCAGGAGAATTACATGGATAAGTATCCTATCGAGGGAACTATTCCATTTGAGATTAAGTATATGTCAGACAGTGTATCTAAGATTAGTGAGACTACCATGGCTTACTACCAGATATGTCCTGTTGATGATCCAAACTTTAACCAGATAGTTGTGAACCCAACATATACAACTGATCGTTTTAATACACTTGCTCATGAGGGTACTCCTGGACATATGTTCCAGTTCTGGTACTTCCGTAATACTAATCCGAACCCTGCAAGAAGTCTTGCATTCAATCTTGGATATATTGAAGGATGGGCAGTTTACTCAAGTAATTATCTTCTTAAGGAAGAGACGCTTGATACTGGCAGTGATTATGACGATTTCGTTGGAAAGCTTTGTCAGATAGATACAGATCTTGGATATCTTATGATGGGTCGAATCGATATAGGCGTTAACTACGAAGGTTGGGATGTTGATCAGGTTGCTGAATACCTTACTGGTAAAGTAAATGAAGGTAAGGAACAGGAAGTTGCTGAAGATATGATGACAACAGTGACAGGTGATCCGGGAGCATACCTTAGCTATACTACAGGATTCTATGAGATGGAAGAGCTTCGCCTCTACGCAGAGGATGAACTTGGCAGCAAGTTTGATGAGAAAGAGTTCCATAAAGCTGTACTTGAAGCGGGGCCATGTCAGTTCAAGTTCCTTCGTGAGAAAATTGATGAATATATTCGTGAAAACAGATAGCTGATTCGTTTATATAGCTTAATATGACATGCTTTGAATTATTAAATATTCGAAGCATGTCGCTTTGTTTTAATCAAATGAGGGTTTGTTATAATATGAGGCTAAAGGTATGTAAAAACTTGAAATTGATGTTATCATTTACGATGGTATCTATCATTTTGTTGAATTGTGCGGGATGCAAGAACTCTGCTGAAAATGAGCAAGCAAGTGCTCTAGAATATCTTGAAGAAAGATATCCAGATGATGAGTTTGAACTGATAAGCAATTATGGTGGCGGAGTGGGTATAGACGGACATACCTATATTTTTTCCTCCAAGAATTATCCAAATAACAAAGTTCATGTTGCAAGTGATGGCGATACATTTCGAGATACGTATCTTTCAATAAAATATAGTGAACAATCTGAAAAGGAAATTAGGGAAGCTATAACGGCTGTGATTGGTGAGGATTATTTTTTAGGATTATCAAATGATTCTTTATATTGTCTTGGGGATCCTGATATTTCTTTTGAATCATATAAAAAAATCAATAACATAAACTTTACTGTTATAACTAATTATTCTTTGGACGATAACGAACGAGATAAGTTTGCTGAAGAACTTAAAGATGAATTAAAAAATAGGAATATAACAACATCTTATTCTACTATTTTTTTTGATAAGGGTACGGAACAATATGAACAGGTTAAAAAAATGAATTCAAATAAGGATTATAATTTTTTAAGAAATGCTGATTTTTATTGTGTGGTGTCAGTTGGAAATGATGAAGATGATTTATCGATAAGATGGGATGAAAATGAATAAAAATATCTTCAAAAGAATAATAGTAAATTATGCACTTGTTGGATTTTTGTTCTTATTATCTGGATGTGCCTTTGTTGGCATTGGTTCAGATAATGCCACTAAAGAAGAAAAAAAGTGGGTTGCTAAGATGAATGAAACCTTTAGTGATGACACATTTACTTATGCAGGACATACTACAACTACAGGATATGGCGTTGGATCGGTAAAAAAGAAGAATTCTATATATGTGAAATCTGAGAAGTATCCCGATAATTATATAATTGTAGAGGATAAAAATGGATCAGGTTCTCCAGTAACAAATTATAATCGAATTTGTCATAATGATTCTGCGGAAGAATATTTTGAGAAGATGCTTGGAGATTATTTTGATTACGATCATATTGAAGTAATCTATACAGATAATATTTTATATGCCAATACGCCCATAGAAAACATTACAAGTGATGAATATATCAAAAACTATGTTGTGTTCGATTTTCAAGTAAATATGGTATATACCGGAGATTATCCTTCGGAAGAAGAAATGAAGAATAGCATAATTAAACTGGTGAGAGATAATGATACTAAGGGTAATATTAGTATTCGTCTATATCATAAAGAGTTGGATGACTACGGTCCTCAAAATGCGGATGAAGAATATTTTCTGCATATGAGAACTAAGGATTATATTACTGGACTTAAGCATTATATAATAACTTATGATCAAAATGGGGAGCGTGATTACCAAATAAACCAGGTGGTGAAAGACGAAACTCTAGATTGATTCAGGATAGTAAAAAAGCTAAGGGAATTTGGAAAAAATACCCAAGTGACGCTTGACTTATCATCTGAGAAAAATTATACTAGAAGGCGTTGGTGTTAGTTTGTTTTAACTAGCTTCAACGCCTTAACTTATGTACAAAATCTTATTAAAGATAAATGTTTCAAGGAGGAAAATTAAAGATGGCAAACGTAGATTTAACTAAGTATGGTATCACAGGTACAACAGAGATTATCCATAATCCATCATTTGAGGATCTTTACAAGTATGAGATGGATCCATCACTCGAGGGATATGAGAAGGGTACTGAGACAGAGCTTGGCGCTGTTAATGTTATGACAGGTATTTATACAGGTCGTTCACCTAAGGATAAGTTCATCGTTATGGATGAGAATTCAAAGGACACAGTATGGTGGACATCAGATGAGTATCCAAATGATAACCATCCTGCTTCTCAGGAAGCTTGGGCAGCAGTTAAGGAAATCGCTAAGAAGGAGCTTTCAAACAAGAAGCTTTTCGTAGTAGATGCTTTCTGTGGTGCTAACGAAGATACAAGAATGGCAGTTCGTTTCATCGTTGAGGTTGCTTGGCAGGCACATTTCATCAAGAACATGTTCATCCAGCCAACAGCAGACGAGCTTGAGAAGTTCGAACCAGATTTCGTAGTATATAACGCTTCAAAGGCTAAGGTTGAGAACTACAAGGAGCTTGGTCTTAACTCAGAGACAGCTGTAGTATTCAACATCACAAGCCGTGAGCAGGTTATCATCAATACATGGTATGGTGGTGAGATGAAGAAGGGTATGTTCTCTATGATGAACTACTACCTCCCACTTAAGGGTATGGCTTCAATGCACTGCTCAGCTAACACAGATATGGACGGAAAGAACACTGCAATCTTCTTCGGTCTTTCAGGAACAGGTAAGACAACTCTTTCAACAGATCCTAAGAGACTTCTTATCGGAGATGATGAGCACGGTTGGGATGACAACGGTGTATTCAACTTCGAAGGTGGTTGCTATGCTAAGGTTATCGGCCTTGATAAGGATTCAGAGCCAGATATCTACAATGCTATCAAGAGAGATGCTCTTCTTGAGAACGTAACAGTAGATGCAGCTGGAAAGATCGACTTTGATGATAAGACAGTTACAGAGAATACTCGTGTATCTTATCCAATCGATCACATTAACAACATCGCTCTTAAGGTAAATGGAAAGTCTTCTGGACCAGATGCTCAGAATGTTATCTTCCTTTCAGCAGATGCATTTGGAGTACTTCCTCCAGTATCTATCCTTACACCAGAGCAGACAAAGTATTACTTCCTTTCAGGATTCACAGCTAAGCTTGCTGGTACAGAGAGAGGAATCACAGAGCCAACACCTACATTCTCAGCTTGCTTCGGACAGGCATTCCTTGAGCTTCACCCAACAAAGTATGCTGAAGAGCTTGTTAAGAAGATGGAGAAGAGCGGAGCTAAGGCTTACCTCGTAAATACAGGTTGGAACGGAACAGGAAAGCGTATCTCAATTCCTGATACTCGTGGTATCATCGATGCTATCCTTAACGGAGATATCAAGAAGGCTGAGACAAAGAAGATTCCTTACTTCGATTTCGAAGTACCTACATCACTTCCAGGTGTATCAACAGAGATTCTTGATCCTAGAGATACATATGCTGATGCTTCTGAGTGGGATGCTAAGGCTAAGGATCTTGCTGAGAGATTCATCAAGAACTTCAAGAAGTATGAGACAAATGAAGCTGGTAAGGCACTTGTTGCTGCAGGTCCTCAGCTGTAAGTTCTCGTATACATTAATCTAATAGATTGATACTATTCACCCTCGAGACTCATCTCGAGGGTGTTTTGTATATTTGACATTTGTGGATCCTTTTGGTGTTCGTCTTGACTTTGAAGAGGGCCCAACAATGGTTGTAAAGTATAACTTTGATAAGGATAGTATAGAGTCCTAGATTTTTACTACATTTTATCGTATAATCGTTGACGTGTGTTTTGAAGTATTCTAAGACATTAGAAATACTCTATAAGAATAAATTATATGGAAATGAGATAAATGGTAAGAAATATAGTTGCGGTAATATTTGTAATAGTTTTCTTGGTGGAGCTCTTCTATGCAACAGCTGGAAGTGCGCATAGAAAGAAAAGAAAGATTAAGGGCTGGAATGTTGTGACAGGCAAGATAAAGTCCATGGAAAAAGTTGAGGATCCGATGACTCATAGGGCTGTGATAGAGATGACCATCAAAACTAAGAATGGTAATACTGTCTACGCAAAGCAGAGTCCTATGTTTTGTTGCTATGAGAAGGGCGAAGAAGTCGAACTTATAGAGAAGGATGGTGTACATAGATTTATCGGAAATGATAGAGTTCATAAGAAGGGGGTTAAGGAAACTATTATAGGTACTGTTCCTTTTCTTGTGATGGTAGGGATTGCTGCACTCATAAGTTATCTGTCATTCATTTGGAGTTAATCTTTTAATTTACGTCTAGTAATGGTACAATATAACGAGTTATGGTTGTTCTTGGGACTAGGGGGAGTATATGGAGAAAAGTGGCGTAACCAAAGCAAAGAGAGCCGTGAATCTTGCAAGGAAAAATGCAAAGAAGATTCGTAAGCAAGAGAAGAAAGCTGCTAAGAAGGCTGAGAAGCGTGAGCGTAAGGATATCAAGTCGGCTTATATGAAGGCTCTAAGGAAGAGTAACTCTGATAAGAGTCTTGCTCTTATAGCGGTATTACTGACTATAGCCCCATTTGTAGCTCAGTTTATCGTAGATAGATTAGATAAGAAAAATAATTAAATATAGAAAAGAGGAAATGTTATGAGTAAAAGTTTTGATGATCTTCTTGTTAGACTTTCCCAGGTCGAGAAGAAGAAGGTTTCTGTTGCGGTTGCACAGGATGATGAAGTTCTTCTTGCTGTTAAGGCTGCTAAGGAGAGAGGAATTGCTGATTCTATCTTAGTAGGTGATGTGGATCTTATTAAGCCTATTGCTGAAGAAATCGGAATGAATCTTGATGAGTATGAGCTTATCGATGTTAAGGATAAGATTGAGGCAGCTCACGAGGCTGTTAAGCTTGTACATGATGGTAAGGCTGATATGTACATGAAGGGTCTTATAGATACTAAGGATTTCCTTCGTTCAGTTCTTGATAAGGAAGTTGGACTTCGTACTGGTAAGCCTCTTAGCCATGTATGCGTATTCGAGATTGAAGGTGTTGATCACCTTCTGTTCCTTACTGATGTAGCATTTGTTCCTTATCCAACACTTGAAGATAAGGCAAGCATCATCAAGAATACAGTTGAAATATGTAATGCTTGTGGGATCGAGAATCCAAAGGTTGCTCCACTTGCAGCTGTTGAGGTTGTTAATCCTAAGATGCCTGAGACTGTTGAGGCTGATGAGCTTAGACAGATGAATGAAAGAGGAGAGATTACAGGATGTATCGTTGACGGACCTCTTTCTATGGATCTTGCAACATGTCCAGAGGCTGCTCAGCATAAGGGCGCTACAGGTCGTAAGATTGTTGGAGATGCTGATGTGCTTCTCTTCCCTAATATTCATGCTGGAAATATCCTTTACAAGGGTCTGGTTCATTTCTCAAAGGCTAAGAATGGTAATCTTATCACAGGTACTGCTGCACCAGTTATTCTGACATCTCGTTCAGATAGCTTTGAGGTAAAGGTTAATTCACTTGCGCTTGGCGCACTTGTTGCTGATTCACTTAAGAAGAATAAATAATTGACCAAGGAACTTTTGCCCTTGGAAGTATAGGAGAAAGATATGATAAAGTCACTTATTATAAATCCAGGCTCAACTTCAACTAAGCTTGGTATATTTGAAGATGAAACGCTTGTTTCAGAGGAAACTCTGAGACATACTACTGAGGAGATAGCTCAGTTTGATAAGATAGTAGATCAGGTTGATTTTCGTAAGGAAATGATACTTGCATTCCTTAAGGATAAGGGCGAGGAACTTTCAAGCTTCAATGTAATCGTTGGACGTGGTGGTCTTCTTAAGCCTATCCCAAGTGGAACTTATGCAGTTACAGATAAACTTATAGAGGATCTTAAGATTGGCGTAGGCGGTGAGCATGCATCAAATCTCGGTGGTATACTTGCAAAGGCTCTTGCTGATGAGATTGGAGTTCCTTCTTATATCGTTGATCCTGTAGTTGTAGATGAGCTTGAACCAGTTGCAAGAATCTCTGGTGTTCCAGAACTTCCTAGAGTATCTATATTCCATGCTCTTAATCAGAAGGCTGTTGCCAAAAGATATGCAAAGGAAGTTGGTAAGGCTTATACAGATCTTAACTTAATTGTTGTACATATGGGTGGTGGTGTATCTGTTGGTGCACACACTGGCGGAAGAATAGTAGATGTCTTCAATGCACTTTCTGGAGAAGGTGCATTTTCACCAGAAAGAGCTGGTGGAGTTCCACCTGCAGCTCTTGTTGATTTATGCTTCTCAGGTAAGTATACAAAGGATGAAATCAAGAAGAAGCTTATCGGAAATGGTGGCTACAATGCTCTTGTAGGTACAAACAACGCTCAGGAGGTTTACAAGAGAAGCCTTACTGATGAAAATGTAAAGCTTGTATTTGATGCATTTATCTATCAGGTTAGTAAGGACATCGGCGCTATGGCAACTGTTCTTAAGGGTAAGGTTGATCAGATCATCCTGACTGGCGGTATCGCTTATGGTGAGCAGGTTACAGCTGATATTAAGGAAAGAGTTTCATTTATCGCACCTGTTACAATCTATCCAGGTGAAGATGAACTTCTTGCACTTGCTCAGGGTGCTCTTCGTGTAATGAATGGCGAAGAGGAAGCTCGTACATACTAATAAATCTATAATAGATTGATCTATAATATAGAAAGAGACTTGATTTATATGTTGTATGGAATACTTAGCGATAAGCTGGGCGAAAATAAAATAATAGTGCTGACAGCTGTTGCAGCATTTATTCTGACATTTATACTTTTGGCTAGGCCCTTTGGCTTTCTTCCAAGGGATGGCGGAAAGTTTGTAACTGATAAAGATGGCAATAAGATAGAGGTTAACAAGGGCTCCAGCGGCAAGGTTACCGGTGTAGGACTTCTTATGGTAATCGTGTGGCTTCTGCTTATCTTCCTGCTGTTCCCAGTGAACTTCACGATGGAAGGTCATGCTGAGAGTGGCGGGTTTGCCTTCTTCCTGTGTCTATCATTTCTTATGATGATGATGGGTTACCTCGATGATGTGGCGAGAGCTCCATGGGGGGAACTGATCAAGGGAATACTTGACCTTGTACTTGCCGTGACTGCATCAGTAACATTTGTACTTTTCAATTCAACAGATGTAGTATTCTTCGGAAATGAGATTCACATACCTAAGGTACTCTATGTTGTGCTTGCAACTGCACTTATATGGGCATCCATAAATGTAACTAATTGCTCGGATGGTGTAGATGGACTGTGTGGTTCTGTTTCGGCAATTGAGTTTGTAGGCTATGCCTATATATTCAAGAGAACCTACTTTTCGGCTGCAGGTCTTGTATTTGCTTTTATTCTGGTTGCATATCTTGCATATAACTGGAATCCAAGCAAGGTTCTCATGGGAGATGCAGGATCCAGAACTATTGGTTTCTGGATGGCAATACTAGCTATGATGTCGGGGCATCCATTTAGTTTTCTTCTGATGTCACTGGTATTTATCTTTGATGGAGGTCTTGGACTTCTTAGACTTGTGCTTCTTAGGCTTACAAAGTCTAAAGTTACATTTCTAAAGAATGTCAGATTCCCATTTCATGACCAGTTAAGGAAGAATATGGGATGGAAGGTTCCGTATATTGCATTATTCTTTGCGGGACTTGAGATTGTATTTGTTGTGATTATGACTTTAATAATAAAGCAGTTTGGTTTATAATATCGGAAAACTTTATGTAGGTTGTAATATGAGTCTGGAAACGAAAACCGTTACAATTAAAGATTTTACTTTTGGCGATGGAACTCCACGAATCTGTGTGCCACTTTTAGGCCGCACGGGCGAGGAGATTTTTGCTATGTCCAAGATTATCCGTATGGAGATTGATAGACTCGATGCACTATATGCTAATCGTCCAGATCTTAGAATTGCTGTTATAGAGTGGCGCGCTGATTATTATGGAAATATAGCTGAGACCACAAATGTCTTTAATATCCTGAGACATCTTAGAACCCTTTTCCCAGATAGACTGATTCTTTTTACATTTAGAAGTGAGGAACAGGGCGGCGAGATAAGAAATGACCGTGTTCATATGGGCATGGAAGATATTATGAAAAATGTTGTCTCGTCCGGTATGGTGGATATGGTGGATGTTGAAGCTGTCGTAGGTAACTACAATATCGCCAGAGCAACTACCAGACTTCATGCGGGAAATGTAAAGGTAGTCCTGTCATATCACGACTTTCAGGATACGCCTCACGATGCAGAGATAGAAGAGAAGCTTCGTCAAATGGATATACTTGGTGGAGATATATTAAAGATGGCGATGATGCCTAAGAATCAGTTTGATACCAGACGTATCATGGAAATGAATCAAAGAATGGTTATCGAACGAACTAAGCCGGTAGCTCTGATTGCTATGGGGGCTCATGGATTACCATCACGTACTCATGGAAAAGAATGCGGCAGTGCGCTAACATTTGCAACTATCGGAGGTTCTGCTAGTGCTCCTGGACAGATAGAAGCTAAGGATCTTATAGCTATTATGGCTAAGCAGTAAGTTATAAGCGTAGATAAAGAATAAAGGCACTCGGTTTAAAACCGGGTGCCTTTTATATTATGCATTCTTTGTTTCGGGATTTAAGCTTTCTGTCTTCATTGGCTTCTTCTCAGGCTCTTCTGGAAGAGGGAATGGAAGATTCCATGTATAACGGATAGCATCTATAAATCTATAAATCTCTATAGTATCTCTGATTGAGAGTTCTTCTGTTTCAATATTTCCTGCAATAGCGGCCTTTCTGGCTGCCTTGAACTCGTATTCATAACCTGTCTTAGCGTCGTCCGCTGGCTTCATTTCAGCTCTAGACTTACCATCAGGTCCGTAGACTGTAACAAGAGAAGGATTGTTGACGTTATCTATCTCTATTCTTCCGTGTGTTCCGTAAATGATACATCTCTTATCAAGACTTGTTGTCATAGATACAGTGATATATGCTGAACGTCCCTGAGGGTATCTCATATAGATTGATGAATAAGCATCTACGCCTGTAGTAGTGATGATAGGTTCAGCAACTACATTTATTGGGCCGCCTCCCATTATCATGAATACAGCTGTGATAGGATATACACCAATGTCAAGAAGTGCACCACCTGCAAGCTCAGGCTTTAGAAGACGCTCTCTACCACCAAGGTTATAACCGATGTTAGCAGTAACGCATCTTACATCACCTATGATATTCTTCTTAAGATTATCAACTACAAAGTTCATAAGTGGATTATATCTCAGCCACATAGCCTCGCCACAGAAGACACCCTTCTCTGTAGAATACTTGAGAAGATCTGCAGCAGTCTTAGCATTATATGAGATAGGCTTCTCTACGAAGACTGGCTTTCCAGCATCTATACATTTCTTAGCGAGTTCAACGTGGTTAGAGTTTACGGTTGCGATATAAACAAGCTCAACATCTGGATCCTCTAGCATTGCTTCGTAAGAGCCATATGCTTTCTCAATCTCGTACTTCTCAGCAAACTCCTTTGCCTTAGATTCTTCGCGGGATGCTATAGCATAAGGACAGAAGCCGTTCATGTCCTTCAGTACCTTTGCGATGACACCAGCTATGTAGCCAGCGCCCATAATTCCTATATTATATTCAATCATGTCGATATCCTTTCTACCATTTTTGCACAAAGCCTTTTAATTATAATTCAATTCTCGTACATTGTAAAGAAATCAAAATGGTGTTAAAATATGTTCTATTCGATTTTAAGTATGAGAGAGGTTAGGCTCGTTGAAAGCAATAAAAACTATTCTAAAAGAAGTTCAGGAGTTTAAGACGGCATCGCTGCTTACTCCATTTTTTATGATTCTCGAGGTTATATTCGAGACACTTATACCTATAGTTATGGGTATGATCATAGATATGTCTGATGGCCAGGCGGGAGCGGCTGCAGAAGCGGTTACGGAGGCTATATCTGAAGATTCCATCGATATGCAGCATATACTTATGTACGGCGGTATTATGATACTGCTTGCACTAGGTTCTCTATTCGCAGGTGTCATGGGCGGAAAGTATGGTGCACTTGCGTCAGCTGGACTTGCTAAGAATCTTCGTCGTGATATGTATGCTCATATTCAGGATTTTTCGTTTGCAAATATAGATAGATTCTCATCTGCCAGCCTTGTTACAAGACTTACAACAGATGTAACTAATATTCAGAATGCTTATCAGATGTCTCTTAGAATGATGACTAGGGCACCTATCAATCTGATTGTTGCGATGGTTGTGGCTATGATGATCAGTCCAAGAGTTTCTGTGGTTTATCTTGGTGCGGTTATCTTCCTTTCAATAGTTGGAGGAACACTCGTTTCAAGAGTTACTAAGTACTTTACAGAAGCATTTCCTAAGTATGATGAAATGAATGAAAGCGTACAGGAAAATGTATCGGCTATCCGTGTTGTAAAAGGATTCGTTCGTGAAGATTACGAGACAAAGCGTTTCAAGAAGGCGAGTGGTATGATCTATCAGCTCTTTAAGAAGGCTGAATGCATCATGGCACTTACTATGCCTCTTATGCAGTCTACCATCTATTTCTGTATATTGATGGTAAGCTGGGTTGGTGCAAAGCTTATAGTTAATGGCCTTGGAACAACAGGAGCTCTTACAACAGGTAATCTTTCTACGCTTCTTGCATATTGTATGCAGATTCTTATGAGTCTTATGATGCTCACTATGGTTATCGTTATGATTACTATGTCTGCTGCCAGCGCGAAGCGTGTGGCTGAAGTTTTAGATGAAGATAGTACTCTGAAGAATCCTGAAGAACCAATCCTTGAGGTTAAGGATGGAAGCATAGATTTTAAGGATGTTACATTTAGATACGATGAAAACTCAGAGGCTCCTGTTCTTGATGATATAAATCTTCATATTGAGTCTGGTCAGACTATAGGTATAATCGGTGGAACTGGTAGTTCGAAGACTAGTCTTGTTAATCTGATCAGCCGTCTCTATGATGTGTCTGATGGTTCAGTTTCGGTAGGTGGATATGATGTACGTGAATACGATATGGAAGTTCTTCGTAATAACGTAGCCGTTGTTCTTCAGAAAAATGTCCTCTTCTCCGGAACTATATATGAGAACCTTCGTTGGGGTAACAAAGAGGCTACAGATGAGGAATGTCAGGAGGCTGCAAGACTCGCCTCAGCTGATGACTTTATCGATAGTTTCCCTGATGGTTACAATACAAAGATTGAACAGGGAGGATCAAATGTATCTGGTGGACAGAAGCAGCGTATATGTATTGCGCGTGCTCTTCTGAAGAAACCTAAGATCCTTATACTTGATGACTCAACCAGTGCTGTAGATACAGCAACGGATGCTCGTATAAGAGAGTCATTTAAGAAGTATATTCCTGAAACTACAAAACTGATAATTGCTCAGCGTATATCCAGTGTAATGGATGCTGATAAGATAATAGTTATGGAAGCCGGCCGTATAAATGGCTTTGGAAGTCACGAAGAACTGTTGGCAACAAATGAAATCTACCGCGATGTCTATGAATCGCAGCAGGGCGGTAGTGGCGATTTTGATAAAGAATAGGAGAAATAGTATGGCAGCTCCAAGAGGTCCGAAGGGACGAACTCCAAGAGGCATGAAGCCTACGGTTGAAAATCCAGGCTTGGTTATGAAACGCCTGATGAGTTATGTATTTGAAAATTATGGTGTTCAGCTGATTCTTGTTTTTGTGCTCATTTTAGTGAGCGTTTTAGCGAATCTTCAAGGAACCATGTTTATGAAGGTTCTGATTGATCAGTATATTGAACCGATGATTAAGACTGTAGAGAATGGCGGAACGCCTAGCTTTACACCACTAATGTATGCAATCTTTAAGACAGCAGGCTTCTATGCGATAGGTGTTGCATCAACGTATGCATACAACAGAATTATGGTAAATGTATCACAGGGAACTCTGCGCCGAATCCGTGACAGCTTGTTTGAACACATGCAGTCACTTCCTATAAGTTACTTTGATACACATACCCACGGCGATATCATGTCGGTATATACAAATGACGTAGATACTCTTCGTCAGGTTGTAAGCCAGAGTTTACCTTCACTGATTCAGAGTGCACTTACTGTCGTAGGTGTTATAGTTTGTATGATAATTCGAAATGTACCACTTACCATCGTATCATTTTTAATGGTTGGATTCATGCTGATGGTAACAGTTGGACTCTCAAAGAAGAGTGGTGAGTATTTCGTAAAGCAGCAGAAGAATCTCGGACGCGAGAATGGATATATAGAAGAAATGATAACTGGCCAGAAGGTTGTCAAAGTATTCTGCCATGAGAAGGAAAGCGTCGATGAGTTTAATAAGTTAAATGAAGAACTCTTCGATAGTGCATATAAGGCAAATAAGTATGCAAATATCCTGATGCCATCAGTTGCTCAGATAGGTAACTTGAGCTATGTAATCTGTACTGTTGTAGGAGCTTTCCTGATTCTTACACAGTTTGGAGTTAAGGGGGCTGCATTTACAGGCATTGCTCCACTTACTATAGGTGGACTCGTATCATTTCTTACCTTCAACAAGGGTTTCAATATGCCAATCAATCAGGTGTCTATGCAGTTTAACTCCATTATTATGGCACTTGCTGGTGCGGACAGAGTATTCAAGCTTCTGGATGAAAAGCCAGAGGATGATGATGGCTATGTAACTCTTGTAAATGCTAAGGAAGATGCTGATGGTAATCTTACTGAGACTACAGAGAGAACCGGTGTTTGGGCTTGGAAGCATCAGCACCAGGCCGATGGAAGTATCACATATCAGAGACTTGAAGGTGCTATCTTCATGGATGATGTCGACTTCGGTTATGTTCCTGAGAAGACGGTGCTGCATAATGTTTCACTTGATGCAAAGCCTGGACAGAAGATTGCATTCGTTGGTTCGACTGGAGCGGGCAAGACAACTATTACCAATCTTATAAATCGTTTCTACGATATTCAGGATGGTAAGATAAGATTTGATAATATAAATGTAAATAAGATAAAGAAGGGGGATCTAAGACGTTCCCTGGGACTTGTTCTTCAGGAGACACACCTCTTCACTACAACGGTTATGGAGAATATCCGTTATGGTCGTCTGGATGCGACAGATGAAGAATGTATCGCTGCAGCAAAGCTTGCTAATGCGGATCATTTCATTCGCCAGCTGCCAGATGGTTACAATACTATGCTGACTGGCGATGGTGGTAACCTGAGTCAGGGACAGAGACAGCTGCTTGCCATAGCCCGCGCCGCTGTTGCTGATCCACCGGCACTTATTCTGGATGAGGCTACATCTTCGATTGATACTCGTACTGAGCGTGAGGTTCAGGAAGGTATGGATAAGCTGATGGCTAACAGAACTACATTTGTTATAGCTCATCGACTTTCGACAGTTAAGAATAGTGATTGCATCATGGTTCTTGAACAGGGTAGAGTTATAGAGAGTGGAACTCATGATGAGCTTCTTGAGCAGAAGGGTAAGTATTATCAGTTATATACTGGTCTTTCTGCATAAGATAATTACTTAGAAAAAAAAACCGCCAACCCTTGAAGATTTACTTCAGTGGTTGGCGGTTGATTTTTTATTCAAAAGCTAAACCTTTATCTTTGATGTACTTGCATACAGCATCAAATGTTTCAGGGCTGAGGTCATGTTCTATCTTACATGCATCTTCAGCGGCTATATCTTCTGGAACACCAAGATATTTAAATAAATTAGTTAATACCTTGTGTCTAGTGTATATTTTCTGAGCGATTTCCATTCCGGAATCTGTGAGAGATATCATACCATCTTCATTAAATGATATATATCCATTTTCTCTAAGCCTCTTTGTTGCGTAACTTACACTTGGTTTTGATACCCCCAACTGGTTAGCAACGTCTATAGAACGAACGTAACCTTTCTTTTCTTTAATCATTAGTATTGCCTCAAGGTAATCTTCGGCAGACTGGTGAATCTCCATAGTATGTGTATAACCTCCCTGAAAATCTGTTAAATGATGTTAAACATTCTTAAACAATGTCATAAAACTTAATCTATGTTAGCATAATTTAACCATGAATGCAAGATTTTATTGCTTAAACCTCTTTTTTCTTGGTAGCCTTTCGGTTGACATCAAATGAACTGGCGTGTATCATACACTTATAGTTAAACTTATCTAACCGGGAGAGTTTTATATGAATATTCCAACAATAATTGCATTTTTGGTTGTTGCTATCCTTTTTGCGTTAGCGGCTCTTTATCTCTATAAAAATGGAACGTGTGGCGGATGCCCGGATCATGGCTCATGTTCGGGACATTGCGATAGCAAGAAGAGGCTTAAGGTCTTTAAGTCATCTCCTGACTATAAAGAAAAAAGTGATATGATTGATGAGATAATAAAAAAGCATAAAAAGATATGAAAAAAGGCTCAGAAATGTTATAATCATGGTGTATGGGTTTTCCTGTAAAGGAAGTAAGATTGGGGAATATAAAAAGTCGGGAGGTTACATATATTGGAGAAGAAGTTTACGAATATGAGGGATATGGCAGCCTGCTATGCTAATGCAATGAACCTGCTCAGACCAGAAACTGAGAAGCTTCATCAAAGAGTGGCCTATCTTGCTTATAATATAGCAAATGAGATGGACTACAGTGAATCAGATAAGAAGGAACTTCTGTATGCGAGTCTTTTTTATGATGTAGGTGTTGGAATGATGCCTGAGAAGACTTCTGATCAGGAAAGATATTACTTTAAGGATGTTGCTACTACTGGCCTGGGAATAATAGGTGACGTTCAGAGACTGAAGGTAGTATGCGAAGTTCTTCGTATCGTTGATCCAGAGACTGAAACGGACGAGAGCGTATACGGATTTGATAAATATAAAGATTTTGCTGAGATAATTGATATATCAGATAGAGTGGCAGCTATGCTGGATCCGCGGGATGCGGCGCTCAATCAGGTTGAAGATATATGTGATACAATCTCAGATCTCGCTGGAGAGTCGGTGAGCTCACAGATTGTAGAGGCTTTCCTTAGATTTGCTGAGAAGGAATATGTCTGGATGGAGGTTCTTCATCAGCCAGAAATCTTCCTTAGCTACATTTCTGATGAAAAGACTGTTACGTTGGATGACTGTATAGAACTTGCTCGATTCATGTCGCGTATCATAGACTTCAGAAGTTCATACACGGCTATGCACTCTTCGGGAGTTGCGGCTACTGCGGTACGACTCGCTGAGATCATGGGTATGTCTGAAGATGAGTGCAAGATGATGATGATTGCTGGCTATCTTCATGATATTGGAAAGCTCAAGGTTCCAAAGTCTGTCCTTGAGAAAAATGATAAGCTGACCGATGAGGAGTTTAATATCGTAAAGGAGTATGCATACTATACTCACCTTCTTCTTAAGAACGTTGAGGGATTCGGACAGATAGGCAAGTGGGCTTCACTTCATCATGAGAAGTTAAATGGATATGGTTATCCATTCAGACTTAAAGCTGATGATATTCCTATGGGTGCAAGAATTATAGCCATAGCTGATATCTTCTCAGCTGTTGCCGAGATTAGATCTTACCGTGCCGGTATGTCCAAGGAAGAAGTAATAAAGACTCTTACTGACTATGTTGAGACGGGAGCTATGTCAGGATATATCGTAGAGCTGCTTATTAATAACTACGACAATATCTATAGCATCCGTGATGCAGAGGTTCGTAGAGAGGGAGCTCGTTACTTTGCTTCTTCTGTAGATGTAGATTAAGTATGACATTGAGTCACTTGCCATTAAAGGTGAGTGACTCATTTTGTATAAAATAGAGTGAAAATCCTAAAAAGCCACAAAATGTTGTGGCTTTTTTTATTATATGATGGTAAAATATCTCTGATTATGTTCTGTAAACTGGATTTGAAGTGTTTTCAGATCTCTAAAGCGGAGAAATCATAGTGAATAAAAAAGTAAGAAACTTTATCTTTATCCTGACTGGCCTAATAATGGTAGGGCTATGTGCTGTGCTAGGTGAAGGAGGCATAAGTCAGGTAAATAAAAATGAAATAAGAACTGCAGATGCGGCTAGCGTCACTGAAGAGACGGTGGTTGATGACATTTCTACAGAAGTATCCGAGCAGAGTACGCTTGGCGAGTCCCTGGAGCAGACTCCGGATGAACCGGCTACAAGTACTGATGCAGAGGAAACTGAAGTAGAGGATGTATCACCTGAAGATAAGGCTATCATGGATATGATAGATAGCATGACACTTGAAGAAAAGGTTGCTCAGCTATTCATCATTACTCCAGATGCTTTGACTGATAATACAGCAGTAACTATGGCTGGAGATATGACTAAGCAGGCTGTCGATGAAACTCCTGTAGGTGGTGTCATTTACATGGGAGATAACCTTCAGTCACCTTCACAGGTTAAGGAAATGCTATCGAACACCAACGCATATAGCGTGGATCGTATAGGTCTTCCTATGTTCCTCTGTGTTGATGAAGAGGGTGGTAGCGTATCCAGAGTTGCTGGCAGCGGTCGTTTTAATGTGACAAATGCAGGCAATATGTCTGAGATAGGTGCAAATGGAACTGTCGATGATGCAAAGCAGGTTGGCGTTACTATAGGTACATACCTATCAGAACTTGGCTTCAATATCGATTTTGCTCCAGTTGCTGATGTGCTTACTAATCCAGAGAATTCTATAGTTAAGTATAGATCATTTGGTAGTGATGTAGATACAGTATCAAGAATGTCGATTGCAGTAGCTAAGGGACTTGAGTCTAAGGGAATAACTGCTACATATAAGCATTTCCCTGGACATGGAGCAACTGCTGGGGACACACACCTTGGAGCTGCATTTACCACAAAGACTATAGATGAGTTAAAGGCTGAGGAATTGGTTCCTTTCAAGAATGCAATAGATGATGGAGCCAAGCTTATCATGGTATCTCATATATCAGCCCCTAACATCACAGGCCATGATACTCCTGCATCTCTTTCGAAGGAAATGGTAACTGATCTTCTGCGAGATGATATGGGCTTCGATGGCATCGTTGTTACGGATGCTATGGAAATGGGAGCTATCTCATCTAAGTATAAGTCTGACGAAGCTGCAGTTATGGCTATTCAGGCTGGAGTAGATATGATACTTATGCCTGAAGATTTTGATCTGGCTTATAAGGGTGTACTTGATGCTGCTAAGTCAGGAGAAATATCTGAGGAGAGATTAAATGAATCTCTTGTGAGAATCATCAAAGTAAAGCAAGGAATTGCTGGAGAGTCTAACTAGAGATTATATGAGAATCCGATTTTTTTATATGGATATCGGATTATAAGAGTATTAAATAAGTGAATGAGGTTAGCATATTTTCGCCGAATCAAGTCTTGCGGTGGGGATATGCTAATTCAAGGTTTATGACATAAGTTTGTGGACGAGAGGTCCATAGGTCATGAAATATAGTAAGAGAAGAGGCGAATTATATTGCGAAAGTTTGAAAAATCAGTAAAGCTAAATAACGTATGTTACGACATTAGAGGTCCAGTTATGGACGAAGCAAACCGTATGGCAGCGGCGGGAGAACAGATACTTAAGCTTAATATCGGTAATCCAGCTCCATTTGGCTTCAAGGCTCCAGATGAACTTATTAAAGATATGTCTGATAATCTGACAAGCACTGAAGGCTACTCGGATTCAAAGGGTATTGTATCTGCACGTCAGGCCATACTGGAATATGATAAGTCAAAGAATATTCCAAATGTAGATATCGATGATATATATACTGGAAATGGAGTCAGTGAACTTATCACTCTTTCTATGCAGGGACTTCTGGATTATGGTGATGAGATACTCGTGCCAAGTCCTGACTATCCACTCTGGACAGCTTCAGTTACTCTTGCAGGAGGTACCGCAGTTCATTACCTTTGTGATGAAGCTGCAGGCTGGTATCCAGATGTAAAGGATATCGAGAGGAAAATCACACCTCGTACGAAGGGTATTGTTGTAATCAACCCAAATAATCCTACAGGTGCTCTCTACCCAGAAAGTCTACTGAAGGAGATTGTTAAGCTGGCTGAAAGGCATGACCTCATCATATTTGCTGATGAAATATATGACCGTTTGGTTATGGATGGCAAGGTGCATACCTCAATCGCGAGTCTTGCTCCAGACTGCCTATGCATAACATTTAATGGACTGTCTAAGTCGCATCTTATAGCGGGATACCGTGTTGGCTGGATGTCTATATCAGGGGATAAGTCAAATGCAGCTGGATACATCGAGGGAATAAAGTTGCTCTCATCTATGAGACTTTGCTCTAATGTTCCTGCGCAGTCACTTATCGCGCCAGCGCTTAAGATGATGGACGAGACTAAGGCTCTTGTTGCACCAGGCGGCAGGGTTTATGAGCAGCGTGAATGTATAGTTAATCTGTTAAATGATATTCCAGGCGTTTCAGTTGTTAAGCCGGAAGCTGCATTTTACTGCTTCCCTAAACTGGATATCAAGAGATTCAATATTCATGACGATGAGAGATTTGCACTAGATGTGCTTCGTAACAAGAAGATACTCTTTACACATGGCGGAGGCTTCCATTGGGAACAGCCAGATCACTTCCGTATTGTTTATCTGCCAGAGAAGAGTGTCCTAATCGAGGCGGCTACACAGCTGAAGGACTTCCTGAAGGATTATCGTCAGGTTGACTAGTGTGTTAGTGAATTAGTTTGTTAGCTTGTCTAATAGTTTATGTAGGAGAAAAGTATGGTAACAGCTATGCTATTTGCGGGCGGTGTTGGACGCAGAATGAAGTCCGATGACCTTCCAAAACAGTTCCTCAAAGTTGCAGGAAAACCGATAATCATTCGTACTATAGGCCATTTCGAAAAGCATCCAGAAGTGGATGATATCGTTATAGCCTGTAAAGAGGAATGGATAGATTATCTAAATGAATTAATCGAAAAGTATGAGTATAAGAAGGTTCGTGCAGTGATCCCTGGCGGGGAGACAGGATACGAGTCTATTCATAATGGTGTTCTGGAGACTGCTAAGGTGGCATCAAAACCAGACGATATCATTCTGATCTGCGATGGAGTTCGTCCTATGCTGTCAGAGGAGCTTATTTCGAATTGTATCAAGATTACAAAGGAAAATGGAACGGCTGTTCCAGTTACTCCAAGTATAGATTCGCTTCTTTATAGCGAGGATGGTGAAATCTGTGGCAAGAGCTATAAGCGTAGTTCTATGTATATCACACAGGCTCCACAGGGCTACACGATGGAGAAAATCCTTTGGGCTCATAATGAAGCTGAGAAGCGTGGTATAACGAATCCGGTTTCTTCAAGTGAACTATTTATAGAGCTGGGCCATGATGTAAGATTGTTCCAGGGGGAACGTACTAACATCAAGGTTACTACTCCAGAAGATATGGATACACTTAGAGCAAGTTTCTTCTATAAGCATTTTAAGGAGTTTGCTGAAGAAGAGCTTGCTCGTTCGGATATATAATACTCGAAACGGAGGGGACAGTATGAGGGAAGAACTAAGAGTTGATAACGTAATTAAAGGCAGACTGTTTGAAGATGTTCTCGAGATAGCGGAAGACGAGTTAGAGTGGAATCTTCTGGCTGGAAGACGCGTGTTGATAACAGGTGCGGCAGGTTTTATCGCCTACCATATGGTGGCAGCAATGCTCCTGTGGAATGATATAAATGCAATTGGCGATGGTGCAGGCGGCATAAGAGTAGTCGGAATGGTAAGAAATCTCGAGAAGGCGCGAGCTAAGTACGGTAAGCTTGCCGAGAGAGATGATTTTGAACTTATAGAACAGGACGTTTGTGATCCATTTAATATAGAAGGCAGAGTGGACTATGTAATCCATGCTGCAAGTCAGGCTTCTGCATGGCACTTCGAAAATGATCCTGTTGGAACTATCAAGGCGAATCTTGTGGGTACAACAAATGCACTTGATTTTGCTAAGAAGCAGGATGATGCCACTGGTGATGCTTCGAAGAAAACTGTAACACTTATCGTGTCTAGTCTTAAGACTTATGGTGCGGTAACTGATGGTTCCCATGAGCTCCTTGAGGAGACACAGGGATATGTTGATATAGATTCTTATAAGAATTGTTACGCTATGGGTAAGCGCGCGTCAGAGACTCTGGCAGCGAGCTACGCTAAGCAGTACGACATGAATGTTAAGATAGTTCGCCCAAGCTATATCTTTGGAGCGGCAACTCTGGATGATGATAGAGTATGGGCCCAGTTTATAGCAAATGTGGTACGTGGCGAGAATATCTTACTTAAGAGCGCAGGTGCTCCATACAGATCCTTCTGCTATGTAACAGATACAGCTCGCGCTATACTTCGCGTGCTTCTATCTGGTGAAAATATGCAGCCATATAACATTTCCAGTAAGATCGGAAATGTTACGATACGTGGTTTTGCTAGAAAAGCAGTGGAGGCTTTCCCAGAGAGACAGTTGTCACTAAGCTTTGCTAATCCTGAAGATAGAGCAGAACCAGAAATAGATTACACCAAGCAGACTCCTGAAATCATGAATTCGGACAGATTAGAGGCGCTTGGATGGAGTGCGAAAGTCGATATTACTGAAGGAATCAAACGCGCAGTTTCAATCCTCAGCGAATGAGTCACTAACCACGTCCGACGTAACAAGTGACTCAAAAATGAGTCACCTGTTACGTCGGACGTAAATGCTGACTCATTTGTTTGAAATAGGGTGTTTAAACACATACAAAACACACATAAACAGTTGCGATTTTGATGGAAAAATGATAGACTATATTGGTAAAAGTGGGTAACTATACGATAATCCCACGAGTGAAAGAGGAAATAGTACATCACATGGTAAAATTAGCTAAAATACTTATCGGTCTGGCGGCCGCATTTCTGCTATTCGTAGTAGTTGATGAATATATAGATGATTACAAAGATGCTTATAACGAAGAGCTCACCAGCATGGAGAGCCACGACGGCGAAGAGGTTATGGTAGAGATACCGAAGGATTCGTCTGTTAAGGATATAGCAGCCATACTTCATAAAGAGGGTCTTATAAAGTTTGAGAGAGCATTTGTTAAGCGCCTTCAGGACTCTCAGTATAGAGGAAAACTTAGAAGCGGTACATTTAAACTCCACAAGGGTATGAATACTCTTGAAATGATGGAAGTCATGGCTCAGGAGGATGAGGACTCAAAGGTACTGAAGCAGCTGGTTATTCCTGAGGGATATACCATAGATATGATTGCTGCAAAGTGTCAGGAAGAAGGAATCTGCTCATCAACCGAGTTTGTAAATGCTGTTAAGTCAGTTACTGCTTCTGATTTTGATTATCTAAATGATGTTCCAAGCGGACAGGGCGTTAGATATAAGCTGGAGGGATACCTCTTCCCAGCAACATATGATATTACTAAGAATACAACGGCTAGTGATCTGGTTAGAATGATGTTAAATGCATTTGAAGCCTATTACACAGCCGAGATGAAGGATAAAGCAACAGAAAGGGGGCTTAATTCGTTTCAGGTACTTACGCTTGCGTCAATCGTCGAGCGTGAGGCAAAGCTTGATGAGGAGAGACCTAAGGTCGCATCAGTTCTCTATAACCGTATTAATGCAGATATGCTATTCCAGGTAGACTCAACAGTGTTCTATGCGGTTACAGATGGAAGATATGATGTTAACGAACTTTCATCAAGTGACTTGGCAGTAGATTCACCTTATAACACATATGTTTATAAGGGAATGCCAGCAGGACCAATATGTAATCCAGGACTTGCTTGTATAACAGCGGTTCTTTATCCTGATGAGACGAATTATTATTACTTCTATCTCGTAGATGAGGAGAAGGGTGAACATGTCTTTTCGGAGACACTGGATGATCATTACAATGCAATGATCGGTGGTACTGATACTAATGGAGATGGTAAGCCGGATATTGATCCGGACGAAAGCTTCAAGAATAGTACCGAAGAAGATTCAGCGGATGATCAATCAGACGACTAGAATACGCAACTTAAAGGAGGGTATGGTAATACCATGAGAAGCTTTTACTTTACTGCAAAGAACATCGGAAAAGATAGATATCTAACCTATATCATGGGCGAGGGTACAGAACTTGATGAGGATGCTCTTGATTATTGCGAAGAAAATGAGATGCCACAGATAGTGGATATATTGTATGAGGAAGATGATGATTTCGATTATCTGACCTACGATATTTCAGGTCTCATGACACTTGAAAAGTTCACTGGAGAGGTAATAAACAAAGAGGTTGTACTGAAGATGCTTAGAAACATTTCACTTGGAATGATAAGTATCAAAGAGTGCGCGATACCACTTTCTTACATTATCCTCAATAAAGGATTTATGTACGTAAATCCTGACACATTAAATATTCAGTTCCTTTACCTGCCTGTTGAAGGAGATGCTTCCGTAGCAACAGAGTTTAAGGGCTTTGCTAGACAGCTGGTAGCTGGAATGAGATTTAACGTAGAGGAAGATCTGTCATACGTTGGACAGCTTCTTACATATATTAACGGAGATAGTTTCAATCTTAGAGGTCTTATCGGACTCACAGAAGCGCTGATGAAAGATTCAGGAATCGGATTTGGTGAGACAAATGATATCTCTACCGATGATGGTTCCGAAGTAGTCGATAGTGTAGATCCATCAGTTCTCGCTGCTGAAGAGAAGAAGGATATCATGAGTGAGCTTCAGTCGACATCTGCAGAGGATCTTCCGGAAATCGGAGATGATGAAGAGGAAGAAGATGAGGTAGAAGAGATCGAACTTGAGGAGGTTCCAGAGCCTGTTAAGGAACCGGAACCAGAACCAATTCCAAATCCAGTACCTACACCTGTCGTAGATGATGATGAAGAGGAAGAAGAAGTTATCCATGAGGATGGAACAGGTATTACTATTACAGAACCTGTTAAGGTTAGCAAGGCAGCTATGCTAAGAGCAGCAGCTGAGGCGGCTGCAGAGGAAGCTGAACATGCAGCTGAAGAAGAATCATCCGAGGATGCCAAGAATAAGAAGGGCAAGAAGGATAAAGGCGAGGCAGCTGAGGAAGCAGCAGAAACTAAGAAGGAAGGCGGCGGCCTGCTAAGCAACATCACACAGAAGGGAACAGAAATAGTTGAGAATACTATTTTAGGTAGTGAAGGTGCTTATGTAATCAATCCTTACCTTAAGAGAGTTAATACAGATGAGATCATCATGATCAACAAGCCTGTATTCAAGATAGGAAAGGCAAGCAGGGGTGTTGACTTCCATGTAGGCGGAAATGGTGCAATTAGTCGTCAGCATGCAATCATTCTTCACAAGGGTGACAGTTATTACATAAAGGATAACAAGTCAACCAATCATACATATGTGAACGGTGAGGCAGTTCCAGCCGATGAAGAAGTTCTTCTTAAGGATGGAGCAACCATTACACTCGGTGACGAGGACTTCACATTTAAGTTAGGATAATATTTCAGGATAGTTCAGGGTCATTTTGGCTCTGGACTTCCTGTCGTTTTAGGAAATAGGCAAATTTGGGGGTAAAAATGGAGAAGAAAAATATCTACTTTGAGAACAACGGGGCTAGCATAGCCATGAGATATGACATGCTTCCCACAGATGAATTAGATGACGCGGCACTTGAAAGACTGAAGACTAATATTCCTGATGGAATAGCTATGACTCAGTATTCAGATGTAGACGCAAGAAGAATATGTTATGCATATATACCATCATCTGTTCAGTTGTCTTCATTTCTAAAGAAACAGCTCTCTAAAGTTGAAGTTCTTACAGTGCTTAAGAACATCATTACAAGTTTGGATATTGGCAAGTTCAGCATTCCAGTGAGCTACGTTGTTAAGGATCTTGACTTTGTGTATATCGAAGAACAGTCCCTTAAGACATTCTCATTTATGATCCCTATAAAAGGTCAGGTTATGGAAGTGTCTGAAATCCCGGATTTTCTGCGAACTGTTGTTTCATACATGAAGTTCCGTGAAGAAGACACAGACAATTATGTTGCTAAGATCCTGACATGTATCAATTCAGATAGATTTTCACTTAATGATATAAATGTTATGGTTAGCGAAATGCTTCTTGAGGTTGGAGACGCTATGCAGCCTGTGCAGCCACAGGGTATGGCGAAGGTTGATAAACTCGGCGTTATGAGAAACAGAGTTGTTCCTCCAACACCTCAGGTGGTTCAGCAACCAATGTTCGATCCGAACATGCTGCAATTTGGTGGTCAGCCGCAGCAGTATGGCCAGCCACAGTTCAATCCAAATATGCAGCAATATGGTCAGCCGCAGCAGTTTGATTCAAATATGCAGCAGTATGGCCAACCACAGTTTGATCAGTCGCAGATGCGCCCTGACATGCAGCAATATGGTCAGCCACAGCAGTTTGATCCGAATATGCAGCAATATGGTCAGCCGCAGCAGTTTGATCCAAATATGCAGCAATATGGTCAGCCACAGCAGTTTGATCCAAATATGCAGCAATATGGCCAGCCACAGCAGTTTGATCCGAATATGCAGCAATATGGCCAGCCACAGCAGTTTGATCCGAATATGCAGCAGTATGGTCAGCCACAGCAGTTTGATCCAAATATGCAGCAGAATGAACAGCCAGTACAGAGATTTGATCCTATGACTGGACTTCCATTAGATACACCTGTTCAGCAGGAACCAGTACAGGAGCCAGAAGCACCAGTAGCTGAGGAACCAGTTCAGGAGCCAATTAAGAGATTTGATCCAATGACAGGAATGCCGCTCACAGAAGAGAGTGTGGCACCAGAGGCAGTACAGAAACCAGAACCTGTTAAGAGATTTGACCCAATGACAGGAATGCCGCTTGTAGAGGAGAATGTAGCACAAGAGGCAGAACCTGTAAAAAGATTTGATCCAATGACAAGACTTCCACTTACTGATGAAGTTCCGCAGGAACCAGTAGCTCCGGAGATTCCACAGCCAATGCAGGAGCCGGTTGCACCACAGGAACCAGCGGCACCACAAGGACCAGTATTTACAGATGGAATGTTTACAACTGGTCCACTGACATCACAGGAACCAGCATCAATGCAGGAGCCAGTGGCACCACAGGGACCAGTATTTACGGATGGAATGTTTACAACTGGACCGCTGACACCACAGGAGCCAGCGCCAATGCAGGAACCAGTGGCACCACAGGGACCAACATTCCCAGATGAAATATTTAATGATGGGTTACTTGAACCAGTAGCACCAGAAGAGCCACAAGAGCCACAAGCTCCAGTTGCACCAGAGGTACCACAGGAGCCTGTAGCGCCAGAAGTACCACAGGAGCCTGCACAGGAAGAACAAAAACAACCTGTACAGCCACCTCAGAGACCTGATGGTGAGATGAACGATGAGATGTTCAATATCGACGATCTCATGAAGATGGAACCTGAAGGCGATAAAAAGACGGAAGAGACACCAGTACCTGAAATAGCACCTGATTTATCTACATATGAGTCAGCGGTTGCAGACCTGATAAAGCCTCATTTTGTCAGAGAAAAAACTGGTGAGAAGATATATATCACTAAAGATGAATTCAAGATTGGTAAGTCAAGAATTCACAGTGATTACTCAATAGAGAAGAATACAGCAATCAGCCGTGTTCATGTTATCGTTATTCGCAGAAATGGCGTTAACTACTTGAAGGATAACAACTCAACTAATGGAACCTATGTTGATGGCGAGAGACTTGAGCCAGGCAGAGAGGTTCTTCTGAAAAATGATATGAAGATTAAGTTCGGTGACGAAGACTTCACATTTTTATTAAGAGATGAGTAAACGGAGAAGGGAATAATTGTAGTTATGGAATATACTGCTACATATAATACCGATATTGGTATTAGAAAAAGCACAAATCAGGATTCGGTTGCAATTAGAATAATAGATACTCCTGATGGTCAGGTTGCATTTGCAATAGTATGTGATGGAATGGGAGGACTAGCAAAGGGGGAGCTAGCTTCCAAGGAGGTTATTACATCATTTTGCAGATGGTTTGATGAAGAGTTTACTTCACAGGTGGTCGAGCAGACATTTACGGCGCTTAGACTTAGAGATGATTGGAACAGCATTATTCAGACTGAAAACAGACTTCTCGGCATATATGGATCAGATAATAACATAATGCTTGGAACCACTGTTTCAGCAATACTGATGTATAAGGATGAGTTCTATATCGTTCATGTCGGAGATAGTCGTGTGTATGAACTTCATAATGACAAGGTTCGTATCCTTACTAAGGATCAGACATTTGTTGCAAGGGAAGTGGCTGCTGGAAGAATGACTCCGGATGAGGCAAAGGTCGATCCGAGACGAAGCGTACTCTTACAGTGCGTTGGAGCATCAGCTAAGGTAACACCTGACTTTCTTAAGGGGAAGGTTCAAAGGGACGCGGTTTACTTTGTATGTTCCGATGGTTTCAGACATCAGATCTCTGATCAAGAGATTATGGAGAAACTTGGACCTAAAAATGTTAACAGTATGGAAGAGTTTAAGTATGGATGCGTATATCTAACAGAACTCGATAAGAACCGTAAGGAATCTGATAACATAACAGTTGCAGCTATTAAGACTAAATAATGGGGTTTAGAAAATGTTAAAAGAAGGCACAGTCCTAGACGAAAAATATGAGATCCTGAGACGAATCGGCGAAGGTGGTATGTCTACTGTATATCTTGCACGTAACAACCGCATGAATATGCAGCTTGCCGTTAAGGAAATCAAAAATGATGGTTCTAAGAGTACGGAGATACTTCTGAAGGGCCTTGAGCGAGAGGCTAACATTCTTAAGGATGTGGATCATCCAGTTATCCCTCGTATCATAGATATCGTAAAGCATGGCTCAACTATCTGCGTAGTAATGGACTTCGTAGAAGGTGAGAACCTCGCTGATAAACTGAAGGAAGTTGGAAGCTTCTCTCAGGATCAGGTTATAGAGTGGGGTCTCGAGCTTGCTTCGGCTCTTGAATATCTTCATTCTATGAATCCTCCTATTATATATCGTGATATGAAGCCATCTAACGTTATGCTTAAGCCGGATGGCGGAGTAAAGCTTATCGACTTTGGTACAGCTAAGACCTACGATATCGAGAACAATGCTGATACAACAGCTCTCGGTACTAGAGGATATGCGGCACCAGAGCAGTTTGGTGATGCTCAGGGACGTGGTATCTACAAGACAGATGCACGTACTGATATCTACAATCTGGGAGCAACACTCTATCATATCGTAACAGGAAAGAATCCTCAGGAACCTCCATACGAGATGGTTCCTATAAGACAGGTTAACCCTATGCTTTCAACAGGTCTTGAACAGATCATTTTGAAATGTACAAAGGCTAACCCAAATGAGAGATATCAGTCATGTTCAGAGCTTATATATGCTTTGGAACATTATACAGAGCTTGATGATAGCTATATAGCTGAGCATAAGCGTAGACTCACTATGTTCACTGCGACAGTAGGTGCAACAGTGCTTTGTACAATACTTGCACTTGTAGGAAATGCAGGTAGGAACAAGATAAATGCAGAAAACTATGCGGCTTACATCGAGCAGGGTAATGACTTCAAGACAGAAGGGCTCTACTCACAGGCAGCGTCAAAGTACCGTGAGGCATTTGAGTTAAATGGTGAAGACGCCGAGGCATACACAAAGTATATCGATACATACATTGACGAGAACAGCGACATTGATAGCAAAGAGGATATGGCTCTTGAAGATGGATTAAATGTCGTAGCAAATCGTATAAAGAATGGATATGCAAAGGTTGACCAGAATGCAGAGGTTCTCTATAAGATGGGACTCACATACTTCAATGAAGTTGGCGATTATAACGCTGCAGCGAAGTATTTCGGCATGGTTGACTCTAAGGATGAGGATTACGGTGATCTTGCAGATTATTATGGAAGCATCGCGCTTATCCTTTCAAGTACAAATGTTAATGTAAATGAACTGATTGATAAGGTAAATGGATTTGCATCCTACAACTCCACAAGCCTTACAAATGATAATAGACAGAAGTTTGAGAACTATCAGATGGTAGGTAAGATATATGTTACTTATCTGAGTGTTCCTGGAGTTCCAGAGCAGGCTGAAGCAACAATGAGCACAGCTGTTAAGGACCTTGAGAGCTATACAGGCGAAGATACAGCGGATTTCTTCTATAGTTATAACAGCAATCTTGCAGATATTTATTATGCACTTGCTGAATCAGCAGAAGAAATAGATGAATCTGATTATAAGTTGGCTCTTAACTATTATCAGGAAGTTATAGATCAGATACAGGGTAAAGTAAATGTATCAGATACTTCTGACAGTGCTTCTATAAAGTCATATGTACAGTCTTATATCAACAATATGTGTCGTATGGCTGATATATATGGGAAACTAGGTGATCATGATAATACTGTGGCTACATATAAGGCTGCAGAGGATGCACTTGGAGCAAGCAATTCAAATGCAGTAAAGGTGTACTCGGATCATTTGAATTACCTATATACATACTTTGAATCAAATCAGCAGGATCCTGGAAAATGGACAAATGCCCAGAAGGAAGAAATCCTTGCTGTATATGAAGCTGGTAACAAGCTTGACGGAATCAGCAGTAATCCTAACTGGATCAAGCGTTCCTCAACTATGGAAGGTCTAAGCGACGGTTCTATTGAGAAGAAGGAAGAAACTACTACAGAATCTTCTTCAGATACCTCAGAAGAAACTGGCGAAGACAATACAGATAATGGGGAGGAGTAAGCTATGGGATTATATAATGCATTATTTTTCGGAGGACTCATCCTTGCTATCATTTTCCTGATACTATCTGTGATTCTTTTCTTTGTATTAGATGTTCCAAAAGCATTTGGTGTAGTTACAGGAAAGACTCAGCGAAAGGCTATCGAAGAGATTAGAAGTGGAGGCGCTGCTTCGTCAACTAAGAAGAAGAGAAGCAGACTCAACCTTGGAAATATTCAGGCAAGAGATGTAGATGTATCTGAGGCGGCTAGAACATCTGGACTTCTTAGAAAAGAGAAAACATCAGGTCTTTTATCTAGAAGGAAGAAGGATGATCTGTCTGGTGAGCTTGAAAGAAATAGACTCGAAAGAGAGAGACTTGAGAGAGAAAAGGCTGAGAGAGAGAAGCAACGTGCAAGCGAAGCTGTAGATGCGGTAGCTCGAAAGGCGGCAGAGGATGCTAGAGCTACTTCTGAAAAGGATAGAAAGAGAGCTATTAAGGCTCTTGATGAGGAAGATACAGAAATCCTCACATATAAGGATATGAAATCAAAGGACGGCAGCGAGGATACAACATCCGTTCTCGAAATGGAACAGGCTACGGACATACTTACGGCAGGCGAAGAAATGTATGACGAAGCTGATGAAACCGAAACTGACGTACTTATTAAGGATTCCAAAGCAACACTCGAAGATGAGTATGATGCTGAAGAAACCGACCTGCTCAGAGTCAACACAAAGGTCGATGAAGATGATGGAGATGCAACCGATCTTCTGAGACATATACCAGATGATGAACTATATGATGACGACCTCGATGAAGAGTATAACCCTGAGATAGATAAGACCGACGTACTTACAGTGGACGAAGCCGGTCTTACAAGTGAAGATATATACGGAACCTATAATCCAGAGATGACAGCCGTACTGAGAAGTGACATGGCACCCGGTGAAAACTCAGTCAGAAGCAGTTCAGGTAAAGAACTGCCAGGCATCACAGTCATCTACAGTGAGACAATTGTTCACACTGAAGAGAGTTTATAAGGGAGGATACGATAATATGATAAATAAATTTTCGAAAGGAAAAGAGCATACTCGCCGTCCGCTGCCAGTTCGTGCGCTTGCGATACTGTTGGCTTTTGCTATGGTGCTCTCGGTTCTATATATCAGCAACCGACGTAATAAAGTAGAAGCTGCTACGTCGATAACAGATTCTACATATTTTCAAGCTAATATAATAGGAGCTTCATCTCCAATACAGGATGATATGAATAGCGCATTTAATGTATATGTTCCTGCTAGTGATACTTATGAAGTGAAGTTTGGTAATCTTCCAACTTTTCCAGGAGGTACACAGACTGTAAAAATGCTTGAATCAAGCGGTACTTATTCCACTTCGGATTCAGAAGGTGCTGTTGATGTAACTGTAACATATACTTATGGATGGTATATTGGAGAAGCAGAGGTATCAGAAGTTAGCCCAACTGCTGAAGGTACTGTGTTGTGTCTTAAAAAAGTTTGTAGTTATAAACTTGCTGACTCTACAGATATTACTTCGTCGGTTACAAGTGAGAGTAAGTTAGATAAAACACTTCTTACTGCAACTTTTAAAACTTATACACCAAGTACACCAACATATAGTTCTGGCTCTATTGCAGATAGTGATTATACAAATAGACCATCTAACGGAAATGATAAGTATTATGGTAGTGTATCATATTATCAAAGTGGTACAGGAACGACGTTAGAAGATCTTAATACTAAATTAAATAATTTAGGTGAAAATGAAAGTATAAGTGGCGTTTCAAAGACGATAACAGTTCAACCTGGCGGTGAAGGAACGACAATTTATACTTTAGTCGATTCATCTTATGGCACTATTTATACAAAAAATGATACTCTGTTAGTGAAGTATTGGAGTAAGGTTGGTGATGCTGCTAGACAAGAATCCGCAGCTAGTAGTTCTAATTCAGTTGCTCTTGATAAAGTAGCGCCAAATCAAACAGTACAATTTGGTTTTTCTACAGATGTAGCTTTATCAGCTGGTGATGGTGAGATTTCAGTAACTAAATCTGCTGGTGCTCCGGATGCAACAATTTCAAATCCTACAGGAAATGAATATATATTTGAGATTTCTGGAGATAATCCTGCTGCTAATACAGGTACTTTTACTTATACAGTATCAATTAATGATAGTAAATCATTTGGGACTACATATCAGCAAGCTGCAACGATTAATTATAGTGTGACATATGATGGTGGAACTCCAACTATTGAGAGTATTAAAGTCAATGATGCGACTGCAAATAAAGATGGCAACTATTATGTGACAACAGATAGTGCAAATATCAGTGCTACTGCAGTTAAGAATACAGAAAATGGTGCGATAAATAGTACATCGTTTACTTGTTCGGATACAGAGGTGACAGCTTCTGCAAGTACTGATGCAGGTACAGGAGCTATTACAGGTTCAATAAGTGGGCTTAAAAAAGGGCCTAATACATTTAATATGAGCGTAACTAGTAGCTATGGTATTTCGTCTGCTAGTTCTGAAGTAAATGTATTTTATGATCCGGATTCGCCATACATTATAAATACTGAAACTACTAAGCTGGCAGTTAGTCAGACGATTGATTCTACAGCAACAGCTGTAAATGCTTCCTATGATGAAGGTGCAAAAACATATAAAGCTGAAGTGTCAGGATTTTATGCGACATCAGTAACAATTCCAGTTAGTGATACGTATGAAGCCACTGCTAGTGGAATTGCAAGTGTAACAGTGAATGGAGCATCACAAACAATTAGTGGTAGTAAAGTAACTATTTCGTCAGCTGCTGCATCAGATCAAAATAGTGATTCTAAAATAGATGAGAATGATGATCCAAGATTAGGTGGTCAGGATGAAACATATACTATAGTTGTAACTGATAAAGCTGGTAATTCTCAAACATATACACTTGTATTAGATTATCTAAATGAAATACCACTTGTTACAGCAACATTTAATGAGGATCCAATTGATTCTTCAAATAATTACTTCCACTGGAAGGGCAATAATAGAACAGCTACAGTTACTTATAAGGTATATACAAATGTAGATTTAGAAGTATCGGATGCTACTAAGAAGCCACATATTATGATGACTTCTACAGCAACAACTACTGAGACTAGAGTTGAGCTAAAATCAATTGGTAGTCGTACAACTTCTGATAATGCAAATTATAAGTATATGTACGTGCTGGATTATGATTATCCAAATGCATCAATGTCAGAGTATCATCTTAAGTTAGATGTTCAGAATGTGCATGGTTATTCGTATTCATATGAAACTGAAGTCAGAAGTGTTGATATTTCAAAGCCGGGAGTAAATGCTCCAACTAGTACGGCTTGGCATTCTAGTTTAGAATTATCAGTACAGATTCCTGATGGTACATATTCGTCAGGTGTTGATTATGTAGATGCAGAGGGTACAACACAGACTAAATATACCTCTTTTGATGCGGATAATAAGTTTACTGCTGTGGTAAATGAATCTGCTGGTACAGCAGGAACAAATGTTAAGTTTACCGCATATGATAAGGCTGGAAATGTTATAGATGCTCCTTGGACAGCGACATATTTTGTGGATCAGAAGCCTCCAAAAACAGGACTTCAGATATCAGGTGTTACTGTTACTGATGGTACGGTTGATACAACTGTAGTAGATCTTCAGACGATTCCAACTATTTCATATGCGCCAACAGATACACCTAGTGGAATAGTTCCTGCAAAGACAAAGGCTGAAATAAGTGATGGAACAACCCCAAAGACACTTAATGAAGCTAGTACTTCATTATCTGATTACTTTACTGTAACAGATGATAAGATATATACAATTACTGTATATGTTGAAGATCAAGCTGGAAATAGTAATACAACAACTAAGAAAATCAAGGTTGATAGTGATAAACCAGTAGTGAAAGTTGCTGTAGATGATCCTTCAGCACCTACAAAAGGTATTGATCCTTATTACAACACTGATGTAAAAGTAAAACTTACTATTACAGATACAAATATTGATGAGAGTACTATACAGGTATTAGATAATGATGATCCTGTAACTGTTTCTTGGGATGATTCTAATCCAGCTAATTTGATTGGATACTATACAACATCAACTGTTGGATCTCATACTATCAAGCTTACAGCTAAGGATGATTCGGGAAATGCTCCTGATCCTGAGTATGCGACAACTACATTTACAGTTGATAAGGAAGCTCCTACAATCAAGACATACTTAGATGATGAAGAGTATAATGCAACAACTGCTTATAAGCTTTCATCTGCTACATCTAAGATGACAGTTACAGATGACTATAGTAGAGATACTGCTGATGAGAGAGTAACTGTTAAACACACTACTCCTACAGGTGAAGTTAAGACAGAAGTTAAGGGTGGCGCTGGTCCATTTACATTTGCTGAAGATGGATACTATGAGTTGAAATATGAAGCAATCGATAAGGCTGGTAACCCTGCAAGCAAGGTAATCGGATTTACAGTCGATGGTGCTAAGCCAGTACACAATATGTATGTAACAACAAGCGCTGCTAAGTCTGCAAAGTATTCAACTACTTATAGCAACAAGGTTGGAAAGTTTAATGACTACAGTGATCAGGAAGAATATACATATGGTCAGTACTTCAATACAGATGTATTTATCGATGTAGCATACTTTGATTACAACATAGAGTCAGTTACAGTATATGATAATGGCACACCTATTAATGTTAACTGGGCAACTGATGGCGGTTATGGAAGAGGAACTATCGCTATATCAAGCGAAGGTTACCATGAGATAAAGATGTCATCAGTAGATAAGTCTGGAAATGAAGTAACAGATTCAGGTTCATCAGCGCTTTACTTTACTATTGATAAGACTGATCCTGAACTTACAACATATCTGAATGGTGCAGAGTATTCAGCAGATAATGCACATGTTGAGAAGGGTATCGCACAGGTTAGTATATCTGATGCAAATCCGGATGATGATGATATCATTCTTATAGCTGTTAGAGAGCTTCCAGCAGGTGGTTCAGATAACTCATCATATGCTGGCGTAAATGGACTTGAGTTTACTCTTGATGGATATTACTCAGTATCATATACAGTTACAGATAAGGCTGGTAATTCATCTACAGCAACTTATGGTTTCTACGTGGATACAGATTCTCCAGTACATAATATGTATGTTACATCAGAGAATCCACCAAAGTTCAGTTCATACAAGAATACTTATAGCAACCCAGTTGGAGTATTTAACGCTAGAGCTTCACAGGAAAACTATGAGTATGGACAGTACTATAATGGAAATGTAAATGTTGAGCTTAATGTATTTGATTATAATCTTGATTGGGTTTATGTTTCAGATAACGGCGTAGAGCTAAGTCCTACATGGACATGGAACGGAGCATACGGAACTGCTACTGTTACTCTTATGTCAGAGGGATATCATGAGCTCAAGATGTGGTCTAAGGATTTATCTGGAAATGAGACAGATGACACTGATCCAGCTAAGATGATCAGACTTTATATTGATAAGACTGCACCTGGTATTACAACATACGTAAATGGCTCGCTTTATTCAGAAGGTTCAGGCGTTAGATATCTGAACACTAATGCAAGTGTACAGGTTTCTGTAAATGATACAAATAAAGATACAACAGATCTTGTAAGAACAAGTAAGATGACACCTCCGGGTGGTTCGGCTTCTTCATCAACAGAGAATGTTGGAGAAACTACTGAGAACTACTCAACAGAGGCTGATTACGAAGTTCAGTATGTTGCTACAGACCTTGCTGGTAATAAGAGCGGTACAAGAAATGTACAGTTCAGAGTTGATAAGACTCCACCACAGCTTTCAATCACTGGTGATGGTACTTCGACAGCTAAGTCGGTTCCAGTATCATTTGGAATCAAAGAGGCCTTCTACTGGGATATGACAAGTGCTAAGTACTCTATCTACAAGAAGAAGGACGGCACAGGCGAGAGTCTTGAAAAGACTACTGATTTTACACCAAGAAGCTCAAATGATAGTCAGAGCTACACAATTACTGAAGATGCTGAGTACAGATTCGAGTTCAGTGCAGAAGATAAGTGTGGTAATAAGACAGAGACAAAGGGTACACTCATCAAGGATGGTACTGCTCCTATAATTCTTCTGTCAGGTGTAAGCAACTACGACAAGACAGATAAGGAAGTTACACTTAATATATCTGTAGATGAGGCATTCTACTCAACTAATAAGGTTACTCTTACAGGTACCAGAACAGATATAGATGGTAAGACAACAAATATTGACTTTAACCAGTTTACAACTAATCGTACAAAGGTATCACAGCTCGAGCAGCTCTTCAAAGAAGATGGTATCTACGATATAACAGTTACATCAACTGATAAGGCTGGAAACTCTTCAACAAAGACGCTTCATTTCACTATCGATACTACAGATCCTGAGATTGGTGATCTTTCAAAGTATGATAAGGTTAAGACTAACAAGTTCGAATGGGATGTTGATCTTGATGAATTAGTAAAAGATCTGACAGTATGTGATATATCAGTATACATGGATGGTTCACTTTACGACGGAACTACTGAGATAGCTGATGGCTCACATGTTCTGAGAGTTGAGGCTGTTGATGAACTTGGACACAAGTCATATAAGGAAGTAACGTTTGTTCTTGATACTAAGGGGCCAAATATCATCATTTCAAATGTTGAAGACGGCGACAGACTCCTTGAGTCAACTGAAGTTACAGTAACAGTTGAGATTGATGAAGATCTTCTTGATACAGTATCGCTGAATGATAAGTCAGTTACAGTATCTGAGAATAAGGCTACCTTCACTATTAATTCGAAGGGTAAGTACAGAATAAATGCTACAGCTCATGATGAAGCTGGTAATACATCTTCAACTGAGATAGAGTTTACATTTGGTAAGCAGGCTAATATCTTACTGATAGCAATTATCGCTGGTGTGGCAATCATCCTTCTGATAATCCTAATGCTACTTATCAAGCGTAGACGTGAGAATTACTATTAAATAAAATGAATGAGTCACCGGTCTCTTAGCTGGTGACTCATTTTTAGCTAAGAGGTAAATGATGAAAGAAAGATTTAAAGGTATAGTATTTGATATGGACGGAGTCATTCTCGACTCAGAGAAGATTTACAGAAAGTATGAATACGTCGCAGCTGAAAGATATGGACTTCCTATGGATAATATAGAAGAGTTTTGCAACAGAATAGCGGGTGGAACAAAACATACAAATAAGATAGTTTTTAAGGATTTCTTCCATACGGATATTGATTATATGGAGTACCGAGATGTGGTATCTAAAGGCGTAGAATCATATGCGGCAGAACATGGATATGAGGTTAAACCTGGAATAAAGGAACTATTTGATTTTCTAAAGACGAGAGGTATTAAGATAGCTCTAGCAACCTCGACAGATAAGGACCGTGCAACCAAGTTTTTGGAACCACATGGTCTTCTTCCTTACTTTGATGCTATGGTATTTGGTGACAGCATAGCGCCAGGACGTGGAAAGCCAAATCCTGATATCTATCTTACAGCTTGTGAGAAGCTTGGAACTGCTCCTGCTGAGACTATAGGCGTTGAGGACTCCCGTAATGGAGTTCTATCATCTCATCGCGGCGGACTTTATACTGTGATGGTGTTAGATCTCATTCCGCCAGATGAAGATATCAGAGAGTGTGCTGATGAAATCTACGAAAATGCTATGCAGATAACTGAATTATTCTAAGTATAATCCTAGTGTTCCATTAAAACTTGCGAGACTTGACTCTTTGAGGTATAATGTACTTTGCGCTTACTAGGGAGAATTAATATTTAGGAGTTATATTTTGAAGAAAAGAATCGCGTTGTTACTGGTACTCGCTATGGTAGTATCGGTTCTCTCAAATGCAACAAATGGTAGTTTTAGATATGTAGATATATCGGAAGTTCATGCTGAAGGAGAAAAGACAGGAGCAGCAGCTGTGAATATTGCTAGAAATTATATAGGCCCTATGACCTATATCTCTGGTGGTATGGATTTATCTGTCGGCGTTGACTGTTCTGGTTTTGTCTGTGCAGTATATCGTCTCCTGGGCATAGACCTTGTGTCAAAGGGTGTTAGAAGCACCTATGATATGATGGGGAAATATGCGAGCATAAATGCTACTTACATCAGTCCAGCTACTAAGGCAGATGTTAGAAATGGTGACCTTGTAATCACTAATGGTGGTGGCCATGTCGGCATCGGTACTGATGAAGGTCATATGATTCATCAGACTAATTCAACAATAAATGCGGTAAGAGAGGTTGATCTAAATGATTACTCTTCTCCGATTGTGTGCATTATACGTATCGACTTTACAAAGTGGGGCGGTACAAATGCTTCTAACCTGAATATTCAGATAAATCAGGGAGGCAACAACAATAATAATGCAACTGCACCAAAAGTAGAGGATAAAGATAATCCTGGATACCCTTATCCAGTACCATCGGGTGATGTTACATTTGGTAGCAATTCAAATAGTACTATGTGGCTTCAGACTGCGCTTAATAAGCTGAACAATGCTGGTCTTACTGTTGATGGTTCTTTTGGACGTCTGTCAGAGACTGCTGTAAAGGACTTCCAGTCTAAGCATAACATCGAAGCAACTGGTGTATGTAATGCTGCTACAAGAGATAAGATTATAGAGGTTCATAAAGCGATAAATGGTATCACCAAGGTTGAGATTGTTGGAGAGAAAGTCTCTGGTACAGAGGGGGAGACACTTGCACTTTCAGTTAAGTTAACTCCAGAAGTATCATTTGCAGTTCCTGTTACATGGGAATCATCTCGTGGTGATATTGCTTTGGTTGATCAGAATGGAAATGTTTCTCTTGTTGGAGAGGGAAATGCAGGTATAGTAGCTAGGACTCCAAATGGAGTAGTAGGAACTGTGACTATCTCTGTAACTGGAAAGCCTCATTATAGTGAATGGCATAATGGTAGATGGTTTGGGGCGGATGGAAGTTGTACCTATGAATATGTTGGCTCGTGGAAGTCTAATTCTAGCGGCTACTGGTTCGAAGATACATCAGGATGGTATCCAAAGAATGAGTGGGCTAAGATAGAAGGTGATTGGTACTACTTCAATAGTAGTGGATATAATTGTCGTAAAGGATGGACTCAGGTTAACGGTACTTGGTACTACTTCAAGAAGGATGGAAAGATGGCTTCTAGCGAGTGGATTGGTGGATACTGGCTGTCAGCTGATGGCGGTTGGAGCTACACCGGTACTGCTAAGTGGAAGCAGGACAATACTGGATGGTGGTACGAAGACAGTCTTGGATGGTATCCAAAGGATGAGACTGTTAAGATCGATGATATAGAGTACACATTTAACTCAGTGGGTTACTGGGTTCAGTAATAAATGATTATAGAAACTGCATCGCAGTTTTTATGATATAAATAACAAGGAGACAAAGTAACATGAAGAAGGCAAAGAGAAATGCAATCCTCGGGCTCATTTTGTTCCTGGCGATTGCTGCTGGGGCTGCTTACGCAGTAATAGCAGGACTCGGAAGTGACAGGGTGGGACTAGCAAAGGACATCCCTCTGGGACTTGACTTACAGGGTGGTGTCAGCGTAACCTACGAGATTCTCGAGGATAACGCATCAGACGAAGATATCAACGCAACTATTGATAAGTTGCAGCGAAGAGTAGATAACTACAGTCCTGATGCAGAGGTTTATAGACAGGGTAACAAGCGTATCACAGTTGAGATACCACTGGATACAAGTAAGTATGATCCAAATGAGATCTTAGATATGCTGGGACGTCCAGGAAAGCTTGAGTTCCTTGATACTACAAACTATAACCTTTTTGCCCAGGGTCAGGAATACGAAGCATCACTTACAGGTTCAGATGTAAAGAACGCTGAAGGCGGTCGTGTTCAGGATCAGACCACAGGTGCAGATGAGTATATCGTATCACTTCAGTTCACTGATGAAGGAGCTCAGAAGTTTAGCGATGTAACTGCTGCAAATATTGGTCAGCCTATCTATATTATATATGATAACGAAGTTCAGAGTGCACCAACAGTACGTGAGCAGATTTCTGGTGGTAGTGCTCAGATCGATGGAATGGACGACATTGAGGAAGCTACAAATCTTGCAAGCACAATCAAGATCGGTGCCCTTCCACTTACACTTCAGGAGCTGTCATCACAGGTTGTTGGACCAAAGCTTGGTTCTGATGCGTTGAGAACATCTCTTATAGCAGGTGCTATCGGCCTTTGTATCATTTTCCTTATAATGATAATCATCTTCAGATTCCCAGGTTTCCTGGCAGCTGTTACACTTACTCTTTATACAATACTTGAGCTGTTCTTCCTGAACACTCTTCATATAACACTTACACTTCCTGGTATTGCAGGTATCATCCTGTCGATAGGTATGGCGGTCGATGCAAATGTCATCATATTCACGCGTATTAAGGAAGAAATTGGTGCTGGTAAGACAGTTAAGACAGCTGTTAAGGCTGGTTTCGAGAAGGCTATGTCAGCTATCCTCGATGGTAATATAACAACTATCATTGCTGGTGTTGTACTTCTTACCATGGGTACAGGTACAGTTAAGGGCTTTGCTCGTACACTTATCCTTGGTATCGTACTCTCTATGTTCACAGCGCTTGTTGTTACAAGACTTCTGCTTAATATCTTCGTAGCACTTGGCGTTACAAACAAGAAGATGTATGGTGCTGCAAAGGAGCCAAAGATTACAAGTTATTCAAAAGGCTTCAAGTTTGCTGGTTCATTTTCAGTTATCGTAATCCTCGTAGGACTTGCATTCCTCTTCGTTAACAAAGGAATCGGTACTCGTGGACAGGCTATGAACTTCTCACTTGAGTTCAGCGGTGGTACATCGACATCAGTTACATTTAATGAGGAATATTCACTTCAGAAGGCTGAGTCAGAAGTTATCCCTGTATTCTCAGAGCTTGGAATCGACGGAGTTCAGATTCAGACTGTTGATGGAACAAATCAGGTTGTATTTAAGTCAGGACTTCTTGATGAGGCTAAGCGTAGCGAACTCGCTGAGGCACTTAAGGCTAAGTTCGAGATTAGTGATGATAAGATAGATTCACAGAATATATCAAGTACAATCAGTTCAGAAACTCAGAGAGATGCGATACTCGCTGTTGTTATCGCTTCACTCCTGATGCTTGTATATATTGCATTTAGATTTAGTGATGCACGTTTCGGTGTCAGTGCTGTACTTGCACTTATCCACGATGTAATGTTTGTATTCTTTGCATACACAGTTATGTACCTCTCTGTAGGTGGTACATTTATCGCATGTATGCTTACAATCGTAGGTTACTCAATTAACTCATCAATCATCATCTTCGACCGTATCCGTGAGAACATGAAGATTATGAACGTCGAGAAAGATGGTTACGACAAGATTGTTGATACAAGTATTTCACAGACATTCACACGTAATATCTATACAAACCTCACAACATTCGTAACTATACTTATGCTGTATATCCTTGGTGTTGCTTCACTTAAGGAGTTCACATTTACACTTATGGTCGGTGTTGTTGCTGGTACATATTCTTCAATCTGTATCACAGCTCCACTGTGGCTGTGGCTTCGTAAGAAGATAGGTGCTAAGGAAGAGACAGCACCTGCTAAGAAAGCAGTAGCAAAGAAATAATACGATATATAAGTCGTGAGACATATTAGAATGGAACACTTCGGTGTTCCATTCTTTTTATTTGCTCCGCTGAGTATTAATGAGTCAGAATGAGTCACTTGTCACCTCCGACGTAAATGCTGACTCAAAAATGAGTCAACATTTACGTCGGAGGTGACAGGTGACTCATTTTGGTGTGGTTGCCGCTCACCCGAGATTGTGATACAATATCCCTTATATTGTAGCTTACATATGGAGGTAGGTTTAATGAAAACATTAGAGGATTATATTGTAACTATTCCTGATTTTCCAGAACCAGGAATCATGTTTAGAGATGTAACAGGTGTACTTGATAGCGCTGAGGGACTTCAGATGGCTATAGACGAGCTCTATAAGCTTCTTCAGGGCGTAGATTATGACGTTATCGCAGGAGCAGAGGCACGAGGCTTCCTCTTCGGCATGCCACTTGCGTATAAGGCAAATAAGCCATTTGTCCCAGTTAGAAAGAAGGGTAAGCTCCCTAGAGAGACAGTAGAGAAGACATACGATCTTGAGTACGGTACAGCTACTATCGAGATTCATAAGGATTCTATTAAACCTGGTGACAAGGTCGTACTTGTGGATGATCTCATCGCAACAGGTGGCACTATAAAGGCTGCTGCAGATCTTTTTGAGGAGCTTGGCGGTGAGGTAGTAAAAATACTCTTCCTTATCGAGCTAGAAGGCCTAAATGGACGCTCAAAGCTTGAGGGATACGATATCGAGTCAGTGATCAAGTATCCTGGCAAATAATACGATTAGTCACAAGTTAGTCGGAAAGGAGGAGCAAAATGTCTGATATAATTAAAGATGACGTAACAAATGAATACAGCGACCGACTACCAATTAATAAGTTAATCAATGACAGTGCGCGGACTGGCAATCTTGCAACTCCTGAAGATTTTACAGATCCAGACGATATATATAAGGTACTGATTGAGAAAATTAAGGCCTATCATCCATCAGATGACTTCTCTCTCATTGAGAAGGCTTATCATATAGCAGATGATGCCCATAAGGAGCAGAAGAGAAAATCTGGTGAACCTTACATCATACATCCGCTCTGCGTAGCGATTATACTGGCTGAGCTTGAGATGGATAAGGAGACTATTATTGCAGGTCTTCTGCATGATGTTATCGAAGATACAGAGTATACGAAGGATGACCTGTCTAAGGAGTTTTCTCCTGAGATAGCGGGCCTCGTAGATGGCGTCACAAAGCTGACTCAGCTGAATCTCTCCCAAGATAAGATCGAAATCCAGGCGGAGAACCTTCGTAAAATGTTCCTTGCCATGGCCAAGGATATAAGAGTAATCATCATTAAACTCGCAGATAGACTCCATAATCTTAGAACCCTTCAATATCAGACTGCTGCTAAGCAGATAGAGAAGGCTCGCGAGACAATGGATATATATGCGCCTATCGCTAACCGTCTCGGTATTTCCCGTATACAGGTTGAGATGGACGACCTCTGCATGCAGTACCTCGAGCCGGAGGTTTACGCAGACTTAAGAGCTCAGATCGACGAGATAATCATCGACCGTGAGGAGTTCATCAATGATATGGTGAACGAGGTCACAGAATACATAAAAGAGGCTGAGATAGAAGCAGAGATAGAAGGACGTGTAAAGCACCTCTTCAGTATTTATAAGAAAATGAAGACTCAGGGCAAGACTCTGGATCAGATATATGATCTTTTTGCGCTTAGAATCAAGGTTGAGTCTGTCAGAGACTGCTATGCTGCGCTCGGTATTATTCACGAGAAGTATAAGCCGATACCTGGCCGTTTCAAGGACTATATCGCAATGCCTAAGCCAAACATGTATCAGTCACTTCATACTACGCTGATAGGCCACGGAGGAAGACCGTTTGAGATTCAGATCCGTACCTACGATATGCATCGTACAGCTGAGTATGGTATCGCGGCTCATTGGAAATACAAGGAAGCAGGCAGTCAGAAGGTATCTCAGGAAGAGAAGATGAACTGGCTCCGTGAGATTCTTGAGTGGCAAAATGATACAAAAGACAATAAAGAGTTTATAAATGCCGTTAAGACCGACCTCGACATGTTCCAGGATCAGGTTTATGTATTTACACCTCAGGGAGATGTTATAACTCTTCCAAGAGGCTCAAATACAATCGATTTCGCCTACGCTATCCATACAGCGGTAGGTAACAGAATGGTAGGTGCTCGTATCAACGGACGTCAGGTCCCAATCGAGACCCAGCTTCACAGCGGTGACCGTGTTGAGATCATTACTTCGACCAACACTAAGGGCCCAAGCATGGACTGGCTTAACATCGTTAAGAGTACCCAGGCGAAGACCAAGATAAATCAGTGGTTCCGTCAGGAACTTAAAGACGAAAATATCATAAAAGGTAAGGCTGCAGTAGATAACTACTGCAAGACCAAGAATATTCCTCTGGCAGATCTTATGAAGCCAGAATATGTGGCTGCAACCCTGAAGCGTTATAACTTCGCTGACTGGGATTCGCTGATGGCAGCTATCGGACATGGCGGCCTTAAGGAAGGCCAGATTGTCAATCGACTTCTTGAGGAGCATCGTCGTCTGACAGAGCAAAATGTGTCTGACACAGATATTGCAGACGAGATAAACCGCAAGAGTCGTCATTTCGATATACCAAAGGGAAGTATTCAGGTACACGGAGTTCACGATATAGCAGTTCGTTTCTCCAAATGTTGCTCCCCAGTTCCTGGCGACGAGATTATCGGATTTGTAACCCGTGGTCGTGGTATCTCGATTCACAGAACAGACTGCGAGAATCTTCTTACTATGAGTGAGGATGAGAGAGAACGTCTCATTGATGCTGAGTGGGTAGATGAAGCAGAAGAACGTAGTGCGGAGTTCATTGCCGACATAAATGTATACGCTATGGACCGAAATGCTTTGATCCACGATATATCCAAGGTCTTCATGGAGGCGGAAATCCCAATCAAGAAGATTGAAGGTCGTGTCAACAAGCAGGGGAAATCCACGGTAAATGTACAATTTGGCGTTAAGTCCAAGGGTGACATGAATGCACTGATATCCAAGATTCGTAGTATCGAGGGTATCATCGACATCGAGCGTACCCAGGGATAACGAAGGGAAGAATAATATGTACAAAATGTCATCTGTAACAACTGGCCCTGTAGCGACCAACTGTTACACTATCATAAATGAAGATTCAAATGAAGCTATCCTGATCGACGCATCGGGAAGTGTTGCGAGACTTCTGTCTGCTGTAAAAGAGGCAGGCGCCACTCCTAAAGCGTTGCTCCTCACACATGCTCATTTCGATCATATGGATGCAGTAGACAAGATACGTGAGGAATATCCTGAGATAGAGGTGATAATCGGGGCAAATGATGCGCCCCTCCTCGAGGATCCATCGCTTAATCTATCCTACAGCTTTATGGGTGATCCTGTCACTACAAAAGCTGATCGCACTGTCAGTGATGGCGAAGAGATAGAACTAATCGGTATCCGTATCAAATGTATCGAAGTGCCAGGCCACACAATAGGTGGAATGTGCTACTTCATGCCAGAGCTTACATCACTATTTGACGGCGACACACTGTTCCACGGAAGTATCGGACGTTCCGACTTCCCAACAGGAGATGGCGATGCATTAATCGAAAATATTGCAACCAAGCTCTTCGTATTACCAGATGAGACGAGAGTCTTCCCAGGTCATGACAGCGAGACAACCATCGGCTGGGAAAAGGCCAACAACTACTATTTCTCGTAAATGAGATGGATTAATCTAGATGATATATTAAAAGCCAAGAAGTTTCAAAACCTTGGCTTTTTTTAATCCCTAAAAGTGTAAAATCTGTTAATAATATTGACACTTTTGGGGTGTATCCATACAATTATTATATAGAGATAATAAACTGCAAGAAGGTGATGTATATGAGAAAAAATAAAGGTTTTACATTAGTCGAGCTGATCGTTGTGCTCGTTATACTTGCTATTCTCGCTGCACTGCTGGTTCCTGCACTTTTGGGATATATAGATAAAGCTCGGCAGAGGAAAGATATATATAAAGCAAAAGCATGTTTAGATGCTGCTCAAGCTGTATTCACTGAGGCATATGGACAAAATAAGGGGATAGATAATAAGAATGTATTAGGCTTAACAAATCTTAATCCTGTGCCGGATGAATATGGTGATATTAATTGTGTTGGTTCATATGTTGAAAATAAAGTAAAGAATTACGTGGATGATGAGCCATATATATTTGTTGTCGGCGTTGGTAACTGCAACCTAAGCAACAAGGTAACAAAGCATCAGATGTATACGGTATGTTATGCTATATATGTCCCTGAAAAGGATGCAAGACCATACTATTATTATAATGGGGCATGGACTACTGAAAATGCTACAAATCTAGGTATTGTTTCGAAAGATGGCAAGATGAATACACTTATAGATGGGGATAAAAAGACACCAATCCAGTACTATATTATATCAAATAAAGATAAACGTCAGTTGGGCTCTTTAAACTCTGGAACGTTCTGGGGTTATCTTAGAAGAGATTTGCCTAAATTGTACGGTGATGTTGAATTAAAATAAGTATATGAATATTACATGAACAAGCCTCGCTAGTTTATTGCGAGGCTTGTTTTTTTATGCTAAAATATTGTTGAGTTATTATACCCTTTTTATGGATGGAAGAAGGGTGGTTATAAAAACCCAAGGTAGTAATCTAGGCGCGAGTGAAAGCGTTAGATAGATCATAGGAGGAGAGGAACTTATGATTAGCAAAAAAACTCTTGGGATGGTTTGTAAAGTATTAAACTCAAAGTTAGGGGTCGGAACTGCTTGCAGTTCTGTTAATCAAATAAAGAAGACTGGAAGCTCCCAGAAGGATTCTAAGAAAGGATTCACGCTCGTGGAGCTTATTGTCGTGCTTTCAATTATTGCTATTTTAGCAGGTTTTGGTATCGTGGCATTATTGGGAATGATAGATAATGCGCATGAAAAAGAATATATATCTGAAGCTAAGGCTGCGCTAACTGCTACAGAAACTATGATGTCTGATGCTTATACTGATAATGTGACATTTCTCTCTAAAGAAAAAAGATCGCAGGCGAAAGAAACTGCTAAAGCACCTGAAGGAACAAGCTTTACTATATGGACAGCAGATTCATTTGCTAAGGCAGATGGTACTTATAACACCATGCGTTCCTATTCGATTTCTGAAGCTATGTATAAGACGGAAGATGGCCATTATGTATATTTTGATGGCACAGATTGGACGGTATATGCGGCTAAGTCTGATGAAAGCGGAAATGATATATCAGAAGGAAAAACTATAGCTGACGCCAAAAAGGAAAATAAAATATATGTATGGCCTCTTCAGGCTGGCAATGAGACAATTGGTAAAGATACTGCTGGTGCTATTGAAGTTGCTAAAGAGGATGAAATAATACCTGATACAGAAAAACCAAAAGAAGAAGATGTTGATACAGGTAATAAAGACAATGTTGAAGAGGAAACAGGTGTTGGACAAAGTGAGATAGTAGAGGTTCTTTTTTCTGCTGGAACCGGAATAGAGTTTTCTCCTGTGGTAACTAATGCTTCAGGAATTAGGGTAAAATATAATTATACACAGAAAAAATGGGTAGATAAGGTAAATGTATCATCATTTAAAGGCATTGATTTAAAAAACTATAGTTGTAATCCTAAAGCGGGATTTGATAGTTCGAGAATTAGCTGGTCTCTTGCTTCGGGCGAAAAGATTAGTGATATTAGTGACGGAAAGGATACCACAATATATAACTATATAAAGGCAGCAAAATCTGCTGGTAAAACTGCAACATTTACTGTAAGTGCTAAAACTCAGATTGTAACTATCCCAATTACATTTCGTGCCATGAATGATAAGACATTAGATGTAAATGTAGAGGCTGATGGAGTTACAGATAATAAGGTATTTGCTCAGTACGGACTTGGAGATAATAGCGTAGTTTATACCTCAACCCAAGATTATGATCCGGATAATCCTAGCAAAACGATATCTATTTCTAAAGATATACTTAATGTGAATGGAAAAAAGGATCAGATTGAGTTCTATGATGATAAACATCTTGACGAAGATGGTATGGGACGCTGGGTATTAAATGCCATAACCCCAGGAAATTATTATGAGGATAATGGTATAAACTATACCAATACTGATAATATTTCTTCGATGGTTCAGTCTTACCTGCGTGATTATGTAGATACGAATAGTATCACAAGCTCCAATAGTACAAAATTAAGTGAACTCTTGGATGGTGGACTTACATTTGAAGCTTGTGCAGATATTTATAAGAAGATATATCTTCAGCCTAAGGAAGTTGAAGATAAGAAAAAAGTATCATTTAAATATGGAGAACTAACAGGGCAGGAACAGATTGTTGTCGATGTTAGTCAGATTGAGGCTGTTAATGATTATGAAAACAGTATAGTTACAAATATGGGCCAGGAAGAAGAAGATTTTATTGCTGTTGAATCATTTTCTGATTATTCGCTGTTTGATGATTATGGTATAGAAATAGAAAAAAATGAATGCAACAAGTTGGATTACTGGTATCTTCAGGATTGCGAATATGATGGTTCTCCAATTGGAGAGGCTTCTACATTTGGTGATGAAGATTGGCTTAAGTGGCATAGTAGAAAATGGGATTGTTCTGAGAAAATACTCGCGAATGTTTTTGATGAAGAAAACCTTACTGGTGAACTTGCTGAAGTTGATGCAAGCTTTTTTAGGACATTATTGAATCATAAACAGGAAAGCGAGCTTCAAAAAACAGATTTTGGTTGGTATGACAGGACTCCAATATCGGCATCATTCTGCGAGTTGATAGGTATTGAAGCTAATAAAGCAACTAGTACAAAATCTTCTGCGGACTGTAAAAATATTATTGCTGTTAAGTATATAAAAGAGGCTGATAAGAATGCTAATTTATATGCTAACAGATTTCGTGAGATGTGCATTTCTACAACAAAGATTGAAAGCGCTGGGACTTATGAATTGGCTTATGACGAAGAGGAAGGTAAGTATATTGTTAATCCTGATAATATAGATCAACTCAATCCAGCGTATACAGTTGCGTATAGTGTAAAGGATAACAAAGGAAAGTATACAATTTATATCTTTACCGAAGATGATGAAGATGATGACTTTGATGAGATTAAATTATATGCACAGGGCAGTCTAAAGAACCTATTCCGTGGTTATAGTGGTCTGGGAAATGACTCTATTTCAACTTTTTTGAATCAGCTTGATACTACAGATGTTGATAATACTGTTAATATGTTTAAAGAGTGTAGTGGGTTTACTACATTAGATATTTCTAGTCTTAATCTTTCTAATGTAACCAATTCTGCTAGTATGATTGAAAAGTGTACTAATTTGCAGACAGTAATTATGGGTAATGCCGACTTGAGTAATGTTACAGATTTCCATCAGATGTTTTCGGGAAATGCAAAGTTAAAAAATATCTGCACAGCTAGTGATAAGACTAATAATTATGAGATTAATATTCAAAATGCAGATATTCTACATAGTATGTTTAATGGATGCACATTATTACCAAAAGTTACATTTACAGGAGATGGATTAGACTCTGGAAAGACATGTGATATTGATTCTGAAGCAAGATATAAAAATGGAACAAACACTCCTAAAAAGTGTGAGACTGTATTTTCGGGATGTAATGGACTTACAAATGTTACTTTTAAAGACATAAGCTTTTCAAAGCTAAAGAGCGTTACACCTATTTACAATGCTCCTAGTAAAACTACGTTGGAGAACGTTAAATTTGCTAATTGATAATTTGCTTTATGTTTTGTCTATATAATTAACTTATATATTTAATTAACAAAGGTAATAAATATGCTTATAAAAGAATTACATCTAAAACGTAATAAAGGTTTTACCCTTGTGGAATTAATAGTCGTTCTAGTACTTATGGCTATACTTTTTAGTGTGGCTGCAGTTGGTATTCTAGGATGGATTGATTGGGTAACATTTACAAAGGAAAATGGTACGGCAGAGGACATCTTTTATGCTGCACAAAATCAGTTGACAGATTTAGATTCTAGCGGCGCATTAAATAGGCGCGTAACTAGTGAAATAGAGGGCAATAATGATTTAATTCTTGCGCAGGGAACAAGTGGAGTTACTTTTGACAATGGATTTAATGCTCTTAAAATCACTAAGGAAAATGACTCTTCACAGGCGGTTGGTTATAGCTGGGGAGATGTGTGGGTTGATAAGAATAAGAGTAATCAGACAAGAACTATCTATAAACTTAGAGCTGAACATGGAGATTATAGTGCTTATCTAGCAGGAACACTTACAGATGATAATGATGAAAAAGGGGCAAGATTATTATTTGAACTTGTTGCGCCGTATATAGCTGATAAGTCGGTTCTTGATGGTGCTATTTCTTTAGAGTTTTCTCCTGAGGCGGCTCAGGTATTTGCGGTTTGCTATTCTGATAAAAATGTCAGTTTTTCATATGGAGATGATTCAGATTATGAATCCTCTACTAATAAATCAGTTAATATTTCTAATAGATGGGTTCAGGAACGTCGAAATAATATGGTTGGCTACTATGGTGTAGATACAATGAATGCCAAGATTAGAGGACGTGATTATTCTGAGTTTAATTATAAGCTTGAAATAGATAACGGTTCTGTTTTATTGCTTAAACTGAGTTCTGAGGATTTAAATAATAAACTTACAGATGAGTATCTTGAGTTTACTATTAATGGATCGCCTTTATATGAAAATGCTTCATTTTCTCCAGTTATGAAGTTTACTGTGCCAGTTTCTGATATAACTAATACGGATTTGGTAAGTGCTGCTAAGTATCCGCTAGTATATGATGCTAATGATCCAAATTGTCCTCAGACTTTTGAGATGTTGGCGGGATATTATGTTGAAGGCGAGAATGCTGGAGCGGGAGGCAGTGAAAAAGAATCTTTCAAATTGCCAATTTGGAAAGAAGCAGATGGAAGCATTTGTATTGTTTTAGATGCTGCTGATATTCAGGCACAGTCCATTATATATGCAGGAGCAAATAACCTTCTTGAGGGTGAAACGGAAAGTGATATTAATGCCTATCGTGAAGCATTTGCCAATACATATAGTTTTTATCGTTTTGGTCTAAATGATATAAGATATATTACGGCTAGTGTTGTAGTTAAATCAAATGATAAAAAGACAATTAAAGGGGATTGCGAAGCTCAGAGATCTGATAATGGCGCAATCATTTATGATATATATGGTGAAGAAGGTGCACCTGTAGGTGAGTGTGTTACCTTTGCTAATTATGATGCTAAAGATTATGACAATGAGTCGAATCAAAATACAGCCGATGGAATCATAGAGAATATAGATAAATCTAGCGAGAACATTTACAGAATCACGAATGGTAGACATTTATACAATGTCAGATATGAAACAGATTATAAGGTAAGTTCTCAGACTGATAAGTCAAAGATATATAAGCTTTGCGCAGATATTGATTGGAATGATTTTACATCAGGCGGAACAAATTATTTCTTAGATTCTAATACAATGAGCTCAAATACTATCGATGGAATAGAATTAAGCGGAATAGTAAAAACTACAAAAGGTACGGAAATTGATTTTTCCGATACAAAGAACTGCCCATTCCCTGGATTTAGATGTTTGAGTCCTAAAGATGTATTCGCGCAGAAAAGTGGCTTTAATATAGATGATCTTAATAGTATAGATAGTTATTCAATATCTAATCTTGAGATATCACTTACCGGAAATATTATATATGGTGTATATGGTAATGCAGTAAAAGAAAAATGTCTCAGTGGTGATAAATATGACTTTAGTACTATTCTTGGTCTTAGTTCATCAGGTGCTGCTACTCTTTCGTCAAAGAAGGATGAGTCGGCAATTAGTAATTATACGGGATATAATGAAGCTCGTGCAGGAAAACTTCCGTTAGGTCTTTTTGCAGAAAATCTTGGAACCATAGAGAACATAATCCTTGATAAGCATATAGTTAAAGGCTTAGAAGAAATAGATAATACGGTTATATATACTAATATGGTTGGTGGATTTGCTGGAAATAATATTGGTACAGTGAAGAATCTTGCGTTGTTAGATAGAGCTGAAAACGTGACTCCGAGTGACAACAAGACTAAGATGTTAACATCAGGCGGAAAGACACACATTAATGGTAGAACAGATGTCGGAGGGATTATAGGACGCGAGTCTTTTGTAATGCCTAAGAATAGTTACAAAGACAGAGCTGTTACGCTTGAAAACCTTTGGAATTATGGACAAGTTACTGGTCTTGAAAACGTTGGTGGAATAGTTGGTAGAGCTTATGTTCATTATGTTGGAGATGATGATAATGGCGGCAAAGATGAAGATGGAAATCTTCGTTCAGATCAGATAAATTGTCCTAATGTATTTAATGTATCAACTGGAACATCATATGCATATGACGAAAGTCCAAGAGCAAATTATTATAGTGATGGATATTATATTTCTGATACGGGTATCTCTATGAGTGGTCAGAAGGTGGAACGTGCTTATAGTGTGACGATTTCTAATTGTACCAATAGAGGAAAAGTGTCGGGAGATGCTCTTTTATATTCTAAAGGCATTGATGGAAAAGAGGTAAGAGAAGCAAATAGTATTAAAAAAGATGCGGAAGGTTATTACAACCCTAATAATGGTACGGGAGATTTTAGTATCAAGCATTGTGCATTTATTGGTGGAATAGCTGGAGTAGCCCAGGATGGCTTTCTTATAGATGGTTCAAAGATTGGTTCTGAAAATAGTAATGACAAGAGAATTTACAAGCTGTACAGCAGATTTTTCAATAAGTCTAGTAATGGTAATTCAACTGAATGGATAAAGATTAAAGATTGTAATAGCTGTTTTCCGTATTCGGAAGCTGATGTAGAAAGCGAATTATCAAAAAATCAGTCGCTTAATAATGATTATTATGTAGGCTGTTTGGTTGGTTATTCTAGACTCGCAGCGATAGAAAATTGTACTAATACATTGTTTGGGTATGAAATAACTGACTCGATGAGATCATTCGTTTTTGGTTCGCGATATGTAGGCGGCTTGATTGGTTGCTCAGATTTAACAAGATATGATAATACTCAGGCCTCTGGAGGCGATGAGAAAACCTATGCGGCAATCAATTCAAGTGCTGTTATCGGTAGATTATATGTAGGTGGTGTAGCAGGAGCATTTGGTATCGGAGCATTTGAACAGGATGTCTTTTCTTTTAGAAATCCTTCAGATGCTATAGCTAAAAATCCTTCTATGTATGGTGATAATGCTGCCTTTTATACAGTAAGTGATCTGAAAAATGAAGGAATTGTATTAGCGCTAAAATCTGTATGGCATCCGACTGATTATAATAAATATTTTTATGGTAGTAAACCTGGAAATGATCAGAAAGGTAATAAGTCATATAATTATTCTCATGATTTGACTGGATTTGTAGGTGGCATCACGGGTTATTCTAGAATCAACCTGAATGACTGTGATAATATTCAGTCTCAGGAAACAAAACTTTATATGCTTAAATTGTTAGGCTTTGAGAATCCTGACAATAATACACTCGCAAATATAAATGCTGATACTTTAAATAGTGTAGTTACAACTTCAAGATTTGGTGGTAACTGTGTAGGCGGAATTGTTGGATATGTAGATACTTATAGTTATATAAATAATAAAACTGCTTCTGGCGCTGCGACAATACCAGAGTCCCAGATAGACGCTGTAGTGTATGGATACAACATGGTTGGCGGCGGAATAGCTGAATATGCGAATGATACATCTACAAGCTTTAATTTCTATCCTGTAAAAGCTAATGAAGGCTCTACGGGTATGCTTGTTTTGGGAAATGATGTTGTTGGTGGAGCCGTAGGAAGAATACCTGAAAATCCATTTAATAATTCGGTTGGTGCTGGCAATAATAATGAAAAAAATAGAAGTGCACGTAAGATAACGGATGCTTATACTGTTGTTGGAAGATATTCGGTTGGAGGATTTGCAGGTCGTATAGCAGGAAATAATGATGCTAATAAATCAAGAACTTCATTTTCGATAAATGTTAGTGAAGGGAATAAAGTAAAGGTTGATGGGATTGCATTTACTGGTGGAATTGCAGGATCAACATTTGGTTGGACGGCAAGTTATCCGCTTTTAAATGGTGAGATAAATGGCGTGGAAGTTAATTCGCGACTCTTTGCAGGTGGTTATATAGGAGCGATTATACTTCGAAATTACTCAACAATTAGCGATTTAGAAAAGATGTTTAATAATTCTCAGAACTTTAATGTCGTTTCTGGAGATGTTGATGTTAGTGCTGCTGCTTTTGCTGGTGGCGTGGTAGGTGCATATATTGATTACAACAATGAACAAGGCGATAATTTAATTGATGGTAAAAAAATCTCAGATCCTTTTGCATCTTCATCAGATCCTTATAGTTTTGATAAGTATCTGGATGGCTTTGTAGCTACAGACAGAAAGATTAATGAGAATAATGATTATATCGCTATAGCAAAACGTATTCTTGTAGAAGATTTATATGAAACAGACGGTGGTAGGAATAATTTATTCCATTATACGTATGATGGTAGAAAGGATCCAGGCGATGTTACTTGGAATTGTTCGACACTAAGATTGGGCGAAGGTTCAAGTGTGACAGCAGGGGTTTTTGCTGGTGGCCTTCTTGGATACGTTCCAGAAAAAGTTATCTTGATAGTGAAAAATTATAATAATATGATTCCTGTAAGTACAGCTCGATATATTACAGCGGATAATTATGACGATATTACTAATGGGATTAATTTATCGTATCTTGGCGGTGTTGTTGGTAGGATTCCGACTGGTATGATTGTTGAGCATTGCTCTAATTCGGTGTCAGAAGGATACGTTGCTCCAGCAGAAACTTCATATATTGGTGGACTCGCAGAAGTTAATGCAGGAAAAATAAAAGGCGATGAAACTGTTGCTTCAGATGGGACAAGAAGATATTGCATAAATAATACTGTATTTAATAATCCTAACGGTGGTGTAGGTGCATTTGCAGGAATAAATGGTACTGCTAAGAATAGTGATGAGAAACCGGCTACTATTGCATATTGTTCAAATACTGCTGATCTTTCTGGAAAATATGTTGGCGGTATTGCTGGAACGATAGATGGTACTAGCAAGATTATAGGATGTATTAACCATGGAGAACTTAATGCATATAATACAGCTTCACCAACGTATACAGGTGCAGCGGGTATAGTATACGATGTATATAATTCGTCTACCTTAAATATTAGCGAGTGTGTTAATACAGGAATTCTAAGAGTAAATAAAGATGATAGTACTGCAGAAACAGGCCTTTCATCTGATCTGGCCGCAGGAATTGTCTATAGTACAAATGGTTTAGGCAATATAATTAACTGCAGAAATTATGGAACTAAGCTTAAAAATGGAATTACAGCTACAGATGCTAACGCAATCAAGTATTGCCTTGATGCAACCAATTCGGGTAATCATTTTGGAAGTATCATAGAGGGAGGCTCTATGCTTGCAAACTTCTACATTGGAAGAAATAGCGCAATGCCAGCAGATCCTGGTGAGAATATATCTGAAGGTGAAGGATTCCGCGTGTTCCAGAGTTATTGTGATCCAATATATTCCAATTGGAATCATACTGTTGTTCCTGAAGGTAATTATTTTATTCACGGATTTGGTGATGAGGTTGGCGTAAATGATATTAGTAATATGGTATTAAGCATAAGTGCTAATGATTACAATAGTGTTGATATTCATAATGATGCAAGCTATTGGAATATCGCATCAGATAATAAAAAGTTGATGTTTACAATAAATCCTGTATCGAAGGATGGTCTTCAGACGGCATTTGCGGATATTGATGATTTTGGAATCGTTTGGGATAATTATAAAGTTACTGATTTCAATAGATATTATAAATATGCAAATGATCCAACGGTAATTGATGAGTTTAAGAATACACAACTTACTTATTGGGATGGAAATGCAGATATAACAAGATCATTTTATGATATTGCGTATGATGAGTATAACAATCAAACCAATAAGAGGGATTATCCGTTAGATTTAAAGAATGCGTTTTATAGCACCTTTTCGGAAAATGATTATACTGGTTCCTATGGTCAAAATGGATGCTTCGCTTATGCGGTAGCTACATATGCAAACCTGAAAGCGAAGACCCCGAATTGGAATGAGCAGACGGGGGATACTAAGGCATATAATTATATAGAGGAATTATATGCAAATGTTTCAAAATATTGTAAAAGTACTAATAATTCAGCACCAAATCTTAAGTTTGCTATGGATGTTGTAATTACTTCTAGAGATGTTGCGGGCAATGATCATAAATTATGTGCATCGCAGTATAATGTTAGTATTCAACAAAATAGTGATTCTAGCGCATTTTCAAAAATGAATATGGATTCTCTTCAAGGTGCAGACAATTTATATAAAGATCCAGAATTTGATCCTTCTAGGATTATTTCTATTCAGTTTGCTATTAAGAATGGCTATAGTATAACAGATAGCAAGGTGGGTGTTAGAGCATTCTTGTGGAATTACAATGATGAACAGATTCCAGAATCTGGAAGTAGTATGCCTTTGCCGGAACAATTTGATTCAGATGGTTCTCCAATCGATGGCACTGCAAATCTAGGTGAAGCTATTGGTGTTATAAAGAATAATAATATTCAGATTCAAAAGTTGGTAGTGGATCAAGAAACTGCTTCGCCATATGCGTTGTTATTGGGCGAACATGCAACGCCTATGAATAAATTGACATATAATCCTTTAGATGATTCGGATACAGGATATTTAAATGACGTAAGTCAATTTTCGGATGAATGCATGAGAGTTGTTATGTGGACTGATGTGGATAAGGCATATAGTGAATTTATAAAAAATAATTTCTCTGAATAATCATTGAAGATAGGAAGTAGGATATAGCGTAGATGAGACTTAAAGAATCTAGAAAATTAAATAGCTTGAAGAATTCAGGCGCTGCGTTAATAGTGGCTGTTGTAGTTATGATGATTCTTATCGTGTTTACATTTATGCTTGTCCTACTTGCGTATACGCTATATGCATCGCAGAACAAGAATATCTCTAGTATGAAGTGTGCTGAGGCAACTAATACGCTAAGTGTTGCGTTAGATGCAGAGATGCAGGACGTTAATGCAGCTCAGAAGAGCCATCTTTATCAATACGCTAGGTTTAATGTGGGACAGGATAATTGGCCTTATTATGATGCAAGTACTCCTGGACATGATAAAGCGCATGCGTTTAGATATTATAATTTAAAATACAATCCTAAGAAATTGGATGGAAGTACTGATAGAATGGATGGTTTTCCAGGAAATATAAAGATCTGTATGTATTGGGAACTTCCAGAAGGTGTAACATTTGATCAACTTTCTTCAAGGGGGATGAGTGACACCCTGTTGTATGTTGATATTACGAGTGAAGCAGCAAGTCAGTCCTACACAGTTACGAATGTTTATAAATTGACAGAAAGTGGTTATACATCAGGAACAGTAGATTTAAATAATCAGCTGTATATTGATGGCATAATGAAAGATGCGGGACCGATACATAATTCTGTTGATCCATTGAATAATCAAGTAAATACTGACAAGAAATGGGAATGGGTTAGAGTATATGACGAATATTAGATTATTTAAAACTAAATATTTTTATTATAATAGTTTTAATAAGAGAAGAATTATAAAAAATGATGGAAGTACTATGATAGAGACCATAGTTGCTTTTGCGGTTCTTATGATTGTTCTTGGTCTGCTTTATAAGATGGTTGTTTTTAGTTCGGACTTACGAATGAAGGCGTCAGATACCGCAAATGTTCGTAGCTCCTTTAATGAGCAACTATATAAGAAGGAATATGATGATTCTGGAAGTAGAATAGATGGAGCTATGGAGAATGTTAAGATTGTAGATTATTATGGAGTTGATGATCCTAATCCTGCAAATAGCAATACGGCTGCATTTGTTATAGTGCTAGATGAGGAAAAGACTGACGTGGAAAAGGCCTTTGGGGCACCTTCTGGGGATGAGGCTGATAATGTGAAAAATCAGATTACATTTCCGCATCTGGATGCAACAAGCTATAGTAGTGTTGATCCACTAATAGATTCTGAAGGTTTAGCTACACCTAATGTGCTCAAGTTTCGTTATGCTGAGTAAAAATATTTGTTAAATGAATTTTACTAGGAATATAAAATTATATGAATAAAAGATTTGTTCGAAAACTTAAGAAAATAACAAATAATAATCGTGGAACTACTATTTTAGAAATGATAGTTTGTTTTTTGCTGCTTGGAATCTTCCTTGCAGCCTCAGCTGCTTTTATTGCACATATTACAATGCTTTATTACAACACAAAAGGTGAGATTAATGGTAGAGAGGTATCTGATATTATCCTTGAAAAGATAGCTTCTGAGATAGATGGTGCAGAAACATTTGATAAGTGTGGCGTTATGGATCCTGCGTTTATAAATGCGGAGTATTCAAATGGTACTGATGTATTCTATAAAGAAAATGGTTTGGATTCGACAATACCTGTTAAAGCGTTAGAACTCTATGATAAGACGGATACACATGTTAGCATTAACTTTGATCCTGAAAAAGAAGGTATCAGGATACATTATTATGCAATAAATGATAAGGATGATACTAAAGACAGGAATAAAACTGACTGGTATTTTGATGAAAGTGTATATAATGGATATGCAGTTAAGGATTTGATAATAATTCCTGCTAATGATATGTCTAATGTACAGAGTGGCGATAAAGATTTTTCGTTGGCAAATTATGGGTTGACTGCAGCTGATAGCAGCTATCCATCGAATGTAATGGTCATATTGCTTCATATTAATCATCCTAACTATAATGACTATTATACGTACAGATTTGTTAAGATGTATAATGTTCCGGATGACTATGAATGGGGGGGTTCAAATACAAATCCATAATTATGGATTGTTAACTTACACTTTTAAATGAATGGGGATGAGAAGGTATGGGATTAGATAGATCACGCATAACAATAGCAGGGGTGCTAAAAATACTTTTAATTGTTGCTTTAATTCTCTTTGTGGGGATAACTATTTTTATCGTCAATAAGATTCGTATCGATGCGGATTCGGCTCTTAGAAATGCGAAGAATGTAAGGATGTCGCTTCGCTCAGCTGATATAGAAATGTATGCGTCTGGTAAGAGTATATATAATCCTTCAAAGAAAAATGGATTAGAAGATGGTGTAAAGACTAAGGTTGAACAGTACGCTGAGGCGAAAGGATCCTATAGTATTACGTCGTATGATACCAAAGCACATGAACTTACTGGTATGACTTATCGTCAGGGAAGTTATGTTGTTTACTTTTCGAAGGACGGAGAGAATATTACTTGGGATGTTAATTTCATCCTGAATGTATATCATTTTGATGAGTCAGATGTTATAGCAGAATAAATGGGCGGTAATGATAGATGAGTACTGAATATATAATGCTTGAGATAGCTATAATATTTGCAAGAACACTTATAGAACTGATATTTTTTGCTATAGGAGCGAGTATATTTTCGTTTCTTAATGTGGTGATATATAGACTTCCAAGACATATTCAATTTTCTCTCGGAAAGTCAATGTGTACAAGTTGCGGTCATTCGCTAGCGCCAAATGATTTGATACCGATTATTTCCTGGGTGAGTCTAAAAGGGAAATGTAGGTATTGCGGTGAACCCATATCGGCTCGATATACGATAGTTGAATCGATAGGTGGAGTGTCGGCGGTAATATGTACATTGGTTTTGGGAATTAATGTATGGGCATTAGTTGTGTTTCTTATAAGTGGAGTAGTGACGGTGGCAGCATATATTGCATATGATAAGGCGAAGAAAAGGGTCTGATGATTTGCTTAAACATTGCTCAAAAAGTTGACATAAATCACGGAAACCTTTAAAATAAAAGATGGTATTTTGTTTTTAAAAATTGTGGGAGTGGAGAATAAAGTATGGCGGTTAGCTACAGGTACAGGGCTCAGAACTCCGATGGTAAGATTGTATCGGGAGAGCTGAAAGCCAACACTGAAGATGAATTACATAGTAAGCTGAAAGCCGATGGAATGCTTCTTATGGAAGCAAAAGAAATCGAGAAAAGCAGGACTGTTCATAAGAAGTTAAAGTATGACAGGATTGCTGATTTCGCGCGTAATCTGTCAAAGCTTTTAGGAGCGGGGGTTACGCTGGTTAGGGCACTCAGAATTATAGCTGAAGATGAATCAATTAAGGAAGGTGAGCGTAAGATATATGCGGATGTCCTTAAGCAGGTTCGTTCGGGTATGACACTTTCTGATGCACTAGATGAACAGGGTGGTGTTTTCCCTGCGCTTTTTGTTAATATGATCAGATCCGCTGAGTCAGGCGGAAATATGGATCAGACTGCTGGTAATATGGCTGAGTACTATAGTAAGGAGTATCGCCTGCAGCAGAAAATCAAGAGTTCTACTACATACCCTAAGATACTGGGTGTGCTTATCGTTATAGTAGTCATAGTTCTGATGGGTTTTGTACTCCCTCAGTTTGACGGACTATTTTCTCAAATGGATACACTTCCACCTACTACAAAACTACTGATGGCCATAAGTGATTTTGTGGCGACAAAGTGGTATATTCTCATATTTGCTGGCGTAATCTTGTTTATGGTATTCAAGGTTCTTATGTCTATGCCTCCAGTAAAACTCTTTGTAGATAAAATGGAGATTCATATGCCTAAGATAGGCGGCCTTAGAAAGATTATCTATACAGCTAGATTTTCTCGTACACTTGCTAGTATGTATAGTGCAGGTATTCCTATAGTAACTTGTCTTCAGATAGCGAAGACAACTATTGGAAATACATATATAGAAAGTCAGTTTGATGATATGATTGCCGAGATTAGAGCTGGTAAATCATTATCTGAAGGTATTGCTGGTATAGATGGCTTTGTGAAGAAACTGCCTTCGTCTGTAGCAGTAGGTGAAGAAACTGGTGCACTTGATCAGATGCTTGTATCCATAGCGGATCAGATGGATTATGATAGTGAGATAGCGATAGAAAAGCTTGTAGCGATGGTTGAACCTATAATGATCGTTCTTATGGCTACAATAGTTGGATTTATTATGATTGCGGTAATTCAGCCAATCTATGGCTCTTATCAATCGATTGCGGAACAGTCGAAGTAAAAGGAAAGAATATATGAGCGTAAGTGTTTATTTCTCAAACCAAATAGTGCAGATAGCGGTCGGTACCAGAGGTAAGAAAGGTGTTCTTAAGAATGTCTATACAACCATGGCGCCAGAGGGTAGCATCATAAATGGTATTGTTATGGATGCAGATTCTTTAGGTGCGCATATCAAGAACTTCTGGCAGGCTAACAATCTTCCTAAGAAAGATGTATATTTGGTAGTTAACAGCAATAAGATTGCGGGTAAAAATCTTGAAGTTCCTAATATGAACAAGAAGAAGACTCTCAAGTTTATTATGAGAGAGTTTGCTGATATGCAGCGTGAAGATGAAGAGAATACATTAGCTTATACAGCTATTGGAGTTGACAGAAAGACTAAGCTTAGACACTTATATTCTGAAATGGCACCGAAGGAACAGCTAAGAGAGTTTATGTATATCTTTGCCAATATGGGAATTACTCTTAAGGGAATTATATCTGGTGAAGGTAGTATTATAGGATACGCTCAGCAGACACTTACTAGAAGTTCTAAGACGTTCATTCTTCAGGTTATAAATGGTAACCTTGTGTCAAATGTCCTCTTTGTTGATGGACTCTTTAGATACTACAATTCAGTTCGTTGCTTCAATGAACCTGGAACGGCGGAGTACCTCGATGATCTTGCGCGTTCGCTGAATCAGCTGGAGCAGTTTATGAATACTGAAAAGATTCAGTCTGCTGTTGAGAGAATCTTTGTTGCAGGAACAGATAAAAATAATCTAAATGCGTATAGCCAGGTTGTTAGAGAACACGGTGTAGATGCTACACCTGAACTTATTAACACAGGACTTTCATCAGATCCGAGATTACTTCATGAGTCGCAGACTGCTCTTTTTGCTGTCAGTGGTCTTTTTGACCAAGGTGCAGAGAGTAACTTCCTTACTAACTTTAGTTTGAAAGATGATTCAGAGAAGAAGCTTGATTCTACAACTAAGAAATATGTTATATCTGTAATAACAACACTTATAGTGATGCTTGTACTTTTTGGGGTTGCTCTTACTATGAGGCTTGTGCGTGATTCTAAGTATCAGGAGGCTAAAGCTTATAACAAGAAGTCGGAAGTAACTATGGGCGTTGCTGAGTATGACTACCAGGTTGAGAGAAGAGATGCTCTTCTCAATAAATACAACTCAATAAATACAGTTGTTGATACTATAGATTCATATCCGGTATGTAATGATGAGGTTATAGATAAGATAGAGGAAACAGCTCGTGGCTATGCTAAGATAGAAATTATTAGTTTTGATGCTGAGCAGGGAGTTGTTACATTTAGTGCTAAGTCTGATGATGTAAATGATATCTATAAATATATTGATCAGTTGCTGAATCAGTCGATCTTTATGAAGGTTGATCATACTGGATATACGTATGATGATAGCACGGGACTTTATGATATTCATGTGCAGTGTACGCTTGCTGAGTCGGTTGGCAGAGATTTAGATTAAGGAGGGGTTCGTATGAAGACTAATATGACAGAACGTGATAAGAAACTCCTCGTTGGAATGTTTATAGGAGTTATTATAGTTGCTGTTGGATATTGGGGAATCCGTCCTCAGTTGAAACAGTATTTCGCACTTGCTGAGAAGATTGAAAAAGAGGAAGATACACAGAAACTGAATAAGCAGAAATTGCTTAATGTAGGTTCGATTGCAGCTCAGGCTGATAGTTATGAAGAAAAGATTGCTGAGAGAAAAGATGAGTTCTATCCTGTTATGTCAAGCTCTGAGGTTGATAGAATGATGACTCAGATGGCGGTGGGACATAATCTTAATGTCTATGACCTCAGCTTCAATATGCCGACTAGCCCTACGGGACGTCTTGCGTATCAAAACTCTTCTCTTTACGCATGGCAATTAGAGGCTATGGCAAATTATTCAGAAGAAGGTGAATCTAGTGCATCAGATAAGGTGGATTCTCTTTTAGATGAGGAAGACAGTGACGAGGATAGCGGAGAAACTAATGATAAGTCATCTGCACCTGGTAAGTCTGAAGAGGACATTATGTCTGATGTTATGGGTGGAGAAGAAGGCGGATATCAGCCTAATACAGATATCTATGCAGTGCCTGTAACTATCACTGTTGGTGGTGATGTTTATGATCTTGAGCAGTTTATAGCAGAAATTAATAATCTTGATAAGAGGGCTCTACTTCTTGGTTATTCATGGGGAGAGTTTAGAGAAGTGGTGCGTCGAGATGCGGATGGAAATATTATCTCAAGTGAGTCTTCAACAAGTAGTGAAGGTGTGTCGACAGATGAACTTTCTGACGCTAACTTAGAAGTTGTTACACGTAAATCGCTTACAGTACGTCTTGAGATTTATATGTGTGATACATCTGATGTTGCTACAGCGACAGATGCTGAAACAACAGAAGAGTAGATAGATTTACTTGCTTATACAAACTTCGTTATGAAGGTATATTACTTGAAATTGGGGAACAACATATGGAAATGAGATCTAACAAAAACATACGAATAGGAGATGTCCTTAAGGAGTTCGGTTATGTTACTGATGAAGATATCAGTGCTGCGCTTGAATATTCTAAGACTCATGAAGGCGTTCGTCTCGGTGGTGCTCTTATAGAGATGAATATCATTACAGAGAAACAGATGCTTGAGGCCTTGGGACGTAGACTTCAGTATAATGTTGTCAACATTACGGATCTAGTAGTTGATATAAATGCCGTAGAAGCTATACCTCAACCTCTTGCGGAGAAGTATGGAATGATGGCTTATAAGATAGAGGACGGAATCCTATATCTTCTGACGAATGATCCGCTTAATTTCTATGGACTTGAGGATATCCGCCAGGTTACTGGAACAGATCTGATGATAGAACTGACGGAGAAACAACCACTTGATAATGCTATACAGTATTATTATTCGGAAGTTGCAGCTAAGAAAGCAGCGGATAAGGCGGCTAAGTCAACTCTAGCTGAAGATGATATTATCGAAGTAAATGTTGAGGATGCGGATGATGATACACCTATTATCAACCTGCTTAACTCGCTTGTAGTTCGTGCATATAACTCAAATGTTTCTGATATACATATAGAGCCGTTTGAGAAGCATACATCGGTTCGTATGCGAATGGATGGCGTAATAGTAGATTTCATGACGCTTCCTAAGAATATCCATAATTCGCTTATAGCACGTGTTAAGATTATCGGTGATCTTGATATCGCAGAACGACGTATACCTCAGGATGGCCATTTCAAGACAAATGTTGAAGGTACTCCTATAAATGTCAGAGTATCTGTTATACCTACTGTATTTGGTGAGAAGGCGGTTCTTCGACTTCTTGCATCGGCAGCTACTATCGATCATGCTGGTTCCTTCGGTATGAATGAGCGAAATTATCAGATAGTGAGTCGGATGCTTCAGTCGCCAAATGGTATCGTATATGTTACTGGACCTACTGGTTCAGGTAAGTCTACGACTCTGTATATGATTCTGTCGGAGCTTTCTAAGCGGGCAGTTAATATATCGACTATAGAAGATCCTGTAGAGAAGAATCTTCCTAAGCTTAATCAGATGCAGGTTAACAATACTGCAGGTCTTACATTTGAGATAGGACTTCGTGCACTCCTGCGTCAGGATCCAGATATCATAATGCTTGGTGAGACTCGAGATGCTGAGACTGCATCGATATCCGTTCGTGCAGCGATTACGGGTCACTTGGTTCTTTCGACGCTTCATACAAATGATGCAGCATCTTCGGTTACTCGTCTTATAGATATGGGTATAGAGCCATATATGCTTGCTAACTCGCTTGTTGGTATCATAGCTCAGCGTCTTGTTCGTAAAGTCTGCCCAGACTGTGGTCAGTGGGGCGAGATGACTGCTGATGAGTTAAGAATAGTAGGACGTCCACTTCCTCGTGTTATGCATAAGGTGGGCTGTAAGAAATGTAATGGAACAGGTTATCGTGGACGAATCTCTATTCATGAAATCCTTCCAATAGATAAGCCTGTACGAAAGATGATTTCGGACGAAAATACAGCTGAAGAGATCAAGGAATATGCTCGAAAAGAGCTTGGAATGCTCACTCTGAAAGAGAGCTGTATGGAGCTGATTGAGCAGGGACTTACAACGGTCGAAGAGCTCGTAAAAGTAGCTTATTACGACTAATAAAAAACTGATAAAAATGTAAAAAAAATCTCGATTATTTTTTCTAATCGAGATTTTTTTATACTTTTGAGTGAGAAATCATGTAAAAATCGAGTTAAAAGTATATTACTTTGTGTGAAAAATATGTGAAAAACGCATATTTTTACACTAAATAATTACTTTTTGATGTAAATTATTACAGAAATGTTACATTAGCAAATGAAAATTCTGACTGAAAAAGACTGAAAACTAATTAAAATGACTGAAACCAATCAAAAAAACAGCGAAATTATGCATAGTGCACAATTTGATTTGTCAACCATTGTCAATAAAGTGGAATCGAACGTTCGGTTTACATAACTGCTTGCAAAACCGGGTTTCTGTTGCTAAAATCATATTAACTTATTCATGAGAGACCAGTGTAGCGAAGGAGAAGACACTACACTGAAAGTAGTAAAAAAAGGAGGACTTAGCTTATGAAGAAGAATAATAAAGGTTTTACACTCGTTGAACTTATTGTTGTATTAGTCATTTTAGCAATCCTTGCTGCAATCCTTGTTCCAGCACTTCTTGGATACATCGATAAGGCTCGTGAAGGACAGTATGCTGAAGAGGCTCATTCAATTCTTACAGCTGCTCAGGGATATTGCACAGAGCAATATGCTAAAGATCCATCTGGTGATGTCACATTAGTGGCTTCAGACAAAACTAAGGATCCTATAAAATATATCAATGATATAGTTGGTCCTGATACAGAGGTTCAAAAGATTACAGCTGCAACTATGATGGGTACTTCTGATAATAGACAGAAGCATACTATTAAGGGAATGACAGTTGAGTTTAAATCACAGGATGGTAAGACAGGTACTATGGTATTTAATGGTTCAGAATGGACTATTTCATCGCCATTTATTAAAACTACAACAGGTGGTTCAGGAGAATAAGAAATCATAGAAACAAAGGTTAGTTTCTTATAATTTTATACAAATAGAAAAGCTCACTGATATTGATCAGTGGGCTTTTTTTGAACTACAAGTTCAATGACATAACGAATCCTAAATGTTAAAATATCCTTATATAATTTTACTATTGTAGTTATTAATTCGATTTAATCTTTATAAGGAGGTCCGCCTATGGATTCACTTTATCAGAATACAAAAGATATTTCATTTCCATCTTCATCCATCAGTGTTCGTCGCACGGGTCTTAAGCTTAAGTCTATGATTGCGGCGGCAGGGTATGACGTGGTGGATGTGCAGAAGGCACTGGGGCTTGCTTGTCCACAGTCAATATATAGGTGGTTTTCTGGAATCGCGCTTCCGACGGTGGATCATTTATTTGTTATAAGTCGCATGCTTGGAGTTAGAGTTGATGATCTGCTGGTTCAGGAATATAAGGTTGATAAGAATCTGTCCCCAGGGTATAAGTATCTGAACATATATAGAGATGCTTTTATTCAAAAGATGAAACACATAAAAGAATGAGACACATAAAAGAATGAGACTATGAGAATGAGGTGGGAGCGAATCATTTTGGTTCGCTTCTTTTTATATTTTGGGATTGCTTCTTATTATATCGGGGATAGCTTCATTTCTGTACTTTTACAGTTGAAAAGAGCACAAAGTGTATATATAATAGTAGTTTAGTGAATCATGCGAGGAGCTGTGCTATGATACTTCTTGTTCAAAATGATACTGAATATGAGAATGACCTGAGGGAGATGATTTCTGCCTTCTTTTTAGGTGAGAAGATTAAGATTTCGACACCTTCGGAGGTTGCTTCATTTGACAGAGAGCGCTTTGGGCGTTTTCGCTTTATGATTACGGCTCTTTTCGATGAGAAGAATGCGAGTCTTCGTATGGAAGAGAAGGGGCATGTGATCTTCTCGGCTTATATATATGGTGATTATAAGAATCGTAAGAGGTATCGCAATAAGCTGAAGCTTGCGATTTATAGGCTGCTGTCTGAGTATACCAGGCGCGAGCTTCCTTGGGGCAGTCTTACGGGAATGCGTCCAACGAAGATTGCGACACAGGCTCTTGCAAAGGGAAAGTCAGTGGAGGAGATAGTTGATTATTATAACTATACCTATGACGCGACCCTAGAGAAGGCTAACCTTGCTACAGAGGTTGCGCTGAAAGAAAAGTCTATTATCGAATCTGTTAATCCTTTGACAGATTATTGTCTATATATTAATATTCCATTTTGCCCGACTAAGTGTCTTTATTGTTCTTTTGCGGCGTATCCGATTATGGAGTACGACAGGCGGATAGGTGAATATATCGATACTTTGAAGCAGGAATTGCAGCATATTGCATTTGTGAATAGAAATCGTAATCTTGTTGCGGTTTATATGGGTGGCGGTACGCCGACGTCTCTTAATTCGACTGAGCTGGGAAGCATTATCCAGTGCGTTCGCGAGACATTTGACATATCGAAGCTTCGAGAGTTTACTGTTGAGGCGGGACGTCCTGACAGCATCACTCGTGAGAAGCTGGAAATGATGAAAAAGCATGGAGTTACTCGAATCAGCATCAATCCTCAGACAATGAATGCTGATACGCTCAGGAAGATTGGTCGTGCTCACACACCTGCGGATATCAAGCAGGCTATGCGTGATGCGAGAAAGATTGGTTTCAAGAATATCAATATGGATATTATTGCAGGACTTCCTGGTGAGACACTGATGGAAATGGAATATACGCTGGATGAGATAGCTGAACTTGCTCCAGAATCACTTACGGTTCATAGCCTTGCGATAAAGCGCGCGGCACATTTGAATGAGAGATTCGAGGAGTTCGAGAATGACATTAATCATGATACAGATAAAATGCTATCTCTAGTTGCAGCGCGTACGAAGAAGGCGGGGCTCGAGCCATATTATCTCTATCGCCAGAAGAATATTGCTGGCAACCTGGAGAACGTTGGTTATTCGAAGCCTGGGCTTGAATGTATATATAACATCCTTATAATGGAAGAAAGTCTTGATACATTTGCGGCAGGAGCGGGAGCGATTACGAGACTGCTCACTACAGATAATGGCAAGGTTACACGTGTTGACCGCGTGGAGAACTGCAAAAATGTTGATGAATATATGTCGCGTATCGACGAAATGTTAGAAAGAAAGAATGCCGGCGTGGCAGCACGTCTGCTTACTTAATGAAAATGAGTCAGCAATTACGTCCGACGTAAAAAGTGACTCATTCTCATTTGATAGATTAGGAGGAAATTATGGCAATGAAGAAGAAGCCTGTTACAGGCATGAAGGATATACTCCCAAGAGAGATGGAGATAAGGGATTATGCCATCGGTCTTATCAAGGAGACTTATAAGACATTTGGCTTTACCTCAGTTGAGACTCCAGCTATGGAGCATATTGAGAATCTCTCAAGTAATCAGGGTGGAGAAAATGAGAAGCTTATCTTTAAGGTACTGAAGCGTGGCGATAAGCTGTCTTCTGCAGTAAATAAGCTTGTAGAGAGCGGCGCTGCTGATGGTGATGAAGGAGTGAATGTTGGTTCACTTACAGATAGTGGACTTCGCTACGACCTGACACTTCCACTTTCTAGATACTATTCGAATAATGCAAATGATCTGCCATCCCCATTTAAGGCGCTTCAGATGGGAAATGTGTGGCGTGCCGATCGTCCTCAGAGAGGTCGTTTCCGCCAGTTTATGCAGTGTGACATCGATATCCTGGGCGAGTCTGGAATTATAGCAGAGATAGAGCTTATACTTGCAACAACAACACTTCTTGGCAAGCTCGACTTCAAGAACTTTACTATTAGAATAAATGATAGAAGAATCCTTAAGGCAATGGCTGCATACAGCGGATTTGCTGAGGAGGACTACGATACAGTATTTATTATCCTTGACAAGATGGATAAGATTGGTCTGGACGGAGTTAAGGAAGAACTTCTTAAGGAAGGCTATGCAGCTGATACAGTTGAGAAGTATCTTGGACTCTATGAGAAACTTGTTGGAAGTGATGCTAATGATGCAGCATCAAAGATTTCAAATGATGAGAAGGCTAAGGTCAGCATAGAGAATATCAAGTCTATCAAGGATACTCTTGGGGACTTCCTTGATACAGAAGTTTCAGATAATTTATCTACTATTATAACAAGCGTTGAGGGTGCTAAGGCTGCTGACTTTGGCATCAGCTTCGACCCAACTCTTGTTCGTGGAATGTCCTACTACACAGGTCCTATCTTCGAGATATCTATGGATGAGTACGGCGGATCTGTTGGTGGCGGCGGCCGTTATGATGAGATGATCGGTAAGTTTACTGGTCAGGCTACTCCTGCGGTTGGTTTCTCTATCGGATTTGAGAGAATCGTAATGCTTCTTCTTGAGAGTAACTTCCAGGTCCCTGGAACCGGTGAAAGAAAGGCATACCTTATAGAGAAGAATATGCCAGCTGATAAGATGCAGAAGATTATGGCCCTTGCTAAGGAAGAAAGAGATAAGGGCGTGATCGTAAATGTATCTATCATGAAGAAGAATAAGAAGTTCCAGAAGGAGAAGATGCAGGAGGAAGGCTACACAGAGTTTGTAGAGTTCTTCGCGGATCGCGACTTCTAATAATATAGGAAATGAAACAAATTGATATAGATTTGGAGGAAAGAAAATGCAGTCAAGAACGCATACTTGCGGTGAGTTAAGAAAAGAGAATGTCGGCGAGAAGGTAACTATCGTCGGGTGGATGGAGAATGTCAGAGAAGTCGGTGGAAATCTTGCATTTGTTGTAATGCGTGATTTCTACGGTACTACTCAGGTGGTTGTTGAGACAGAGGAAATGATGTCTGTCATCAAGCCAATCAATAAGGAGTCAACTCTCAAGATAACAGGTACAGTTCGTGAGAGAAGTAGTGTAAATAACAAGATTCCTACAGGCGAGATTGAGATCGTTCCAGATTCAATCGAAGTGCTTGGAAAGAACTACCACGCTGAGCTTCCATTTGAGATAAATCATTCAAGAGAGGCTGATGAGACATTCCGTCTCAAGCATCGTTATCTGGATCTTCGTAATCCAGAAGTTAAGAAAAATATCGTAATGAGATGTAACGTAGTTGCAGCTCTGAGAAGTGCGATGATTGCACATGATTTCCTTGAGATTACTACACCTATTCTTACTGCATCATCACCAGAGGGCGCAAGAGACTATCTTGTTCCTGCAAGAAAGCATCCTGGCAAGTTCTACGCTCTGCCACAGGCTCCACAGCAGTTCAAGCAGCTGCTTATGACAGCTGGCTTTGATAGATATTTCCAGATTGCTCCTTGCTTCAGAGATGAGGATGCGAGAGGTGACCGTTCACCTGGAGAGTTCTATCAGATGGATATGGAAATGGCATTTGCATCTAAGGATGATGTATTTGAGATTATCGAGGATGTACTTCCTCCAATCTTCGCAAAGTATGGTAAGTATAACATCGCTTCAGATGCTCCATTTACAAGAATCCCTTATCTTCAGGCTATGGATGAGTTTGGTTCAGATAAGCCAGACCTTCGTATAGATCTTAGGGTTACTGACGTGACAGACGAGCTTGAATCTTGCGGATTCGAGCCATTTAAGGGAAATGTTGTAAAAGCTGTTCCAGTATCTGACTGCAAGCTTACAAGAAAGCAGATAGATAAGATATGTGCTGATATCGAAGTTCAGGCAGGCGCTAAGGCTTATTGGTTCAAGACTGATGAGTCAGGTGCTATCGCAGGTGGAATCGCTAAGTTCGTAAATGCTGATCCTGCAACTGTAGAGGCTGTAACTAAGAAGCTTAGTCTTGCTCCAAATACTCTCGTAGTAGTTGGTGCTGGTAAGAAGACTCTTGCACAGAAGATATCTGGTGTCGCTGTTAAGATGCTGGGTGCCGAGTGCGAAGGTCACATGGATAAAGAAAGATATGAGTTCTGCTGGATAGTAGACTTCCCAATGTATGAGATAGGAGAAGAGTCAGGACTTCTTGAGTTTTGCCACAATCCATTCTCTATGCCAATCGGTGGCAAGGATATCCTCGAGAAGGCACAGGCTGGAGAGGTTGATCCGCTCAGCATTATGGCTGATCAGTATGATCTTGTATGTAACGGAATCGAGCTTTCATCTGGTGCTGTAAGAAATCATGATCCAGAAGTCATGGTTAAGGCCTTCGAAATGGTTCGCCTCGGTGAAGATGAAGTTAAGGCTAAGTTCCCAGCTATGTACAATGCATTTACATATGGTGCACCTCCACATGCTGGTATCGCTCCTGGAGTAGATAGAATGATTATGCTCCTCGCTGGCGAAGAGTCAATTCGTGAGATTATTGCATTCCCTATGAACAAGAATGCACAGGATATTATGATGGACGCTCCATCAGCTGTTGAACAGTCACAGCTCGACGAGCTTCATATCGCTATCGTAAAAGATGACGAAGAGTAATTCGGATTAAATTAGTCGATACTTGTAGATATAGATTATTATGGGGATGATGTAAGTGGTAGTAGCAATAGTTTTAGCTGTATTAGGTTTTATATCGTACATTTTCTTAAATGTTGTGATCAGGCGTATGGTTGCCGTGGTTCGTAGTCGTGAGGATTATGACGAAGATGTTGATGGCAAAATGACTGACGCAGAGAAAAAGGCTTTCGAAGAAACTAAAGAGATAGAAGCGGGAAAGATTAAGATTGGCTTTGCAGACGTAAAGGCTGAGTATAAGACTAGGTTCTTTATAACAGCTATAATAGGTTCAGTGCATGGTGCTTTAGTGGGCTTTTTCTTTGGACTATCGGTTGAAACTATCATTTACTTTATCTTCTTTGGAGTGCTGACTGTTATAGCATTTATCGATATGGATACTATGGAGATTCCGCCTTCGCTGAACCTCATCATTCTTGGTCTTGGTATCATATCTCTGATACTCAACCTTATAGGGGTTCAGAAGTCGGATGTATCGATAATTGACAGATTGATAGGTGCGGTTTGCGTCAGTGGTTTCCTACTTATCGTAACGATACTGGTTAAGGGAGCCTTCGGTGGCGGTGATATCAAACTGATGGCTGCGGCGGGCGTACTTCTTGGATGGAAGGGCGTTCTTACAGGATTTCTGATCGGTCTCTTCATCGGTGCTGCTATCGGAATTGTCCTAATAGCTAGAAGAAAGAAAGGTGGCAAGGAACATATGCCATTTGGACCTTCGCTTTGCATCGGACTTGTACTGGCGGTGCTTTTCGGACAGCAACTTGTAAACTGGTACATAGATTTACTGAAGTCGATGATGCCGAATACATACGGCTACTAAAATAATCTGCCAAAGCTACAAGTTAACAGATATACAAAACAATAAGCTAACAGATATACAAAACAAAAAAGACAAAATATAAAATATATATTATTGTAAAGACAGAGGCTCATTGTGAGGTCCTCTGTTTTTTTGTAGTTCTCATTAGGTTGATTTTAGTGGTTATATGAGGCATACTATTAAAGTACGACAGACAAAAATGGAGAATGAAATGATAAATAAAAGCGGAGTAATCTGTGGTGAAAATCCTGATTATTTATCAGAACAAATAATTACATATCTTGGAAACAAACGAGCTCTACTTGATTTTATTGGGGCGGGTGTTGAGTTAGTAAAAGAAGAGCTCGGAAGAGATAAACTAGATATGGTTGATATCTTCTCTGGCTCTGGGATAGTATCGAGATATTTCAAAAAGGATGCAAATGCCCTATATACCAACGATCTCGAGGATTACTGCCAGACTATTAATAGATGCTATCTCGCCAATAAAGAAGAGATAGATATGGAAACACTAAGAAAGTATTACCTTGGTATAAAGAACCGTCTTGATAGGGGGCCTCTTCACATAGGTTTTATATCTGAAATGTACAGTCCTAAGGACGATACGGATATAAAGAAAGGTGAGAGGGTCTTCTATACTACCAGAAATGCTAAGTATATAGATACGGCTAGACAACTTATCGAAGAAGTGCCGGAACCATATAAGACATTTCTTCTTGCGCCGCTTCTATATGAGGCATCGGTGCATAATAACACCAGTGGAGTATTTAAAGGATTTTATAAGAATACAAAAACTGGAATAGGTCAGTATGGCGGTGATGGTAGAAATGCATTGCCTAGAATACTATCGGATATCGAGCTTAGGCTACCTGTGTTCAGTAACTTTTCGTGTGAAGTAAAGTTATATCAGGAGGATGCAAGCCAGCTGGCTCAGAAACTACCTCATACTGATCTAACTTATATGGATCCACCGTATAATCAGCATCCATATGGTTCTAACTACTTTATGCTTAATCTTATCAATAACTATGAGAGACCAGAAGAGGTAAGCAAGATATCTGGAATACCTGTTGGTTGGAATAAATCTGACTTTAACAAGAAGGATATTGCCAAGACAACCATGAAGAATCTGTGCGAGAATATAGATTCCAAGTATCTTCTTATATCATTTAGCGACGATGGATATATATCACAGGAAGAAATGTTGGAGTTTCTCTCTAAGATTGGTGATGTTAGAGTGATGGATAAGGAGTACAACACCTTTAGGGGCTGCAGGAATCTTGGCGGTAGAGATATCCATGTGAAAGAATTGTTATATCTCGTAAAAAAAGAAAGTTGAGTGTTAGAATGCAAAGTCAAAAGAAGATGATAATGCTATAGTTGCAGTTGGCTATGATAAAAGTTGGTTATAATAAAAGTTCGGTTATAATAAAAGTTCGGCTATATGACATCTGCTAGCTGAATGGTCACCCGTAATATTGAAAAATACGGGTGACTCTTCAGTTAAAAAATGTCATATAGCCGATTTTGGTTTACATAATTTACGAAATGACGCTATTTTGATCACAAACGGGTGACTGCGCCTTCGCAAAAGAAGATATAGCCGAATAATTCGAATAATATATAAAATCAAATCCAAAATCATATTATATATAAAAAACAAATTATCCAAATTATCCAAATGATTCAAATATTATATATCCAATCATATATACTAAACAATTTCTAAACTATTTCTAGGATGGTGTTTACCATCAGGTCGTTCTGCTTTGGATTCATGAAGCAGATACGGATGTACTTATTGCTAAGTCCGCGGATGTCGTCGCATTTACGGATGATGATTCCTCGCTGATTACAGTGAACTGCAACATCGGAAGCGGTGATGTCATCCTTCAGAAGCTTAACAAGCATGAAGTTTGCGTCTGGTTTGATAAGCTTGATGGTCTTGCTGGTTGACATCGCAAGATATACAAGAGATCTCTCTGTGTGAATGATAGACTGGGAATCTTCGATATATTCCTGGTCTTTAAACATTTCTGTGATAGCGATAGCTGTGAGAGAAGCAATGTTGTTCTTAGTAGTGATGCGGTCGATGATCTCCTTATATTCAGGATTATTCATGACTGCATAGGCGAATCTCAGGCCTGGTACTGCAAAGAACTTAGATACACTTCTGATAACAGCGATGTTGCTATATTCGTTAGTGAGCGGAACTGCAGTGAAGTCCAGATAGTTATCGATGAACTCGATATACATCTCGTCGATGATAAGGAAGATATCTTTTGCTTCGCAGACTTCAACGAGAGACTTCATATCAGCATGTGAAATCTTCTTAGATGTTGGATTGTTAGGATTTGCAACGATCAGCATGTCCAGATCATCTGTGAGGGCAGCTGATAGCTTGTGTATATCCAACGTGAAGTCGTCCTCTTCGCCAAGGTCGAAATATATGATATCTGTATCGTGGTCGGAGAGCACATTTGCATACTCACTTGGTCCAGGAGAGATCAGCATAGTCTTCTTTGGATGAATCAGAGTTGCAAAAAGCTTCAGCAGGTCTGTAGAACCATTTCCCATGATAATACTATCCAGTGGCGCATCAACATAGGATGAAACCGCAGTCTTGAGTTTTGTATAGTATATGTCGGGATACTTGACGATTGTGTCGATGTTCTCCTTGATTGCATTTCTTACGGTGTTCGGAATTCCCTTTGGATTGAGATTTGCATTAAAGAGAACTGTTTCGTACTGAGATATTCTGAGCTGAGAAGTATTCATAATACTTTTTCCTTTTAAAACAAAAACTTTTTTGATATAATAAGTTGATTTATTGTTTATTTTTAACAGATATTTATAGCATTTATTTTACAACAGTTGAGATAAAAGTTGCAAGGGGTTTCTAACAATGAAGGCAATAGTTGAACAATATGCTAAAGGTCAGTTTAAGATTGATCGACCTTTGGTAAGTATCTCTGAAAATGAGTTCAGTATTAATATAGAGGCAGGAACCATCTATGAGGGACAGTTCCAGGTAGAAAGCCTGAACGACTATCCTATAAAGGGAATGGTTTATGATAGCCGATACGTACTTCGCTTTGAAGACCATAGCTTTATCAGCAGGAACTTCACAGTGAAGTATTCTTTTGACGCTACTTGTCTTGAGGCTGGCCAGAACTTCCGCGGACATATAAATGTTATCACAGATGGTGGAGAGTTCAGGCTTCCTTATGATATCTCTATAGTTCAACCTTGCGTTAAGCATCACGATGAGAAAATCGATGACCTCTTCAAGTTTGCCTCCCTTGCAGAAAGAAACTGGAATGATGCAGCACGTCTCTTCGTAAATGATGATTTCCGCAGGACATTTATCGATAAGGAGAATATCCTTAAGAAGACCTACGAGAGCCTTCTCGAAAGCCGTTCAGTTAATCAGGCTATGGAGGAGTTCCTCGTTCTTGTATCTAAGAAGAGAACTGTAACACTTTCTGTACCTAAGGCGAAGATTGATATCGCTATGCCTACGGAGACGGAGAGTATCAATATAGACATATCAAAGAATACCTGGGGTTATACATTTTCAGAAATCCGCAGTGATTCGGAGTTTATCATACCTTCGAAGAAGACTATATCTGCAAAGGATTTCAATGGAAATATCTGCTCCCTTAAAGTATTTATATCACCTGAGCATGTTCCAGAGGGCGAGAACTCAGGTAAGCTTATTATAGAAAATATCTATCAGAGGATTGAGGTGGACATCCATCTTGCTAAGCCTCTGACTGCACGTCCTAATCAGGACATTCGTCGTCGCAACAGAGACTATAAGAGAAACAGAACTATGCTGACCAGAACATATCTGGATTTCCGTATGGATCGTATGTCTCTGGATGAGTACATTTCCAAGAATCTCGAGGCTCTTCAGGTTCTGAATGAGCTGGAGCCTGAGGAGGATATGTACCGTCTTGCGATAATGCATATGAACATCCTGTCGGGCGAATATTCAAAGGTTGAGCAGGAGTTCCTTCGTATCGAGGCCGACGTAGATAAGGAGAGCATGGGCAAAATGCAGCTATGCTACTACAACTATCTAAGGGCGATGATGCTGAAGGATGATGAGTTTACTGAGAAGACTGCTCATCTTATAAGAAGAAACTACCGCACACAGGAGCCAAAGATGTTCTACTTCTGGCTGCTCCTCTTTGTGGACGCAACATATAATGAAGATAAGTCGGCACTTTACCGAGAACTGTCTCAGATGTTTGATGAAGGCGAGAACAGCCCAATCATCTACTTCGAGATGTGTAATCTCTTTAATTCTAACCCTATGATGCTTAAGAAGCTTTCTGAGCTTGAAATCATTTCTATCAAATGGGGTCTTCGTCATAAGTTTATCTCTGATGAGGTACTTCTAGAGTTTGTTAAGCTTGCAGGTAAGAATAAAGAGTTCAATAAGCAGATATTCGATGTCTTGAAGGAAATCTATGACAAGAATGAGATGGAACTTAGGGCTGAACGTCGTAAGGTGCTTGAAGAGAGAGGCGTAGAGGATAGTGAGCTCTATGACTCGATGCCTGTCAATATGACAAAGTCACATCTTACTTCTATACATGAGTATGATGACGAGTCTCTTGAGGATATGTCATTTGAGTTTGGAAAGTATGGAGATTCGGAGCTTGGCAGTGTCCGTTTCGATGCTTCTATGGATGAAGAAGATGATGACATAGAAGACTTCTTCGTAAATGGCGGGCCTTCAGATTATTCGTACGATGACGAAGATGAGTCTGACGATGATGACGAAGATGCTCTCGATGACGATGACGAACTTGGTGACAAGTCTGTAGATGATTCACTTGATATGAGCTCGGCTGATAGCAAGATAGATGCTGCGATTCGTGCAGATGCTGCCGAGAAGCTGACTCGTAGAGAAAATGAGAACCTGGAGGTGCTTTCGAGTATCTGTTCCATGCTCATTTCCGCGAACATGCTGGATCATAAGTATCACAGATTTTATAAGGCTGCGGTACTGAAGAGTCTCAAGTTTATCGGACTAAATGAGTGCTATATAAGAAGTATGAATCGTGATAAGTACGACCTGATTCCTACTTCGGTTCTGATGTATCTTAATTACAAGAATACACTTACTGAGGATGAGCTGGCATATCTATATGCAAATGTTATCTTCAACAAGTCAGAGCATATGAAGATTTATCATGAGTATGCTCCAACTATGGAAGACTTTATGGAGAACATGATCATCCGTGGTAAGGTTAATGATGATCTGACGGTTATATATGATGAGTTCCTGGAGCCAGAGAATGTAAGCTCACTTTATGCAGGAAAACTCATTAATATCATTTTCCGTCGTAAGATAGTTTGTAATAACAAGAATGTGGCAGCTGTCATCGTAAGCCACGAAGAGTTGCAGGCAGTTCAGAGAATCCCGCTTGTAAATGGCGAAGCCTACGTCGAGATTCTGTCTGATAATGCATCAATCATTTTCGAGGATAAGAATGGTAACCGCTATGCAGGTTCTATACCATATCATTTCGAGAGAATCGTTGATGAGAAGGCTTATATGCCAATCTGCCGCGAGTATAGTCCAAGAGATTATAGAGTCCTGCTTTTTAACTATGAGAGCATAGGACAGTTCACATATAAGAATGCTAAGGAAGTAAATGCTGCTAGAGAGATTATCCAGTGTGATGAAATATCCTATGATTACAAGCAGCAGGCTTGCCTTAATATCATAGAGTATTATCATGAGAATCTGGATACAGATGTACTTATAAAGTATCTGAGCAGACTGGATATAGAATATCTGTCGCATGCAAATGCGAGAACAGTTATTACTTATCTTATCGATATGAATATGTTCGATAAGGCGTTCCAGGCAGTTAAGCTCTACGGATTTAACGAGTTGGATGTTAACGAGCTTTATCGTCTGGCTGACTACGGTGTTACTGACTCAGAGGGATTCCTTAACGAGGACCTGATGTCTATCTGTATCAACCTGTATAAGACGGGAACAGTTAACTCTAATATCCTTGGTTACCTTGCCTCTAACTTTAAGGGAAGTATTGAGGAACTTGCTGATCTCTTCAAACTTTCTAAGGATAGGGTAGCGGATGTTGGGCCGCTTGCTGAGAATACTCTGGCACAGATGATGTTCTCAGATACATATATTGAATATATATATGATGTATTTCTTACATATTATAGTGGCAGAAGTAGAGGTCTCGTCGTGAAGGCCTTCGTAAGACTGTCGGCACATAACTATCTCGTACGAGATGATCAGGTGCCAAGCTTTATCTTCGATGCACTGTTCCAGGAAGTTGTGAAGGGCAACATCGACGATGAGATATCTATAATGTCACTGCTGCTGTACTTTAGTAAGCTGGAGAGATTTACAGATTTTCAGAGAAACTGGATAGTAGACAATGTAGAGAAGTTCGTAGATGCTGGTAAGATACTTCCGTTCTTCAAGAACTTCGCATCATTTATCAGACTTCCACAGGATATATTCCTTAAGACTTATCTTATCTATAAGTCTGATAGACAGCGTCAGGTATACGTTAAGTACAGCTTTGATACTGGTACAAGAAACAAGCAGAAGACTGAGCGCCGCAGACTGGAAGAGGTTGTAAGCGGTGTATATGTTCTGGAGTTTGTCGTATTCCACGGTGAACGACTTGTATACTCTATAGAGGATGATCCTAACGGAAATGCAAAGATTGTTGAGAGTGAGGTTCTGAAGAAGAGGTCCTTCTCTGGCAAGAGCCTTAGCCGTTTCGAGAGAATCAACTCGATGCTTGTTAAGCAGGAAATGCGTAAAGACAAAGAATTACTCGAGGATCTGGATGTATATATCAATACCGTCCACCTCTTCGAAGAAACTCTGAAGATACTATAACGAAAATGAGTCAGCATTTACGTCCGACGTAAGAAGTGACTCATTAGAAAGGTAAGTAGATATGGCAGATGTTTTCTACATAGGAATGGATCTCTGTTCGGACTTCACACAGTTATCCTTCTATAATGACATCAAGCGTGAGCCTGAGTCAGTCAGCCAATTGAATAACAAGGATACGTATCTTATGCCTAACATCCTTTTCTACAGTACTGACACTGAGCACTGGTATGTTGGCGGCGAAGCATCCGAGGCACGTTTCAACGAAAATGGAACGGTCGTCGATGGCATATTCGAAAATATTAGAAATGATGGAAAGCTGGAAATCGCTGGTAGAGAGTACTCTTATCAGGAACTATTCATGATGATGGTGAAGCTTCACATCGATTCCTTCCTATATCGTTACGAGGCGGCAGAGATTAAGAAACTGGTCATCTCGGTTGAGACCTATGATCCAGAGATATTTGGACTTCTAAGTAATCTGTATCAGGAAATGGATATCGACAAGGACTGTATAGAAATCACCTCCCATCTGGACAGTGGACTCTATTACATATTTAACCAGCCAACGGAGCTCTGGAACAACAGCGTGGCTCTATATGACTACAGTGCTGATGGTCTGAACTACTACCGTATAGATATAGGCAGAAATAAAGAACCTAAGGTGATAAATGTTATCCATGAGGATTATACTCAGCAGATGTCACTTTCTAAGTTCGGAAATGATACATATCAGATGGATATGGATTTCGCGAAGATAGCTGAGTATGAAGGTAAGAAGGCTTATATCTCAGCGGTATTCCTGACAGGAGTCGGCTTCTCTAACAAGTGGATGAAGAAGTCAACAAATGTACTCTGCCAGGGAAGACGAGTCTTCGTAGGACAGAATATATACACTAAGGGTGCGTGCTACCGTGCAGTCGGCGGCGAGTACCGTGGTTTCTATGATGAGTTCTTTGTGGAGACAAAGGAAAATGTTCTCTCAGATATTGGAATATCTCTAGGAGATGAACAGGATACATTTGTTCCTATTATAAATGGTGGAAAGCAGTGGTATAACACTCACGGCAAGATAAATGTCATCCTGGACGATACAGATGTGATAACTCTGGTCTACAAGGATCATAGAACTGGAGAAGAGAAGCGTGAGACAGTAAGGATCCACGGACTTCCTAAGAGACCTAACAAGACAACAAAGGTCAGCCTTGAGGTCGAGTTTGATAGTCCTAGTGAGGGAGCGGTCATAGTACGTGATCTTGGTTTCGGAAAGTTGTATCCGACTACTAACAAAATATATCGAAAGGAGTTTACTATCTAATGGCACAGTTAATTCTATGTACTTCGAAGATTGCAGAGACTCCTTTTACATTTCTTAATACAAAGGTTGAGATATATACATATGAGGAGCTTTGCTTCTATATTTATAACAATACAGTACTAATAAGTAAGTCTGCACTTTCTGATAAGCTCTTTGAGTGGATCAGAACAGAGCTCGGTATGGAAGAGCTTGCAGATAAACTAGTGGGTCTTACTAACAAGACTGCTTATGCACAGGATATCCTGATAGAGATTCTCAGCGCAGGTAATTACTACACTGTTGAAGAAATTAAGGATTATACAGAGGCTTGGCATAAGTACCGCAAGCTGGATAAGCTTCAGAAGGCGAAGCTTAAGGCGGATGGTTACCTCGCTTATAGAAGGTACATCAAGGCTGCTACATTTTATGATGACATCATACAGGTGACAGATGAGAAGACTGATCCGGTCTTCCTCGGAAATATATATCATAATCGTGCAGTTGCTGCAGCAAATAACATGGATCTTGAGGAAGCCAAGAACTTCTTTATGAGAGCTTATGAGCTGAATGATAATCCGGATTCGCTGAAGAGCTACTTCTATATTGTAGCTATTACGGGTGATACCTCATCACTTCGTAACGAGATACGCAATATGGGACTTCCAGATGAGTATCTTGAAGAGATTATGACTGAGATTGGCGAGTCTAAGGATGATGTTCGTGAGATGACCATATTTGCGATGCTTCAGCGTGCGGCATATAATAAGATGAATAAGGATATGACCGACTACGATAAGAGAATGGATATTATCCTGAGCGAGCTTAAGGATGACTTCCGCGAGCAGGCTATATAAATGTATGCCGCTAAATACAAGATAAAACAAAGTAAGATATTGGATACATAAGTCTTGATAATTGTGGTATAATAGTGAGCCTCAACTTAAAAGTATAGCTTTATGTAAGTACTACATAGGCTTAATCTATATAAATGGAGGAAATGATATAACATGAGTAAGGAACTCGAGAAGAATTACAGCCCTGAACAGATAGAGGGCAGATTATATAGGAAGTGGGTTGATAATGGTTACTTCCATGCAGAAGTTGATCGCAGCAAGAAACCATTTACAATCGTTATGCCACCTCCAAATATTACTGGACAGCTTCATATGGGACATGCACTGGATAATACTATGCAGGATATCCTTATTCGTATGAAGAGAATGCAGGGCTATAATGCACTGTGGCAGCCAGGAACCGACCATGCAGCTATCGCTACAGAGGTTAAGATTATCGCAGCTCTTAAGGAGCAGGGAATAGATAAGGAAGATCTTGGAAGAGAAGGCTTCCTGAAGAGAGCCTGGGAGTGGCGTGAAGAATATGGCGGACGTATCGTAAACCAGCTGAAGAGACTTGGTTCTTCTGCAGACTGGGACCGTGAGCGCTTCACCATGGATGAAGGTAACAACAAGGCAGTTAATACAGTATTTAAGAAGCTCTATGATAAGGGCTGGATATATAAAGGTTCTCGTATAGTTAACTGGTGCCCGGTTTGTCAGACATCTATCTCTGACGCTGAGGTTATTCACGAGGAGCAGGAAGGTCATTTCTGGCATATCAATTATCCAGTAGTTGGCGAAGAGGGCAGATTTGTTGAGATAGCTACAACTCGTCCAGAGACTCTTCTTGGTGATACGGCTGTTGCTGTTAATCCAGAGGATGAGAGATATGCAGACATCGTTGGAAAGACTCTTCTTCTTCCGCTTGTTAATAGAGAGATTCCAGTTGTTGCTGATTCATATGTAGATAAGGAGTTCGGAACAGGCTGCGTTAAGATTACACCTGCTCATGACCCTAACGACTTTGAGGTTGGTAAGAGACATAACCTTGAAGAGATTAATATAATGAATGATGATGCTACCATCAATTGCCCTGGTACTCGTTATCATGGCATGGAGAGATATGAGGCAAGAAAGGCAGTTCTTGAGGATCTTGAGAAGCAGGGACTTCTTGTAAAGACAGTTCCTCATACTCATATGGTAGGTACACATGATAGATGTGGAACTACAGTTGAGCCACTTGTAAAGCCACAGTGGTTCGTAAAGATGAGCGATATGGCTGCTCGTGCTCGTAAGGTTGTTGAAACTGGTGAAGTAAAGCTTGTTCCTGAGAGAATGAATAAGATTTATTACAACTGGATTGACAATATGCGCGACTGGTGTATATCTAGACAGCTCTGGTGGGGACATAGAATACCTGCATGGTATTGTCAGGACTGTGGTGAGACTATCGTAGAGATGGATGAGCCATGCTGCTGTCCAAAGTGTCAGAGCAAGAACCTGAAGAGAGATGAAGATACACTTGATACATGGTTCTCATCAGCTCTCTGGCCATTCTCAACTGTTGGCTGGCCAGATACAGAGTCAGAGGACTTCAAGTATTTCTTCCCAACAGATGTGCTCGTAACTGGTTACGATATCATTTTCTTCTGGGTTATCAGAATGATCTTCTCATCACTTGAGCAGACAGATAAGGTTCCATTCCATACAGTTCTCTTCCATGGACTTGTAAGAGATGAGCAGGGACGTAAGATGAGTAAGTCTCTTGGAAATGGTATCGATCCACTGGAGATTATCGACCAGTATGGAGCAGATGCTCTGAGATTCATGCTTATCACAGGAAATGCTCCTGGAAATGATATGAGATTTATCTGGGATAGACTTACAGCAAGCCGTAACTTTGCTAATAAGATATGGAATGCTTCTAGATTTATCATGATGAATATGGATTCTGCTAAGGAAGCAGGTATCACTGATGAGGCTATAAATGCTGTAACACTTGATGACCTGACTATGGCAGATAAGTGGATAGTTGCTAAGGCTAACCAGCTTGTAAGAGATGTAACAGACAACATGGAGAAGTTCGAACTCGGTGTTGCTGCAGATAAGATTCACGACTTCCTGTGGGATGAGTTCTGCGACTGGTATATCGAGATGGTTAAGCCAAGACTTTGGGATGATAATGATACAACTAAGGCTGCTGCACTTTGGACTCTTCGTGAGGTTCTGTCTATCGGTCTTAAGTTACTTCATCCATATATGCCATTTGTTACAGAAGAGATTTACTGCACACTTACAGACGATGAATCTATTATGATAGCACCATGGCCAGTAGCTGAAGAGTCAAGAGACTTTGCACTTGAGGCAAAGAATGTAGATATCATCAAGGATGCAGTTCGTGCTATAAGAACAGTAAGAACAGATATGAATGTACCACCTTCAAGAAAGGCTGCTGTATATGTTGTATCTGATAAGGAAGATATCCGTAAGGTATTTGAGGATAGCTCAAGCTTCTTCGGAACACTTGGATATGCAAGTGAAGTAAAGGTTCAGGCTGATAAGACTGGTATAGCTGATGACGCTGTATCAGCAGTTATCCATAACGCAGTAATCTATATTCCATTTGCAGAACTCGTGGATGTAGAGAAGGAGCTGGAGAGACTTAATAAGGAAAAGGCTCGTCTTGAGGGCGAGATAAAGAGAGGCGAGGGAATGCTCTCAAATCCTAACTTCGTTGAAAAGGCTCCTGAGGCAAAGGTAAATGCCGAGAAGGAAAAGCTTGCTAAGTATAAGGAAACTTATGAGCAGGTGCTTGAACGTATCGGTGCACTTAAATAATTGACGGACAACCGTCCCTAGTCATTATATAAGGAATGATTATGAACAACGGAAATAAGTTAAAAAGAAGAGTACAGTTAATAATTCTTCTGCCAGTAGTTCTGGCTCTTGGACTCTTGGGCGCTACCATATATCTAAATGGTATCAGTTCCCAGATGGGAGTCATTGCAGTGGCTCTTCTTATATTGTTTATCATCGCTATACTCATTTTGTACTTCACACTGCTTCCAGAGCTCAGCTCCGTGCTGGTGGATTACTCACTGGAACAGGGAAAGATACAGAAGGAACTCCTTCATGAGTTGGAGATTCCATATGCGATTCTTGATACAGATGGTCATATCATGTGGGCTAACAACATGTTCCATGACACCATCGGTGTAGCGCATAATAAGCGCATCAAGAAGCCAGTGGATTCATACTTCTCTGAGTTGATGCCTGAAATAATCGATGGTTCTGAATCCGTCGATATAAATGTTGACTATAATGACAGAAAGTATAAGGCGTCTATCAAGCGTATCGATATGTCGAAGGTATTCGATGAGAACAAGGATGAAGCTGATGGTGATGATATAGTTCTGGCTCTCTATCTCTTCGATGAGACTAATCTTAGAAAGTTAGAGCAGGAGACTATAGATCAGAAGCTTTATGCCGGACTATTATATCTCGATAATTATGACGAGGTTATGGATCAGCTAGAGGATGTAAAGCATAGTATCCTTACGGCTCTTGTTGAGCGTAAGATTAACATGTACCTCTCTAATATCGATGCAATCGTTAAGCATATAGAGAATGATAAATACTTCTTTGTATTTAAGCAGAAATATATGCAGACACTGAGAAATGACCGTTTCTCTATCTTAGACGATGTTAAGAATATTAATGTCGGAAATGATATCGCTATGACTCTTAGTATAGGAATCGGAGCAGATCTTGATTCTGATACTAATGGTTACATGAATGCATATGAGAATGCCAGAACGGCTATCGGTATGGCTATGGGCCGTGGTGGTGACCAGGCAGCAGTTAAGCTTGGCGAGCAGGTTACATACTATGGTGGTAAGTCAGCTGGTACTGAGAAGACTACTCGTGTAAAGGCGAGAGTTAAGGCTCAGGCATTTGAGGAACTTCTTCTTAGTAAGGAGAAGGTAATCATCATGGCACATAAGAGACCGGATGCAGATGCATTTGGTTCAGCAGTAGGTATCTACAGACTGGTAAGTGCTATGAATAAGAAAGCATTTATCGTATTAAATGAAGTGACAGAGGCTATAAGACCTCTTGTTAGCTCATTTAAGGCTGCCAACATGTATGATGGCGTCTTCCTTACAAGTACTGAGGCAGTGTCTCAGGTGGATCAGAATACAGTTGTTGTAGTATGTGATGTTAACAGACCGAGCATGACAGAGTGCGAGGAGCTGCTTAGTCTAGTACCGACAGTCGTAGTATTTGATCATCATAGACAGACCAATGAGGCTATAAAGGGAGCAACTCTTTCTTACATCGAACCTTTCGCATCTTCTGCATGTGAGATGATAGCAGAAATGTATCAGTACATGTCTAAGTCACCTAAGCTTAAGACTCAGGAAGCTGATGCTATGTATGCTGGTATACTTATAGATACGGACAACTTCCTTAATAAGACTGGTGTTCGTACATTTGAGGCTGCTTCATTCCTCAGAAAAAATGGAGCTGACGTAGTAAGGGTTAGAAAGATGTTCAGAAGCTCTATGACAGAGCTGAAGGAACGAGCTCAGGGAATAAGCAATGCTGAAATCTATATGGGACATTTTGCTCTTTCCTATGTAGATGCTGATGAAAGCTCAAAGGAAGCTCCAACTGTTCCTGTTGCTAAGGCAGCAAATGAGCTTCTAAATGTAGAAAATATCGATGCATCCTTCGTCGTTACTGAGGCGGAGGATGGCATGCTCTATGTATCTGCTAGATCCATAGGTGATATAAATGTACAGATTATCATGGAAAGATTCAACGGCGGTGGTCATTCAAACATAGCCGGAGCACAGCTGAAAGGAAAGTCCAAGGAGGAGTTCTTTGCTGAGCTAAAGAACGTTCTGAAGGAAATGACGACTGCAGGAGAGATATAGACGGTTTGACTAAGTCTATAGTCTCAGTTGAAACAGGAGGAATATTATGAAAGTTATATTAATACAGGATGTTAAGTCCCTTGGTAAGAAGGGCGATATAGTAGAAGTAAATCAGGGATATGCACGTAACTTCGTGCTTCCTAAGAAGCTTGGAGTTGAAGCTACTCCAGATAATCTTAACAACCTTAAGCTTAAGAATCAGAATGATGAGAAGATAGCTGCTGAGAACCTTGCAGCTGCTCAGAAGCTTGCTGCTGACCTTAAGGATAAGAAGGTAGTTGCCAGCGTTAAGGTTGGAGATAATGGACGTGTATTTGGTTCAGTATCTACAAAGGAGATAGCTGAACTCATTAAGACTCAGCTTGGAATAGAAGTGGATAAGAAGAAGATCATTATGGCTGATGCTGTAAAGGCGCTTGGAGGCTATAATGTTGGTCTGAAGCTTCACCCACAGGTTACAGCTGAGATACTCCTTGACGTAGTCGAGAAGAAATAGTTTTGAATTAGTCAAAATTGTCGGGAGAAGATTATGGCTGAGGAAAATATAATCAAGAAGATTCCGCCACACGATAGCAATGCGGAGAAAAGCGTTATCAGCTCTATGTTGACTGATAAGGATGCTATATCTGAAGTAAGTGCCATACTGCTAAATGAGGATTTTTACAATCCGCAGTATGGTCTAATTTTTGATGCTATCGTTAAGCTATACAATGAAGGCCGTCCTGTAGATGATGTAGTGCTGGGAGATAAGCTTAGGGAAATGGGTGCTCCAGAGTCAGTAAGTAACCTTGGATTCCTGGGTGAGATACTTGCCAGCAATGCAACAGCAGCATTTGCGCTGGATTATGCAGCTATCGTAAAGGATAAGGCTTATCTTAGAAAACTTATCAAGTTTTCAGATAGAGTTACTGCCAATGCTTATGAAGCGAGAGAAGATGTTGATGCCATAATGGATAAGGCAGAGGCTGATATCTTCAGTCTTATGCAGCAGAAGAGTAGTTCTGGTGAGCAGAAGACTATGGAACAGCTAGTTTCAAATGTTATCATCGAGATTGAGCAGGCTACAAGAAAGAAAGGCGAAATCAACGGTCTTAGAACTGGATTTAAGAATCTGGATTATATGCTGACTGGTCTTCATGGTGGTGAACTTATAGTCATCGCTGCAAGACCTGGTATGGGTAAGACGGCATTTGTCCTTAATATCGCGCATCATATAGCTATAAGAGAGAAGACTGGTGTTGCTATCTTCAACCTGGAGATGACGGCTGAACAGCTTGTAACAAGAATTATGGCTGTTGACTCGATGGTTGAGTCTGGACATATGAAGACTGGTGATATAAATGATACTGAGTGGGGCAAGCTTCTCGAATCAACGCAGAATCTGAATACAGCACCACTTTACATAGATGATAATTCTTCTATTACTATAGCAGAACTCAGAACTAAGTGTAGAAAACTGAAGCAGACTAAGGATATAGGTCTGATAGTTATCGACTACTTACAGCTGATGAACTCCACAGGAAAGGTTGAGTCACGTCAGCTCTTTATCGCCGAAGTATCTCGTGCGCTTAAGAGTCTTGCTAAGGAATTAAATGTACCTATTATAGCTCTGTCACAGCTTAACAGAGCTGTTGATACTAGAACGGATCACCGCCCTACGCTTGCCGACCTTCGTGAGTCGGGAGCCATAGAGCAGGATGCCGATGTCGTAATGTTCATATATAGAGATGATGAGTATAATAAAGAATCCGAGAAACCTGGTGTTGCCGAGATTATCGTAGCTAAGCAACGTAACGGTTCCACCGGTACTGTAGAGCTTGCTTGGATTGGTAAATACACTAAGTTTGCCAACCTTAGTTATGAAGCTGCATCAACTTCTTCAGGAGCTGCTCATCAGTCATAGCGTATACATTATCTATAACCCAGATGTGCATCTCCTTCGCACGTTGCTTGAAGAAGGAGGAGCCGCTGGAAGAAGCGTCGCAAGGGAGAGCCATAACTAGAGCCTTCCTTGCATATTTTCCACCAAAACGGTGGGTTACAGTCTCGAGCTCATGTAGTGAATTACTGCTAGCCTTACCGCTCTTGCAGGAAATGAATATAGGCACGCAAGCCTGCATAAGGATAACATCGATTTCATTTATCGTATCATAGCTTGCATTCATATACTTCTCGTAGTTATATGCAAACTCTTTCTTTTCTTCTTCGTTTTTATCCCCATTCCAATCGATCATAGCGCCGATTATCTCATCTGTGAAGATATCAGGTCTTCTGGAAGCTACTTCATATACATGGAGCTCCAGAATATTTCCGGTCTTTGTGACAATATGACGTATAGCGTCAGTCTTAAATCTAAATCGTATACGTTTATTATCTTCGTGATAATCCCGAAGCATTCCTTTATTATTCAGTTTATAGAAGAGGATTGCTGAATCTCTCAGCTGAGTCTTTGGCAACGAGAAGCGTCCGTCCTCGTCAGAAGGGAAATCCTTGATAACATCTTCGATAATAGAACAGTAGGAGTTCCATTTATGTTGAAGACCGCGGGCTATATCCCAGATCGTGCGAATATCTTCCTTAAATGTATCTGTAAAGTTCCAGGTGCAGAAGCTGCCAGTCTGTCTGGTAAGCGTACCACCGTGAAGTATGATATTTTCCTTAACACTTATATTTATATTATCTCTATGCTGTGTTGGTATTGAACCAGGCAGCATGTTGACTTCGATGCCTGTGTATGGATCGATGCGGAGAGTCTTAAGTTTCTTAGTGGCGCTTATATAGCCAAATGCAATAAGTATCATTTCTCCGCCGCCGGTTAGTTCGTAGAAAGCATCTGGATATTTATCGGATACTTCTTCTAGTGCCTTTATACATTCTTCGAGATTATCTCTAGGAACCTCGATAAACTCAAGCTTTGTTTTTGGTGATTTAAGATTTGCGAAGTTTGTAAGACTCTCAATCTTTCTTGTGAGCATTGTTGATTTGTGTCCCAGATAAACTACGCGCTCTGGCTTATACTGAAGCATGCACATGACATTTTCCAACGCTTCATCTGAGAAAAATTCTACATATATATCTCCCATAAGTGATACCCCCGTAAATAGTTAAGAATTATGTAAACTGATTAAGTCCAAGCTCCATCCACTGTGATAATCTGTCCCGTCATATCAAGTGGCATTTCCAGAACCTTGAGGACAGCCTCGGCCGCAACCTCAGGTGTCATTATATTTCCGGTAGGAATCTCCTCCTTAAGTACTTCGATATCTTCTGGAGTGAGATGTCCATTCATTTCAGTATCTACCATACCAAAGGCAACTGCATTGACCTGTATTCCAGAAGGAGCGAGCTCCTTTGCAAGTGCTTTGGTAAATGAATTGACTGCACCTTTAGACGCACTGTAGATAGTCTCACAGGATGCACCAACATTTCCCCATACAGAAGATATGTTGATAATCTGACCAGAGTGTCTGCCAATCATATCAGGTAGAAATGCTTTATAGAAATAAAATAGAGAGGAAATATTCGTGGATACTGTGTCATTCCACATTTCCTCCGTCATATCAATTAGTGGACCGGTGTAAGAGACAGCAGCATTATTAATGATAACGTCAGTAGGGCCAAAGATCTCTCTGACAGCCTGAGCATCTGATACAGAGCTGATAACTCCACTGGAAGTCGTTACGATAATATCAGAGTTGATTTTCTGAATCTCGAGACTAAGCTCCTCCAGCTTCCGAAGCGAGCTTCTGCATGTGAGATGCATATGTGTATATTTGCCTGTCTTTGCGGCGGCTAGAGCTATAGCTCTGCCTATGCCTCTTGATGCGCCGGTGATTAGTATTTTCATTGTCTTATCCTTACTATATGTTATTACGTGTAACCCTAGTTACATTTTATCATAATTCCTGTCAAGCATTTTTGATTATGTCCCGAAATGATTAAAACATTTGCCCTGGATTTTCCAGGGCTTTTGTTATGCTTGGGGTTCCACCCCAAACCCCGTCCTTCG